>Ga0209006_10004674_pt1 | contig 12401 bp, 10 predicted proteins | sample JacPin_JW_Ref_O2_FD_188567 | JGI IMG/M metagenome (GOLD analysis project Ga0209006, IMG submission 188567) | Forest soil microbial communities from Algoma, Ontario, Canada - Jack Pine, Ontario site 1_JW_Ref_O2 (SPAdes) (version 2) | ecosystem: Environmental > Terrestrial > Soil > Boreal...
GATCACGATTTGTTTCATCGTGTCGTGCAGGGCGTTGAAAGTGTGGAAGAATTCTTCCTGGGTGCGTTCTTTTCCCGCCAGGAACTGAATGTCGTCGACGAGCAGCACGTCGACTCCGCGAAACTTGTCGCGGAAGGTGGTCATCTTGTCGTAGCGCAGCGAGTTGATCATGTCGTTGGTAAATTTCTCGCTGGATACGTAACAGATGGCGACTTGCGGCTGGCGGCGCTTTACTTCATGTCCGATGGCCTGCATGAGATGAGTCTTGCCCATGCCGACGCCGCCGTACAGGAAGAGCGGGTTGTAGGCCTTCGAGGGACGCTCCGCCACCGCCTGACACGCCGCGTGGGCGAACTGATTGCCGGAGCCGATTACGAAAGCGTCGAAGGTGTAGCGGGGATTCAGTTGAGCGGCGCCATCCCAGTCGAACCGGGCTTGGGAAGGGGCTGAAACCGCGGCGGGTGCAGAGAGGCCGCCATTGTGACGCACGGTGGTGGACGCCGGATCGTCTTCCGGGGTGACGAACTTCACGTCGTTGAATTCAAGCCCCAGGTTGTCGATGGCCTCTTGAATCAAGTCGGCGTATTTGTCGCCGGCGTGACGAAATTCCGCAGTGGGTACGCGAACAAATAAAATTCCGCCGCTGGAGTGACTATAGCGGGTGGGTTTCAACCAGGTGTCGTAAGAGTGCCGGTTAATCTTTTTTTCCAGCGCATCCAGAATGCGCGTCCAGGGATTGGGGGAAAGGATTGTGCCTTGAGCTGACATAAATTAAGAAATACCCGCCGTGGCGTCCCGGCGGCTGGCTTGAGGGCGCCTGTTAAAAAGTGCTGTTCAACTTCTCGTAGTTGGAGCCTTTAGTCTACTGCGGAATGCGCCCCTTGTGTTCTGCGCGGTTGTAATTGTTGAATGAGATTTCAAAGCCGACCGTGCGGCATAGTAGCATAGATTTTTTTCAGCGTACGGAAATCTTCGCACGAAATTTTTGTTGCGTGCACTATTCAGAACCCGATGCACTATGCCTGTCAAGTGTCGAGGATGTAACTGCAACGCTCGCGGTGCAGATGCGGCGGATTTCTTGGGAGCTCGCGTTGTGAAACTCAGAAAGAGTAGACGGGCGAGACGGGGGCGATGCGATGCGGAGTGTAGCTGCCCCTTTGCCCTGATGCCACAAAGTCATCTATACTTGTTGTTTGTCCTAACACTGTTGACGGAATCAGGAGCAGCTATCTTTCATGCCCAAGCGTACATTCCAACCTAACCGGCGCAGGCGAAGCAAGAAGCATGGCTTTCGCACGCGCATGAAGACCCAGGGCGGCCAGAAGGTAATTTCCCGCCGCCGCGCCAAAGGACGGAAGCGGGTCTCCGTGAAGCCCGGCTTCCGCGAGTAGCATTTTTCGAGTGCCGCTCACTTCCATTTTCGAGACATCCAGCCGTTGGTCGCAAAATGAGGGCATGATGGCGGATGCCGCTGAGGGAAATCGGCTTGAGATCGCGATGCCGCCAAAGAAAGCAGCACGATTTCCTCGCACGGCGCGGCTTCTGCGCCATGCGGATTTCGAGCGCGTATACAAACAGGGACGCCGGCATTTTTCCGCGTCCATGACGGTTTTTTATTGGCCGCGTCCTGAGGCATCTCAGGATAGGCCAGCGAAGAATCGGAGGTCGGCTCCTCAGGGTTTGCGGGTCGGATTCACAGTCGGACGAGTGCTGGGTGGCGCGGTGCAGCGCAATCGGATGAAGCGGCGCTTGCGCGAGGCGGTTCGCTTGTCTCATCCTCCGAGTGGAATTGCGGCGGATGTGGTGATTAATCCCAAGAAGTCGTTGCTGGCAGCTGACTTTTCGGCAGTATTGAAGGAGGTCAGCCGCTCTTTTGCGGTCATCGAGCAGAAACTGTCGCAGAATGTCGCCGGCAAGGTGGTCCTGAATAAAGTTCCGGAAAGCCGAGAGCCGGAAGCTGGAAGCCGATCTTGAATCAGTGGGCCAAATTCGTCACGCTGCAATTGCTGCGGGGCTACAAGTGGGCGATCTCGCCCTTGTTGCCGCCGGCCTGCCGCTACGTGCCGACTTGCTCGGAATATGCGATGGAGGCGGTTGAGCGTTACGGCGCGGTACGCGGCGGGTGGATGGCCTTTGCCCGAATCCTGCGCTGCCATCCGTTCTCTCGCAGCGGCTACGATCCAGTAATTCGAGCGGCCACGGAAAAACATTCCCTGTAACCTGCGCGGTGTGCGCTAAGAACGTGAGACGATAATAAACTTTGCCTGACTTTAAAAATCCTCAACAAGAACCCGGCGCCGAGCGGAGGCTTCTCCTCGTCTTTGTTCTGACATTCGTCGTTCTTATTATTTTTCAACCTCTGCTGAAAAAGTACATGCCACAGGCGCCTGCGACTCCGGCGCAAAGCCAGCCAACGCCGGCACAGGCAGTTCCACCGCCGTCCGCAGCTGTGACCGCGGCGTCCGCCCCCTCCGCCGCAGTTCCGGCGAATACCGTCAGCAAGCAAGCTTCTGCCGAGAGTGATACGGTCATCGAGAACGATCTCTATCGCATCACGTTCACAAATCGCGGTGCACAGGTAAAGTCCTGGATTCTCAAGAAATTCGATAACGACGAGCAAAACGGGCCCCTCGATCTGGTGAATCCTCTTGCCGCTCCCAGGTTCGGTTACCCGCTTTCGCTATGGACTTACGACGAGGGCCTGCGCAATCGCCTGAATTCGGCGCTCTATTTTACGTCTTCAGAAGGCCGGCTTTCGGCTCCTGCCAACATTACGTTCGAGTACGCGGATCAGGATCTCGTGGTCCGCAAGAGTTTCCGTTTCGACCACACCTACGTGGTGAACGTGGAAACTTCCGTCTTCTACAAAGGTGCGGAAATCTTTGCCCCGCCCGCTTGGCCTTCGGGATTCGGAGACGAATCAACGCCCGCCTCTTATGCGGCGTCTCGCATCGACTACCACAACGATGCCTCGACGGAGCGCAGCGGCTATGTCTTCTTCCCCAGCTATGTCACGCGACTTCCTATCAAGAGCATCAGCAGCGGCAATACGCTGAAGGGTCCTTTCGAATGGGCCGGGACGGGCGATCAATACTTCACCGCGATATTTATTCCCGATGATCCCGCATCCGCGGCCATGGTCACTCTGCGGGATTCGATGCAAGTTCCGCAGAAGGCTGGATTCAATCCGGTGGGCTCCAATGCGAAGGAAGCGAACGTGGAATTGCTGGGCGCGGCGGTTGGCAATCCTCGCGGCCCAACCCACGAGCGCATCTTTGTCGGCCCGAAAGAAATCGCCGTTCTGGACGCCGTTCCTGTTCCCACGATCAAGAACGACAGCCCCGATCTTCGCGGTATCGTCGACTTCGGGTGGTGGGGAATTCTGGCGCGCCCACTTTTCCTGTGGCTCAAGTGGACTTACAACCACGTCGTGCACAACTGGGGATGGGCCATCGTTATACAGACATTCATCATCAGCATCGCACTGCTTCCGCTGAGAATTACGCAGATGAAGTCGATGTTGAAGATGCAGCGCATTCAGCCGCAGATAAAATCGATCCAGGAGAAGTATAAGAAGTACAGCCTGCGCGATCCTCGCAAGGCGGCCATGAACGAGGAGATCAGTGCGGTTTATAAGAAAGAGGGCGTGAATCCCGCGGGGGGCTGCGTGCCGACCCTGATCCAGTTCCCATTTCTTATTGCCTACTACCGCATGCTGGGAGTCGCGCTTGAATTGCGGCATGCGCATTGGCTTTGGATCAGGGATCTGTCAGCCGCCGACTGGGTGTTGCCGATCATCATGGTTGTCAGCATGGTCGTTATGCAGCGCATGACGCCTCAGGCCGGTATGGATCCCGCCCAGCAGAAGATGATGACCGTAATGATGCCGCTGTTTATGGGCTTCATCTTTTTTAAGCTGGCTGCGGGCTTGAATTTGTATTATGCGGAAACGAATTTGATTGGAATCGCGCAGCAGGCTGTCATGAACCGCACCAAGCTGGGGCTCGAGATGCGGGAGATTCTGGCCAAGCGGGCAAGAAAGAAGGATAAGTAAGCTGTCAGCTATCGGCTGTCAGCTTTCAGCTTGGCGCCCGCTGCGACAAGAATTGATTTCAAATCGGAAGCCTTCTCAGGTCTTCCGAATTACTACACGCGCCGATCACGCTGATAGCTGACGGCTGATAGCTGAGAGCTGACCTATGGACAAACTCGCCGCCGCTAATAAGATCAACGAATTTCTGCAGGCTGTCGTGACTCACGGCGGGCTGCACCTGAAATACCGGATCGTGGTAGATCCGCCTCCGCAGAGCGAGTGGGAGAAGCCGGAAATTTTTGTCGATCTTTCCGGCCCCGATTCCACGCTGCTGCTGGATCGTGGCGGAGAACTTTTGCGCGCGCTGGAACTATTGGCGCTGGAGATTTTGCGTCTGCCTTCGGGCGAGCACGAGAAGATTTCATTCGACTGCAAGAACCAGCGCTCCATCCGCTTCCAGGAGTTGCGCATGGCGGCCAGTGTTGCGGCTGACAAAGTGCGGCAGACGGGAACTCCGTTTCACTTTGCGCCGATGTCCTCGCGGGAGCGGCGGGTGGTGCATCTCGCGCTGCGCGATCAGGCGGACCTTCGTACCGAAAGTGACGGCGAGGGATTCAACCGCTGCGTAGTCCTGTATCCGGCGGACCACAAATCAACTTCGAGCAGACCTGCACGGCGCACGCTGCCTTAGAATGGATCGATCCATCGATTGATTTCCATCGATTGATTTCCTTCGATTGAATCCCATCGGTTAAACCCGGAGAGGTTTTCATGCCGCTTGCCCGCCGCGCGATAATTTTGTTCTCGCTGTGTCTATGTTTTCTGGCGGTAGATCTTGTGGCACAGACTTCTTCAACACTGGTTTATCCTCAGGCGAGACGTGGCGATCAGGTTGACGACTATCACGGCGTCAAAGTTGCGGACCCTTACCGCTGGCTCGAAGACACTGATTCTGCCGAAACCCATGCCTGGGTCGAGGCCGAAGATAAGTTAACTTTCGATTACCTGGACAAGATTCCTTACCGGCAAGCGATCCGCGACCGTCTTACTAAACTTTGGAACTACGAGCGCTACACCGTTCCGCAGCAGCAGGGTGGGCGCTATTTTTTTGATCACAATGATGGCCTGCAAAATCAGAATGTGCTGCTGGTTGCGGAGTCGCTTAAGGCGGAGCCGCGTTTGTTGTTGGATCCCAACTTGCTCTCTGCAGATGGCACGGTCTCGATATCCGATACCGCCGTCTCGGACGATGGCAAGTTGATGGCTTATGGTATTGCCACCTCGGGCTCTGACTGGAACGAGTGGCACGTGCGGGATGTGGATACGGGCAAAGATCTTCCGGACGTTATCAAGTGGGTGAAGTTCTCGAGCACTTCGTGGTCGAAAGACAGCAAGGGCTTTTATTACAGCCGTTACGACGAGCCCACGGGCGCGACCATGCGCGACACCAATTATTTCCAGAAACTTTATTATCACCGCCTGGGCAGGGCGCAAGCGGAAGACAAGCTTATTTACGAACGACCGGACAATAAAGAGATGGGCTTCGCCGGCACGGTGAGCGACGACGGTCATTATCTGATTATTCAAGTGTGGCAGGGAACTTCTCCGAAGAATCGCCTCTATTACAAAGACCTCACGCAGCCTGATTCGCAGGTGGTGAAGCTGCTGGACGATTTCGATGCGCAGTATGTGTTTATCGATAATGACGGTCCGGTTTTCTGGGTGCAGACCGATCTTGATGCTCCGCGCGGACGGTTGCTAGGCATCGACACACGGCATGCAGAGAAGGCCAACTGGAAGACTATTGTGCCCCAGAGCGCCGACAAGCTTGAGTTTGCGAGCGTGGTCAACAATACGTTCCTGCTGGGATATCTGAAAGATGCGCGCACTGAAGTTCGTGTACATGATCTTAGCGGCGCATTTCTGCGGACAGTTGATCTGCCCGGCATCGGCACGGCGATCGGTTTCACGGGCAAGCGCAAGGAGAAGGAGACTTTTTACGCCTTCACCAGCTTTATTTCTCCGACCACGATTTACCGTTACGATCCGCAGGCTGGAAAGAGCGAAGTTTTTCGGCGCCCGAAAGTTGACTTTGATGCAAGCCGTTACGAAACCAAGCAGGTTTTCTATCACAGCAAAGACGGCACGCGCGTGCCTATGTTTTTGACTTATAAGAAGGGACTGAAGCTCGACGGGGAGAATCCGACCTTGCTTTACGCCTACGGGGGATTCGATATTTCTCTGACGCCGCGTTTTTCGGTTCCGGATGTTGTGTGGCTGGAGATGGGAGGAGTGTTCGCCGAACCTAATCTGCGCGGAGGCGGCGAATACGGCGAAGAATGGCACCAGGCGGGAATGAAGTTAAAAAAACAGAATGTGTTCGATGATTTCATTGCCGCCGCGGAATGGCTGATCGCTAACAAATACACCTCAACTCCGCAACTGGCGATCCGAGGCGCCAGCAATGGCGGACTGCTCATCGGAGCCTGCGTTACCCAGCGTCCAGAGCTGTTCGGGGTGGCGCTTCCTGAAGTTGGAGTTATGGACATGCTTCGCTTCCACAAGTTCACGATTGGGTGGGCTTGGACATCGGATTACGGGTCGTCTGACGATCCGGTGGAATTCAAAGCGATCTATGCATACTCGCCGCTGCATAATTTGAAGCCGGGAACAAAATATCCGCCCACGCTGATCGCAACTTCCGATCACGATGACCGCGTGGTTCCCGGCCACAGCTTCAAGTTTGCCGCGACCATGCAAGCCGATCAGGCTGGTACAGCTCCCGTTCTGATCCGCATCGAGACGAAAGCGGGGCATGGTGCCGGAAAATCTATCACGCAACAGATTGACGAAGCTGCCGATACGTGGGCCTTCGTCGCTCACAATCTGAATATGAAAGTTGCGCTGCACTGACGGAGTTGCTGCGTCAGTGCGGATACAGCGCACGGAATTGAGCTTCCGTGGCGTTTCGCGGCGGATTTCCGCATGTACTTCCGAGTATTTAATTGCGTCTCACTGCTTGCGGCTGCTGGAACAGCTGCCTAAAATTTAGGCAATTCCGGTTGTTTCCTTAGTCACTTCGCCTGAATCATTCCTTCAAGAAGGAGAATTCTTATGTTTCCCCTGCGCAGGTCAGCGTTGCTGTTTTTGTTTGCGATCCTGGTCGCAGCGGTAGGCTGCGGCGGTGGAGGAACATCGGTGGGCGCGCAAAACAATGCCCAGCCCGCTACCCAGCAGAAAGCTCCCAGCATCACGTTTGCCGCCCAGCCGGCAACGGTTTCGAGTGGCACGTCGACCGTGCTCAGTTGGAACGCCAGCAATGCGACCTCGGTCAGCATCAGCGGCGTGGGGGTGGTGGCGGCCAGCGGTTCTCAGAGCGTTACTCCGACCGCCACGACTGATTACACTTTGACCGCAACCGGACCGGGAGGGACGAGTAAGTCTTCAACGGTGGTAACCGTGAACGGCTCTGGAACAAGCGCCGGTCAGAATGCGGCGCCGACGGTCACGTTCAGCGTGCAACCCAGCAATCTAGCGGCCGGAGCGACGGCGGTTCTTAGCTGGACGACCAGCAATGCGTCGTCAGTGAGCATTGCCGGAGTGGGGGTGTTCGCCGCAAACGGATCGACCAATGTTATTCCGACCGCCAGCACCACCTACACGGCTACGGCGCAGGGAGCAGGCGGTTCGGTGGAGGCGTCAGCCAGCGTTACGGTGACGTCGGCCGCGACTATGGCCGAGTTCGGACACGTCTTTCTGGTGATGGAGGAGAATCACAGTTATTCGAGCGTGATTGGAAGTTCGTCCATGCCTTATTTGAACAGCCTGGCCAAGGAGTATGGACTGGCCACCGAATACTTCGCCAACACTCATCCTTCGATCGGAAATTACTTTGAGTTGACAACTGGCCAGATCATCACCAACAACGATGCGTTCTCCGGAACGGTGAGCGCAGATAACGTGGTGCGGCACCTGCTGAGTGCGGGCAAGACCTGGAAATCCTACGCGGAGAATTTACCCTCAGTTGGTTACAAAGGGGGCGACGTTTACCCTTACGCGAAACACCACAACCCGTTCACTTATTTAACCGACGTGGTGAACAGCACGAACCAGGTGCGCAATCTGGTCCCGTTCACGGAATTTGCCAGTGACCTCGCGAACCATACGCTTCCGGAGTACTCCTACATCGTGCCCAATATGCAGGACGATGCGCACGATGGAACCCTGAGCCAGGCTGACAATTGGCTGAAGACCCACATCGCACCTTTGATCGCGAGCTCGATTTTCCAACAGAACGGGCTGCTGGTGATCGTATTCGACGAATCGTCCGATAGTGATACGCAGCACGGGGGCGGACATATTGCGGCAGTGGTGGTCAGTCCGAAGGCCAAGAGAGGCTATCGGTCAACAACTCTGTATCAACACCAGAGCGTTTGCCGGCTGTTACTGCAAGGGCTGGGATTGAGCAGTTTCCCGGGATCGTGCGGGAGCGCGGGCCAGATGGCTGAGTTCTTCTGAGCTTGCGTGGGCTTAGGGAATCTGGGATTCAGACTCCAGGGCTTGCGCCGCCTTCAGCGGTGGCCAAAGTAGGTGCGATTTTTACGATTGCGTCCACTCAGCCCCTCAGGATCGCCGTGCGGCGGCCAGTTTCATTCAATAAAGGAAGCCGAACAGCGGTCGAAAATTCCACTATTACTAATTAGTTTCGCTTCGGAGTGATCCGTGTCCAGCGGGGCGAAATTCCACTTCTAGCCTTGAGCTGCTCATCGAGGGGTTGAGAAAAGTGCGGGGAGCTTCCGGAAATCCCACCTGTTAACTCGGTGGATTCGTTTCAACTCGGATTCCTTTTGATCCCCCATGGTCAGCCTCGGCCAGGTCCTAAGCCCGAGTAAAAAAATAAAGGCGGCCGTAAGGCCGCCTCTCCTAACTCTGTATTCAGGGCAGAATTTTTCTAGCGACCGGCTGCCGCCCCGGCTGCCATGGGAATCATGCCAGCAATCTTCATACCTTCGATCCGCGCCAGCAGATTCTCGATGCTGGCTCCGGTATCGGTGCACGCATCCACATAGGGATGCCGGCTTCCATCCGCATGCATGACGAGGACGCTGATTTCGGCCTGCACCTTCTTCACCGAATAAGGCAAATGGTGACGGTCATTCCTGCTTAGCGTGGGTCCCAACACCACCAGGTCGAAGCCGCCCTTATTCAGGGCCGCTTCCACGGCCTTCCGACCGAGGGCCTTTTCTACGGTATGCCCTGCGTTTTCAAATGCCGCTGCTGTGACCGCCTGTGCCTCGGCATTACCTTCCCCATAAAGAATTCTCAATTTCGCTGCCTTCGCCATGAATGTGCGTCCTCGCTCGGTACCGGTGTTTTAGCCGCTCCAGTACTCGCATTCACGGTAGCAACGGCCCCGGCGCCTGAGTACATCACTGAAGACCAGCGACGAACGGGGCGCGGAGCCCGCTGCGGAGGGCTGGCTGGCAAGGGCCAACCAGCCGAATCCCTCCTATCCAAGAATCCGAATCTGAATCCTCTTCCCCTGGATTAATTTCGGCGATACACTTTGGCACGTAGGGGGGGTCCCAAATGGTAGGCGCTCGCTTCGTCTTTTCCGCTGTGCTAGTACTTGCTTCCACAGCTGTTTGTTTTTCGCAGTCCGAACCTTCGTCGACCGCAAGCTGTAATCTCGATGACGGCCGTCAGGTGTACATCCGGTACAATCCGGTCACCACAAAGGCCGATAAGGCGCCCAACGGCAAGCCGTGGACTCCGGGAGGCGCTCCCATGACGCTTTTCACCGAAGCGCAATTAAGCTTTGGCGGGTCGACGATCCCGATCGGCGCTTACACTGTTTATCCAATCCCGGCAAAGGACAAGTGGACGCTCGTCGTAAACAAGAACGTTACGCCTCACTCTGCTTATGACGAGAAGATGAATATTGCCCGCGCCGCGATTGAAACTGATCAGGTAAGCCAGCCCTCAGATTCGCTCGAGGTGGCGTTCGCCCATACCGGGGACAAGTGCACGCTTCGCATCTACTTCGGCAAGGCAGCGTCCTTCGCGCCATTTACGGCGAAGTAGCCTGCGGTATTTGAATCAGGTTATTCGTGAACGGAGGTTGAGTTCATGCAGTGAGGCAAACTAGAAGCCGGGAGCTTTGTTGGCCTCGCGCGTTCCCAATCCAATTACCATCGCCATATCCTTGGGATAGACCACGTCGCGGCCTCGCGCCAGAAAGTGGTAGTAGATCGACATCGCGGCGCCATAGGAACCGAATCCAGCCGAGACCACCCGTGAGTGCGCCGCGATTCCCACGATCATTCCGACAAAGCGGAAGCCGGAAGCACCGCTCGCCGCACCAGCTCCAGTTTCTCCCACGCTCTGCCCACCTTGTCCGGCGTCGCGATCAGGGGAGGCTTGTGTAGCGGCGAGCATGACCTGAATTCCAGTGGTCAAATAGCGGGTTTTCGGCGTGGTTACCTGCGCGCCACCTTCGGCATCGAGCTTCAAGTGCTCGCCCTTGGCCACGGCCACACCTTCAAGACTGGTCTCGACCTTCTGCTCGATGCCGTTGGGAGGCGCTACCTGATGAAACAAAATACGCAGCTGCCCGTTGTGTCCTAGCCGCCGGGCAGGCTGCGCCTGCATGACTGACCCTTTGATCGTGCTGCCTTCCGGCAGAATCAAGTGATCTGACACTACCAGCGGCTCAGTGATCAGCGCTTCGACCGGATCTCCCTTCTTGGCAGTCGAGGAATTCAGCGGAGTCACCAGGCGGGCATGCACCATGCTTCCGGTTGGAGGGGGGGCCCCAATGTTCGTGAGCGCTTCGGGTTTGACGGCTTCGGTTCCAAAATCGAGGGGTTGCAACAAGTCCGCATTAAAGCTTGTTCCCGAATCAATGTATTGCGGATGCACTGGAAGCTGCGCCAAAGCGATTCGCTTCAGCTTGTGCATCTTTCCCGGCTCATGAATCTGTTTTTGCAATTCGCTCCACTGCCGGCGGATTTCCTGCCTGGTCGCGCTGATTTTGCCCGACGCAGCTTCTTCCACCTTGTTCTTCTTTTGCTTGTCATTTGCCGAGACAAAACTAAGCACTCCGTCGGGCGCCGGCGATGCCACGGTGTGCAGCGCTATACGGCGGCCGTCGGCCATTACCAGCTCATCAAACTGCACATGCACATTGCGGTGCGGAGAAAAATTGCCGTCCGTCGCATCCAGGGCGCGGACCTTTTTCGGTACGGCGTCGATCGCGGACACTTTTCCGTTTACCGGCGTTCCTACGGGAATCAGCAACTTGTCGAACGCATACACTGGCTCCGTGGTTTTTCCTCGGATTGCCTGGCCCACCTGCCGCACTCTGACCTCGGAATCGAGAGCGACCTTGATAGGAGTGCCGGCTTCTACGCTCATGGGCACTACGATTGGCTTCGCGACCGTTACTTCTGAGACCGCCGCCTCTGGAGTGCGCGGTGAGTTGCTCTCGCTTCCCGTGCCTGCAGGCCTCGGCCTTAGGGTCTGTCCGGCGCTCCACCCGCTGCACAAACACACCGCCATGGCCGCTGCTGTCTGGCTAAGAATTACTCTTCTCATTGTCAAATACTCCCACTCGAAACGGTGTGTGTGGCGAAGGCGCGGCCAACGTGCAATGGAGGAGCAAGCCCAGGTGCGGGCTTTCCCATGACTAGCTCTATTATTACAGTGCCGGGTTGACGATAACCCAGCGAGACAGAATTGTTATCACTATGAACTGGCGAAACTGAGAATGGTTGTACGCAATCCAGGCGGCAAGCTCATATACTCGCACCATTCTATGCTAAGGCTTAAGCCTTTTTCTGAAATTATCACCTTGCGAAGATATTCATTTCTGAGACAATTTCGCCATGCGATGCCTTATATTTTTTCTGGCCACCGCTGCAGCCCTGGCCCAGTCCGGGCCGGAAACCCGAATTTCCCGGATCAAAGAAAATCTTCGAGGCGTGAGCGTAGTGTCGCAAACCGTCGCTTGGGCTTCGGGCACCCACGGCAGCTACCTGCGAACTACCGACGGGCGCATATGGATTCCGGACTATGTGCCGGGCGCAGAGGCGCTTGACTTTCGGGGTGTTGTCGCCTTCTCCGCAGTCGAGGCGTTCCTGATGTCCTCGGGGCCCGGCGACCAATCGCGCATCTATCACACCGACGACGCCGGCAGGCACTGGCAGCTCCAATTCACCAACACAAATCCGAAAGGCTTTTTCGATTCGATGATCTTTTGGGACCGAACCCACGGAATAGTCTTGGGCGATCCGATTCCAGACGAAACTGGCGCGCTGAAATTCGAACTCTTGACCACCGACGACGGCAAGACCTGGACTCCGATTCC
>Ga0209006_10004675_pt1 | contig 12401 bp, 13 predicted proteins | sample JacPin_JW_Ref_O2_FD_188567 | JGI IMG/M metagenome (GOLD analysis project Ga0209006, IMG submission 188567) | Forest soil microbial communities from Algoma, Ontario, Canada - Jack Pine, Ontario site 1_JW_Ref_O2 (SPAdes) (version 2) | ecosystem: Environmental > Terrestrial > Soil > Boreal...
GGCGCCGAGCCGCCCCTTGTTGGGTGTGCCGTCGAGCGCGATCATGGTTTCGTCGATCTTGGCCTGCGCCTGCGCGTCCATGCCGCCGACCGCGTCGAAAATCTCGCCGTTGACGGCCGCGATCGCCTTCTGCACGCCCTTGCCGAAATAGCGCTTCTTGTCGCCGTCACGCAGCTCGACCGCCTCGTGCGCGCCGGTCGATGCGCCCGACGGCACGGCCGCGCGCCCGAGCGTGCCGTCCTCCAGCACCACGTCGACCTCGACGGTCGGATTGCCTCGACTGTCCAGGATTTCGCGGCCGATGATGTCGACAATGGCGGTCATGCGGCCCCCGGCAGGTCAAGGTTGCGCCCGCGCTCATACAGGATTGCGTGGCGGGGCGACAAGGCTCCCGCGTGGCTCGCTCGCGAATGACATGAGTTGCAGCAGCTTGTCGCGAGTCGCTATGGAACTGGATGAACGGTGCCGAGCCAGGCGACCGACGCGAGCACGAGGATGCCGACGCCCTGCTCGACCATGACGCTGCGCCACAGGGGCCGCACGCCGGTCGAATCCGTCGCCGCCATGATCGACGGCGTCAACACCACGCGATTGACGATTGCGATTGCGACCAGCAACAGCACGAACGCGAGCTTGAGCAGCAGGATCCGTCCGTATTCGGAGCCGATCAGGCTCCCGGGCCGCGGCACCATGACGAGCGCATTGACGCAACCCGTGATCAGCACCAGGGCGACCGCCCAGTAGCCCAGGGTCGAGAACCGCCGCAGCGCCTGCCGCGCCGTCTCGGTGGTCGCGCGTCCGGTGACGACCCGGTGCAGGAGTGGTGCCAGGCAGAAGAGCCCGCCGATCCAGGCCGCGGCGCACAAAAGGTGCGTCATGTCGGCGATCATGTGAATTCGTGCCACGACCGGACCGTGCCCCGCCCCGGTCATGCCGTGGCCGACGCCGACGAGGCTCGCCGCAAACCCCGCGGCCAGCAGCACGAGCGCGACGTCGCGCAGCCGCGAGGGCCGGCTGCCGAGCTGGATGGCGAAGATCGCGAGCAGCACGATCAGGCGGCCGATCCACAGGTGCCCGAACCGGGTGTCGAAGGTCACGGCCTGCAAAATGTCCGGCGTAACGGCGTCGGCAATGCTGCCCGCCATGTTGGCGGCGACGCCCGCGAACCAGCCGAGCCCCGACAGCAATGCGGCGACGCTCGCCGCAAGCTCGGCGGCACGTCCGCCCGGCGGCTCCTCGGGCGCGATCGCGAGGCGAAACAACGGCGCGCCGAAGAGCAGCGCCAAGGCCGCGAAATGCACCAGCCGCGATGCGACGATCAGCTCATCCACGGCGCTTCTCTATTTGGCGCATGTTCTTGTCGCCGAACCGGTATCCACCCCGGATCAAGTCCGGGGCAGGCTTTCGCCGGAACATGCTACGGCTTGACCTCGAAGCCGAAGCTGCCCTCGGTGCGATGGGTGTCGACCGAGAGCACCTTCCAGGTCACCTTGTACTTGCCGGGCGGCAGCCCGTGCGTCGGGATCACCAGCTGTTTCGGATCGGCCGTATCCACGGTGCCGTTGCCGAGCACGGCACCGGCGCTCGAGCGCAGCTGGGCGGCGCTAAAGCGTGGCTCGAGCGCCTGCGTGAACCACATGCGCACCTCGCCCGGCGAGGTGTTGACGGTGCTGCCGACCAGCGGGCTCGCGTGATCGAGAAAGGCATGTGCATAAGCGCTCGCCATCCCCAGCATGAGCGTGGCGAGGAGCGTCGCAGAACGGATCATCTGTTGCATCGTCAATTGCCGAAGATCGGCCTCCCTGGATTGGTGACCCCGCCGATCAGCGGCTGCCCGATCGTGTGCGGGAACATGTCGTCGAGATAGAGGTGGAGCTGGCCGATCACGCCGACGCCCGACCCGCTCGCGTGGTTGATCGGGATCATCGCCTCGAGCCCGACCTGGAAATAGCTGCCGACCCAGATCACGCCCGGATTGATCGTGCCGGTCGTGCCGATCCCGGTGCCGAAATTGTTGGAGACCGGCGTCTGCAGCTGCGCCTCGACGAGCGGGATCAGGTGATTGACCACGTCCGGCAGCTGCAGATCGACCACGTTCGATTTGAGATAGGGCATGCTGTACTGCAGCGAGAAGCCGTAGGTGAGGAAGCGCGGATTGGGCGTGACGCTGACGTCGCCGCTGTCGTCGACCGTCGTGGTCGAGCTGCTCGACGGGATCGCGTACCCGACCTGCGCCGTGAAGCCGAACGGCCGCGCCCAGCCCATGCTGTCGGGGAGCGTGCCAAACCCTTTGCCGATGTAGAGCGTCGGCGCGTAGGTCGTGAACGTATCGGCACCGACGCCGTTCGCGCCCGTCCCGCCCCAGTCGACCACGAGCGCCGTCGACATCACGAACTCGGACTGCGGAATCGAGAGGAACTGCCATTTGAACGTCGTCTCGAGGTCCTGGAAACCGCTTACGCTCGGGCTGCCGGGCTGCGCGATATGCGTCCAGCTCGGACTGATGGAGAGGCCGAAGGTCTCGGTGATGCGCTTGGAGAACTCGCCCGAGATGTCGATTTCCTGCGCCGACGGCTGGTCGCTGGTGCGCGACCACGCCACGGTGGGGATGGAGAGCTCGTCGGCGACGCAGGGGTCGTCGATCGCGAGCGTTGCGGGAAAGAAGCGCGCGCCGACGAAGCAGTGCGCCATGGCGCCTGCATTCGACAGGACGAGCGCAGCCACGGCGATTGCTGCCGTGCCGGCCACAGATCTGAACATGGAATTGCTCCGCTTGAAGTGATCGATGCGGGGCCGGTACCGCCGGCACCCGCGCTCATTCAGACGTCAAGCGGAAGGCGGCGGGGCGCGTGAGGCGTAAGGCGAATGGGCGTGGAGGAAATGGACGAACAAGACCGCGAAGGAAGGAACGGCTTCGGCGCGCTGACGCAGAACTACAAAGCGGGGCGCTTCCGGCGGCGGCGCCAGGACCTTCGCCGACTGCAGGCAGGCGCAGACTGCGCACTGGCCATGCGATCCGGGCGCCACCGGCGAGCCGCCGTCGCCGCCGGCCGTCGCGGGCGAGGCGCCGTGGCTGCAGATGACGAGCAGGTCGGGTCCGGCCGCTGCCGCCGATTGCGAGATGAGCCAGCCCGCCAGCACGAGCTGCACGCCCATCGCGAATGCGGCAAGCGCCGCGCCAATGACGCGCCACGCAGGCAGATTCGCCGGGCTATTTCGCGAACGCCGAACCATTCGGGGGCTTCTGCTGTGGGTGCAACCTTAAGCTTCGCGAGACGAGACTTTATCAATACGCTACACGGATGCAACGGCGCAGACCACCCCTCAATAGACACCTTGCGGGGCAACAAAATTCCCGTGTAGGCGAAAGATCCACGATGGCGCGAAAATCCCTCCAGCTCGGCCGCCCGACGCCGCTCCCGGCCTCCCCGCGGGAGGCGCAGCTCGACCGCGTGAGCAACCCGCACCCCGGCAGTCCTTACGTGGCGCGCTTCACGTTTCCCGAATTCACCACCCTGTGCCCGGTCACGGGCCAGCCGGATTTCGCCGTCATCGTGATCGACTATGTGCCGGCGCGTTGGCTCGTCGAATCGAAGTCGTTCAAGCTCTACCTCAACAGTTTCCGCAACCACGGCAATTTCCACGAGGATTGCACCGTTGCGATCGGCAAGCGGCTGGTCGATCTGTTGCGGCCGCGCTATCTGCGCATCGGCGGTTATTTCTTCCCGCGCGGCGGCATGCCGATCGACGTATTCTGGCAGTCGGGCCGCCCGCCGCGCGGCATCTGGCTGCCCGACCAGGGCGTTCCCGGCTATCGCGGCCGGGGATAAAGCGTGATCCCGAAAAAGCCCGCCTCGTGCTTGCTCCGGGGTGGGTACCGGTTTTCGGAAAAGATCATGCTCAAATTCAAATGCAACGGGGGGTGACGGTCATGGCGAGCACGGAGTGGGATCTGCAGCGGATCGCCCGGTCGGCATTGATCATCGCGGTCGCGGCCGCGGCGGTGTGGATCCTGTGGCGCTTCCTGCCGGCGCTCGCCTGGGCCTGCGTGCTCGCGATCGCGACCTGGCCCTTGCGCCAGACGCTCGCCCGCCGCGGCCTGGGGCGCACCGGCGCCGCGGCCATGCTGACGCTCGTGCTCGCCGTCGTGCTGGTGATGCCGCTGATCGGCATCGGCATCGAGGGCGCGCACGACGGCGGCGCGATCATGGCGTGGATCCACGACGTGCGGCAGAACGGTCTCGGCACGCCCGACTGGCTCGCGCGCGTGCCGGTGATCGGCGAGACCCTGTCGACGTGGTGGCAGGCGAACCTTTCGCCTCCGGGCGCGGCGCGCTCGATGTTCGGCCATGCGGAAACGAGCGGGATCATTTCCTTCACCCGCACGCTCGGCGTCGAGGTCGCGAGCCGGCTCACCATCCTGGTGTTCACGCTGCTCGCGCTGTTCTTCCTCTACCGCGACGGGCCGAGCCTGATGGAAGAGGCGCACGCGATCGCCGACCGGCTGTTCGGTCCGCCCGGCGGACATCTCGGGCGGAACGCGGTCGCGGCCGTGCGCGCCACCGTCAACGGGCTGGTTTTCGTCGGCCTCGGCGAAGGCGTGCTGCTCGGCATCACCTATTGGGCGGTCGGCATGCATCACGTGATCCTGCTCACGCTTGCGACCGGCGTGCTGGCCGCGGTTCCCTTTGGGGCGCCGGTGATCTTCGTCGGCGCCGCACTTTTCCTGCTGGCCGAATCCCAGACCACCGCGGCGATCGTCATCCTCGTGGTCGGATTCCTGGTGGTGTTCGTCGCCGATCACTTCATTCGCCCCATCCTGATCGGCAGCTCCACCCGCCTGCCCTTCCTGTGGGTGCTGCTCGGCATCTTCGGCGGCCTCGAAACCTTCGGGCTGATCGGCGTCTTCCTCGGCCCCGCCATCATGTCGGTGCTGATCGCGATCTGGCGCGAGGGCGCCAAAACGCCCGAGCCCGCGGCGAGCTAGACGCATCGCCGCCCTGCGGCCGAGCCGCTTGCCGAGGCGCTCCCGCCGTCGCATTCTGACGACGACACGCACGTCATCCGGGCAGCAGAAAAGCCGGAGACACGGGAGGAGCCCATGACCGAGCAAAAGTCCGAGCAAAAGCTCGGCCGCCGCGATTTTCTCAGGACCGCGGTGGTCGGCGGCGCCGCGGCGGTGGCCGGCGTTCCGGAAACCCAGAGCGCGCAGGCGCAGCAGCCCGACGCAGCGGCCGTGGCCGCCGCCGTGCCGCAGGCCGCGGGCTACGAATTCCTCAATCTCGAAGAAGCTGCCTTCGTCGAGGCGCTGGTCGACCACATGGTGCCGGCGGATCACCTGAGCCCCAAGGGCACCGACCTCGGCATCAACATCTATATCGACCGCGCGCTCGCCGGCGCCTGGGGCAAGGGCGACCGGCTCTACCTGCAGGGGCCGTGGCGGCAGGGCGTGCCCAACCAGGGCTATCAGCTGCCGCTCACGCCGGCGGACCTTTATCGCGCCGGCATCGCGGCGACCAACGCGTATTGCCGCAAGACCTTCGGCAAGGATTTCGATCAGATCGACGCCGCGCAGCGCGAGCAGGTGCTGCTCGGCCTCTCGACCGCGAAGATCGCCTTCGACGACGGCCTGCCGGTGCGCGCCTTCTGGAGCACTCTTTATCAGACCGTGCAGGAAGGCATGTTTGCCGACCCGATCTATGGCGGCAATCGCAACAAGGCGGGCTGGAAGATGCTCGGCTTCCCGGGCGCCATCGCGGTGCATCGCGAGCACGTCGTGCAGTATCGCGACAAGCCCTTCCCCAACGAGCCGGTCGGCATCGCGGATATGAGCTGAGGCGCACCATGGCTAAGAAGCTCAAGGACGTCGACGTCGTCATCGTCGGGCTCGGCTGGACCGGCGGCATCATGGCGAAGGAGCTGGCGCAAGCGGGCCTGAAAGTGGTCGCGCTCGAGCGCGGCGGCATGCGCAACGCCGCCAACGACTACTCGCTGCCCGGCATCCGCGACGAGCTGCGCTACGCGATCCGCAAGGATCTGATGATGAACACGTCGCGCGACACGCTGACGGTCCGCAACAATACCGCGCAGGAAGCGCTGCCGATGCGCCGGCTCGGCTCGTTCCTGCCCGGCGAGGTGGTGGGCGGCGCCGCCGTGCACTGGAGCGGACATACGTGGCGCTGGACCGACATGGAGCTGAAAGTGCGCTCGATGTACGAGGAGCGCTATGGCAAGAAGTTCATTCCCGACGACATGACGATCCAGGACTGGGGCATCACCTACGCGGAGCTCGAGCCCTACTACGAGCGCTTCGAATACACGGCCGCCGTGTCGGGCAAGGCGGGCAACCTCGACGGCAAGATCCAGGCGGGCGGCAATCCGTTCGAGGCGCCGCGCAAGCGCGACTATCCGCTGCCGCCGCTCTCCGACATCCTCGCCGGCGTGATGTTCACCGAGGCCGCGAAGAACGCCGGCTATCATCCGTTCCCGCGCCCGACCGCCAATGCGTCGCAGGCCTACACGAACCCTGACGGCGCCAAATTCGGCGCCTGCCAGTATTGCGGCTACTGCCAGCAGTTCGGCTGCGAGGCGAATGCCAAAGGCTCGCCGCACGTCGCCGTCATCCCGCTCGCGCTCGCCAATCCCAACTTCGAGCTGCGCACGCACGCATGGGTCACCAAGGTGCTCAAGGATTCCGACGGCAAGCGCGTCACCGGGGTCTCCTACACCAACGTGCTCAACGGCGAGGAATTCGAGCAGCCGGCAAATCTCGTGCTGCTGTGCGCCTATGCGCTCAACAACGTGCATCTGCTGCTCTTGTCGGGCATCGGCCAACCCTACGATCCGCAGGCGCAGTCCGGCGTGGTCGGCAGGAACTACTGCTACCAGACCGGCGTCGGCGCGACGCTGTTCTTCGAGGGCCGCCACTTCAACCCCTTCATGGCCGGTGGCGGCACCAACGTCACGTTCGACGATTTCAACGTGAACTGGTATTTCGACCGTGGGCCGCATGGCTTCCTCGGCGCCTACAATGTCTCGGCCGGCCACAACACCGGCGCGCCGATCGCGTACGGACCGATGCCCGCCGGCACGCCGCAATGGGGCACGGCGTGGAAGGAGGCGCGCACGAAATGGTACCAGGGCGCGATGAGCATCGGCGCGAGCGGCAGCGTGATGGCGAACCGCTACAACTGGCTCGATCTCGACCCGACCTACCGCAACGCCTTCGGCCAGCCGCTCATGCGCATGACCTTCGACTACAAGGAGAACGAGCAGAAGATGGGCCAGCACGCCGCCAAGGTCGTCAACGATCTCGCCAAGGCGATGCAGCCAGCTCACCTCAACGCGGCGGTCGGGCGCGCGTCATGGACGGTCGTGCCCTATCAGAGCACGCACAACACCGGCGGCGCCATCATGGGCACCAGTCCGCGCGACAGCGTGGTGAACCGGTATCTGCAGAGCTGGGACTGCCACAATCTCTTCGTGCTCGGCGCCTGCGCGTTTCCGCACAACTCGTCCTACAACCCGACCGGCCCGGTCGGCGCGCTCACCTACTGGGCGCTCGACGCGATCAAAAGCCAGTATCTCAAGAATCCCGGTCAATTGGTGCACGCATGAAATTGTCCACTACGTCATGGCCGGGCCTGTCCCGGCCATCCACGTCTTCCTTCGTGGCCAAGTCGTGGATGCGCGGGACAAGCCCGCGCATGACGACGACTATCGTGGCCGCATTTTTGGCAAGCGCCTGCGCCGCGCACGCCGCCGGCGACGCGGCGCGGGGCGAGCAGAAGTTCATCGAATGCGGCGCCTGCCATTCGCTGAAACCCGGCGTCACGATCGTCGGCCCGAGCCTGGCAGGCCTGTTCGGCCGCAAGGCCGGGTCACTCACGGATTTCCGCTATTCGCCGGCCATGCGGCGCAGCGGCATCACCTGGACGGCGCAGACGCTCGATGAATTCGTCGCCGATCCGCAGAAGCACGTGCCGGCGAACCGCATGCCCTATGCGGGCCTCACCGATGCGGCCGCGCGCGCGGACTTGATCGCATATCTGGAAAAAGCGACGAAACCGTAGGGTGGGCAAAGGCGGCCAAGGCGTCGGCGGTCGGCCACGACATTGGTCCCGCCGTGCCCACCAACCCCAGACGCGTGGGCACGGCGGGACCAATGTCGTGCGCCACGCAGGCCATGCGGGCCGCCTTTGCCCACCCTACGGCGCTACGGCGCGCGTCACGGCCGCAGATACACGTAGCCCTGCGCCTGCAGCTCGGCGATCCGCACCACGCCGCCGCGCTCGGCGACCGTGAAGCCCGGCAGCAGATCCGCGAGCGTCACATTTTGCCCGTGCATCGAGTTGATGCAGGCTGCGGGCTTGACCTGCGCCTTGACGAGGCTCGCAAGCCGGCGCGCCGTGTCGGGGCTCGCGGCGGAAGCATGAAAGGCACGCAACGCCGGGCCGTGCACGACGAGCTCGATCGTCACCTTCTCGGGTCCGCCGACGCCTGAGAGATGGTTGTCGATATTGCCGAGCACGAACGCGACCTTGTCGAGATCGGCCAGGTGATACACCACCTTGGGCGCATCATGCGTCTCCGCCCGCGCGGTGCGGGCGCCCAGTAGCGCGCCGATCGCCGCGAGCGCGGTGGCGAGAATATTGCGTCGATGCATCGGCTGCTCCGCTCACGCCCTCACTGGTGCCGCATCGCCTCGAGCTCGTCGTGATCCGGAACGAGCGAGGTGCATTCCTCGACGTTGGCGCGGTCGAGGCGGAAGGTCTTGTCGTCGGCGCCCGCGCGCAGCGAATGCGTCGCGTCCTCGTCCGGCTTGTTGACGTCCCAGATGCGAACCTGGTCGAGGTCGACCACGACGGATTTGTCGCCCGACGCGAGCGTCACATAAAGGCCGCCGCCGTCGCAATCGACCGAGCAGCTGATCATCATGCGTCCGCCCTCAGGAAGCGCCTTGGCGTCGCTGCAGCCGCCACCCGAGCTGAAAGCGCCGGGCTGATTGCGCAAGCTGACACCGAGCTGGAAGCCGTATTGCAGGCTGGCGGCCTCCTCCGATTTCTCCACCGTCATCAAGATCTTCATCGCGCCGACCTTCTGCAGCGGATGGTGCTTGAGGTGATCGGCGTCGTAGCGCCGGACGAAGCACGCATAGGTCTTCTTGTCGACCGCCTTCACGGCGAACAGCCGCTGCGCGAAGGCAGTGGTGTCGACCGGCTCCTCGGCGCGCGCCACGAAAGTCGCGGCGGCGAGCGCCACCGAGGCCGACAGCAAAACGATGATCTTGTGCATGGTGCTTCGTCGCCAGATCGCGCCGCGCGGTTCACGCTCGGCCGAAAAATATTGGTGCCAGGATGCTGCGCCAATGATGGCAAAAATAGGCGATTCGTCCGCGCCTTCGGCACGTACAGTGCCGCAATCTTCTGCCGTGGACGTCACAAGGCCGGACGCTCCCGCCGCAGCTTGCGGGCGCAGACGAGCCCGACACTCAGCAGGATCGCGGCAGCCGTCAGCACCGTGGCGGGCAGGCCGACGCGGGGCAGCGCCCACCCGTAGACGACCGGACCGATCGCATTGCCGAAGAAGAACGAGGCCGAATGCATCGCCATGGCGGAGCCGCGCGCCTTCGGCGCAAGCTCGCTCGCATAGATCTGGATCACGCCATGCATCATGTAGAAGCCGAGCCCGACGAAGATGAAGTCGACCGCCTGCAGGGGCCACGGCAGGCGCAATGCGACGAGCGCGAACGAGACCGCCAGCAGGCTGCCGCCGCCGATCATCAGCCGCCGTTCGCCCAGGCGACCGACCAGGATTGCGATCGATGACGAATAGATGATGCCGCCGACGCCGAAGCCGCCGATCACCAGGCCGGCGATTGCGGCGCGCGGCTCGCCCGCCGCCGCGAGCAGTCCCGCCACGTAAGGAAACAGGCCGAACAGGCAGATCGCCTCGACCATCACGGCGACGTAGCAGACCTTCGCGAGCGGATTGCGAAAGATTTCCGCGTAGGTCGCGGGCAACCGGCGGATGTCGACGCGCGCGACCGCGCCCGAGGACACGCCACGAAAGCCGACGAAAGCCGCGACGACCGCGATCACGCCGAGCGCCGTCATGCCGACGAAAACGCCGCGCCAGCCGATCAGGTCCGCCGCCAGGCCGGCCGCCGGCGAGCCCAGCACATTGCCGATCATGGCGGCGCCGAGCATGCGGCCGACCGCGACCTGCCGCCGCTCGATGGTGACGAGGTCGGCCGCGATCGCGACCGCAATCGGAAACACGCCGCCCGCCATGATGCCGGAGACGATGCGGGAGACGAACAGCACCGGCAGGCTCGTCGCCGCGGCGCCGATCGCGGCGGCAGCGACGAGGATCACGAGCGACCAGGTCATCAACTGCGTCTTGCCGAACGCGTCGGCGAGCCCGCCGAGGATCGGCTGCGTGATCGCGTAGGGCAGCGAGAACGCGGTCGCGAGCAGCGCGACGGTATGCGGGTCGACCACGAAATAGTCGGCGAGCTGCGGCACCAGCGGATCGACGGCGCGCATCAGCAGCGTGGTCGAGAAGATCGCCAGCATCGAGACGGTGAGCACGCGCCCGACCGGCGGGCCGGTTGCCGCCTCGCGTGACCGTTTGGAAGGCCCGATACCCATGCGCGCCCGCTTCTAGCGAAGGGGTGCGCGCCTGCATAGGTCGATGCACGCGGGGCACGTTTGCTCTAGAATCGTCCCGCACAGGAGCTCGGGTGATGCTGCAGGACCAGCACGGGTTGGCGCTATCGACGTCATCGCCGGAGGCCGCCGCAAGTTTCGACCGCACGGTCCTCGCCTACCTCAAATACCGCGCCGACGCGCCCCAGCATCTCGCCCGCACGCTGGAGGCCGATCCGGCGTTCGGCCTCGCGCACTGTGTCACCGGCTATTTCGCGATGCTGTCCTACAAGCTCGCCAACCTCCCGGCCGCACGCAATGCGGCGGGCGCCGCCCGCGCCGCGACGACCGCGAACGCGCGCGAGCGCGCCCATGTCGCGGCGCTCGACGCCTGGATTGCGGGCGACATGGACCGCGCGCTCGCGATCTGGGACGAGATCGTCGCCGCGCATCCGACCGACGTGCTCGCGTTCCGGCTCGCGCACTTCAACAACTTCTGGCTCGGGCGGCGCGAGGCGATGCGCACCTCTGCCGAGCAGGTCTTGCCGCGATGGCTGCCGGATCTTCCCGGCTACGGCACCATTCTGGCGTGTCGCTGTTTCGCCAACGAGGAGTGCGGGAATTATGCCGACGCGGAGGCGTCCGGATGGGCGGCGCTCGCGCTCGACCCGGCCGATTTCTGGGCGATCCACGGCGTCGCCCACGTCATGGAGATGCAGGGGCGCCGCCGCGAGGGCATCGATCTCATCGTGGAGCGCGAGCGATATTTCGCGGGCGGCAACAATCTGGTGCATCATCTGTGGTGGCATCGCGCCATGTTCCACCTGGAGCAGCGCGAATTCGACGCGGTGCTCGATCTCTACGACCGGTGCTTCCGCAACCTCGCCTCGCCGCTCAACCAGGCGCATCCTGATCTCTATATCGACGTGCAGAACGCCGCTTCGATGCTGTTTCGCCTCGAGCGGCAGGGCGTCGACGTGGGCGATCGCTGGGACGAGATGGCCGACAAGGCGCAAGCACGCATCGGCGATTGCCTCTCCGCCTTCACGCAGCCGCATTGGATGATGGCGCTCGCGGCAACCGGGCGCGACGACGCGGCGCGGCGAATGCTCGATGCGATGCGCGCGCTCGGCCGCAGTCCCGGAACCGTCGCGCAGCTCGTGAGCACGATCGCGTTGCCGGTTTCGCAGGCGGTGCTGGCGCATCGGCGCGGTGAGTTTGCACGCGCCGTCGATCTCATGCGCCCGATCCTTGGCGACATGGAGCGTCTCGGCGGCAGCCATGCGCAGCAGGACGTGCTGGAGCAGCTCTTCCTCGACGCCGCCGTCAAGGCCGACCGCGACGACGATGCCCGCCTGCTGTTGGGGCGCGTCACGGCGCGCCATCCGCTGCCGCCCGAACGTCGCATCGGCTATGCCGAGGCGGCGCGGCAGTTTCATTAGTTCGTGCGTCTCTTCGCCAGCCGATCGAATTCGACCAGCCGGCGCAGCAGCGCCTCCATGTCCTCGAGCGGCACCATGTTGGGGCCGTCGGACGGCGCGTGGTCGGGATCCTGGTGCGTCTCGATGAACACGCCGGCGACGCCGACCGCGACCGCGGCGCGGGCCAGCACCGGCACGAATTCGCGCTCGCCGCCCGACGCCGCCCCCTGCCCGCCCGGCTGCTGCACCGAATGGGTCGCGTCGAAAATCACCGGCGCGCCGGTGCGCGCCAGGATCGGCAGCGCGCGCATGTCGGAGACGAGCGTGTTGT
>Ga0209006_10004676_pt1 | contig 12399 bp, 5 predicted proteins | sample JacPin_JW_Ref_O2_FD_188567 | JGI IMG/M metagenome (GOLD analysis project Ga0209006, IMG submission 188567) | Forest soil microbial communities from Algoma, Ontario, Canada - Jack Pine, Ontario site 1_JW_Ref_O2 (SPAdes) (version 2) | ecosystem: Environmental > Terrestrial > Soil > Boreal...
ATCAGCACATCGGGACGATGATCGCGGCGCTGTCGATAGCCGGCGCGCTGGCGGGATTCATGGTCTTCAACTTTCCACCGGCGTCGATCTTCATGGGCGATCAAGGCGCGCTTGCGGTGGGACTCGTGCTGGGAGTGTTGTCGATTCAAGGCAGCCATTTCGGCGCGGGCTCTCTGCCGGCGCGGCTGGCGATGCCGTTGCTGGCGCTGATGGTGCCGCTGCTCGACACCGTGACGGTGACAGTCACGAGGTTGGCGACGGGCAATCCGATCTCGAGGCGCGGCCTCGACCATTCGCATCATCGGCTGACCCGGCTTGGCATGTCGAGTTGGAGTGCGGCCGCGACGTTGATTGGGCTGCAGGTGATTGCAGGGGCTTGCGCGATCGCGCTCAGCCTGGTGCCGGGCTACGACGCAGTGCTGCTGATTCCGTTCATCGCGCTGTTCTTTGCGCTGGTCGCGTTGTTCCTGATGGATCGATCGTTCGACGGCGAGGAGCCCGGTCAGATCGAGGACCTGCCCGCGCTGGCGCGGGTTATCCTGAGCTTCGGGTACAAGCGCCGCTTCGTCGAATTGATCCTCGACGTCGCGCTGGTAGCGGCGGCGTACTTCGGCGCGATGCTCCTGCGATTCGACTTCGATCTCAGCATCACGCAGGTGGCCGAAATGCTGACGGGTCTGCCGTGGATCGTGGCGATTGGATGCGGATCGTTCCTGGTGGCAGGCGTTTATCGGGGGATTTGGCGCTACACGGGACTCGCGGAGAGCGTGCGCTTTATGTCGGCGGCGATGTTAGCGGGGCTCGCAGTCAGGCTGACGTCGTCGTTTCTGCCGATCACCATTTCGCGCGCGACGGCGGTGATGTTCGTCCTGCTGTTGTTCAATTTGCTGGTCGCGACGCGCTGGTCGTTCCATCTGTTTCAGCGAGTGGGGCGCTTGCTGGCGCGTTCGGCGCGGCGACTGGTGATCGTGGGCGCCGATGCACGCGGCGCGGCCGCCGTTCAACACCTGCATTCGACGACCGGAGGAGGTGCGGAACTGCTGGGTGTGGTGGACGAGGACAGTTTCAAGCACGGTAAGCTGTTCCACGGCTACCCGGTGCTGGGGTCGCTCGACGACCTCGACTGGATCATGTCGCGCACCCCGTTCGACGAAATCGTGATCGCGCAGGAGACGCTGTCCGCTTCGCATCTGGGGGTGCTCGAATCGTTCGCGGCGCGCCATCAGATAGCGCTGCGGCGTTTCTGGCTCGGCGTCACCGACCTGAGCGCTCCTGCGATTTCAGATCAAGAGCTCACGACTGCCTCAGCGCGGTGATCAGGAAGTTTGCGCGTGGCGGGCGGGAAATCGGAGTCAATAATTATACAATCTGTGGGCGCGTTGCATGAGCGGATGCTCAAGATATGTCCACGAGAGCTGGGCAATGGAGAACACCACGAACATAGCCAGCACTGCGACTGAAAAACTAAGGAAATCCGTAATCGCTGGTTCCCGGTAGCCTGCGATTCGAAAAATTGAATACCAAATCGGCCAGTGGATTAGATAGGTGCAGTAGGAGACCTTGCCGAGCCACCCGAGCCATTTCGACCGGAATATCCAGGTCATCGGGCGGAGGGGACTCAGCAAAAGAAGAACCAACAGGGAGAAGTACATCTGATCGAGCAAGCTGATGACAATTGTTTCTGTGTAGCGGGTCTCCTGGAATTTGAGTGTGGCCAGTACGCAGCAGAGAAGGATCGCAAAATAAATATATCCGGCCTTGATGTTTTGCCGGACCCACTTGGTGGCCGCTTCGTTTCGCAGCAGGATAGCCGCCAGCACTCCAAGCGCGAGAGCATCCGCCCGACACGGTAGCGGTGCTCTAATCAGATCCCAGCTAACTCCCAAATGAAAAAGAATCGTCCTTAGAATGGGCGCGCCTACGATGCAGACTATTGCCAGAATGAGGATTGCCCGGCGCGACAAGCTCCTCACGGCGAAGGGTAGTAGCAAATAGAACTGCTCTTCGACTGCTAGCGACCAAGTGACTCCAACTAACAGTGGGGAATGCGCAATTCCGAAAATATTTTGGGCGAAGAAAAGAAAGGGCCATTTCGGCATTTGGGACACGAACAGAAAAGACGATGGAAAAAGCAGGCTACCGGCCACGAGCAAAGAGATCAGAAGGTAGTAGAGCGGGAAAATCCGATAGATGCGCCGAAAATAGAAGGTGGAGTAGTAGGTGGGAGAACTTTTGCTGTCCAGCAGAATTCCGCCAATAAGGAAACCCGAGAGGACGAAAAAAAGATCGACCCCGGACCACATTAAAGCTCTTGGAACCAGAAGATAGTATAAAAGCGTGTGCCGGACGGCGTGGAAGGAAGCCCAGTGGTAGATCAGCACCAGGAGGATAGCGAGTCCCCGGAGTCCGTCGAGTTCCGGTATTCGCTTCGTCGCGACGCGCGCCGAGCGGCTGAACGAGTGCTGCAAGGGTCGAGGTTGTCTCTGATACACGGCGTATCGCCCCCAGCTAGCCGATATACCATCTATCAGGATTTTCCGACCGAGTTCTCAACCTGACTCGCAATAAACTCAAATCGAAAATCCGGGCCAAGTAGTCGACGAACCGCTGATCATAATGTCATGCACTAGACGCCAGCATCAATCTCAGCGTCGCCGATGAAGGCACGGCAGTGATTTTCAACACCGTCAGCTACTACGTGCTTTTCCTTCTGCCGGCTTCCGTCTTGTTCAAGATCGCTCCAATCGGTTGGCGCCCGTGGGTGCTTACTCTGTCGGCGTGCCTCTTCTACCTGTACTTCTCGATGCACGGGTTCGGAGGAGTCGCCGGCGCATTCTGCCTGTCGATTTTTCTGTGGGAGAGCATCTTCAGCCGATTGTATCGGCCGGCGGCACTTGTATGCCTGGTCGGAGTTGCGCAGAGCGTCGTTCTGCTGGTGGTGTTCAAGTACTGGAACTATCTGACCGGACTCATCTGGAGCGGCGCATCGAGCAATCCGTGGCATTGGTCGGGAGCGTTTCTGCCGCTAGGGATCTCGTTCTTCACCTTCGAGTTCATCCACTATGCATTCGACCGCTATCGCGGGAAAACCTCGGCCGGCGAGGTCTCGGAGTATCTCGCTTTCATCATGTTCTTTCCGACGATGGTGGCGGGGCCAATAAAACGCTACGAAGATTTTCTTCCCAAACTGCGGGCTGCCGACGCCACTCTGTCCGACCTGCAAGTTGGGGTCACGCGAATCCTGGTGGGATTGGTGAAGAAGTTCGCGGTTGCCGACCTGATGACCGCGTTTACCAATCATCTGAACGCCGCCGATATCGTCAGGGCCGACCGACGCGTGTTGCCGATTTGGCTTCTCGCTTATGGAGTAAAGATATATTTCGACTTTGCGGGCTATTCCGATATCGCGATCGGATCTGCGCGGCTATTCGGCATCCGGGTTCCCGAGAACTTCGACTGGCCGTACCTCCGAGCGAATATCTCGGACTTCTGGCGCAATTGGCATATCTCTTTGTCGCAGTGGCTTTTCGATTACGTATTCATCCCGCTGGGCGGTTCACGAGTCACTCGCCTGCGGAATTATTCCAATCTAATCGTTACGATGCTGGTGAGCGGGGTGTGGCACGGTGCAGGGACCAACTTCGTGGTCTGGGGATTGTGGCATGGGATGCTGCTTAGCGGGCATCGCGTGTGGCGCGACCTTCGCGGTCCGCGCGAGCCGTCGACGGCCGGCCTCGTGATTGGGGGCGTGTTCACGTTCGTGATGGTCAACCTGGGATGGGCTTTTTTCTGCATGGATCTGCCGACCGCGCGGCTGTTCCTGACGAGGATGTTCATAGGATAACGATGCAAACCTTCATCTGGCTGAAGCAGGTGCTCGATTACCTGGGTGGCGCGGCGGACAATCCGCCGGATGATTCGCCGAAATTTATGACTGACCCGATCTTTCTTGGGATCTGGTGGGGGGCTTTGATTATCCTGGTGGTTCTGTTCTCGGGGCAGACCTCGAAGTTCATCTACATTGATTTCTAAGAACGCATCCTCGTTGTCCGGGAAGAACTTCCTGGTGTCGCTTGGTCTGGCGGCAGGCATCCTGGTCGCATTCAATTTGTTCGTCCAGCATTTCGCGCGGAACTCGATTCCGCGCCGGCTGGTGCGGCAGATCGACGCTACTGCCGGCATCACGCACCTGGCGCTGGGCAATTCTCTGATAGCGGCGGGTTTCGATCCGTCGGTGTTCGAAGCATCGATGGCGCCGGCGCCGGTGGTCGCATTCAATGCTGGATTGGGAGCTTCGGGGACGGTCGAGCAGCTGATGATACTGCAGCGCGCGTTGCGCGACGCATCGACGGTCAAGGTCGTGATCTACGGCTTTTTCGATTTTCAGCTTACTGAGGCGCCATCCGCGACGCTGACCGATTTTTTCGGAAATCGGGCAGTGGCCTTCTACCTTGATCCCGGGCTGGCGCTACGCAGTTACCAGATGAGTCCGAGCGACAGGTTCGAATTTGATCTCGTTCGTCATGTGCCGATGGTGGTCGAACGTGCGGGAATTTGGGCGAACGTTGAAAGGATGCGACGTGAGATGGGCGAAGTCGGGATGCCCCGAGCCGACACTAACAGATTCGGGCGGGTGGCGGATTTCGCACTGCTCGAAGCGCATTCGCCCACCGAGTTCGCGTCGAATTGCGAGCGGTTGACCGATCAAAACGCAGGCCTGAGCCAACCAGTACTCGAGATGATTTCCGACGCGCACGCGCGCGGCGCACAAGTTGTGATCGTCGAAATGCCGATGCATCCGTACCATCAGTCGCACTTCTACGCGCTGAGCGCATGGGACAAGTATCGTGACCATCTGCGCAAACTGGTTGAGGCCCGGCACGCCACTTATTTGAGTGCGGCCGAGTGGATTGAAGATGCGAACGAATTCGCCGACCATCTACACCTGACGCCAGTGGGCGCGAAGGATTTCAGCGCCCGGTTAGCAGGAAAGATTCGCGAGATGGATCTCAAATGAAGTCCGCGCTTGAATCAGAATCAAAATTGAAATCCGAGCCAGGGCACGCGGATTCCCTACCCGCGCCAGCATTCTGGCGATGGTGCCTGGTCTCCGTCGTGTTCGCGTTCGGATCGGTTCTTCTGTACCTCGTCTTGAAGACGTCCAACGAGATTGGCGGCTCGCGATATTTCGTCCTTCCCGACGACGGCATGATCTCGATGCGGTTCGCTCGGAACCTCGCTTCCGGTCTGGGTTTCGTATGGAACAAGGGCGAACACGTGCAAGGATTTACCAATCCCGCGTGGACGATGATCATGGCGCTGGTGCATTGGGCCAGAGTACCGGAACGGCTTGCCTCGATGCCCATGCAGATCGCTTCTGTCGGGATTGATCTTCTGACCGCGGTCTATATTTGGTGGCGCGTCAGCAAGCGAACAGGCCCGGACTGGGGAATCGCAGCGGCCGCTGCCTACCTCGCGTCATCGTGCGCGGTATGCTGGGCGATATCGGGCTGGGAGACATCGGCGATCGCGCTGGGGTGGGCGCTGGCGCTGGATCCTTTGCTGGATGACAAACCGCGAGCTAGTGACGCGTGGAGGTCGCTCCTCGTCGCAGGTCTGACCGTGCTCTTCCGACCGGATGCTGCGTTGCTGCTAGGCGCGTTGATCCTGTACTGGGCGTGGACCGTCGATCGGTCCGAGAGAGGTAAGCTCATTCTGGCAGTGGCGCTTGCGGCGGCTCCCGCGATGGCGCTGGCTATCTTCCAGCGCGGCTATTACGGCTCGTGGATTCCGAATACCGCGACACTCAAGCGGTCGGCAGGAATCCTGAGCGTGTTCCCGGGGATCGAGTACGTGCTGGTGTCGATCTTTCGTTACCCATTCAATGCGGTGGCGCTAACCGGCGCGATATTCGGAGCGCGCCGGCTCTCAAGGCGCGCGGCAGTGCTGATGGCGTCGTTGGCGGGCGGCTACCTTGTCTATGTTGTCTCGGTGGGCGGCGATCATTTCGCGCACGCGCGATTCCTCCTGCCGCTGCTGCCGACGGCGACTGTCCTCGCCGCGGACGCCTTGTCGCGAGTCCAGATCGGGTCGGATACGCGGCGAAGATTTCTGATCAGAGCGGCCGCCGTGGCGATGATCGGTCTGATCGTCTTTGACTTTGGAGACGAGGCGCTCGTGGATGTACCCGCGCAGAAGAATCTCAATCGCTATGCGCTGATTACTGCGTTGGCCTTGCGAGATCTTTCCGCGGGGAAGAAGCCCACGGTCGGAATCTTCCTCGCCGGCACGATTCCGTATTTCAATCCCTCGATTCGATTTCACGACATGCTGGGGAAGAACGACTTGTACATCGCTCGGACGCGGGCACATTCCGGAGAGCCCGGTCACAACCGATGGGATTACGACTATTCGCTGGACAAGGTGCAGCCCGACTTAATCATCACGAGCTATCCGATTTTGAAACAGAGGCCATCACTACGTGAAACTGGCTTCCGGCAGACCTACGACTACTACCAGGACCTGTACAACCAGGCGCAGTTCGTTGCGCTATACCTCGACAATCAGGTTCCGCTCCGGTTCGATGGCGAGGACGTCTACATTTACGAAGCCTACGCAAGGAAGGGGGGAGTGTTCGGTGCCGCCGTCCCGGCGATTCGCATTTCTCACCTCTCGCACTGAGCGCAAAACTCACGCTATAAAGTTGCATTCTGCACGAATGGTGGATGTTTAGCGGTAGCAATAGGCGCTCTGACGTGCTTATTCTAGCACTGCACAAGAGAATGATTGGATGGCCATTCACCCGGCGACCGCGCAAAGTTGGCGGGGCGTTAGCGCGCTTGATGCCGGAATCGTACGCTGAAACGTTGAAACTAAACAAATCGTAAGGTTGTATTGGTCGGATGGAAATAAGCCAGGCGCTGGAGGAGCAATCCCGGCAAAACCCGAATAATCTTGCGCTCCTTTCGCTGGAGCGCGCTCCGCTCACATATGCGCGCCTGATGGCTCATTGTTACGGCGTGATGGCCGATTTGAATCACGCCGGGATTTCACGCGGCGACCGAGTGGCGGTGGTGCTGCCCAACGGGCCTGAGATGGCCGCTTGTCTGCTCGCCGTCACGATGGGCGCGTCGTGCGCGCCGCTCAATCCGAATTATCGGCGCAGCGAGTTCGAGTTTTACCTGTCGGACCTGGCGCCGCGTGCGTTGATCGTCGAAGCGGGGGCCGATCTGCCGGCGATTGCGGTGGCCGAGTCGCTCGGCATCCGCGTGATTCGGCTTCGTCCCTCAACCGGCGACGCGGCTGGTATCTTTACGCTTGATCTCGAGCCCGCGCCTGCGAACGTGATGCCGGTGTTCGCGCAGCCCGGCGACGAGGCTCTGGTTCTGCATACGTCGGGCACGACGGCGAGGCCTAAGATGGTGCCGTTGACGCAGGCAAATCTGGCGGCGTCGGCCCGCAATATCGCTGCATCGCTGGGCCTCGATCCATCGGATCGCTGTCTGAACGTGATGCCGTTGTTTCACATTCACGGATTCGTCGGCGCGCTGCTCTCAACGATGGTGTCCGGCGGGAGCATCGTGTGCACACCTGGATTTCAGGCGCCTCGCTTCTTCGATTGGTGCGATGAATTTGCGCCCACGTGGTACACCGCGGTACCGACGATGCATCAGGCGGTGCTCGCGCGGGCGACCGAGAGCCCCGCGCGGATAGCAAACACTCGCATCCGATTCATTCGTTCGTGTTCCGCACCTCTTTCGCCCGATTTGATGGCCGAGTTGGAGCAGACTTTTGGTGTACCGGTCCTCGAAGCGTACGGGATGACCGAGGCGTCGCATCAGATCGCAACCAATCCGCAGCCACCGCGCGCGCGCAAACCTGGATCGGTCGGTCTGGCGTTCGGTACCGACGTCGCGATCATGGAAACCAACGGAAACGGAAATCTGCTCGCGCCCGAAGAAATCGGTGAAATCGTGCTGCGCGGTCCTGGTGTGATCTCGAGCTACGCAAACAATCCGGAAGCGAATCGCCAATCGTTCGTCAACGGATGGTTCCGCACCGGCGACAATGGAAGGCTCGATCGCGAAGGCTACCTGTTCATTACGGGGCGCATCAAAGAGATCATCAATCGCGGCGGCCAGAAAATCTCGCCGCGCGAAGTCGACGAGGTCCTCTGCACTCATCCTGCTGTCGCGAATGCGGTCGCGTTCGCGGTTCCGGACCATCGCCTGGGCGAGGACGTCGCCGCCGCGGTCGTGCTTCGGCCGGGACACGCGGCGTCCGAAATCGAGATCAGGGATCATGCCGCGAGTCGGATCGCCGACTACAAGGTGCCCCGCCGAATCGTATTTCTGGACGAACTTCCGAAGGGTCCGACCGGGAAGCTGCAGCGCATCGGCCTCGCCGCTCAGCTTGGGCTCGATAGATTAGAAGCAGCGTCAGACTCGCCGCACGAGTTTGTAGCGCCAGGCACCCCGACGGAAAGGACGCTCGCCGGTATCTGGCAGCAAGTTCTCGGGGTTGAACGAATCGGGGTGCACGACGATTTTCTGGCACTCGGCGGCGACTCAATGCTTGCAGCGCTCATCATTGCGCGAATTCGCGACGCCACCGATGCGCCTGTATCAATCCTCGCGTTCTTCGAGCATCCAACTATCGCGGAACTTGGCGGGTTGATCGATCGCGGCGGCAAGGACGGCCTCAACGCGAGCGACCCGATTGTCGCCGGTTCGACCGTCGGCGATCTGCCGCTCTCCTCGGCGCAGCGCAGGCTGTGGCTCCTCGCCCAGCTCGAAGATAATTCGAACGTCAATAACCGATGCCACGTTTATCGAATCCGCGGCCCGCTCGATCGCGACGCTCTCGAACGAGCGCTGGGCGAGATTGTCGCCCGCCACGCCATCTTGCGGACCACCTACCAGAGTCCCGACGGCGAGCCGCGGCAAATAGTCTCGCCGCCCGATGCAATCACGCTTGCGGAGTTGGACGTGAGCGATGAAGTGCAAGCGCATCGGATGGAACGCGCACTGGCGGCAGCACGCAAGGCGGTGAATCGGCGATTCGATCTCGCGCGGGATCCGATGCTGCTCTCGTTGCTGGTGAAATTGGACGCGGACGATCACATGCTGGTTCTGACCATCCATCATATTGCGTCCGATGGATGGTCGAGCGGTGTATTGATGCGCGAGCTTGGCGCTCTTTACGCCAAGAACACGAAACGCCACGGCGCGGATGCGAATCTCACCACAATCGATCCGCTGCCAATCCAGTACTGCGATTTTGCCGCGTGGCAAACGGACTCAACTGAAAGCGTTGCCGCCCGAGAGTCACTCGAATGGTGGAAGAACCGGCTCGCCGGAGCGCCGCCGCTGCTTGCGCTTCCAACCGATCGGCCGCGCCCGTCCAGGCAGACGTTCTCGGGAGCGGCCGAAACATTTGTCATCCCCAAAGAACTGGGCGATCGGCTGAAAGAGATTGCGCGGAGCGAGCGGGCCACGCTGTTCATGATATTGCTCGCCGCGTTTCAAACCTTGATCCATCGCTACACAGGGACCGACGACATAGTGGTAGGCGCTTTTGTCGCAGGCAGGAGCCGGGTCGAGACCGAGGGGCTGATCGGACTATTCGCGAACACGCTCGCGATGCGTGGCGACCTGGCGGGCGACCCGACTTTTCGGGAGCTGCTGAGAAAGACGCGCGACTCCGCGTTCGAGGTCTATGCGCATCAGGATCTGCCCTTCGAGATGGTCATCGAGTCGATTCATTCCCAACGCAATCTGAGTTATTCGCCGATTTTCCAGGTCACGTTCCAGGTGCGGAACTATCCGCTCGAGGATACTCAGCTAACGGGCCTGGAGGTCGAGGAGGTCGATTTCGATCCTGGCATCTCGCCGTTCGACCTGAGCTTCGAGGTCACTGAGAAAGCGGGCCGCCTGGTCTGTAAACTTATCTACAACGTTGATTTGTTCGACCGCGAGACTATTTCGCGAATGGCCGGGCATTTGGAGACGCTGCTCGGCGGGATCGCGGACGATCCGGAGGCGCCGATCTCGAGGCTGCCGATGCTCACCTCCGACGAACGCCAGCAGCTTCTCGTCGAATGGAACGATACGCGGCGCGGCTATCCGCGCGAGTGCGTTCACCGGTTGTTCGAGGCGCAGGCTAATCGCACGCCGGAAGCGGTCGCGGTCCAATTCGGTGATTCGCAAATGACCTATGCAGAGCTAAATGCGCGCGCGAACCAGCTTGCAAGCGCGCTGGTCGACGCGGGCGTGACGCCGCGAAGCTCTGTCGCGATATGCATCGATCGTTCTCTTGGTATGCTCGCGGGCTTGCTCGGCATTCTGAAGGCGGGGGCAGCTTATGTGCCGATCGATCCCGGCTATCCGCGGGAGCGTCTCGACTTCATGCTCGAAGACTGTGTAGTGCCGGTCGTGGCCACGATCACGAGACTCGCGGAGAAATTCGCGGCGAGCAACGTTCGCGTGGTTTGCATCGACGAAGTTTTCGACGAGGGCATCGAGCGCGACCCGCGAAATCCAGAAATCCCGGTAACCGCGGATGACGATGCGTACGTTCTTTACACCTCAGGTTCGACTGGCAAACCCAAGGGTGTGCCAATTTCGCATCGGTCATTTTCAAATCTGCTGAGCGCGATGCGCACCGAGATTTCATTCACCAGCGATGATGTTTTTCTTGCGGTGACGACGATTACGTTTGACATCGCAGGTCTGGAACTGTTCCTGCCGTTGATTTGCGGCGGTCGGGTTGCGTTGGCGGAAGAGTTTGCGGCAGGTGCTGGGCGGCTGATGGAGGCGATTGCTGCAACGCGGCCTACAGTGATTCAAACAGCACCCGCGTTGTGGCGTACACTTATCGCATCCGGATGGCGCGGCGATCCGAAATTGCGAATCATCTCGGGTGGCGAAGCGCTCACGCGCACACTCGCCGAGCAGTTGCTCGATCGTGTCGACGCCGTATTCAACGCCTATGGTCCAACTGAGACCACAGTCTATTCGACGGTTCATCGCGTTGAGCGTGGCAGCGGGCCAGTGCCAATCGGACATCCGTTGGCGAACACGCAAGTCCACGTCCTCGATGCCGCCTGCCAGCTTTTGCCGGTGGGAGTAGCTGGAGAACTCTACATCGGCGGCGATGGTGTGACGCGGGCTTATCTTGGTCGTCCAGAGTTGTCCGCGGAGCGATTCGTTGCAAACCCCTTCGAGCGCGGCGTTGAGGGACGTCTCTACCGGACCGGAGACAGTGTAAGGCGCCTGCGCAATGGCGACATCGAGTACATTGGCCGGGCCGACAGTCAGCTGAAAGTTCAAGGGATTAGAATCGAGCCGGCTGAGATCGAGGCCGCGCTCGCGCGGCATCCTCAGGTCCAGACGGCCGCGGTAGCTGGCCTCGTCGACGCCTCCGAAGTCAAGACACTGGTGGCTTTCGTCGAGGCGAAACCGGGACAATTGCCCGCGGCGGCTGCGTTACGAGCATTTTTGAGCGAGTCGATGCCCGTCTATATGATTCCGACGCGCTTCGTCCTGGTGGACAGGATCGCGCTGACGAACAGCGGCAAGATTGATCGCGCCAAGCTTCCATCGCTTGACGGATCTCCCATTCAAATTACACAGAAGTACACCGGGCCGCGCGACGATATCGAGGTTCGCTTGCAGGCCATCTGGGAGGAGGTCCTCGCGATTCGGCCGATTGGAATACACCAGGACTTTTACGAACTCGGCGGACATTCGCTGCTCGCAGTCAAGGTGCTGGCGCGAATCGAGCGGGAATTCAATTGCCGTATCCCTCTCGCCGCGATGTTCCCGGCGCCGACGATCGAGAGTATCGGCGCTCGAATTACCCGCGACACCAAAGATTCGGAAGCGCCCGCGATAGAGTTGATTCAACCGCTGGGCTCCTTGCCTCCGCTCTTTGTTGTGGGACATTTTCCCTTGTTCAGGCAGCTCGCACTCCAACTCGGCACCGATCGGCCCGTGATTGGTCTCTCGATACCAGACAAGGTTCGAATGCGTCTGCCATATAGCCTCGAGCAATTCGCCGGAATTCAAGCCAGGTCGATTCTGGATCTGAACAAGGGTGAACCCATTTTCGTAATTGGTTTCAGCGCTGAGGGAGTGCTTGCGTACGAAGTCGCGCATCAATTGGTAGCCGCGGGGCGCGAGGTTGGCCTGGTCGCAATGATCGATACCACTTGTCCGTCGCAACAGCGCGAGCCGCGGGTCCTGCGTATTGCCCGATCGGCAGGCATCCATCTGCGCGTGATTCGAAGCGTCGGACTCGGACAGGCACCGGCCGCGATTGCGGATGTCCTCAGTCGGACAGCGCTGAGGTTGAAATTTCGCGCATGGAAACTCGCGAGCCGTCTGGGCATCATGCCCG
>Ga0209006_10004677_pt1 | contig 12397 bp, 8 predicted proteins | sample JacPin_JW_Ref_O2_FD_188567 | JGI IMG/M metagenome (GOLD analysis project Ga0209006, IMG submission 188567) | Forest soil microbial communities from Algoma, Ontario, Canada - Jack Pine, Ontario site 1_JW_Ref_O2 (SPAdes) (version 2) | ecosystem: Environmental > Terrestrial > Soil > Boreal...
AGCTTCTTGCCACAGACCTGCGCGTTTGAGTTCCGCTTCCACATAAGGCAAAAGTTCTTCCACCGGCGGTTTCTGCAAATATTGCGTGTTGTACCACTCAAGTTTTGCTCGGTCGAAAATAGCGTTGGTACGGCTCACGCCCGAAAGAGCAAATCGCTCGATAAGCTCATTCGTGCGTAGGTATTCAGCGTCCGCGCCCGGGGACCACCCCAACAGCGCGAGGAAGTTGCGAAACGCTTCGGGGAGAAAACCTTCGTCGGCATACGAGCCGACGCTGGTGGCACCGTGGCGTTTGGAAAGCCGCGTGCGATCAGGCCCCAGAATAAGAGGGACATGCGCGAAAATCGGCGGCTCGGCGCCCAGGGCTTTGTAGATCAACACTTGCTTCGGCGTGTTGGATAAGTGATCGGCGCCGCGAATAACGTGAGTGATGCGCATGTCGATATCGTCCACTACCACGCTGAGCTGGTAAGTAGGCAAGCCCGAAGAACGCAGCAGGACGAAATCTTCAATCTCGGCGTTTTGCACATCTCGCGGGCCGAAGACGGCGTCTTCAAAATGCGTGGTGCCTTCGCGCGGAGTGCGAAATCGAATCGCCGGGCGAATGCCTTCTTTTTCTTTGGCTGCGCGCTGGTCAGAAGTCAAATCGCGGCACGAACAAGCGACGGCCTTGGCGGCCTTTCCTTCGTCGTCGCCTTCACCTTCGTTCTCTTCGGCGGAATCGCCTCCGGTATAAGCGGCTGCTTTGCAATAGCAGGCGTAACCAGCGCCGCTTGCGAGAATACGTTCAGCAGCCGCGCGGTACATTTCAATGCGCTGTGACTGGAAGAAGGGGCCTTCGTCCCATTCGACGCCCAGCCACCGCAAAGCCACCAAAATTCCGTCAACTAATTCCGGCTTGTTACGCTCCACATCGGTGTCTTCAATGCGCAGCAAAAGCGTGCCGCCTTCGTGCTTGGCAAAAAGCCAATTAAACAGGGCGGTGCGTGCTCCTCCAACGTGCAGAAAACCCGTAGGCGATGGCGCAAAACGCACGCGCGGCTTCTGAGTGGACGGCATTATTCTTGCGGGTTCCTTCCCTTAAATGGAAACGATCATCTTAGCGGAACGAGTGTGCAAAATCGAGCGCCTGCGTCAAAGCAGCACGCGAACTTGTGCGGAAGTAGCCCGCGCGTACTGTTGACTCGCCAGCGGCCAAACCTCATATTTAAATGAGCCTCAGTCTCCCTGGATACGGGCTGCCCGAACGGCCTTTTTGCTCGTTTTGCATTCGTGCCATAGGCGTTGACCGCCACGAAACTTACCTGGACACGCCCGCGGACACCTTGCAATTCTCTGCTATTCTCGAAGTAAGTGGCCTTAGAGGTTGGAGCGGTAACTTGCTCATTCATATCAATATGACTGCGGCCGTTCTCCTGGCAGGAGCTCTCCTGCTGGCGCTGTTCTTTTCCTACGTTTACCAGCAGAAGCGCCAAGAGTACATGCTCGTGTGGGCTGCCGGTTGGCTGCTGATTTCTGTTCACTTTTTGGTTCCAGCGCTGGGCACGCAATTGCGGCTTCCAGCTTGGGTCAACCCCGTCACCGAATGGCTTCTCGCGCTTGCGGGCCTTGCGTTTTACTGTGCCGCAAATATGTACGCGCGCCTCAAGGTGCCTTGGAGAGGGATGGCCGCGCTGGCATTCGCCGCGGGCCTTTGGGCATTAGCCTATACGCGTGGTTGGATCAACGTGCCGGTTGGTTTGGGCGTCGGCCTGTTGTTTTTCTTCATTGCGCGCACTTTTTGGGAAGAAGGTCTCAAACAGGAATCCCGCGCTGACCAGTTCCTTGCCATAACATTCGTCGCTTGGGGATTGCTGCGTTTGGTAACGATTTTTCAAGAGAGACTCGGACCGCTTGCCGGGCATGATCTGCTGCCTTTGGTTCTACTGCCTGAGCTTTTCGGCGGCGTCCTAATGGTCATGGCGGTCTATGAGGAAGAGCGTCGAAGAGTAGAACGCAACATGCTCGCGCTCTCGAATCTGAACCTGGCTACCTCGAGCTTTGCGGGCGGCGAAATTCAGAAAATGCTGGCGCAAGCGCTCGACCGCGTTCTAAATGTCGTAAGAATTCCTGCCGGGGCGCTTTGCCTGCATTACGGAGAAGAAAACGGCCCCACTTCCGTGGTCGTCACCGGGATGGGCGACACTTTTTGCGCCGCAATACAAGGCAACAATCTGGACGATTACGTCGTCAGCCTGGTCGCGCGGCTGGGCGGTCTCGTGGTATTGCGTGATCTCGAGACGGACTCGAAATGGGAAGCCCTGGAAAAAGAGGAATCCTTCCGTCACGTGCGAAAGCTTCTTCTCGCCCAAAAACTGCGCACCGTGGTGGGAATCAGTTTACAGGCCAAAGAGCGCGTGTTTGGGGTCTTGCTGCTTGGGTCGCCCGACAATCGTAGCTTCACGCCCGCTGAATTGCGGCTGCTTCTGGCCTTGGGCCATCAGATTGGAATGGCCGTAGAAAACAGCTACTTGGTTCAGCAAACATCCCGGCGAAGTGAAGAACTGCATATCTTGAATGAAATTGGCAGAGCGCTTAGCTCCACACTCGAGCCGGATGCCTTGTTCGAACGCATTTATTCCGAGATGAAACGGCTCCTGGACGTAAACAGTCTTTTTATCGCGTTCTACGACCGCAAGATCGAGCAGGTGCGTTTTGAAATCGATGTGGTAGACGGCGAACGCTTGCCTAAGCGCATCCGCACCGCCGGGAATCACTTGACTGAGTTCGTGATCAAAACTTGCCAGCCGCTGCTAATCCGGGAACGCTACGCCGAAGAGTCCGAACGCATGGGCTTCCAACCGACGCGTTTGGCCGGTTCGATTTGCGCCGTGCCATTGATTCTTTACGATCGCGCGGTCGGCGTGATGGCGGTGCACAGCAAACAAGAGCGGATGTTTGACGAAGGGCACGTGGAATTGCTGCGCGTGCTCGCCAGCGAAGCGGCTGTCGCAATCGAGAATGCGCGCCTCTTCTCCGAAGAACAGAAAAAGTCGCGGCACCTCATGCTTATCAATAATGTGTCCAGCCGAGCAATCACAAGTTTGGATCCCGAAGACATGCTCGCGAAGATTGCCGCAGAAATCGAAAATGGCTTGAAATACGACCACATCGGCATTGCTATCGTCGATTATCCGTCAAAAGAGCTGGTGGTCCAGGCCGAAGCCGGAGCCCGGCGCGACGCCGTGGGGCGGCGAATCCCACTGGGCGAAGGCATTGTCGGCCAAGTCGCTCGAACCGGCCAAATGGCGATTGTGCGCGAAGTGAATATCTCAACGCCGTGCCCTGTTCTTGCAACTTCGGTTTCCGCCATCGCGTTGCCGGTATCCTACGCCGAACACATGCTGGGCGTTCTGTATGTGGAGTCCTCGGAACCGAGTGAATTCGCAGAAGAAGAAATCCTGTTGCTTCGCACCCTTGCCGACCTTTTTGCCGGTGGCCTGAACAACGCGCTCACTTTCCAAAAAGCGCAGGAGCAAGCCATCACCGACGGTTTGACAGGTGTTAAGACGCACCGCTACTTGATGGAAGCGTTATCGTCCGAGTGGAAGCGTTCGACGCGCGCGAATCGCCCATTCGCATTGGTCTTGATGGACCTGGACCGCTTCAAGTTCGTAAACGACTTTTACGGACACTTGGAGGGCGACGTGGTGTTGCAACGCGTCGGGCACATCCTGGAGCAAAATTGCCGCCGGTCTGACGTGGTGGCCCGATATGGCGGAGATGAATTCGTCATATTGATGCCGGAGACCACCGTGGAGCAAGCTCGCCAACTCGCCAGTAAACTACGCGGCTGGGTGGCCTCCGATCCTCTTTTGCGGGACAAAAATATTACCGCCAGCTTTGGCATCGCGGGCTTCCCCATTCATGGATCAACGCCGCAAGAACTTATACAGGTGGCGGACTCTTCGATGTACCTATCGAAGCATCAAGGAGGGAACTCAGTCTCCAGCGCGGAAGAAGGCGGTCCCAACGATACCAAAAAATGGAAAAAAGACGTCCTGGAAGCATATCTAGGCGTCACGCTGAAGCGGCTATTCTCTACCGGACCGGAAGCGTTCGAAGAAGTCTATCGGCGCCTCGAACAATTTACGCGCTCATTGGCCGAGCAGAGCGGTGGCGTAGCGCCCGAAACCCTGCCTGCAGCGGTGGTCGAAACAGTGACCTCACTGGCACTCGCCATTGACGCGAAAGATCACTACACGCAGGGACACTCGCAGAAAGTCTCCGCGTACGCGGTAGTGATTGCCAAAGCGCTGGAAATGACCGAGGCGGAAGTAGAGGAAATTCGCCTGGCGGCGCTGCTCCACGACATCGGCAAAGTGGGCATTCCAGAGACAATACTTAACAAATCAGGCCCGCTGGATGCGTCCGAATGGGAAACCATGAAGACTCATACCGAGCTGGGCGCGAAAATACTTGAGCCGTTGCAAGCGATGGATCGAATCCGTTTGATGGTTCGCCATCATCACGAATTTTACGATGGGACAGGCTATCCGGACCGCCTGGATGGCAAAAACATCCCATACGGCGCGCGCCTGATCGCCATCGCCGACGCTTACGACACCATCACATCTGAACGAACGTACAAAAAGGCGCGTACCCCCGAAGACGCTTTCAGCGAGTTGGAGCGTTGCGCCTCGAATCAGTTCGACCCGGAACTCGTTCAAGTTTTCGTCGAAACGATGCGGCGCACGCCGCGAGTTCGCATAGACACAAGTGTGAGCGTCCCGGATGTCGGCGATAGCTCTTCTCTATAACTAGCTGCTCGCGTCATTCCGCATTCCTTCCGGACCATCAAAATACCTTACCCTGAGATTTGTTGGACGCGCCGTTCTAACCTCATATACTGTTTTTGCGAGATACACTTCGAGCTTAGAGCGGAGGCAAGGTGCAAACAGCGACGGTGAAGTGGGTTGGGGGCGAAGAATTCGTGGCCCAAATGCCTTCGGGGCATGCAGTTCCGTTCGACGCCGACCGAAAACACAACGCCGCTCCCGGCCCCATGGAAATGCTCCTCGGCGCGCTCGGCGCATGCAGCTCGGTCGATGTGGTTTCGATTCTCGCGAAGAAACGCCAGAAACTGACTTCACTGGAAGTGGTAATTTCCGGCGAGCGCGCCGGTTCTCCGCCCACGGTGTGGACGAAAATCGACATGGTTTACCGGCTCGCGGGCGAAATAGAAGAAAAGGCCGCACGCGATGCCGTCGAGCTAAGTCAAACGAAATATTGTTCGGTCGCCGCTATGTTGCGAAAGACTGCCGAGATTACCTACCGTATCGAAATCTCGCGGTAAGCACCCGGCTGCAAGAAGAACAGTGTTTTGCTTGTCACGCAAGCAAGCGATTGCATACAATCGCGGGCTATTCCCGGCATCCTGGAGACGATGAATGGGCAGGCGTATTGCCGCAAAAATTACCGGAGTAGCAGGTTATGTCCCGCCGCGCGTGGTCACGAATTTCGATCTGGAAAAGATGGTGGACACCAACGACGAATGGATTCGCACGCGCACTGGAATCCGCGAACGCCATTATGTGGAACCCGGCGTCGCAGCTTCGCATCTGGGCACTGAAGCTGCCAGGAAATTGCTGTTAGAAAAGGGAGTTTCGCCCGAACAGATCGATTTGATCGTGTTAGCGACGGTCACGCCGGACATGTTGTTTCCGGCGACGGCGTGCCTGATTCAGGACCGTCTTGGCGCGAAGAATGCTTGGGGCTTCGATCTTTCCGCGGCGTGTTCGGGATTCGCTTACGCTCTAACGGTCGGGGCTCAGTTTGTCGGCGCCGGAACGCATAAAAAAGCCCTGGTCATTGGCAGCGACGTGATGACTTCCATCCTCGATTACCAAGACCGCGCCACTTGCGTTCTCTTTGGCGATGGGGCCGGCGCAGTTCTAGTAGAACCAGCCACCTCCGCTGACGAAGGAATTCTGGATTTCGTTCATGACGTAGATGGCTCGGGCGGATGCAATCTCTACATGCCGGCCGGCGGCTCCCTGAAGCCCGCCTCGCAGGAAACCGTCGAAAAACGGATGCACTACGTGCATCAGGAAGGCGCTCAGGTTTTCAAATATGCGGTGCGGCGCATGAGCGAGCTGGCGGTCCAAATTCTCGAGCGCAACGGATTTACGAGCCGCGATCTTGCTTTGGTTGTTCCGCATCAGGCCAATTTGCGGATTATCCACGCAATGCAGGAACGTCTCGGAGTGGACGACTCGAAAATCATCATCAATATCGACCGATTTGGAAACACCACCGCCGCCACAATTCCGCTGGCGTTGATGGATGCGCTAGAACAGAAGCGTTTGCGCAAAGGAGACTTGGTGCTGGTGATCACCGTCGGCGCAGGCTACACCACCGGTGCAATTCTGATGCGTTGGGCTTACTGACCCGAAGAGAATAGATCGCCACAAGTTGTCGCAGCGTTTATCGAGCGAAAACCCGCACCGATTCCTGCAAAATCTGCCGCGCGAAAACGCTTGTGCCTATTGGTCTAGAAAAATCAGGACAGGATTCACGTCTCCTGGCGTAGTCGTGATCATCACAATATTGCTGGGCGTAATGATAAAGAAATCCCCAGTGAAGGCGGGCGAAGTTAACGTCATCACGCCGCTGCCGTCAGTCAAGCCGGTGTTGGTGAGCGCGTAGGTACCCACCACGTTCTGGGCCGGAACGTTCCCTGTTACCGTGCTTACGTCCTGAGTTCCGCTCACGCCAGCGGTGTCGCTGAGCGTTAGAAACCCTGAAATATCCTGGTCGCTGCTCACCGCCGGCGCCGAAGTGCCTTCTATAAAGGTATTTGCCATTACTTGGGCGGTGAAAGGCGATCCGGATTGACCTTCGAAATGTCCAGAGATGGGTCCGCCGTTTAATGTGCCGACGCAAAATGCTTCACTCGAACTTACTAAGTACAGGATCGGCTCGAAAGGATTTACAAGAACAAGCTGAACCCGGCCTAGGTTGTCCGCGATGTACGACACGGTGAAAGGACTGCCCCAGTTGGATATATTTCCGAATTGGTTGTCCTCGATCAGGAACTGCACGCTGCCACTACTCTCCGGCGTTATTTGGAGTACGGCAACATCCGGCAAGTAAACTGCGTTGCTTAGGAATTGGCCGCTAAGCCCGCCGGCAATCGATTCCGAAAGCACACTTTGGGTTGGGAAGGTACCTCCAGTTACTGCCTGCTGAATCATTTCACCTGAGGCCAAATAAGGTGTATTCGTCGGGGAAACCGTGCTATCCGTTTCCACTAGGAAAGCGTCGGTCGCGGAGATTGGATACACGCTGAAGGTCTGAGTTCCGAGATTTCCAGAGGTTAACGACATGGTGCAATGCGTGGTATCCGGCCCTGGTTGGTACAGGCCGGAAAGTCCGGGATTAAAAGACTGAGTCTGGTTCGGCACATTCGTATCCATTTCCCCCTGACCTATGCTCCCTACCGTTGACGGAGAGGTCGGTGCTGTGGCCGTAAATGCTCCCGCAAATGCGATGGGACCCGACGCAGCGGCAGCGAGCCCTGCAAATCCCGCGCCTCCGAAAGCGAACGATCCGACGAAGGTATTGGTGTTCGTCCCGCTCACAACGCAAGTGGTCACTGTCTGCAGATTAATCCGGCCGGACCCACGCGTGCTGGAGCTGTCGAACTCGATAAATCTTCCGCTCCCGGCGGCGTCAATTGAAAACGCATAAGTCTGTGGAGTCGGTTGAGCCGGCGTGCTGCCGGTAAACGTGAAAGTTCCGCGGCCATCAGCGCCAAGAGTGTAGGTCCCAACTAGGTTCGTAAACGTGACCGGCGTTCCGTTGATCGCGTTGAAATCCTCTTCGCCAGCGGTGATGTTTCCGTTGCCATCCGCCGTGAAAGTTCCAGCGAAAGTCACAAATCCCGTGTTGTTATTCCCGCTGAAAGTGAATGCGTATGATCCCTTCAATCCGGCGAGATTTTGCGCGCCGCTAACGACCAGAGTGAAATTGACTGTGGCGGAGGCAGCGGGATTTTCGCTGTCAGTGACCGTAATGCCAAAAGTAAAAGTCCCCGCTTGAGTTGGTGTCCCGGAAAGAACTCCCGTCGTGCTGTTCAGCGTGAGTCCGGCAGGAAGAGTCGAGCCACTAGCGACCGTCCAGGTAAGCGGCGCGACGCCCCCAGTGGCTGCAAACGTCACGGTATAAGCCACAGTGGTGCTGGCGGGCGGAAGAGGCGATGTTGTTGTGATGATTAGCGAGCTGACTACTACCGTGAATTGCTCCGAACTGCTGAAACCGGCCGCATCTGTGACCGTGATTGTGAAAGTGAAACCTCCGGCAGCAGTCGGCTTGCCGGTAATTTGCACACTGTTCGTTTTGCTGGAAGCCAATGAAAGTCCGGGGGGCAAAGCGCCGGAAGTTACCGCCCAGGAAAGTGGAAGCAATCCTCCGGTAGCGGTCACAGTGGCGCTGTAGGCTGTGTTGAGAGTTGGATTAGTGAGTGTGGTGGTTGTAATGGTAGGCGGCGGTTCCACCGTTATCGTTACGGTAGCGAAGTTCTTCGGAAAATCTATCGACGTCACTATAATCTTAACTACTGTCTCGGTTGAAACTGGGTTCGGCGCGGTGTATGTGGCGGACGTGGTGCTTGTTTGATTGAGAGTGCCGAAACCCGGGAGATTCGCAAAGGTAAATGACACACCGCCGGCGTTCAGATCGTTCAGCACGTCTGCCTGAATCGGAACGGATTGACCCTGTCCAATGGTCTGAGGACCCTTCGGCGTCGAGATTTCCACTCGATTAAATGTGGGAGGTTTCTGGGCGCAGCCCGCGAACTGGATCAGCGCGAGCAACACGCCCGCAAGCAAAACAGAAATTTCGGCGCGCTTCATCGTGGCGCCTCCTTCAATCGGGACTTTTATGCCCCTGGCTCGGTGAGCTTTAATTGGGCCACAAAAGTGGTCCAGTGATTAGGAAATGACTTGGCGGAATGGCGTATCAAGCAACCGTGGCTCTCGAACAGGCGAAGATATGTAGTAGGAAGGGAAGGTCGAACTCCTGGGAGGGGGTTTGCAAAATTTGAGGATGGGAGACTTTTAGAAGGAGCGAGCTTGGCTCACGGCGCTTATGTTACGTTCCAAGCGCTGAGATAGCCGAACCGTTGCGTATTGAGTGCAGAGGGCCATTTCGCGATGTGTCCAGCTGAAGCCTTCCGCCGGAAGAAACAACCCGCCCAAACGGTTCACGAAGCTCATCAGGCTGTAATAGAAGCTGACGGCATGCAGATTGGGGGTTGGTCCAGCCTCAAGTTCCGGGCAAAGCTCGTCGTAAACTGTCACGACCTCTTGGAAGCTACTGGATGATAAGAGGTTAGGATGGGGCTGTACCGTGGCATCCAACTCATTCGCAAACCTCTCCGAAACCGTGCGCAACAACGACGCGCGCCAGGCAAACACGGCGAACTGCATCAGCGCTGCGATTGAGATCACGAGAATGAAGGCTGCAATTAGCATTTTCGACCATGGTTAGTTTCTCGTTTTACGCCGACGGCGACAATAGAACGTAGGTACCACTCCGGGACACCGATTGGCTATCCGCTGGAGTCAGTGGCAGGAGAGGTAGGTAAGTTTAGTAGGTAGATAGGCTTAGTAAGAGCGGGCTTGGCTTACGATGGTTGAGTTGCGTTCCAAGCGTTGCGTAAGCCGAACGGTTGCATATTGGGTGCAGAGGGCCATTTCGCGATTTGTCCAGCTGAAGCCTTCCGCCGGAAGGAACATCCCGCCCACACGGCTCAGGAAGCCCATAAGGGCGTAATAGACGCTAACAGCGCGCAGGTTCGGAGCTGAGGCAGCCGTGAGCTCCGGGCAAAGATCGCGGTATATCGCTACGACTTCCGGGAAACTACTGGAACTTAAGAGGTTAGGGCACGGCTGAAGCGTGGCATCTGCTTCGTTCACGAACTGCGCCGAAGCAGTTTGCAGCACCGATGCGCGCCATGTAAAGATCACGAACTGCATCAGGGCTGCGGATGAGACCACGAGTATGAAGGCTGAAATTAACATTTTCGACCAACAACAGTTTCGCGTTTTCCATCGACGGCCACAATAGGACGTCAGTACCGTTTATCGACAGAAGACCGACACGACTGGAGCACTGTTGTTGGCCTACTCTCACTGGAAGGACTGTCCGACAGGCTACAATGATGACGACCGTTCCTAAGGAGGAGATTGATGCGGAGTAAATTGCGATCGGTTTGCTTCCTATGCTTCGGGTTCGCTCTGCTGATTTTGTTTTGTGTTAATACGCGCGGGCGTGCCGCCGCGCAGGACAGCTCCGCCGAAGCGCAAATTCGGTCGGTTCTAGAAATGCAATCCGCTGCGTGGAATCGCGGCGACTTAGAAGCATTTATGCAAGGATACTGGAAATCAGAAGAGACCGAATTCGTCGGAGCGAGCGGGATTACCCGCGGCTGGCAAGCTGTTCTGGATCGCTATCGCCGTAATTATGCGGACGGGAAAGCCATGGGCCGGCTGTCCTTCTCTAATCTTGAGGTCCATATCGTTTGCCCGGATGCCGCATTTGCAGTCGGAAATTTCCAACTGGAAAGAGAAAAGGACCGGCCGGCGGGTATCTTCACGCTCAATTTTAGGAAATTCAAAGAAGGCTGGCGAATCGTGGCCGACCACACAACAGGTTTCGCGACTCCCACGACTGCTGCATCCGACTAGTTGTAAGAGTTCGCCGGCGTGCGGCGTTGCTATGATGGCTGCTTTTTTCGCCCAAAACAGTGCGAAGAAAGAATCAGCACCGCGGATCAGTTCCTGCTAAAGGGTTTTTCGAGGATAATAGCGGCTTGTTGCTGAAACTCTTACGGGGGAGGAATCGAATTTGCGTGTAGTAATCACGGGCGGCGCTGGGTTCCTGGGTTCTCATCTCTGCGAACTGATGCTGGAAAAGGGCTGGGACGTACTTTGTCTGGACAACCTTGTGACCGGAAATCAATCGAACGTTGCGCACCTGATTCCGCACCCTCGATTCCGCTTCGCCCATCAAGACGTTTCGCGTTACATCGAAGTGCAGGGCCCGGTGGAAGCCGTACTCCATTTTGCGTCTCCCGCAAGCCCGCCGGACTATCTGAAATTTCCCATACAAACGCTAAAGGTTGGCGCGCTGGGAACGCACAACACCCTCGGATTGGCGATGGCCAAGAAGGCGAAATTTTTTCTTGCGTCCACTTCGGAATGCTACGGAGATCCTCAAGTCAGCCCGCAACCGGAAACCTACTGGGGTCACGTAAATCCAGTTGGTCCCCGCGGCGTGTACGACGAAGCCAAGCGCTATGCCGAAGCCATGACCATGGCCTACCACCGCTATCACGGCTTGGATACGCGCATCGTGCGGATATTTAATACTTATGGCCCGCGCATGCGTCTGAATGATGGCCGGGCTCTTCCGAATTTCCTATATCAAGCGCTCAGTGGGGAACCTATTACCGTGTATGGCGATGGCAAGCAGACGCGGAGCTTCTGTTACGTATCCGACTTGCTGGACGGCATATATAAGCTTCTGGAGTCAGACGAGCACGAGCCCACGAACATAGGTAATCCTCAAGAGATCACGATTCTGGAATTCGCGGAACGTGTCCGCGCTTTGGTCGGCGCCGACGTTCCTATCAATTTTCACCCATTGCCGCAGGACGATCCCAAGCAGCGCTGTCCTGACATCACCAAGGCCCGCCGCGTCCTAGGGTGGGAACCAAAAGTGAAACTCGAAGATGGATTGCGCTTAACCTACGAATATTTCCGCCAGCGGGTCGCGCACGCGAGCTATCCGGCCACCTAAACACGCGCCGAGCATTTTCAAACTCGTCGTGTCGAACTCTTCGTGGCAAGCTGAATTCATCCATAGTAGAATCCCGCCACGTCGAGGCCATTTCGCAGATAGCTCGCGCAGGCGTCGCCAAAGCATAGCCATGGAAATTCTCTGGCCAGCGTTAGGCATTTGTATTCTGGTAGGCTTCGTATTTTTTGTGTTGGCTCAGCATTGGCAGCGTGTCCTGCGGCACCAAAACTGGACAATCCGCCGGTTGACCGAGCGCATGCGGATCCTCGAAGAGGTTGACGATCCCGAATTTCGCCGACGTCTCGGCGAATCAACTCCTTCCCCGCTCGAACAAGTATTCACATTTTCTTTGCGCCTGAGCGATCGATTTTGGCGCAACACACTTCATGCAACGGACGAAAGCCTGTCTTTCATCCGGTCCTCAGGAAGTTTGCTGGGTTCAGTGAAGATCGAGCGGTGGCGCGGGCATAGCGTCGCCACGATCACAGAGGTTCTACCCGAAAGGCAGTCGGCATCGTGGCAGTCCCGCTCGCTGGATTGTTTTTTTGACAAA
>Ga0209006_10004678_pt1 | contig 12392 bp, 5 predicted proteins | sample JacPin_JW_Ref_O2_FD_188567 | JGI IMG/M metagenome (GOLD analysis project Ga0209006, IMG submission 188567) | Forest soil microbial communities from Algoma, Ontario, Canada - Jack Pine, Ontario site 1_JW_Ref_O2 (SPAdes) (version 2) | ecosystem: Environmental > Terrestrial > Soil > Boreal...
ATTGCTGTGGCTGGCATGGTCGGTGACGCCCCGTTGGTGTAGAGGCCGGTGGAGTTTGTGCCTTCGCCGTCGTTGCTGAAGAGATCGAATTTCACGGCGATGCTCTTACCGATGCCTGCGGTGCCGCCCGGAGCGTCGGGCCCGTAGCCGAGACCGCCGCCTGCGGGACCGAGCGCGGTTATGCCGGTGTTTTGGATGGTGAAGGTGAAACCGTCGGCGGTTGGCGAAGTGAGCTGGAATGTGAAGTCGTTGGTGAAGGACTGCACGTTGACGGGCGTGGTCCAGAATGCGGACGCGTTCTCCTGGGTCGCGGTGGTGTCGGTGAGTTGGAGGCGCGTGCCGTTGAGCTTGGTGTGACCGTTGAATTGCAGGCCAGCGTTGGTGAAGCCCGCGGGGAAGTTGATCGCGGGTGTGCCGGCGCCTGTGCCGCCGGAGCTGATGGTGATGACGGATTGGGCGATAACGCTGTTGCTGAAGCCGGATTCGGCGGCGATGGCGCGGACGGTGGTGGTGGCGTTGACGATGAATGAGGCGGTGTATTTCGTCGAGGTTGTCGAAGGTGCGGAGCCGTCGATCGTGTAATAGATGGTAGCGCCAGGGTCGGTGATGGTGACGGTTTGCGCGGAGGTGTACGTGCCGGTAGCGGGCGCGATCGTTGGAGTTGGAGCGGCCTGGAGCGCGTTGATGGTGTAAGCGGCGCTGCTGACGGCGCTCGTGGTGAAGCCTGGGGCCGTGGCAAGGGCTTTGATCGTTTCGGTGGCGGCGACGGAGATTGGATTCGCGGCGGAGAACTGGAATGTGTTGCCACCGGCGGTTGTTGCGGGAGTCGATCCGTTCGTTGTGTAGAAGATGGTGCTGCCGGGCGTCGCGTCGGTCAGCGTGACGGATTGCGTGCCGGTGTATGTGCCGCCCGCGGGGCTGAACATCGGGGCGCTCGCTTGCTGCTGTTGCGCACCTGTACTGACGAAAGACCAATCTTCAATTTTCTGGCTGGATGTGAGGCCGCCGGTGCCGCCGGTGAAGCCGACGTACGCGGTGTTTGCGCCGACGATCGAGGGGATGTTGATCGTCCAACTTGTGGAGAAAGTGCCACCGGTGACGCCGTCGGTGATGGTCATGGTGAGCGTCGTGCCGTTGTAGACCATGTGGACGGACATTTCGTCGCCGCTGTGTAAGTTGATGGCGGAGGTGCTCATGTCTGTGGATGGGACCGTTGGCGAGGCGCCGTTGGTGTAGAGGCCGGTGGAATCGTTGCCTTCGCCATCGTTGTCGTAGAGATCGAATTTGATGGCGACGCTTTTGCCGATGCCGGTCGATGTGCCCGGATCGGGAGGGCCGTAGCCGAGGCCGCCGCCTGCGGGACCGAGCGCGGTCAGGCCGGTGTTTTGAATCGTGAAGGTCATTCCGTCGGCGCTGGGGTTGCTGAGCTGGAAGCTGAAGTCGTTGGTGAAATTCTGAATATTTTGCGGCGTGTTGAACCAGGCGCTGCCGGCTTGCTGCGTGCCGCCGCTGGTGAGTTGGAGGCGAGTGTCGTCGAGGCCGGTGCTGCCGTTGAAGGTCATGAGGCTGGCGCTGGCGGCGAAACCTACGGGGAAGCTCGGCGCGGAACCAGGGGCAACGCCGATGCCGTAAGAGGCGCTGGCCAGCGGACTGGTGGTGAGAGTGCCTGAGGTGGCGATGGCGTTGATGGTTTCGCTTTGGCTGACGGTGAGGGTGGCGGAGCCGACGGATTTTGTGGATGAAGTTGTGGCGGGAGCGTTGATGGCGTAGTAGATCGTTGGACTTGGCGACGCGTCGGAGATGGTGACGGTTTGCGCGGAGGTGTAGTTGCCTGGCGCGGGAGAGAAGGTGGGCATGAGCGTTTGCGTTTGGAGCGTGTAGGTTTCGTTGTTGACGGCGCTTTGCAGGAAGCCGGTGGCGGTGGCGATGGCGGAGATCGTGGTGGTGGAGCTTACGGTGATTGCGCCGGTGTAGGGAGTAGATGCGGTGGTGGCGGTGCCGGTGGTGGAGTAGAAAATTTGAGCGTTGGGAGTGCTGTCGGTGATGGAGACCTGGATCGTGCCGACGAAGGATTCGGCGCCGGGATTGATGACGGGAGTTGCGGTGGGAGTTTGACCGTTGGCGAGGCCGTAGAAGCTGAGTTGATTCGAAGCGCCGACGTAAACTTTGCCGTTGGCGATGGTGGGAACGGTGAATTTTACGGCGCCGCCGGGGTTGTCATTGGATTTTGCGGAGCTGTCGTAGAGCGTGCTGCCGATGTTGGTGGCGTCGGTGGCGCGGAGGATGGCGTTGGTGCCGGAGCTGAAATTGTCGGACTCGATGGACCAGAGGATAGGATTTGCGCCAGCGTTCGAAGAGATGACTGGAGTTGGGCTCGGGAAGCCGATTGTGATTGGGCCTTTGTTCAAAGCGCTGGTTGGGAATTTGCCGCTGGAAATCGGGAACGTCTTGAGTACGTCGTTTTTGCCCCAGATGTACATCGTGTTGTTGAAGAAGGCGGGCATGCCCCAGATGCCAGCGGCGATGGGGAATGAGCTGCTGGTGGGGTTGACGGGAATTTCTTGCGCGATGTTGTCGGAGCTGGTGCTGTAGCCGCCCATGTTGTCGCGATCGACGACGTAGAAGCGGCCTTCTTTTCCTGTTTGAAAGAGCTCGTGGGTATGGGCGCCGGATTGATCGGGGAGGATGAGAACGCCGCCGGAGGCGACGTCCTGGTCGGCGCCGTTGAGACTGGCTTGATTGAGCGGAGTGAAATCGTCGGCGACGGTCATGGCGCCGTTGTTGAGGTGAATACGGACGACGCTGTCGCCGTAGTCCATGGTGTTGGTGTAGGGCGTGGTGGCGTCGAAGGTGCCGTTGCCGGTGGCGATGAAGAGGCGGCCGCCGGGACTGTTGCCGGTGGGATTGAGCGTGTCGGCGGCGAGGCCGGAGCCGCCCATCCAGATGCCGGCGCCGATGCCGTTCCCGGAAGAGCACCAGACGCTGGCTTGCTTCAGCGTTGCGGCGTTGTAGGAGAAAAGCCAGCCGTGCCAGGGGCCGTTGTCACCATGGGATGCGAAGGCGATGTAGAGGAATCCGTTGAGGAGGAGCAGGCCGGAGCGATTGTTTTCCCATTCCTGGTCGAAGGTGAGCTTGCCGCCGGAGCTGCCGTTGCCGTTGCCGGAGACGGTGCCGGTGATTTGGACGGGGCCGCCGAATTTTTCTGCGCCGCTGGTGATGTCGAGCGCGTGGAGACGCTGGACATAGGTGCCGCTCTCTTTCGAGGCGCTGACGAGATAGATCGTGTTGGTCGAAGGATCGATGACGGGAGTGCCGGTGATGCCGATGATCGGAGTGATGTCGGTGGTGCTGAGGTCGGTTTGGGGGATCGCGGCGGCGCCACTCGCCGCGCCGTGGGCGGCAGTGAGCATGCTGGCCATCCAGAGCGGTTTCGCGTTTGTGCCGCCATTGGTGTCGGCGTCGAAGGCGTAGACGGAGTCATTTTCGGTGGCGACGAAGACGACGTTGTGCGTGACGCCGCCGATGGAGACGTTTTGCATGTAGAGAGGTTGGGCGTAGATCTGGCCGTCGACGGTTTGGGAGAAGAGGCGGCCGAAATTGGAGGGGGTGACGGTGGAAGGAGTGAGTTGCGATTCGGCGGTGTAGGAGCCGGAGCGGGAGTTGTCGTAGTGCTGCGTGGTGACGTTTTGTGCGCGAAGGGCGGAGGGGAGAAGGAGCGAGGCTGACAGCAGGAGAACTGCCGGCAATGCGCAGAGGAGTTTTCTTGAAGAAGAAATCACATCACATTCAGCACTGAGTTTTGTGCGCGAAAAATCAGACACGACGATCCCCCTGAAAAGGACTGACACTTATCCCAAATTTTTCTGGCTCGCGATGGGACAGTCACGCGCCGACCATTTCGTACAACGTGTTCGAGTTGTGATGCACTCGGTGGGCAAAGGAAGCCGAGCGACTTGTCACGGAATTCGCGCGGGGAGGGCCGCGCGAAAGGTGGGCAAAGTATATAGGGAGAGGCGCGAGCGGCACAATAGAACGGCAGATATTCGAGGGCGTTGGATGAGCTCGCATGCGTACGGGCTGAGGCGAACGAATGCGTGGAAAGTTTATGAAAGTTGAGTGAGGGCGATTAAGATAGGGCGGAATTTTGGAGGATGCATGCGAGTGAAGAGCTGGGGCGTGATTGCGGCGGCGGTGTTTGGCACCTGGTTAGGGTTTGGTGCGACGGCGACGTTTGGGCAGGCGACTGTGCCGCCGCCGAAGGATACGGAATCGCGGCAGCACGGGTTTAGTGTGGAGCGGATTTTTGGGACGTCGAGTTTGTTGGGGCATCCGACGACCGGGATCGCTTGGGCGCCGGATGGGAAACATGTGAGCTTCTTCACAGATTTGGCGGGAGGCGAGGCGAAGCAGGGGCGGCGGAAGGAATTGTGGGAGATGGATGCGGCGACGGGGGAGAAGCAGTTGTTGGTGGGCGCGGACAAATTAGAAACTGCGTTGCCGGCGGAGGCTCAGAATACGTCGCAGGCGACGGGACTGGGGCGGCATGCGCCGGCACAGTATCAGTGGGCGCCGAATGGGGACGCGATGTTGTTGCAGGGCGGGACGGCGCTGGCGTGGTTCGATCTGAAATCGCAAACGGCAAAGGCGCTGGTGTCGGGGAAGGAAGCGCTTGCGGATCCGAAGATTTCGCCGGACGGGAAATGGGTGAGTTTTGTTCGCGATCACAATTTGTGGGTGGTGCGAGTGTCGGATGGGAAAGAGCGCGCGTTTACGAAAGGTGGAAGCGAAGAAGTTCGAAAGGGTGAGTTGGATTGGGTTTATCCGGAAGAGTTGGAACTGACGACGGCGTATTGGTGGGCGCCGGATTCTTCGTCGATCGCGTTTTTGGAGATGGATGAGCGGAAGGTGACGACGTATCCGCTGGTGAGTTTTGAGTCGGTGACCGGCGAAGCGGAGGAGGAGCGGTATCCGGTGGCGGGCGGGAACAATCCGATTGTGCGAGTTTACGTTGGGAGAGTGGAAGGCGGCGAGTCGCGCGTGATGGATACGGGTGCGGATTCGAATATTTATTTGCCGCGGGTGGAGTGGCTGACGGATTCGAAGCATGTGGCGATCGAGCGGTTGAATCGCGCTCAGACGGTGATCGATTTGTTGGTGGCGGAGGCTGGGTCGGGGAAGTCGCATGTCGTTTTGAGTGAGAAGGATTTGTATTGGATCAATGTCAGCGATGATTTGAAGTTTTTGAAGGATGGGAAGAGGTTTTTGTGGACGAGCGAGAAGACGGGGTACCGGCACATTTATTTGTATGACATGGATGGGAAGCAGTTGGCGCAACTGACGAATGGAGAGTGGGAAGTTACGGCGGTGCAGGGAGTGGATGAGGCGAAGGGCGTCGTTTATTTCACGGCGACGGAGAAGTCGCCGCTGGAGCGGCATTTGTATCGCGTCGGGCTGGATGGGACGGGGTTTGCGCGGATCACGAAGGAGGAAGGGACTCATGCGATCAAGTTCGCGCCGGGGGCCGCGGGATACGTCGATACATATTCGACGAATCTTGTGCCGCCGCGGCAGGATTTGATGCATGCGGATGGGACGCGCGCGGGCGTGATCAACGAGAACAAGGTGGCTGCGCTGGATGAGCTGCATTTGTCGCCTGTGGAATTTTTGCAGGTGAAATCGCACGACGGCATCCAGCTGAACGCGATGATGATCAAGCCGCCGGATTTTGATCCGGCGAAGAAGTATCCGGTGCTGGTTTATACGTACGGTGGGCCGCATGCGCAGGTGGTGACGAAGGCGTGGGGCGGAGCGGGCGCACTGTGGCACGAGCTGATGGCGCGGAACGGCTACATTATTTTCGCGCTGGACAATCGCGGTTCGGCGGGACGCGGGCACTTGTTCGAAGAGCCGATACATTTTCGATTCGGGGCGCAAGAGTTGTCGGATCAGCGTGACGGAGTTGCGTATTTGAAGACGCAGCCCTACGTCGACGCGACGCGCATCGGGATTCACGGATGGAGTTACGGCGGGCACATGACGCTGCACGCGATGTTTGAGGATCCGCAGGATTTTAAGGTGGGATTTGCGGGCGGGCCGGTGACGGATTGGCATTACTACGACTCGATTTATACGGAGCGGTATATCGGATTGCTGCCGCAGAACGAGGAGAGCTACCAGGAGTCTTCGCCGATCGAGAATGCGAGGAATTTGAAGGGGAAGCTGATGATCGCGCATGGGACCGGCGACGACAACGTGCACTATGCGAACACGCTGGCTGTGGTCAATGAGCTGATTGAGAACGAGAAGTATGTCGAGGTGATTGCGCTGCCGGGGCGCGGGCATGGGCCGACGGATCCGGAGGCGCGGGTGGTGCTGTGGAATCGAGTGACGAAGTATTTCTTGGATAACCTCTAAACATTGTCAAAACAGTGGCTTACAGGTGAGGAAGTGCTCTGGTTCGGCGAAATTGTAATTACGTAAAAACACTGTATATTGTAAAATACTTAAATTTTAGGTATTATGTGACAGGAGGTTTCTTTGCGTACCAACAGCCGTTCGCAGATTCGGGTTGCTGATGAAGCTTGGCTCGTCGTTGCTTGGTTGCACCGTCACAACCCCCTCGCCCTTGACTTCTCCCTAAATGAGATTTTCAAGGCTGCCGAAACCCTTCGTATCAGTGGCGATGTGCGCCGTGGGGTCGAACAGCACGTGGCGCAACATTGTGTAGGCAACCAGCGTTCTAACGGCGTGAATCACCGGATGCTCTTCGAAACGGTACGAGGTCGACGACGGCTTTTTCGGCTTGGCGATGCGTCGCATCCAGATCGTTTGAACGGGAAGATCACGCCGGGGCGTGAAGAATTGCCGTCGGGTTACGAAGATATGTTGGATTGGTACGAGAATTGGAGCAGGGAAAAGCGTGAGGTTGAAACGAAGGAAGAAGACCCACTTCTCGCCCTGCGAGGCTCTGGCAAGCACCTGTGGGCAGACGAACATGCTGACGACTACGTTCGGCGATTGCGTGAGGGGTGGTCTTGAGCCGAATTTTTTGGGACACGAACGTCTTTATCTACTTGCTCGAGGACTATGGCGAGTTGTCTGAGAAAGCGGCGGGACTGCGCCATCGGATGAAGTCTCGAGGGGACCAACTCTTTACTTCATGTTTTACGCTCGGAGAGGTCTTGGTCAAGCCGTTAGAGCATGGCGACACGAATCTAAGTCGGCGCTACGAAAAAGCGATCTCCTCTACTTCAAATCTCATTCCATTTGATACGAGCGCAGCGAAACGATACGCATTATTGCGCCAGGACAGAACGATTAAGCCGCCTGACGCGGTTCAGCTCGCGTGTGCATCGGCGACGAACATCGATCTTTTCGTGACCAACGACAAGCGCTTGCAAGGCAAGAACGTTGTTGGCATCCAGTTTATTGTGTCGTTGGACGGAGTGCCGCTCTAGTTCTGGGGCTTTTGGGGGACGTCTTTGGTTTCGATGGCGGGGCCGATCTTGATGGTGGAGCCGAACCGCTTGTAGTTGGCGTACTTGATGGTCATGCGCATGTGGACGGCGCCGGTGCTGAAGTGGAGTTCGTCGTCGGAGCGCGTGTAGGTCGGGAACCAGTAGTGACCTTCGATGTTTTCGCGGAAGGTTTCGAAGCGCGGGAAGATGTTTTCATTGCCGTGTTTGATGATGTCGGGCACGGCTTTGCCGTCGGTCTTCACGATGTTGAGGTCGCGGTCGTCCACCCAGATGCGGCCCTGGAAATAACGCTGATTCTTTTCGATTTTTTTCGGCTTTACGTCGAAGACGTACGTGCCTAGTTCATCGAGCGCTTCGCGGCCGACGTAGGTGACGTCGTATTTCGGCAATTCGTCGGAAGTGAGAACGAACGGCTGGACGTGCTCGACGTCGTCGAGGTCTTGCTGGGAAAGCTGGATGCGTTCGAGAGTGGGCGCGGGCGCGGAGATGACTTTTTCGTAGCGCTTGCCGTCGGGCGTGAACAAGATGTCGCTGGTCATGCGGTATTCGCCGTCGGCGCGGCCGTTGTAGTCGATGGTTTGGACGACGAAGGTTTGCGTGTAGGTGTAGTTGTCGCGCTCTTTTTTGAATTCGAGTTCGCGGTCACCGAACTTTTTGATGACCTGGTCGATGGGGATGTCGGGGGGCTTGGTGGAGATCTTGGGTTCGTCGGCCGGCGAGTCTGAATCGGCGCTCTTTTTCGTAGGCGTCTGTGAGGCGGTTTTGGAGACGTCGAGGGTGGGGAGTTGCGCTCTGGTTGGAAGCGCGGGGAAGAGCATCGCTGTGGCGATTGCTGCGCAATAAAAGGCAGCTTTGGCGCGATGCAATCGGGGAACGGATGCGGTCGTGTTCGCGATTAGTTCGAGATTCTGTTCTGACATCGTGCTAGGTCTCCCTCGCGGATGGCGAAGACGGGCACGGCGTGCCGTGCCCCTACCTGGTTAGGGCAGGTGCGATGCCGCGGTTTGCGAAAGTGCGGCGCCCCATATAGGACCTTGGCGGAGAACGTTAGGTTGCCTGAAGGTGGTGCTGGTTCGGCCGGCGAGGTCCTCGCTCGCGCGTGTTAATTATCGCGCTTTTGGGAAACGGTGAGAAGGGAGAATCGGTGGGAGATTGGAGCGTTGCGATCGGCGGTGGTTGTTTGGGCGCCAGGAACAAAAGCTAACGCAGAGACGCGGAGGATGCGGAAGTACGCGGAGAAGAAGAGTTGATTGATAGAGATCGGAGCGGTTGCGGCGTAGGTGCCTGAGTGTAAGAAGTCAAAAACGCCGGCGGGACGCCGGCGCTACCGGGAGTGCCGGAGTGCTACGGGGTGATGATGTCACGGCGTTGGGGTTTGACCTGGACGATGGCCAGGCTGGAGGCGTCCCAGCCGCCGCCGAGGGCTTTGACGAGGAGGACGCTGGCGACGAGACGCTGGCCCTGGATGACGGCGAGCTGCTGCTCGTTTTGCAGTAGATTTTGCTGGGCGGTGACGACGTCGAGATAGTTGACGAGGCCGCCTTGGTAGCGGCTGGTGGAGATGTCGAGCGTGCGGCGCGCGGCGTCGACGGTTTCCTGCTGTTCCTGTTGCGCCTCGCTGAGGACGTTGAGCGCGGTGAGTTCGTCCTGCACTTCCTGGAATGCGCCGAGGACGGTTTGCCGATATGTGGCGACGCTGGCGTCCCAGCCGGCGCGAGCAAACTGAACTTGGGCGCGGCGGGCGCCGCCGGTGAAGATGTCTTCCGCGGCGTTGGCACCGACTGCCCAGAAGACGCTTTGAATGCTGGCGAGTTTTGTGATGTCGGCGCTTTGCCAGCCGGCCTGACCGAAGAGATTGAAGGATGGGTAGTAGGCGGCTTGCGCGACGCCGATTTGAGCGTTGGCGGAGGCGACGAGACGCTCGGATTCGGCGATGTCGGGGCGGCGCTCGAGAAGATCAGAGGGAAGGCCGGCGTTGAGCGGGGGTGGCTCGCCTTTGAGTTCATTCGCTGCGATGTGAAAGTCGGGAGCGGCACGATTGACGAGGACCGAGATGGAGTCTTCGAATTGTTTGCGTTGCTGGAGGAGCAACGTGGCTTGCGTGCGAGTCGTGTCGAGCAGCGTTTCTTCTTGCGCGACGTCGAGGCCAGAGGCTACGCCACCCTGGTGGCGCGAGTTTACGAGGTCGAGACCTTTTTGCAAAGCGTCGACGGTGCGGCGCAAGATGCCGATTTCGGAATCGAGCTGGCGGAGATTGAAATAGTCGCCGGCGATTTGAGAGGTGATGAGCAGGCGCACGTTTTGGAGGTCGGCGGCGTTGGCTTGATAGGCGGCTTCGGCGGCTTCGATGCTGCGGCGGCGCTTGCCGAAAATGTCGAGCTCGTAGTTGACGGTGAACGGAATCTGAAAGGTGTTCTGCTGATATGGAGTCAGGGGAACGGTGGAGCCGTTCGTCGGCCGATTGCCGGCGAGGCGTTGACGCTCGACGCCGGCACCGCTGGAAAGCGTGGGAAATAAAGTCGAGACTTGAATCGCCGCGGTGGCGCGAGCCTGTTCGAGGTGGGCGATCGAGATTTTGATTGTTTGATTTTCGGCGATGGCTTGGGCTTCGAACGAGTTGAGTTCGTCGTCGTTGAAGACTTTCCACCACTCGCCCTTGTCGAAGGCGTCTTTGGGAGCGCTTTCGCGCCAGGGCTGCTCGACGTCCCACTTGGCGGGAACGGTGGCGTCGGGCTCCTTGTAGTTGGGGCCGACGGTGCAGCCTGCGAGAACGAATGCACAAGCGAGAGCCGCAGGCGCGATGAGGCGCAGCGACGTAACAATAGCGTTCGTTCCCCAGGGGGATTGGAAATACGGTCGCATCAAGGTTTGTTTCCGCTGGGCGCGCCGGTCTTGTCGTTGCCGTTAGGGCTGCCACCGCCGCTGCTGGGCGAGCCGCCCTGGCCTGGTGCGGCGCCTCCCGGTTGTTGCGCCTGATTCAACTGTTTCACATTGACCTGCATATTTTCTTCGAGCGAGTCAGCGGGGTTTAAAACGATCCAGTCGGTCGATTTCAGTCCCTGCAAAACTTCGAGCGTGGTGCCGTAGTCGCGGCCGATCGTCAATTGCTGGAGATGCGTTTTGTGATTGTCGTCGACGATGACGACGCGCAACCCCTCGGCGCGGAATAGGAGGGCATTGACGGGGACTACGAGATGTTCACCGGTTGCCTTTACGCCTAGGTGGACCTGCGCGTAACCACCGGGAAGGAGTTCACCGGTCTTGTTGGGGACATCGACTTCGGTGTTAAGAGTGCGGCTGGCGAGGTCGATGGCGTCGGCGGTTCGAACGACTTTGCCGTCGAAGCGACGGCCGGGATATTGCACGAGCTCGAGAGACGCGGTGATCCCCGCTTTGATATTCGGTGCGTAGACTTCGGGGACGCGGACGAAGGCGCGAATCGGATCGGTTTGGGCGAGGTTGAAGAGTGCCTGACCGGTGCCGCCATTGCCGGCGTTGATGAGGTTTCCCGGATCGACGTTGCGTTGCGTGAGAACGCCGCTGAACGGCGCGTAGATGTGCTTGAACGATTCGAGTTCTTCGAGGCGGCGGACGTTCGCTTCGGAAGCAGCGGTGGTCGCTTTCTTTGCTGCGTAATCGCCAACGGCGTTGTCAACTTCCTGTTTCGAAACGCCATCGGTCTTGATCAATTCCTGAAAGCGATTCGCGGTGATCTGCGAGAGATTCTCGTTGGCTTTCGAGGTGCCGAGATCAGCTCGGGCCTGCAAAAGCTGTTGATCGACTTCGGGCGTGTCAATGTCGGCGAGCAATTCGCCTTTTTGTACGCGCGTGCCGATGTCGTGATACCAACGAATGAGATAGCCGTTGGTGCGCGCGTAAATCGGAGACTCAACGTAAGCTTGCGTCGTGGAGGGCAGAACCAAGTCTTCCTGGCTGGGGGCGACGGTCGGGTGAATGACTTGCACGTTGGGGACGGCCATTTTTTCGGTTGTGTCGGCGAGGGTCTTGAACTGCGTACGGCGGGCCAGGAGCGTGAAGCCGCCGACGACGATCAGAACAAGGGCGATAAGCACGAGTACGAGAAAGAGATGGCTCTTTTTCTCGGGTTGCTGATACGGCGTATGCGTGCCGTATTCCTGGTCGTAATGAGGTCGAGTTTCTGTCGTGGTCATTCGTTGCTCCGCTTTGCGTCGGCCATAAATATAAACGCTGGAACTTCAGGCCGCTCAATACCTAAATTTTTTCGCTCGCTACTCTTTCGGCCAAAATGGGCCGAGGGTCGCGATAGCCGGACACGGTCAAGCTGTGGCCGGCGATAAACCCGATGCTTCCGCGCGTGCGCGATGGCGTTCGCGACGTCCGTGGATGATGGAGAAAACCACGGGGACGAAGAATAGCGTTGCGATCGTGGCGAAGAGCAATCCGCCGATGACGGCGCGGCCGAGAGGCGCGTTCTGTTCGCCGCCTTCGCCGAGGCCGATGGCCATGGGCACCATGCCGATGATCATGGCGAGAGCGGTCATAACGACGGGGCGCATGCGGACGAAGCCGGCTTCGAGAGCGGCTTCGCGGGCGGTCTTGCCTTCGTTCAACTGTTCGCGCGCGAAAGAGACCATCAAGATGCTGTTGGAGGTGGCCACGCCGACGCTCATGATGGCGCCGGTGAGCGAGGGGACGCTGAGAGTGGTGCGGGTGATGAGCAGCATCCAGCAGATGCCGGCGAGGGCGCCGGGCAGCGCGGTGATGATGATGAACGGATCGAGCCAAGACTGGAAGTTGACGACGATCAAAAGGTAGACGAGGACGATGGCGCCGACGAGGCCGATGGCGAGGCCCTGGAACGACGCCTTCATCGTTTGCACCTGGCCGCGAATCACGATGTGGCTGCCGCGCGGAAGTTTTGGTTCGGCGTCT
>Ga0209006_10004679_pt1 | contig 12392 bp, 14 predicted proteins | sample JacPin_JW_Ref_O2_FD_188567 | JGI IMG/M metagenome (GOLD analysis project Ga0209006, IMG submission 188567) | Forest soil microbial communities from Algoma, Ontario, Canada - Jack Pine, Ontario site 1_JW_Ref_O2 (SPAdes) (version 2) | ecosystem: Environmental > Terrestrial > Soil > Boreal...
TCAAACGCCGTCCCTTGCCCCTCGCGCTCCCCCATCCCGGCTCAAGCTGGAGATGGAGTGGAAGAAAATTGTCGTATTCTTACCTGATCGGAAATTGGGGGCAGGTCAGAACCACGATACTCTTCAACAATTGAATACCTTGAAAGCTCGATGGGCCGCGTTGTTGTCTTCGACGAATTGGTACATGACCGTAATTCCTGAGCTTCAGGATTTCACCCGAGGTCTCGATGACGAACCAGTTGCCCTGAGGGAAGAATACAAGAAAGCCCTCTACGACTTCTTTGAGGATCGCCTATCAAAGGGCTGTATCTCGCTCGGATACCCGCCCAGACCTATTGACACTGAACGACAAAAGATCGATACCGTAGTCATACATCACACCAGCAATCCTCCGGGGCTGACTCCTGACCGGCTGTCTGCCATAGAACTGATCCGCCTTTATGCACCATATTTCCTTGCTCCAACCATTCCTGAAGACTTTGGTTTGAAGGGGCAGCCGATCTATTCGGGACATGAGCGCAACGGCGCACAAGTGTTCTGGCCTTATCACTGGATTGTGCGAGTAGACGGCTATGCCGAACGGCTACTCTTCGATTCTGAAATTGGGTGGCACGCCGGGAATTGGAACGTCAACTGTAGCAGCGTAGCAATTGTTCTCGACAATGACTATGAGTGGACTTTCCCATCCGATGCAGAGTTGCGAGCAGTCGCGAAAATCATAAAGACACATTACAACGGAATAGTTCCAGTGAGAGTTCTGGGTCATCGAGAGATAACCAGCAAGACCACTTGTCCTTCCGAACTCTTTCTTGACGCCTCCACAAGAAGAGGGTGGAAGGCACGTCTGCTAGCGCACTTAGGAAAACATGGCTCGGCATAAAAGTCGCCTAAAACTTTAAAACTCTCAGATCGCACCCGATCCAAACCCTCGATGGCGTTTCAAATTTAGTTCGCATGTGATATCGCAACGCGGGCAATGGGCAAAATGGCGAGTGCCTGCATGCCTTCAGTCATTCCGCGTCAAGAGTTGAACTTGGGGATTTTGTTTTCAAAGGAATCGAACACAGTGCCTCATCAGCCAGTCATAGGCTAAGCTGCGGTTCCGCGTAGTGTCGGGAACCTCGGAATACCACAGGAGTTTTCGCACAACACGTGGCCGCCAGGTGACCGTTCCATCGTTCCACTCATCGATCAGCGGAACTCGTTCCATGAGGATTTCAACGTACGCGCGCCAAAACGCGATGTCCCTTTTCGATAATTGCTTCCCCAGCATATCTTTAATCCTATCGCGACAAACGAAAGCGTCAAGGAACCTCTGTTGAATGGGATCTATCAAGTCCTTTCGTCGGTCCCTCATTATAATGGCGGCTCGTGATGTAGCTACGCCACCGAGGGACCGGCGAAAAGACTCAGCCATGCAAACTCTCCCCAGCAATCATTGGTTCGACGTATGACAATCCAGTTGCCGCGGCTTCAAAAATGCTCATCCTATAGTGTTCCGGTTTCCATGGTTTTCGTTTCGGGGGAATGTGTTGCAAAAGAACAGGAATCCGACTCGCGACCGCAAGAGCAAGTTCGTGTTTGTTGTGCGAATCTGGGAACGCACCCTTAACCACGTCTCTTGAGACAGCCCGCAGTCGTACATGGTTCATCGTTGCAACCTTCGCAACCAAACGTTGCTGCAACGACAATTCCGTTTTCGGTGTCAACACAAGAATAAGATCTGGCTGGTGTTCCTTCATGAGTTTGCTGAGCTTCGTCTTCATCGGCACCTTCACCGCATTTACGCCCCTACGGAAGCTGCGAACTCCCCAATCGATTATCTGATCGGGCTTCTCGAACACTGCGAAACCAAAACTCAACGGGTGTGCGTCAATTGCTAATATTTTCTGAGAATCACGCTTCATGGTTTGTAGAATGATGAATGTTTGTCGATGCTTGACGAGAGCTCGTTCAACCAACGTAACTTCTGGAGGCCACCGACTGTGGCTCGGTCCTCCTGTATATTCTTTTCAATCTTGGTACCAAGGTGTGCAATTCTCTCCAGTACTTCGGTATCAACCTTGAGCTGAATATCCGAAAAGAGGACCCCGGTGGACACGCCAAAGATTGTCGTAAAGGCGAGGGCGGTCTCGAGTGTTGGTATACGATGCCCTTTTTCATACCGCGAAATCTGGCCACCATCCTCGGAACCAAGTAAGAAGGCAACTTCTCTCTGGTTGAGGGCATGTTTCCTCCGGTATGAGCGTAAGTAATTGTTGGGGCGTAAAGACATTGTGTTTTGTGGGGATGAAAGTGTCTTTGTTGTAGGCGGTTTTCCTTAGCATAGGGCAGCTCCGCGAATTCGGAAGACAGGAGCATATGCCGGACTAGGCAAATTGAGTACCGAAGTCAGAAGTCAACTAGCGAATGCTTGACAGCAATCCATGACGGGCTATGCTGAACGGTATGCAAATCAAAAGCGTAGGCTCCTTTCTCGCTGATCTGCGAAGGAAGCAGCAAAGAAGCCTCCATCACGTAGCGAAAAGAATAGGGAAGAAAGGAATATCTAAGCAGGCTCTTTCGCTAATCGAGCGCAGCCGGATGAAAATTCCGAAAGCTCGTGTTGACCTAGTCAGGCGAGCCTATCGCATGTCGGTCGCCGAAGAGAAAGAACTAGCCCGACTGTATGCGTTCGAATCGATGATTGAAGCCACCGGGGAGGATCACGAATTTGGCGAGGCTATAATCTCTGTCCTCGATCCTAAAGTCGCAAGTTCGATCTACGTACTTGGAGGCAGAAAGCTTGCTCTGACCAGCCCAATTTTACTGAAAAAGGCCGCCAAATTTCTCGAGGCAGACGCAAATACCCTTTCCTTTTTCTACCCCAAGATCGATTCCCGACCCCAACCAGTCGCGAGTCTTTGGCACCACAACACCGCACGCGAACGGTTCGAGCTTAAAGACTCGATCCAAGCGATGTCTTCGAAACCCATCGCGCGCAAGGTTCGGTGTATTGAGATCGATGCGAGTAAGGCAGAGTCGTCCCCGATTGCGTGGCAGCTGTTATCACTCTGCGGCCCCTTTACGAGCACCACTGTCGCGAGTTCCGCCCCGCTCGGCCATGCCGCTGGCTACATCTACATCGAGGGCCCGAGAGATCGATGGGTATTGCTAAAGCCCGATCAGGCCACGCGGGCCGCTACGATTGTGGAGAGCGCTCTGAAGATCGCGAATGTCGAACACGGACCGATCAGGGAACAGGTAGATCGTTTAGCCCGATAGTATGTACGTACCAGGGCACGGCAGGCCTGGCGGACTTCGATGAAAGCAAAAAGAACTTCTCAATCTGGACAGAACGCAGCGGTGGGATTCAAGCCGGCTTCGTCGAAAAGCGATAAGTCGCCGGTAATGGTGCGCCCTTTGGCACCAGACGATTTTGAATTCGTCCGCTCATTGTCCGCATCTATCAAGAACTATACGGTCTGCCCTCCTTACGTGTTGTGGATGCTAAGTCGCCTGCATGGGCGTTTCTGTGGAGTGGCGGTCACCTCGAACCAAAACCGCTTGGGATATCTCTTAGCGATGGCGACGAGCGATCCCGCCGATGCAGTGTTCGTGTGGCAATTGGCAGCCACGTTCAGAGGACGACGCCTTAAAGCCCAAGACCGACTGGCATCGTATCTCAATGAAGCGATTCACGCGCGGGGGCTAAACCAGGTTCTTTTCACCAGCGTTCCAAACTCGGCCACTGAACGCTCTGTCATGTCTCTGACAAAAAGAGTATTTTCTGCTGCGCCTCGGATGACTCAGAATTTGCCGGAATCGGTGGGACAGAACGAGCGGGAGTACGTCTTTTCCCTTTCTACCAAGAACAGGAAACCAATCCCCGACGTAAGAAAAGAGCTACTGTAGAACATCGGTCCGCGACCTGCCTCCCTGTCATTAGCATCCTTAGTAACAGCTTGTCAAGTATTGTCAACTTGACGATGCATGACGCGGTGCTATGACAAACCGAGGTGAAGCTTGGGTGATAATCATCGCGTTCGCAGGCGCTCAATTTCCTTGCAGGAACGCCTGCCTTCCCGCTTCCCGCCGAAGGACATAAGATCTTGTCGATGAAGATGCATCCTAGATCGGGTCAGGAAGCAACCAAACCCGGTACTGGAACAAGCCCGGAACCAGAAAAACGCGAGCCGAGTCTGCGCGCCCTTTTTCCCGGCGCTTCTGAAGTCCAATTGAATGAGATAGAGCAAACCCTCCACGCCTATTGCGCAATAGTATGGCGTATTTACGAGCGGCTGGAACGGGAGCAGCCAGGAACCATTGACGGACTTGTGCGGAACAGTAGGATTAAGGAAAAGGTCGATTCCTAAAAGCAAATTAAATAACATTTTATGGACAAATGCTACTTTGGTTATATTCGTGTCTCCACCGCCAAACATGGAGAGAGGGGTGTTTCCCTTCAGGAGCAGCAGAGTGCGATCGGTCAATACGCGCAGCGGTATGGACTGAATATCGCTCAGTGGTTCGAAGAACGCGAGAGTGCCGCTAAACGCGGGCGCCCTATCTTTACCCAACTGATGCGCGCACTACGAAAGGGCACGGCACGAGGCGTGATTATTCACAAGATTGATCGCGGCGCAAGAAATTTGAAGGACTGGGCCGATCTCGGTGAGCTGATCGACTCCGGGGTTGAGGTTCACTTTGCGAATGAAAGTTTGGATCTCAACACACGAGGCGGCCGACTGTCGGCGGACATTCAAGCCGTGGTCGCCGCCGACTATATCCGTAACCTGAGGGAAGAAACTCGAAAGGGGTTTTACGGTCGCCTGAAGCAGGGGTTCTATCCGTTGCCGGCTCCGCTGGGGTATCTCGACAGAGGTAAAGCTAAGATCAAGGAACCCGATCCAGCGGCCGCTCCCATCGTCAGCAAAGCATTTGAGCTTTACTCTTCCCGCAAATACTCCCTTCATCGTCTACTCGCCGAAGTGACTCGGCTGGGACTCCGCAACCGCCAAGCGAGGCCTCTCAGTCTTACTGGCTTGAGCACTGTCCTCAACAACCCATTCTATATGGGGCTGATTCGAGTAAGGCGTACTGGGGAACTCTTTCCGGGTGCGCACCGTCCACTGATCAGCAAATCCCTATTTGATCGGGTACAACTGATTCTCAAGGGGAAAACGGTGGATCGCATGGTGCGGCACAATTTTACCTTTCGGCGTCTCGTACGCTGTGCCGGTTGTGGCCGCTCTCTGATCGGCGAATTGCAAAAGGGACATATATATTACCGCTGCCAGACCCGCGAGTGTGATACAAAGACCGTTCGCGAAGAAGCGGTCGATGCGGCTGTGGCTAGGGTAATAACTTTGCTGGTGCTAGACCCAGACGAGTTGAAATATATCGGGGCTTGGATGGAAGAGGCTCATTTACATCAAGAAGATGTTTTGCGTGAGGAAGAATTACAGCGATCCAAGCTGAGATTAGATGCCGTGCGAAGTCGCCTGAATCGGCTCACGGATGCCTTCCTTGACGGCGTATTGGACAAACCTCTCTTTGAGGAGCGAAAGAACGCTTTCATTCTTGAGGAGAAAGAAGTTCGCGAGACAATCCAAGTCTTAGAATCCGGCAACAGCAACGTTTTGGGACACCTGGAAAACTTTCTCGAACTGATAAAAGATGCGCCTTTCACATACAAGAACGCCAATCCTGACGAGAAGCGGGAATTGGTGAGAAGTCTTGTCTCGAACCTGAAAGTGATTGGCAAAAACGTAAGCGTAGAGCCTAAAGAAAGCGTTGAGCTACTAATAAATCGGTCGAAAATCTCGTACAGTGCCCCGTATCGGAGCGTTCATCGAACTTGGGACGCACTGCTGAAGAAGCTCAGCAAGCTGTTTGCCGAAGCGAAGGGTGCGACGATTCTCGAATTTCCCTCTAGCTCAGAACCGGAAGCTCTTGCCGCCTAACCTCCGTTCTTCATCCGCTCATCCTAAGGCAACTTTCCCATCTCGCAAGGTGGGAGAGTTTGTCGTCGGCGACAAGAATGCGCATCAATAGGTGGGCAATGTCCGCCGGAGAAGTCCGTGATTGTGGGACCTCTTGGAATAGTATTGGAACCGACATTCTGTTGATGGCTACCCAGGCGAGTCGCGATCCACAGTTGCCCTGAGAAGGCGGCGAAAAGAGTGACTAGATAATTTCATACAAGCCTTACGGCGGCTATTGTCATCTAAGGCTTCGGAACATACGTCCGCACAAGGAGGGTATCAGATGGGATACGGAAGTCACAAAGAAGACGACGAGCGCAAGGCAGAAGAGGGAAAGCAGGCCCAAGAGAAAGATAACCAGGACAAAGAGAGCAAGGAATCAAAGTCGCAGGAGAGCAAATCCTCTTCGAGCGATAAGAATAAATGATGTGCTCGCTACGATTTCACGCTTCAGCCAGCAATGTTAGGCAGGGAGCGTGAAATCCGGCTGGCGGGTGATATCGCCCTTCCACCGCCTTCGGTTGAGAATCTTTCCGAGACTAATAAAATCCCACCCAAAGAAATGATTGCGGTGAACGCCTTCGATTGCATATCCAAGCTTCAAATACCGTTTGATCGCCGGAATATTTTTAATTGAAGTATAGAAATAGCATTTGAAAATATGGGTCCTCTTCAATCGACGCTCCAAAGCGCGCATCAATGCCGAAAATACTCCTTTGCCGATCACCGATGAACGAACGACCGCCCAGTCGACGGAAAATGTCCCATCGACATCAGAACGATATCCCCACAGAAATCCGACGAGGTGTGTTTTTCGGTATGCACGAAGCGCAACAGAGTGAGGTCCAAAGGCAAGCCGCTCTAAGCGCTCAAGTCGGTAAAGCGTCCTGAAGGAGGTCACGAGTTCTGCTGGGTAGCCTTTACCGCTGAGAATCGAAAAAGACTCGCTCAATATTGTATGTGCTACAACGAGATCTGACTTGCGAAGTGGCTTAATCTTTAAGACGTTCAAGAAAAAGTATGTGGATGGTTTCTGCGACCTTGAAGAGGCCTCGCGCGGTAAACAAGAAAAGCGGCTACCTACCGCTTGATTGTTTTCGTTTCTTGATATTTGGAGTGTCGCGCCTCTTGCCTCAAATCCTACTCTGGAGGATTGGGAAGTCAACGGTCGACCGCTCTCAAGTCGGATCGAACGAGCCGGCTTTCCCTCATGAAACCCACCAAAGACGACCCTCTGTTTCGCCTTCCCGAAGATTTCCCTGGATTGCTCAAGGGAAGAGCGCGAACATTTTGAACTTCCCTCTAGCTCCGAACCGGAAGCTCTTGCTGCCTAGCTTCCGTTCTTCATCCTAGGGAGAAGCATGTTGTCATTCGTGACGGATTATGGGGTGAGCAACAATCCAAATTTCCGTTTCCTTCTTTGCATGGAGTGTATAGAGTTCCTCGATTTTGGCTTTCAAAAGTCGAACAACTGCTGATACAGGTTCTTCATCGGGGTTCACGACATAATCAAGATAGCAAACTACTATGTTGTCTTTAACCCAAGCTGAATTGGTGTCCGACCACCAATAGCCAAAAAAAACCGGCGACTCCAGACGACTCATCGTGAAGCCACCGATTTCCGAGTTCTTATCTCGGTTTCTAAGTTGTTTAAGTAGTTCGATAACCTTAAACAGGACAAACTCTTGGTCATCGTTGTTGAGTGGTAGATGGCAAACAACTCGGACGCGCTCTTCGTGTCTGCCAGTAGCCAAGGACTAACCAATCTCCAGCGCGAGTTTTAGTGATGCCCCTGTTCCCGGATGATCTCTCGTTGTGCCTCCAGACTCAGGTCGGAAGCGGGTATGACAGCATGGGTCTCAAACTGGAGCCCACCGAAATACTCAACAGCGTCCGCGGGAATGACAATTGTTCGACTACCCGCCGGCTCTCTTGGCAGACCCCGCAATTCTTCTTGGGACCAGATTAGTTTAATCGCGTGTTTGAGATCGTCATCGGTTGCGAACGTGATTGCTCGCAATTCAAGATGACGATAGGCATTCAGATCTGCTTTCCAACGAGTAACGGTCTGCAAACGGCTCATTCTCTCACCTCCGTTGTCGCTTCCTACCCCGGTGGGAGCCGTCCTCCTATCCAACGTAGGAGTCTCGTCACTCCATGCATCGGAATCGGAAATAGATTTAACGTGTTTTGTTTCAGTTACAAGTTCTTCTTTGATGTTAAGGAATTCGTCTGAATAGCTTTCGTGCCAACCAAGGGCTGACACTTTGATCGTATTGTCGCCAACACGGAGTTCTGTTCGTCGATGACCAAACCCAAACAGAACGACCACAGCAACTGGCTCCACGCCATAGCGGGAACGTAAGTCTTTCGCCGCCTGTGCGATTCCGTCACCCGTCACCAATAGGTCGTAGACTAAGAGGATTCGGTCCGTTGGTTTGGGCTGATATGCTGCAACCTGTGACCTAGAATTCCAGTGGCTCGCGCGGTAAATGCTCGCAGGAAGGCCCAAGTCGGCCACTAGATTCGACAACATGGATATCGCACCTACCGGCCCCACTTCCTTCTCTATGAAACAGAGGCTAGTGACGGACTCCGTCCGCACAAGTTCCCGGATATTGCGCAAGAAAGCACTTACAACGTCATTGACAAATCGCGGATCTGCGACACTGTCCTCTAACAGAGGCACAAAGTCGAAGCTTTTGGTGCTGACTTGAATTTTTGGTTGCCCCTTCGCCGATAGTCTGCCCTTTACATGAGTGGCATGGCCCGATTCTGACGTCGTTACAACAACAGGTCGGGCGCTCAAGGGCTGCTCGATGGCTAAGGTTCGGCAGATGTTGACCGATTCTTGCAAAGAATCGGTCAACCAATCGTCCCTCTTAATGAGAGATGCAAGCTGAGGTGCTGCTAGTCCACGAATTCCAGTTAGGTCTACGAGATCGTCTTCGATAGAGTACTTTAGCAGTTCCTCAGCAAGCGAATGCAATAACCATGCTTTCGCGAACTCTGAGGGAGGGAGATCCTTCAAAAGGCGACCCAGTTCGGTGGACAAAAGCTGCAATGCCCCAACAAATTCTTCGGTGCTCAAATTCTGAGAAACCGAAACGCTGGCGACGTTCGCGTATATCTGTTCAACCGTGCTTTCCATCAACTCCTCGAATACGACACTCTAGGGTGCCAAGATTTTCGCACGCGCCCGCACGCCCGGCTTGTTACCTTTGTCACTCCTTCGTAGAGCTAACGTAGACACGCAACAACTCCTTGCCTGAAATCTTCCATCTCCCCGTCTTTCCCTTTACTGCTCGCAGTATGCCGTCGTTGATATGCAACCTAACGGTTTGAGTTGTCAATTCGACGAGCGAAGCCGCTTCGGAAACTGAATACATCAGATCTGGCTGAATTTGGCTTAATCGGATCGCCATACGCTAGATTAAGCATAAAAGTATATAAATACATCTGTCAACCCGCCTATAGAACCAAACAAATCAACTTTAGCAGAATCCCAACTACCTGGCTCGGTGCTGGCTGGCGGGGAGTCGGAGAACGAGGGCGAAATCGACGACGGTATTCGGCAAGACTCAGGTTCTCACCTGAGATGATGTCCGAACTCCTATCCCAAACATGCCCGAAACGCTAGTCCCGTAGTTCTTCGTTTGTCAAGCTTTTTTCAAAAATGGGGACCGCGACAAACGGTATTGAGATCCTCGTTAGGAATATGTCGCGCTGACGACCAAAGTACAAGACACGTCACAAATGAGCAAGAAATGCACCGTCCCGTTCACGAGCTCAAGGTTTACCGTGTCGCGGCAAAGAGTGTGACATCTTCAAGTATTCCTCTATCGCAGAAATTAAAAACTTGAGCCGAGTGCAACATCGCCTACCTTTTCATTCTCTATCAGCCCGGTAAAATGTACGCACGCTTCGATGTGGGCCTGAGTCGAAGTGCAACTAAGCCGGCAAGGCCCAAATCAATTCAAGAAGGCATGGCTGGACCGCTATCGTACATAGGTGGGAAGAACCGTCTGGCAAAGGGCGTTATTGAGATATTCCCGAAACACACAACCTATGTCGAGGCGTTCGCGGGCGGGGCGCAGGTATTGTTCCGTAAGGAGCCGTCGACAGTTGAAGTGCTAAACGACCTGGACGGCGAGATCGTCAATTTCTACCGTGTATGCCAGTCGCACCATGAGGAGCTTGTCCGGTACTTCCGATTCGTCATTGTGAGCCGAAACTGGTTCGATCTTCTGAAAGCGACCGATCCAAAAACGCTCACGGACATCCAGCGGGCCGCACGGTATTTGTATCTTCTGAAGAACTGCTTTGCAAGCCTCGTGCGGAATCCTATCTACCACCGAAATGTGGTCCAGCCTCCCGGGTTCAATCTGGCGCGCCTTCCTGAGCTCATTGAAAAAGCCCATAAGCGACTGGAACGGGTGCAGATCGAATGCGCCTCGTATGACGAGATTCTCGCCCGCTATGACCGGCCAACGACACTTTTCTACCTCGATCCTCCGTATTTTGGACGGAAGCTTTACCACTACAACTTCGAGACAGCCGACTTCGAGAAGTTTGCGGATAGACTCGGGAAGGTGCGTGGCAAGTTCGTGCTGTCATTGAACGACATTCCCGAAGTACGCGCCTTGTTCCATCGCTTCTATATAAAGGAAGTGGAACTCCACTACACTTCCCAGCAGCACGCCGGACGCCGCTACCGCGAAGTTCTCATCACGAACTTTCGGCGGTAGCGCCACTTGCAGGTGAGCTGAGTTCATGCTCCGGTGCTGCAAGTTGCTCCCCTCTCAACTCGCAGGGAGCCGGCATCGAACCCGGCCCTCTGCAAGTTGGGCTCCTTCTGCACTCCCCGTTGTTACCGTTCTTGTCAATGCGTCCCTCACAATTCAACCAAGATGAAAAACCTCTTCGAACAACTCGTTGCAGGTATTTGGAACCGACTTCGCGGACGGGGTCGCGAAGCACGGCGCGAGGGCGGAGCTCTTGATCTTGGGTTCCTGGTGTCGGACGGCCAAATCACGCGGCATCACGTGAGGATGAGCACCGCGCGCCGCGCGATGCACACAGCGGTGCTTGGAAAGACCGGGAGCGGCAAGAGTTCGTTTCTGCGCTATCTCGCAGAACAGGACATCGAAGCCGAACGCGGATTCGTCTACTTCGATCTTCACGGCGATGCGACTCCGCTTCTCATGCGGACGATCAATGCTAAGGAAAGACGACTGCGGAAGCACCAGAGCGACAAACTCATTCTGATCGAGCCCGCCGATCCGATTGTTTCCGTGGGGCTCAACCCATTGGAAATGGACTCCCCGGATTTTGTCCGAATAGCTGAATTTGCCCAGGTGCTCAAGCAGCGCTGGCACCTCGACCATTTCGGGGCGCGGACGGACGAACTCCTGCGGAACACGCTCTACGTGCTCGCCGCAAACGGGTTCACGCTTGTTGAGATAGGACCGTTTCTCACCCACGCCGGGTTCCGCGCCGCGTGCCTTAAGCGCGTGGAGAACGCGGAAGTCCGGCAGTACTTCGAGTTGCGCTATGACCAGACGAGCGAACCGATGCGAGCGACGATGCGAGAACCCATTCTTAATAAGACGTCTGCGTTCACTGCTGACCCGCACTTTCGCCACATCGTGGGACAGCAGCACTCGACGTTCTCGATCCGGGAAGCAATGGACGAAGGGTACTGGATCATTGTCAATCTCGAAAAAGGAAGACTTGGGGAACAGGCGCTCACTCTTGGCAGCCTGATTCTCACGGCTTTGAAGAACGCGCTTTTCACCCGCACCAAGCGATCGCTCTTTACCCTCTACTGCGACGAAATCCAGAACCTCGTCGCGTATGACAGCGGCATCGAGACGATACTTTCGGAGGCCCGCAAGTTCGGTGTGGCCGTGGTCTCTGCCAATCAGTTTCTCGACCAGTATCCCGCAGAAATGCGCGCGGCAATCCTTGCCGTCGGCACGCACGTCTTTTTCCAACTTTCGAGTGCCGATGCCACGCAGGTCGCCCAGGCGCTCGATGGCGGAAAGCCTCTCGCCGAACGCCTCAAGAATCTCAGACAGCGGCACTCCGTCGTGAAAAGCGGTCCCGAGCGGTGGGTGGAAATCCGTGTGCCGACGATACGCGAACCTGAGGTCGATTACACGGACCTTTTGAACCGCTCACGCTACACGCGGGGACGAGTGCGGGCCCACATCGACCGCGACATTGCAAAGCGCCAAGCGGTCCTCACGCGAAGCACGAATGAGGTCCTGAATGATTGGGAATGAACATCGCGGCATGGTTATCCAGGAACGGGATCGGCACTTTCTTAGGGAATTGTCTGTCATGCGGGTCGTCGACCGCGAGCAGGCTAAAGTCGTTGCCGGATTCGGCTCGACTACTCGGGCGAATGCACGGCTTCTGGCT
>Ga0209006_10004680_pt1 | contig 12392 bp, 9 predicted proteins | sample JacPin_JW_Ref_O2_FD_188567 | JGI IMG/M metagenome (GOLD analysis project Ga0209006, IMG submission 188567) | Forest soil microbial communities from Algoma, Ontario, Canada - Jack Pine, Ontario site 1_JW_Ref_O2 (SPAdes) (version 2) | ecosystem: Environmental > Terrestrial > Soil > Boreal...
ATCCACAGGTGACGGTCCAGCGGGACCGCTGAGCCGACGTCGACGTCGACAGCGAGCAATTCAAAACGATTTGAGACCAGCCAGAGCTGCACCCCTTGCCTGTCACTGACCCCGGTCGGCCGGTCTTGTACCGCATTGACCATTGCAAACTTGAACAAAAGCGATCTTGACAGGTCGACGCCCGACGGCGTTGAATAATCCGAAACGTGGTTGTTGAATCGATTTGAAAGCGGGGAGGCGGTCAGTGGACGAGGGACGGGCCCGGCGCAGCACGCTCAAGGACGTGGCACGCCTGGCTGGTGTTTCGCCGGCGACGGCCTCCATGGCGCTCGCGGACAACCCGAAGGTCTCGGAGGCGGCCAAGGCGGCGGTGCGGTCTGCGGCCGCTCAGCTCGGGTACGTCCCGCACGCGGCGGGCCGTGCGCTGCGAAGCCAGCGCGTAGGGGCCATCGCCGTGGTGCTCCCGCACTCCAGCGAGCACGTGTTCTCTCACCCGACGCTGACCGCCCTCCTGGAGGGCGTCGTCTCGGTGGCAGCGGAAAATGACCTGTCCACGGTGCTGTCCACCTCCCGTTCTGAGCTGGATGAGACGTCGGCGTACCGGCGGTTCATGCAAGGGCGCCAGGCCGACGGCCTGATCGTCGCCTCGGCGTCCGTGACCGACGCCAACGTCATCGAGCTTGCCCGCTCGGCCTACCCGCTCGTGGTGGTGGGCCGCGTACCCCACCTGCCGCAGGTGACCGCGGTTTGCCTGGACGACCGCCATGGCGGCGAGGCGGCAACGCGCCACCTCCTGCAGGTGCACGGCGTCCGCAGGATCGCCCACATTTCTGGTCCGCTCGGCCATCAGTCCGCCCAGGACAAGCTCGCGGGCTATCACGCGGGCCTGGCCGCCGCGGCCATCGGGCCCGACCCGGCCCTTGAGGTGGAGGGGGACTACTCCGACGGCGGCGGCTACGAGGCAGTAGAGGAGTTGCTGCGCAGGAACACGGCGTTCGACGCGGTCTTCGCCGCCAATGACCAGATGGCACTAGGCGCGGCCGATGCCCTCCGGGCCCACGGGCTCGCCGTGCCCGACGACGTGCTCCTGGTCGGTTACGACGACATCCTGGTCGCCCGTTACGCAAGTCCCGCGCTTACCTCGGTCCAGGGCGACATGGCCGCGGTCGGCGCACTCGCCGCCAGGCGGCTGCTCAGCCTTATGGACGGGCACCCGGTGCCCGAGCCCATTACCTTCCTTCCGACCGGCCTCGTGGTGCGCCGGTCCTGCGGCTGCGCGGAGGACAACACCCCGACCGAAGCCAGCCACGATCCCCAACAGGTCAGCATTCCGCATTAGGAAAGGGAACTCCCATGATCAGAACCAAGGCGGTTCTGGCAGGCGCGGCGCTCTGCGCAGCCGCGGCCTTGGCAGGCTGCAGCAGCAGTGGTCCGGCATCGACCGCCGCCGGGTCCGGCAACGGCATGGTGACGCTTACCTACTGGTCCGGCTTCACCGGCGGAGACCAGGCGACCTACACCGCTCTGATCAAGCAGTTCAACGCGACCCACAAGAACATCAAGGTCAACATGACCGTGCAGCCCTGGGACTCGATCGCCCAGAAACTGCCCGAGGCGATGGCCACCGGTTCCGGACCCGACATCGCCACCCCCGACTACAACGTCGGCACCATCCGTCAGTACATCAGCAACGGCCTCCTGGCCCCGATCGACCAGCTACTCGGCAACGGGACCAACCAGATCCCGGCCTCGGTCCTGCCGCCGGCGGTCAAGTCCGCGTTCACCGTCGATGGCCACCTGTACGCCGCGCCGGCGAACTGGGCCACCCTGGAGCTTTACTACAACAAGACCATGTTCGCCAGGGCGGGCATCACCAGCCCGCCAACGACCATGGCGCAACTTGAGAGCGACGCGGTCAAGCTCACAGTGAAATCGGGCTCAACCGTCAAGCAGTACGGGATCGCCATCGCCGACCACTCCACGATCGCCATGTGGCCCATCTTCATCTGGGCCAACGGCGGCGACATCCAGACGGCCAACGGCTGCTCGGCACTCGATAATCCCAAGACCGTCCAGGCGGTGAGCACCTGGGCGAACCTCATCGCCAAGGACAACATCACGCAGGTGGGCCTGGCCGGGCAGGACGCCGACAACCTGTTCTCCGCGCAGAAGGCGGCGATGGAGATCAACGGGCCGTGGGCGACCGGTGAGTACACGCCCGCGCACGTGGATTACGGCCTGGCCCCGGTCCCGACCGGGGCGATCGGGACCACGGTCACGACCGCCAGCACCGTCCCGATGGTGCTGAACGCCAAGTCACCGAACAAGGCCGCGGCGATGACGTTCTTCGCATGGTGGCTTTCCAAGCCCGTGCAGGCCTACCTCGCCGAGCATGCCGGGTACCCGCCATCCCGGACTGACATGACGAACTACCCGGGACTGTCCAAGGCTCCGTTCGTCGCGGGATTCAGCGCGCAGAGCCCGTACGCGCGGTTCTACCTGCCGACGGTCGCCAACTTCAACAACGTCGACACCAACATCATCTCCCCGGCGATCCAGGCGGTCGAGCGCGGCGCGAACGTCGCCAGCACGCTGAAGTCGGCCGGTTCGCAGCTGAACTCGGCGGTGAACTGCCCATCGTGACGCCTCCCGCCACTGGCCTGACGCCGTCCGTCACCGGCGCCAGGCCAACTGGCCGGACGCCGCCCGCCAGGTCAGGAAGAAAGCGCTGGCGGGTGGCGCCCGGATACCTGTTCCTTTTCCCGAGTGCCGCGATCCTGCTCGTCTTCGTCGTCTATCCGATCGCGCAGTCCTTGTGGATGAGCCTGCACAACTGGTCCTTGTTCTCCTCCAGCCACCCGTTCGTCGGGCTCGCGAACTACCGGACCATGTGGCACGACCCGAGGTTCTGGAATGCCCTGCGCAATACCGCGGTCTACACCGCGGTCGTGGTCCCCGGCCAGGTTGGCATTGGCCTGGCCCTGGCGGTGGCGCTGCAGCGCAACTCGCTGGTCAACAAGTTCCTGCGGTCGGTGTTCTTCTTCCCGGTCATCTCGGCGCTGGCGACGATGGGCATCGTATGGAAGTTCCTCCTCGACCCGCAGATCGGCATCATCACCCACCTGCTGGTATCGGTGGGCCTGCCCGACATCGGCTTCCTGCAGAGCACCACGTGGGCGTTGCCCGCCGTGATCGCGGTGGGCATCTGGAAGAGCGCCGGGTTCTCCATGGTGATCTTCCTGGCCGCGCTTCAGGACATTCCCCGGTCGGTCATGGAGGCGGCCATTGTCGACGGCGCAGGCCCGTGGCCCCGGTTCTGGCGCGTCACCCTGCCCATGCTGCGGCAGAGCGCGCTGTTCGCCGTGGTGATCGCCACGATCACGTCCATGCAGCTGTTCGACCAGGTGTACGTGATGACCAGTGGCGGCCCGCTCTTCCACACCGACACGCTGGTCACGTACCTGTACCAGGTCGGGTTCCAGGACTTCCGCAGCGGCTACGCGGCCGCCATCTCATGGGTGCTGTTCTTGCTGATCCTGCTGGTGTCCATGCTCCAGCTGCGCCTGTTCCGGTTCAAGGAGACCGACTGACACCATGTCGACCAACCCGATGACCTCGCGTCCGCCCGTCAGCATCCGCGGCCGTACCTCGTACCTCGACGGACGGTGGCGATGGTGGCGCGCGCTGCCCGCCGCCACGAAGTGGGTCCTCCTGCTGGCGGGCGCCGCGATCACCGTCCTGCCGTTCCTGTGGATGCTGGGCACGTCCTTCAAGCCAGAGAGCGACGTCTTCGGCTACCCGCTTCGCCTGCAGCCGACCCACCCAACGCTGGCCAACTACGCGGCCATCTGGCAGGACCTGCCGTTCCTGCGGCTGATCGTCAACTCCGTCGTGTTCGCCGGCGGCGTGACCGCCTGCTCCGTGTTCTTCGACTCCCTGGCCGCGTACGCACTGGCCCGGCTGCGCTTTCCCGGCCGGAACCTTGCCTTCTACCTAGTGCTGGCCACCTTGATGGTCCCATTCCAGGTCACGCTGGTGCCTGTGTTCCAGCTGGTGTTCCAGCTGCACTGGCTCAACACCTACCAGGGGCTGATCGTGCCCCGCGCGACCAGCGCGTTCGGGATCTTCCTGCTCCGCCAGTTCTTCATCACCGTGCCCCGTGAGCTCGACGAGGCCGCCCGGATGGACGGGGCCTCGGAATGGTACATCTACCGGAGGATCATGCTGCCGCTAGCCAAGCCCGCGCTCGCCACCCTGGCGGTCTTCTACTTCATGAACAACTGGAACGACTTCCTCTGGCCGCTGGTGATGACCTCGAACACGAACATGAGGAACCTCCCGGCGGGGCTGACGCTGTTTGCCGGGCAGTACGTGGTCGAGCACGGCGTCCTGATGGCGGGCGCGGTCATCAGCCTCCTGCCGCTCGCCGTGGCCTTCGTACTCGCGCAGCGCTACTTCGTCCAGGGCATCGCCACGACGGGCATCAGGTGAGCGCTCGCCGTGACGGCAACGACGCGCTCATCTTCGCCGTCGGCATCGAGGACACCGCGATCGAGGTGCCGCTGCGCGGCAGCGGGCAGCGGCTAGACGAGTACGAGCTGACCGGCCACCTGACGCAGTGGCGCGAGGACCTGGCCAGGGCCGGGCACACGGGCGCCACCGCCATCCGCTACGGCCTGCCATGGCACCGGGTCAACCCGGCCCCCGGCGTGTTCAACTGGGCCTGGGCCGACGAGGTGATCGGCTACCTGGCCAACGAAGCAGGCCTTCGGGTCATCCTCGACCTCGTGCACTACGGCACGCCAGCCTGGCTCGCCGGCTCGTTCGCCGACCCCGGCTATGCCGCCGCCGCGGCCGACTACGCGGCAGCCGTGGCGCGCCGGTACCGGGGGGTCGTCGGCGCTTACACGCCGCTGAACGAGCCGCTGGTCACCGCGTCGTTCTGCGGGCTCCGCGGCGTGTGGCCGCCCTACCTCAGCGGCGATCACGGCTGGGCGACCGTCGCCGTCGCGGTCGCCGCCGGAGTCCAGGCGTCGGTGCGCGCGATCCGCGACGCGGATCCCGGCGCGGAGATCGTCCACGTTGAGGCCGTCCAAGCCTACCGGAGTTCGGATCCTTCGCTGGTGGGCGAGCTGCGCATGGAGGAGCAGCGCAGCGAGCTGCCGACCCAGCTGATCCTCGGACAGGTCGGTCCCGATGATCCGATGTGGGCCTGGCTGATCAAGCACGGCGTCAGCGGGGACGCCCTGCGCCGCCTCGCCGCCGGGAGCGTCAGCCCGGACGTCATCGGCCTCAACTATTACCCCGAGCTATCCTGCCGGGAGCTGGTCCGCCTCGATGGCGCGGTGGTACACGTGGCCAGCGACGGCGGCACCGGGCGCCTTGAGCAGGTCCTGCGGCACTGGCACGCACGGTACGGCAGCCCCCTGATGATAACGGAGACCGCGGTCGAGGGCAGCGACGCCAAGAAGCGCGCGTGGCTCGATGAACTCGTCGCCAGCCTGCGCCGGCTGCGGCGGGACGGCATCGACATCCGCGGCCTCACCTGGTGGCCAATGGTCGACTTCGTGGACTGGGGGTGGGCCTCGGGCGGTGCCGTCGTCGAGGAGTTCTACCGCCGCGACGGCCCGTCCGGCCAGCCCCGTCCGGTCGAGCCGCCGGGCCAGCCCGGCGGCCCGGTGGCCCCGTTCTTGCGCCGGATGGGGATCTACAGCCTGGACGCCGACGGCGACGGCCGGCTGAGCAGGGAGCCGACCGGGTTCCTGGATGATTTCCGGTCCCACGCCGACGGCTCGCACGCCGCCGGCTCCCACGCAGACCAGGACACGTGATGAGACACTCCGCGCCCGCAGAGGGGAAGCCCGCGATGCCAGCTACCGCCACCGCGCCGAGGTTTCACGGCGGCGGCAAGATCACCTTCGAGAACCGCCCGGTGCCGGAGCCGGGACCGGGCCAGCTGCTGCTCCGCGTCGCCGCCAACGCGATCTGCGGCACCGACCGCGGCCAGTACCTCGACGGCTCGGCTGTGACCCCGGGGCACGAAGCCGCTGGCGTCGTCGCGGCGGCGGGCGCCGGAACCGCTGTCCTCGAGGGCACCCGCGGGGTCGTGTTCCTGATGGACTACTGCGGCCGGTGCCGCAGCTGCCGGGCCGGCTTTACCAACCTTTGCCTGGACAAGCGCGCGGACATGGGTTTCACCCAGGACGGCGGGTACGGGTCGTACGAGCTCGTCCACGAGTCGAACTTCTTCCCCGTACCCGACGACGTCGGCCTCACCGAGGCGACGATGCTGCTGGACGTCATGGGCACCAGCGGCCATGCCATCGCGCGGGCCCGGCTGGTCCGCCCGGACATCGAGTCCGTCTACATCGCCGGGGCCGGCCCGATCGGCCTGGGACTCCTGGTCATGTGCAAGATCACGCTCGGCGCCGCGGTACCGGTCCGGATCAGCGACGTGTCCCCGTGGCGGCTTGAGTATGCCCGCTCGTTCGGCGCCGAGTCAGTCGACGCCCGGGACCCCGATGCGCTCGCGTCCATGCCAGAAGCCGACGTGGCGTTCGACTCAACGGGCAAGCAGCCCGCCCGGCAGGCCGCGCTGTCCGCACTTGGCCGCCGCGGCGTGCTCGTCTGCGCGGGGCACGGGGAGACGCTTCAGCTTTCGGTCAGCGAGGACCTTATCGCCCCGGAGAGAGCGGTTCTTGGCAGTGAGTACTTCGCCTTCGATGAGCTGCCGCGCAACCTCGGGCTGCTGCGGGATAACCGCGACCTGATATCGCGGGTGATCACGCACACGTTCGACGTGCGGGACATCGCCGAGGGTTTCGCCGTGTTCCTGTCCGGGAAGTCGGGCAAGGTCATCGTCACCCAGGGGGGCGGGCAATGAGGGCAGGCGCCTGGGCTACCGGCGAGCGCCCGCTGCGGGTGGTCGTCGTCGGCGCCGGGCAGTGGGGCCAGCAGCACGCGCGGGTCTTCGCCAGCCGCCCGGACGTCGACCTGCGCGCCGTCGCGGCCCGCCATCCGGACCGGGCGACGGCTAGGGCGGCGGAATGGGGCATCCGCGCGTACACCTCGGTGACCGAGATGATCGACGCGGAGACACCGGACCTGGTCAGCGTCTGCCTGCCCAACGAGGACCACTTCGACGCCACCATGCAGGTCATCGAGGCGGGGGTGCCGCTGCTGGCGGAGAAGCCGCTCGCGTTCGACCTTACCCAGGCCGACCAGATGCTCGCCGCGGCCGCCCGCCGGAACCTGTTCTTCGCGATCAACTTCAACCACCGGTACGCCGAGCCGGTCCGCCGCGCCAGGGCGGCGATCAGCGGCGGTGACCTCGGCGAGGTCGTCTTCGCCAGCTGGCGGTTCGGCGGCGAGCCCGGCACCAGCCACCATCCCGACGCCAACCTCATCGAGACCCAGTGCCACGGCCTGGACATGCTGGAATACCTCTGCGGCCCGATCGCCTCCGTCATGGCCCAGATGACCAGCCGCGACGGCGGCCACCCCACCATCGCCGTGTCCCTCGCGTTCGCCAGCGGCGCCGTTGGCACCCTCCTCGGCAGCTACGAATCGTCCTACGCCTACCCGGGCGCTCATCTACTCGAGGTAAACGGAACGGGGGCGCGGCTCCTCATCGAGGACACCGTCAGGCGCTTCACGTTGTCCCGCTCCGGGGAGGAAACCCGGCAGGTCTGGGAAGCCGGCTACTTCAACGACTCTGACCGGGACTTTCACCATACGTTCGACAAGTACGCGGAAGACCTGCTCACGGCGCTGAGGAGCGGGGGCGCCCCGCCGGTCCACGCGCGGGCCGGTCGCCGCGCGCTGGGAGTAGCCTCGGCGGTCATCTCCTCGTTCGAGGCAGGCCAGCGCGTGCACGTGGCCGGCCCGCGATGAGCGCACCCGAGGACCAGCCGGCCTGGCCGTCCAGCCGCCTGTGCCTGGACGGGACCTGGGAATTCATTCCGGGCGAGCACCGGTTCGCGGACCTGCCGGCCGTGAGCGAAGTCCCGATTCAGGTCCCCGGACTGTGGGAAGCGCAGGGGCACCTGCACCTGGACGGCGACGCCTGGTACCGGCGCCGGTTCACCGTCGACGACCCGGTCGGCTGGTGGACACTGCGGTTCGGCGCGGTCATGGACGACGCGGAGGTGTACCTGAACGGCCGGGCACTGGGCTCGCACCGCGGCGCGTTCACCCCGTTCGAGCTGGCGTGCACGGGGCTCGTCCCCGGGGTGAACGAAATCGCCGTCCGGGTGACCGAGCACCCGGCTGGGAGCCTCGCCCACCGGCGCAGCGCGCACGGCAAGCAGGGCTGGATGAACGAGGTGTTCCCCTCGCCGCCCAGTCTTTACCTCACTTACGGGGGCATCTGGCAGAGCGTCTGGCTGGAACGCCAAGGCCCGGCCCGGATCCGCGACTGCTGGGTGAACGCCGATCCGGACGACCTGACCGTTGAGGTGACGGCAACCGGGCCAGCCGCCGGGCGGTACCCCACCGTGACGGCGATCGTGGAGGTCCTGGGGGAGCGGACGATGCTGCCGGTACCAGCGGGCGGCGCACCCGTCACCTTCCGGTTCGGGGAAGTGAGCGCGCCGCTGTGGTCCCCGGGCTCACCCGTCTTGCATGACGCCAGCGTCCTGCTGTACGCGGACGGGCGGCTGTCAGATACGCGGCGGGTCCGGTTCGGGCTGCGCACAATAGGCCTTCGCGGGTCATCGTTCGAGGTCAATGGCGTTCCGTTCAAGATGCGGAGCGCGCTCGTGCAGGGTTTCTCCGCGAGGACCCTGTACGGAGCGCAATCACGGGCCGAAGCCGAGGCCGAGGTGCGGGCCGCGCAGCACGCCGGCCTCAACACCCTGCGGCTGCACATCAAGGCGTTCGACCCGGTGTACCTGGACGTCTGTGACGAGCTGGGCATGCTCGTGCATTGCGACATCCCGGTCGCCGAACCCATCGCCTACGACGAACTCGGCCCGGACGGCCCGGTCACCGAGCAGTGTGTCGCCACCGCGGTGGAGCAGGTAAGGCGCGACCGCAGCCATCCCTCCATCATCCTGTGGTCGGCGATGAACGAGCTGGGGGCAGAGAACCTAGCGGTACGCGCCGGCCCGGGCTACGAAGGATTCGCCAGACGGCTCTTCGAGGCGGTGCAGCAGGCCGACCCGACCCGGCCGGTTATCGAGAACGACTGGATAGAACCAGACCCGGAGCGCGTGTTCCGCAGCCCGCTGCTGACCGCGCACTGGTACGGGCGCCTCAGCACCCGGTACCTGGCCAGCCTCAACGACAGGGCCAGGCGCTGGGCGCAGACCGGCCGCCCGCTGCTGCTCAGTGAGTTCGGCGACTGGGGCCTGCCCGACCTTGACGACGGCGGCGCCCAAGGCGCCGGCGGTGCGGGGGGCGTCGCCGGCGAGCCAGCCGAGTTCTGGAGGTACGGACCCGGGCTCAGCGCCCTCGTCAGGTCCACGCCGTGGCCGGGCAGCGTCGCCGACTTCGTCGCGGGAACGCAGCGGTACCAGGGCACCGCCGACCGGTTCCAGGTCGAGCTCCTCAGGCAGATCCCAGGCGTCCCGGGCTGGTGCCTGACCGAGCTGACCGATGTCCCGCAGGAGTTCAACGGCCTCCTCGACCTGATGCGCAATCCGAAAGAGCCCGCGATCGAGGAGATCCGCCTCGCCACCCAGAACGTGTGCCCCATCCTCGTCCGCCCCCACTGGGCCGCCCGGTCCAGCGGCACAGTGGACGCTGAGCTCGTCATCGTGAACGACGGCCCAGCCGTCAGCGACGCGGAGGTGATGATCCGGCTTGGCCGCGCCGAATGGCGCTGCCAGGTGGACCTGCCCGCGCACGGCATCACGGCCGGACGCCCCGTCAGCCTTCCGTGCGGTTCGCCGCCGGGTGCGGCAAAGCTAGATATCACGCTCCGGCACCGCGGCGAGGTCCTTGCCGCCAGCGCCTACCCGGTGCGCGTGGTCGAGCGCCCCGCGCCGGCCGCCACGGTGCGGGTCACGGTGCACGGCGACGCGCGCACACACGAGGTACTGAACGAGGCCGGCGCCGCCGTCATCGCGGCCGATGCGGCCGGTCCAGGCCGGGACCTGCTGGTTATCGGCGAGCGGGCGCTGAGCGCCAGGGCCGCGGCCGCCGCGGCCAGCTGGCTGGGGCGCGGGGGTTCTGTGCTGCTGCTCGCACAGGAAGAACCAGGTCTGCTGCCGCTCCCGGTACCAATCCGGCTCTCGAGCCTGGACACGGCGTGGGGTTCCACGCCGTTCATTTTCACCACCGACGAGCCAGCGCTCACCGCCCTCCCCCAGGCCGCGGTGCTGGCCAGCGAGCTCCTGTCCGCTTCTCCCGACTACGTCTACACCGATCTGGGCGGCCGCCCCTTCGCGACGGAAACGGCGATCGCCGTGCTAAAGCCGCCACCCGGCGATCTGCTCGGGACGGTCGTCGGCCGGCTGTCCGTCGGGCAGGGGCTGCTGACCGTCTGCCAGCTGCCCCTCACCGACGCCGCCCGGGGGGGCGACCCGCTTGCCCTAGCCCTTCTCAGCGACCTGCTCCGATGGCCTGCCAGCCGTGCTTTCCCTGACGACTAGGCGGTATTCCACGCTCCGGGAGGCAGGGGTTCCCTCGTTACCGTTCAGCCGGTCGAGCAGTTGCGCCACTGCGAGCCGCGCGATGCCTTCCTTGTCCGGGGAGATCGTGGTGAGTGACGGGAACGTGTACTGCGCGTCCTCGATGTCGTCGAAGCCGATGACCGCGATGTCCTGCGGGATCCGCAGGCCGCTGGCGAGGATGGTGCGCATCGCCCCGATGGCGAGCAGGTCGTTGTAGCAGAACACGGCGTCTGGCGGTGACGGCAGGCGCAGTAGCCGTTCCATCGCGGCCGCGCCGCTGCTGCGGTGAAACGAGGCGGTGGGCACCACGAGGGAATTGCGGACCGTCAGCCCGGCGGCGTGCAGCGCCTGCCGGTAGCCTGCCGAGCGGAGCTGTCCGGTCTCGCCGGAGGGCTTGCCCTGGTGCCCGATCGCCGCGATGCGCCGATGCCCGAGCTGGATCAGGTGGGTGGTGGCGTCCCTGGCCGCGGCGACGTTATCGATGCCCACGTGGTCCTGCGGGCTGCCCGCGATGTGCTCGCCGAGCAGGACGACGGGGATGCTGCCCGCGTTCTGGTGTATCTGGGCCAGGGTCAGGCCCAGCGGGCTCAGGATGAGGCCGTCGAACAGGTGGCCCCGCTCGTTCTGCTTCAAGAGCTCCCGCTCCCGGGCCGGGTCCCCGTCGGTCTGCTCGATCACCAGCCCGTAGGACCGCCGCCTGGCCTCGGCGATGACCAGCTCCGCGAGCTCGGAGAAGTAAGGCAGGCTGAGTTCGGGTACGGCCAGCCCGAGCATTCCCGAACGGCCGCGGCGCAGGTTGCGGGCGACGACGTTCGGCTGGTAGCCCAGCTCCTCGATCGCCTGCTGGACCCGCTGTCGCACCTCGTCGGACACCAGCGGGAACTTGTTGACCACGTTCGACACCGACCGCGGCGACACCCCGGCGCCCGCCGTCACCCCAGCCACGCCGCCAACCATCGCTCAGCAGATGCAGCAGGCGCAGCAGCCGCAGCCGCCGGCGTATGTTCCGCAGCGCCCGTTTCATGTGGCGATGCCCCATTCGCATAACCCGCTCGCGCCCTACCGGCCTGCCGGTGTGCCGGAGCTTGACCTGAACAACTCGCCGCGGCTTGATACCCTCATCCGCGACGGAAAGATCTATGTTTCATTGCGGGATGCGATCGCGGTGGCTATCGAGAACAACCTCGATCTGGCCTACTTCCGCTATAACTTTCCCATCGCACAGACCGATATTCTGCGCACCAAGGCGGGTTACCCTGCCAACGGCGTCAATACCGCGATCGTCCAATCCACACAGGGCGGATTCGCCGCTTCCACCGGCGGCGGAGGGGGCTCGTCCGGATCGGGATTCTCCGCCGGCAACGGCGGCATCGTCACATCGACCCTCGGCGCCGGCACCTCCGTTCCATCCTTCGATCCTTTCCTCACCTTCCAGGGCTACGTGGATCACACCGTTGTCCAGGAGGCGAACGAGTTTCTGAACGGCGTGCCGGTGCTGAAGACCAACACGATTGAGGTCTTGTCGAGCTACTCCCAGTCGTTCCCCATCGGCACAAACCTTCAGGTCAACTATCTGGGCCAGCGGGTCGCCAGCAACGGTCCATACAACGCGATCAATCCCGATCTCTATTCCCGGTTTGCGGTGCAGATCGCTCAACCCATTCTCTACGGCTTCGGTGTCGCCACCAACGAACGTTATATCCGGATTGCCAAGCGCAACGCCCAGATTACGGACCTTGCTTTCAAAGCACAGGTGATCGCCACCGTGACCCAGGT
>Ga0209006_10004681_pt1 | contig 12391 bp, 9 predicted proteins | sample JacPin_JW_Ref_O2_FD_188567 | JGI IMG/M metagenome (GOLD analysis project Ga0209006, IMG submission 188567) | Forest soil microbial communities from Algoma, Ontario, Canada - Jack Pine, Ontario site 1_JW_Ref_O2 (SPAdes) (version 2) | ecosystem: Environmental > Terrestrial > Soil > Boreal...
CCGAGTCGCTGACGAGCAAAATCGCCATCATCTCGAAATCCTCTCGCGCCGACGCCGATATCGATTATTTCTTCGTACAGGTCAATCCGAACAGTCCGATCGTCGACTATGCCTCCAATTGCGGTAACATGCTCAGCGCGGTTGGGCCCTTCGCAATCGAGCAAGGACTGATCAAGGCCAGCAGTCCGACGACAAGGGCCAGGATCTATAACACCAATACCGAATCCCTGATCGTTGCGGACCTTCAAACACCGAATGGCTTGGTCACTTACGAGGGTGACGCCGGCATCGATGGCGTGAGCGGCACTGCGGCTCCCGTGAGGCTTAACTTTGCCAAGACAGTCGGAAGCAAGACCAAGAAACTGCTGCCGACCGGTCAGATTCGGGAGGTCATCGACGGGCTGGACGTGACCCTTATCGACGTCGCCGTTCCGATGATGATCGTGTCCGCTGAAGCCGTTGGCAAGAGAGGCAACGAAAGCAAGGTCGAACTCGACGCCGACAAGGCGCTGATCGCGCGCCTGGAAAAAATGCGGAACGAGGCCGGTCGCCGCATGGGTCTGGGCGACACATCCGATCTCGTCATACCGAAGCCGGTCGTGGTCTCGCGCCCTACCAAGGGCGGGGTGATCGCTTCGCGCGATTTCGTGCCGTACAACTGCCATGCGACCCACTCGGTTACGGGCGCCATGGCCCTCTCCGCCGCCTGCGTCATGCCCGGCTCAGTCGCTGCCGACCTCGCGGTATTGCCGTCATCGCAGGTCAAGAAAATCGTCATCGAGCATCCCAGCGGCGTCATCGAAGTCGAGACGGAAGCGACAGGCGCCGGCTTCGTCGACTTTGAACTTAAGCAAGCATCGCTGATCCGAACGTGCCGGAAGCTGTTCGAAGGTTGGGTCTGCATCCCCGGGAGCGTATGGGATGGCAAGACCGGACTGCAGCAGCCCCGCTTGGCCGTCGCTTAAGGAAATCCGAAGAACGACAATGTTGGCAGGAAACATCATTTATCGGCCGATATCGGCTTTGGAAACCCACGGGCTCCGCCGATCCGTGCTGCACCCGGATCAGAAGGGCGCGGAGCTCGCATATCCCTCGGACGAGGCCGCGGCGGCGCTGCACGTAGGAGCGATTTCCTCTGGGACAATTGTGGGCATCGGAAGCGTCTGGCCGTCTCCGCTGCCGCAATCCATCTATTCGGACGCCTGGAGGATCGTCGGCATGGCCGTCGATCCGAACTATCGAAAGCGCGGCATCGGATCGAAAATACTGAATCATCTGTTGGCGCATGCTGCCGCGCAAAATTCGAATTTGGCCTGGTGCAACAGCCGGGAAGAGGCTGTGCCTCTCTACGCAACCGCGGGCTTCGCAACAACAACATCGAGCGACTTTGCGGACAGAAATCGCAAGCGAGTTCGGATGACCTGCCGGCTCGATAAGATCAACAATGCCAAGCTTCAACCGGTGGAGTCCGATGGAATCCAGCGCTTCGACACGTCCGCCCGGCTGAGCAGAATTGTTGTGTTCAACAACACCGTTCATATCGGCGGTCTTCTGCCGAACCGATCGGATGTTTCGGTCGGCCAGCAGACGTTGGAAATCCTGGAAAAGATCGATTGGTTGCTGAAAAAGGCAGGGACCAACAAGTCGCGGCTCATCTCGGCAATGGTGTGGCTGAAGGACATCGTAGCCGCGCCCCAAATGAATGAGGTCTGGGAAGCGTGGGTCCCTCCGGGCACGGCTCCGGTGCGGGCGTGCGTGCAATCCGTGCCGGGCTCAAAGGACTATGCCGTGGAAATAGCCGTCGTCGCCGCTCAGCCTGGGGCGATGTGACATGAAGGTGGACACGACAGTCAGCTCGATGTGGCGGTACGAGGAAATTTACTCGTCCAGCCCGAGCCATCGCGTAACCATGGGAGAGGGTTGGACGCCTTTGATCGAGGCGCCGCGCACAGCCTGCCGCGTCGGATGCGCGCGTCTTCTGATCAAGGACGAGAGCCAGAACCCGACCGGCTCTTTCAAGGACAGAAGCGCGTCCTACACGATCTCGCGCTTGCTGCAAGACGATACGAAAGGTGTCGTCCTCAACAGCACCGGCAATGCTAGCGCCGCCTTCGCAGCTTATGCGAGCCGAGCGGGGATGAAATGTGTTTGCCTGATCCCGCGCGATGCTCTCGAAGCCAACATTCTGCAAATCGAGCTCGCCGGCGCGGAGCTCCTCTTGGTCGAGGATTGGGATTCCGTCGGCAAGATGTCGGACGACGTCGCCAGCGCGAGGGGATTCAAGAATATCTCCGCGAACCGAACGCCCTTCAGGGTGATTGGAAAGGCGACACTCGGCTACGAAATCGTCGAGCAGCTGGACTGGCACTTTCCGGATTACCTGGTCTGCCCGACCGGCGGCGGCACCGCCCTTTTGGCTTTCAAGCAGGCGTTCGATCGGCTGAAGGAAAACGGCGACGCGAAAGGAGAGCGCCCAAAACTGATTATCAGCCAATATGAGGGATGCTCGCCGATCGTTGAGGCCTTCCGAGCCCGCCGCAAAACCGTGCAACCGTGGGGCCGCATCGATACTCCGCGCGGCGGGATGCGCACGCCGTCGCCGACGCTCGCTCCGTCTGTTTTGGATGCAATTTCAACTGGTGCCGCCTACGCGCTGAGCCCGGGCGTGGCGCAAACTGCCGTCCAGCGTCTCGCACACGACGACGGCATTCTGATCGGCCTGGAGAGCGGCACTGCGGTCGCGGCAATCGAGGCTGGGTTGAGCCGCGGCGAAATCGCGCCGGACTCATCGATCGTGGTTGTCAACTCGGTTACAGCGCTGAAATCGGACCTGGCTTTCCCCTCTTTGCGGCCGCCAAGTTCCAAAATCGGAGAAGTGGCATGAGATCGATCCGTTTGCCAATCGCCTTTCTCACGCTCGTTGCCGGCCTCACCACGCAAGCCTGCCTTGCGGACGATCTCACCGGGACACTGAAGAAGGTGAAGGAGGCAGGCCTTATCACAGTCGGAACGCGCGAGTCTTCGAAGCCATTTTCCTATCTCGACCAGGATAACAATACGGTCGGATACACCGTCGATCTTTGCAACAAGATCGTCGAGAAAATCAGAGTCGTCACCGGTGCTTCCGATTTGAAGATCAAATATCTAACCACGGCGCCGGCGGCGCGTATCCCGCTTCTGTCGAACGGGACCATCGATATGGAGTGCAGCACAACTTCGATTACGCTTTCGCGCATGCGCCAGGTCGGATTTTCGTCGCCTACGTTCGTGGTCGGTGCGCGAATTCTCACCAAGAAGAACTCCGGCGTGAACGATTGGGATGACCTGAAGGGCAAGATAATCGGCGTCGCTCAGGGCACCAACGGCGAGAAGAGCGTAAGGGCGTTGGTCGATACGCCGGCCTTCGGCGGCACGAAGGTCATCACGTATCCCGACCACGGAGCCGGTCTGATGGCTCTGCAGACCGATCGGATCGACGGCTACGTCACGGACGACATTGTACTGTTCGGCGTGCGCAGCGGCGCGAGAAGGAAGGATGAACTGACGATCACCGGGCGCCCGTTGACGTTCGAAACATTCGCCATCGTCATTCGGCGTGGCGACTCGGACTTCAAGCTCGTCGTTGATACGGCGCTGTCCGAGCTTTATCGGTCGGGAGAAATTCAAACGATCTACAAGAAATGGTTCGAGCCTCTCGAAGTGCCGATGAGCGAAGCCAACGCTTACATGTTCAAGATCGCCGGCATCTTGCCGTAGCCATGAATTACCATTGGCACTGGGCAATTCTGGTCGAGCAGCCCTACCTTTCGTGGCTCGCTCAGGGGCTCGTCATTACGCTGACGCTGTCGGCGCTCGCCTGGGTAATCGCTTTGCCCCTGGGCACGCCGATTGCGGTCTCGCGCAGCAGCCCTTCCAAAGTCTTGCGCGGCATCGGCGCCTGCTACGTGCAGGTGTTCCGGAACGTGCCCCTGGTCGTGCAGATGTTCCTTTGGTTCTTCGTGTTCCCGGAACTTGTGCCCAAGGCCTTTGGCTTTTTCCTGAAACGGCAGCTTCCGTTTCCGGAGTTTTCAATGGGGCTTCTTTGCCTCAGCTTCTATACGGCCTCGCGCATCGCCGAGACGGTCAGATCCGGACTGGAGACCGTGGGCAACGGACCCAGGAATGCGGCGCTCGCCTCGGGCCTAAGCCACGTCAAGACGTATCGCTACGTGCTCTTGCCGATGGCGTTTCGGCTCGTCGTCCCGCCGCTGACGTCCGAATTCCTGGCGGTGTTCAAGAACTCTTCCGTTGCGTTGGCGATCGGCGTGCTCGAGCTCACCGCCCAGGCGCGTCAGATCGAGAGTTATACATTCCAGGGCTTCGAGGCCTTCACGGCGGCGACTGTGCTCTACGCCCTGATTTCCTGGGCGTGTTTGGGTCTTGCCGGTCTTTTCAACAGATACCTCTCCAATGCCGGCGGGTTCGGCGCCGCGGGCGCACTGAGATGAGTGAGTTCGACTGGACGGTCTTCGGACGGAACCTGCCGTGGCTTTGGGCCGGCATGCAGCTGACATTGCTGCTGACGGTTCTCGCCGTTATCGGCGGAATAGCCGTCGGCGTCCTGCTTGCGCTTGGTCGATTGAGTACGTGGAAAGCTCTTTCGCTGGCCTCGAAAATTTACGTCGACACCTTTCGGTCAATTCCGCTCGTCCTCGCGGTCTTCTGGTTTTATTTTCTCGTTCCGGTCATCACTGGGCATCCGGTGGGGCCGTTCTATTCCGTCCTCATCGCCTTTGTCTTCTTCGAAGGCGCCTACTTCTCGGAAATCGTGCGGGCCGGAATCCAAGGCGTCCGGCGGGCCCAGATGTCGGCCGCGCTGGCGACCGGATTGACGCATCTCCAGGCCCTTCGCTTCGTCGTGATGCCCCAGGCCATCCGCAACATGTATCCGGTGCTGGTCACCCGATCCATCATCATTTTTCAAGACACGTCGCTGGCGTTCGTCGTTGGGCTGACCGACTTTCTCACCGCGGCAAATATCGTTGCGATCCGTGAAGGAAGGCCGACGGAGATTTATTGCTTCGTGGCGGTTGTCTATTTCGTCATCTGCTCCGCGGCCGAGTTCGGAGTGAACCAATCGAAAAAGGTGACGCGATGATTACGCTCCAGGGTGTCAACAAATGGTTCGGCCCGCTCCAGGTCTTGGCGGACTGCAACGCCGCCATCGATCAGGGCGAGGTTGTCGTGATCTGCGGCCCGTCGGGCTCGGGGAAAAGCACGCTGATCAAATGCATCAACGGACTTGAAGAATTTCAAAAAGGACAAATCATCGTCAATGAGCAATCGATCAAGTCACCCAAGACAAACATCTATCGGCTTCGATCGAAAGTCGGTATGGTGTTTCAAAATTTCGAGCTCTATCCGCATCTGACGTGCATAGAAAATATCACGCTGGCTCCCCTGAAGGTCTTGAAACGGTCGCGCGACGAAAGCATGGCGAGAGCCAAGAAGCTTCTACAGCAGGTTGGGTTGTCGGCCCATGGCGAGAAGTATCCCTCGCAACTTTCGGGGGGCCAACAACAGCGGGTGGCAATCGCTAGGTCACTGGCGATGGACCCCCTGGTGATGTTGTTCGATGAGCCGACTTCGGCACTCGATCCCGAGATGATCAATGAAGTTCTCGATGTGATGGTCGACTTGGCGCGATCGGGCATGACAATGGTTGTTGTCACGCACGAGATGGGATTTGCACAAAGTGTCGGCACACGCGTTCTTTTTATGGATCAGGGACGAATTGTCGAAGATCGAAAATGCCCAGAATTCTTCACGGACCCACGGTCAGATCGGGCAAAAGCCTTTCTTTCAAAGATTGTCAAACACTAGAACAAGCAGAAGACCGCCAAGGATTGACGGTGCTGAGTCCAACGAGTGAAGGCTTTGACGCCAAATGCATTCCGTAATTCGGATGCGACGTGTTCCCCGTGATGTCTGGTGGTCGGGTGAGGCTGCCATCGGGACGGACGACCGGTCAGGCTGCTCGTGACCCCGGTTGTGTGAAAACGCTGCGTCTGGAGTGATTCGCAGCCTAAGAGTCGCGCGAGGGAAAGCCCCTTTTGAACCTGTCGACCGCCTCGGGTGGGCGGATGGGCGTCCGGACACGGAGGCTCGACATCAAGACTGGCGCCGCCGAACTCCGGCGGACCGGGCCGCGCTGCTCGCGGGTACGCCGCGTGGCTTGGCGTCTTCTGCCCAGGGTGCGGGACGCGCCGGGCGATCGATCTACGCACAGTCGAGCGTCACCCGCTGGCCTCAGTCGGCACTCTGGTGCTCGGGTTGCGGTGCTCATGGTGTAGCGCGAATGCCGAAGCTGTTGGGCTCGTGCGCGCTGCCACCAGCGGGCGCGAGCGCGCAAATGCTTGCCTCAATGAATATGCACCGACGGATGTGAGAGGCGCGCGCCGGTTAGAGACCTGTATGACTTGAACACGTCGCGATGCCCGGACGCGTAGCTCGGTCGCGACCCACTATACCGTGGCGGCGCCAACATTCGTCCCGACTGCCCGGGCGCGAGCAGGGCCGGATCGCGCGATTGGGCGTTACCTGGGGACGTCGCAAGCGAGACGCTGCCGATGGCAATGATGACAGCCATTATTGGGAGACGGATCATGGAATGTCCTTTTGCCGGTCTCAGATGAGCCGGCTCGAATTTTTACATTTACGGGTGCAAATATGTTCCGGCCCCGCGCAGCGGCGGCACGTCGCATCAATCCCGCCAGAAGTCCTTGAACCGGTTCAGCGCCAGCGCCCCGTGTAGACGGCAGTGCCGGTAATCGCCGGATGCCCGAGCCATCCCCGAATAGCCCAGGTTTCGTGCCCCTTGTTGGCCACGGCGTAGCCGCAGGCGTGACGCAGCGACTCTAGGCGGGTCTGCTCGCGACATCGCCGCTAGAGGCACTGGCCGTGCTCTTGAGCCTCATCTACGTGGCGCTGGCGGTGCCTCGCAGCCGCTTGTGCTGGGTCGCGGGCCACGCGAAATCACTGATTGCAGCAAGAAATCCACAAGTGAAGCAATCCCGGATAGGCATTGAAGCGTAGACAAACCCAGCTCAGCCTGAACCATGCGCGCACTCGCCTCTGCGGCGCGCCATGCGAAATCTATCGTCGTCGCCATACCCAGCCGGAGCACGAACATGAGAAGCTTGAACGACGCGTCAGGCTGGTTGGCACGGCAGGCGATGGAAAATGACATCACGATCAAAGACTTTAATGTTTCCGAAAAAGGTCATGGTTCGTACTGGCCTCTCGGTATTCTCCGATGGGTGATGGTTCTTATCTTTATTTCATTCGGCATACAGAAATTCACGCCCGAGTCCGCGCACGGCATTGCGGTATACATTTCCAACAGTCCGTTCGTTTCGTGGCTGTCTATCTTCGGGATCAGAGGCCAAGCTTATCTGCTCGGCAGTATAGAGTTAACGACAGCCACTCTTCTTGCTGCCGGTGCATTTATCCCGGTTCTATCGGCACTCGGCTCGTTGATGGGAATTGGTACGTTTGCGATTACATGGTCGTTTTTCTTCTCGACACCCGGTGTCGTCAAATGGAGCCTATCCACAGACCCAATAGCGTGGAACCTCACCGGGGAATTCTTATACAAGGATATCGTCCTTCTCTGTGTTTGTATCGTGTTGTTTTTGACATCGCTGCCAAAGAAGGTCGTCCCACTGCGGTCGGATTGATGTCTCGAACTCGACAAGTTGGCAGGAACTGCCGCAAACTATCAGCTCGATAGGAGACCTGCGAAACTCAATCGTTGGCCTCCTGACCATCGGCGGGCAGATTTGCCTCGATAGCAGACGCCGCGGCTTGTAAGCACTGATCGTACTGCGGTCGTGCAGCAATGCGCGAGCCTAATCAATGCACCGAACCGGCCTGAGGTTGAGCTTAGCCGCTTGCTCCGGAGATAAGTGCTGATTTGAGCAGTTCAGCTACCGCGCCCGCGGGAGTGCGCTTTCGGGCCTCTGCGAGCGTGTCGGCAATGGGGCGCCGGACAGCGCAAACAGCAAATGCTGAGTTCGACCAGCAAACTCAAAATCGAAGTGCTGCCTTCGAAAACCCAAAGCCACGTCCAGCGCGCCCTTCGGACCGCCAACTTCTCTTCGATCTCAACCGCGGCCGAAGGGGTTGTCCCAGATGCATTACGAATAGTTAAGACCACCGTCATGCAACCACCGCGGTGAAGACCGCGTTCTCCAGTGCGGGCGAGTAAAAGCATCGTAGTCGCGCTGTGCAGGACGTGACGAAAAGCGGCACCACCTGTTTTGCGCTCGATGGCCGGGTCGGAAGACCGGCCAGGAGAAAAGGGGGGCGGCTTGCTTGGCTTTATGCCATCCGCGGCAAAACGGCTGATCGGTGGGCCGCATGAGCCTCTCCACCCCTTTCATCCGGCGGCCCGTCGCCACCATCCTTCTCACCTTCGGCGTGGCAGCTTCGGGCGCACTCGCGTTTTCTCAGCTGCCGGTATCGCCACTTCCCCAGGTGGATTTTCCCACCATTTCGGTCAGGGCGCAGTTGCCGGGCGCCTCGCCTGAGGTGGTGGCGACGACTGTCGCTACTCCTCTCGAGCGTCATCTCGGCCAGATCGCAGACGTCACCGAAATGACGTCGTCGAGCACGGTCGGCTATACGCGAATCAATCTGCAGTTCGGGCTCGACCGCGACATCAACGGCGCGGCGCGCGACGTTCAGGCGGCAATAAACGCCGCCTTTGCCGACCTTCCGACGAGCCTGCGTTCCAATCCGACGTACCGCAAGGTCAATCCGGCAGACGCGCCGATCCTCATTCTCGCGCTGACCTCCGACACAATTACAAGAGGTGGCCTCTACGACGCTGCCACGACCGTGCTCTCGCAGAAGCTTTCCCAGGTCGACGGGGTCGGCGAGGTGGTGGTGAGCGGCAGCGCAATGCCCGCGGTACGCGTCGAGCTCAATCCGGACGCGCTCTACAAATACGGCATCGGTCTCGAGGACGTGCGCGCCGCGCTCGCGTCGGCCAATTCCCACAGCCCAAAAGGCGCGATCGAGAATGGCAATCGTCATTATCAGCTCTACGACAACGATCAGGCCTCGACGGCCGCCGAATACCGGCCACTGATCGTCGCCTATCGAAACGGCGCGGCGGTTCGTCTCACCGACGTGGCGGATGTCGTCGATTCCGTCGAGGACCTGCGCAACGCCGGCCTCGCCAACGGCAAGCGGTCGGTGCTCGTCATCATCTATCGCCAGCCGGGCGCAAACATCGTCGCGACCGTCGATCGTGTCATCGGCCTCCTGCCGGAGCTGCGCGCGTCGATCTCGCCGGCAATCGACATCATGCCCGCCGTCGACCGCTCAACTACGATTCGGGCATCGCTGGCCGAGGTCGAGCGAACGCTGATGCTCGCGGTCGTGCTCGTCGTGCTCGTGGTGTTCTTCTTCCTGCCCAGTGGGCGAGCGACGCTGATCCCGACGGTCGCAGTGCCGGTATCCCTGATCGGCACCTTCGGGGTGATGTATCTCCTCGGTTATTCCCTCGACAATCTGTCGCTGATGGCGCTGACCGTCGCGACCGGCTTCGTCGTCGACGATGCCATCGTCGTCCTGGAAAACATCTCCCGCCACATCGAGCAGGGAATGTCGCGCATTCAGGCCGCGTTGCAGGGCGCGGCAGAGGTGAGTTTCACCGTCCTTTCCATGAGCGTGTCGCTCATCGCGGTGTTCATCCCGATTCTGCTGATGGGAGGGATCGTCGGCCGCCTGTTTCGCGAGTTTGCGGTCACCCTGTCGGCCGCCATCGTGCTGTCGCTCGCTGTCTCGCTCGCCACCACGCCGATGATGTGCGCCCTTATCCTGAGGCCGCCGCGGCAGGAAGGCGGCGGGCGCCTGATGCGCTGGAGCGAGCGGTTGTTCAGCGGCCTGCACCACGCCTATGACCGCACCCTGACCTGGGCGCTCGATCATTCCGCAATCGTCCTCGCGATCCTGGTCGGCACGCTCTGTCTCAACATCTATCTCTATGTGATCGTGCCAAAAGGCTTCTTCCCGCAACAGGATACCGGTCGCATCATCGGCGTGATCCAGGCAGATCAGGCTATTTCGTTCCAGTTGATGCAGCAGAAGCTCCAGGAATTCATCGCGATCATCCGAAGGGACCCGGCGGTGCATACCGTGGTCGGGTTCACCGGCGGCGGCAGCGCCGGCGGCCAGACCAATGGCGGATTCATCTTCATGTCGCTCAAGCCGTCGAGCGAACGACAGATTTCAGCGGACCGGCTCATCACCCGGCTGCGCCGCGAGGTCGCTCGAGTGCCCGGCGCATCATTGTTTCTGCAGGCGGTGCAGGATATCCGCGTCGGCGGACGGTCCGGCAACGCCCAGTATCAGTACACGCTCCAGGGCTACGATGCCGACGAGCTCTTCGCGTGGTCGCCGCGCATCCTTGCCGAGTTGCAGAAGATTCCGCAGATCACCCAGGTTAACAGCGATCAGCAGAACAAGGGGCTCGAGACCGACATCACCATCGATCGCGACACGGCGGCGCGGCTCGGCCTAAGCGTGGCCCAGATCGACAACACGCTCTACGATGCATTCGGCCAGCGCCAAGTCTCGACGATCTACAATCCGCGCAACCAGTACCACGTGGTCATGGAGGCCGCGCCGCAATACTGGCAGAACGCCGAAACCCTGAAGGACGTCTTCGTGAGTACCGCCGGCGGCACGGCAAGCGGCACGCAGACCACCAATGCGGTCGCGGGAACGGTATTCGGGCCGGCCGCGCCCGTAGCCCGGACCTGCACCACCGCACCCGCCTTGATCGCCGGTTCGACATCCGCGCCGAGCGGGACGCCGGGAACGCCGACCACGCCGACGACGCTGCCGTATCCCGCCACTGTTTCGTCGGGGCCGCTGGTTCCCTCGATGACCGGCGCCGCTACAACCTCGCCTATGGCGACCACATCGGCTTCTCAGTCGGCGCCCCAGATCTCGTTTGCGCCCGCTGGTTCGTCGGCCCCCTCATCGACGACCGGCACGACGTCTTCGACTACATCGACGACCACGCCGGCGGCGACGGCGCCATCCGCGGCGACGGTCACTCCGACGACGACCACATGCGCGGCGGCTTCAACATCAAACTCGTCCGCCGCGGCGGCCGCGGTCGCCGCCGATGCGGTACGTAACCAGGCGCTCAACTCGATCGGCAACACTGGCCATGGCACGGCCTCCACCGGCTCGGCAGTGAGCACCAGCACTGAGACGATGATACCGCTGAGTGCCGTCACCCACATCGGTGCCGGCAATGTGCCGCTTGCCGTCAACCACCAGGGATTGACCGTCGCGACCACGATCTCCTTCAACCTCGCGCCCGGTGCGGCGCTCAGCGACGCCGTCCAGGCGGTCAACGCGGCGATGGCTCGACTCGGGGTGCCGCCGTCCATTCACGGCACCTTCCAGGGCACCGCGCGGGCATTCCAGGAATCCGTCGCGAACGAGCCGTATCTCATTCTTGCCGCGCTGATCGCGGTCTACATCGTCCTCGGCATCCTCTATGAGAGCTTCATCCATCCTCTCACCATTCTCTCGACGCTGCCGTCTGCCGGGGTCGGAGCGGTGCTGGCGCTGATGCTGCTCCATATCGACTTCAGCATCATGGCGCTGATCGGGGTCATTCTGCTCATCGGGATCGTCAAGAAGAACGCGATCATGATGATCGACTTCGCGCTCGACGCCGAGCGGTCGCGCGGCCTGTCGTCACGCGAGGCGATCTACACCGCGAGCCTGCTGCGCTTCCGGCCGATCATGATGACCACGACGGCCGCGCTGTTCGGCGCGCTTCCGCTCGCGCTCGGCATGGGCGACGGCGGCGAGTTGCGCCAGCCGCTCGGAATTGCCATCGTCGGTGGACTACTGGTCAGCCAACTGCTGACGCTCTATACGACGCCCGTGATCTATCTTTACCTCGACGGCGTGAGCCTGTGGCTGCAGCGGATGCGGGGCGGGAGTGCCGTCGTTCCCGACGCGACGCTGGTGCCGGGAGAGTAGGCGGTGGGCGCCGCTGATGCGCATAGCATACCGGCGTCCCCAACAGCCCATCCTTAATGTCCTGGCCATCAGCCAGTAATGTTCCCCCGATAGGCTCCGCCTACGAGCTAAGGGGAGTGGGCTACCTGGGCGATATTCAAAGGGAGTGATGCTATGCCGGCGTTCGACCCTGAACTCACCCAGGTAATGCGGGATGCGCTTGAAGATGTCATGACAAGAGTGCCTGTGGAATATTCGACTCCGGCCACAAAGGCGCGAGCTAACGCCGAATTTTGGTGATGGAAGAGATCAGGCGGCGGCTTGGGCTTGCGATCTGAGGACCTCGATTCCGTCA
>Ga0209006_10004682_pt1 | contig 12390 bp, 12 predicted proteins | sample JacPin_JW_Ref_O2_FD_188567 | JGI IMG/M metagenome (GOLD analysis project Ga0209006, IMG submission 188567) | Forest soil microbial communities from Algoma, Ontario, Canada - Jack Pine, Ontario site 1_JW_Ref_O2 (SPAdes) (version 2) | ecosystem: Environmental > Terrestrial > Soil > Boreal...
CGCATCATTGACGTCACCCTCTCCAATTGCTTGAACAGCGATTTGCGCCGCGTCTTCGTTCTCACGCAATACAAAGCCCTCAGCCTCAATCGCCACGTTCGCCGCGGATGGTCCGTGCTCATGGGCCTGGGAGATTTCATCGAAGTTCTTCCGCCGCAGATGCGCGTTTCGCAGCATTGGTATCAAGGCACCGCCGATGCCGTTTACCAGAACATTTATTCCATCGGCAGCGAGCAATCCAGCTACGTCTTCATTCTCTCCGGCGACCATATTTACAAAATGAATTATCAGAAGATGTTGGAGCAGCACGTGGAAGCAGGCGCCGACGTCACCGTAGCCACTCTCGAAGTCGCGCCAGAGGAGGCCAGCAAACGCTTCGGTGTTCTGGAAACAGACAACAACTGGCGCATCGTCGGTTTTGAGGAAAAGCCCGAACATCCCAAGGAATCGCTGGTTCATCCCGGAAAAGTAAATGCTTCGATGGGTGTCTATCTTTTCAACCGCCAGCTCCTCTTGCCCATGCTGATCGCTGACGCTGAGAATCCTTCTTCGTCCCACGATTTCGGAAAAGACATCATCCCGCGCATCATCGAAAAATATCGCGTCTTTGCCTATAACTTCCTGGATGAAAATAAAAAGGACATGTCCTACTGGCGCGATGTGGGCACCGTGGAGGCTTATCACGAAGCCAACATGGACCTCGTTTCCGTCTCGCCCATTTTCAACTTGTATGACAAGACCTGGCCGCTGCATACCTGGCAGCAGCAATATCCGCCCGCGAAATTCGTTTTCGCCGATCCGGAACGCAAAGGCGTCGCGCTCGACTCTATCGTCGGCGCAGGTTCCATCATCTCCGGCGGACGCGTGGAGAAATCCGTGCTAGGCCTCGATGTGCGCGTGAATAGCTACAGCGAAGTGGACGACTCCATTATTTTCAATCACGTGATTATCGGCCGGCACTCCCGCATCCGTCGCGCGATCATTGACCGCCACGTAAATCTCCCGGAAGGCACCGTGATCGGTTACGACCGCGAAGCCGACCGCGCCCGCTACTCCGTTACGGAAAGCGGTGTCGTAGTGGTAGTCCGCCCCGAATCCATGCTGGAAGAACCGGAGTGACGCCACCGAACTAACCGAATTGGCGCCGCTGAAGAGGTTCCGTCAATTAAATCCGGCCATAATGTTGTAGTCTTACTTCCGCCTGTAGCGGCAATCGGGGACTCACGGTGACTGTATGAATGGTCTCTTACAACAAGCTGGTTCACTTTCGCTTTTCGCTAAGTGCGTCGCCGCGCTCATAGGGATCGTTTTTATTTACGGCACGTTCCACGTGCTGGAACAAACCTTACCGCGGCGCTTTGGGCGAGCCGATGCCCGCTATAAGGTTCGCAAGTTCATAGTGATTTCGGGATACCTCACAATTCTTCTTTTCCTCGGTCTTCTGTTTGAAGATCGCTTGGGCCGGCTCACCTTTGCCGTTGGTCTGGTCGGCGCCGGGGTGGCAGTCGCGCTGCAGGACGTGGTGGCCAGCATCGCCGGAGCATTCTCGATCGGTTTTTCAAGGCTGTACACGGTAGGCGACAGAGTGCAAATTGGCGACACGCGCGGCGACGTGATTGACATCGGCCTCTTGCGCACTACCTTGATGGAAACCGGAAGCTGGGTGAGCAAAGATTTGTACAACGGCCGCGTGGTTCGCATCCCCAACAGCACCGTCTTGAAAGGCACTGTTTTCAATTACTCACAGGGATTTCAGTTTATATGGGACGAAATTAAAGTGTTGTTCACCAATACCAGCGATTGCCAGTTTGCCAGGGATATGCTTTTGCGGGTGGCCAAGGAATCGATTGGCGATTACCTGATTCAGGCGCAGGCGTCCTGGAAATACGTTACTGACAATTTTCGAATCGCAAACTCTTCGTTGGAACCGATCGTAACACTCGCGGTAAACAACGCGTCGCTGGAATTCGGGCTCAGTTACGTAGTGGACTACACTAAACGAACCGCCAAACAAGACGAGCTATTCACAAAAATCGTGGAGGAAGTTGCAAAAAGCAATGGCCGCTTGCAATGGGCCTCCTCGGCAACAACAACCACGGTCAACTTCCAGCCGACCAGCGCGGGCCAAAGCGCGCCACCAACCGCGTCCGCATCCCAGCCTTCATCTTCGGCCCGCGCCACCGGCCAAGCGGCGGATTCCCGTTAAGATCAAATCTCAGCATGCCCGTAGGGTCCGCAGCGAGAAAAGGCCAGCTACTCGTATCGCAGCGCCTGCGTTGGCGCGATCTTCGTTGCTCGGTGCGCAGGAATGTAGGCCGCGAGCATAGTTACCAGGAACATTGTGGGTACCACGACGGCATAAGCCAGGATGTCCACCCCGCCGGAATTGAACAGCATGGAATTCATAAGCTGTTCGAGGGCGAAACCCATCGCCAACCCGGCCACCATTCCAATCCCGACTAGCACGAGGCCCTTGCCGAGCACCAGACGCAGCACGTTCGAACTAGTCGCGCCGAGCGCGATGCGTATGCCGATCTCGCGAGTTCTGCGGCTCACGTTGTAGGCCACGAGTCCGTACAAGCCGGCAACGGCGAGTAATAGTCCAACCAATCCCATACTGCCGACCAGGTCGATCGCAATTCGCGGACCTCTCACGGCTTGGTTCAGGTAGAAATCTTCGAACGCCCTGGTCTGCAACATCGGGAGGTTCGAATCGAGCGAACGAACAACGTCCTTGACGGGCTGAACTAGTTGCAAAGGATCGCCGTTCGTGCGCAACATCAAAACCATTCGCGCCACAGGATGTTGCGCCAGCGGCATGTACACGAAGTCCGTCGGATCCGCCATATTTTGATTCTTGATAGTCTGCGCGACTCCTACTATCTCCACTGGCGTCCCAGCGCTGCTATCGAGGCGGATGTGTTTGCCCACTGCATCGCCTTCGGGCCAATAGTGCTTCGCAAAATGCTCATTCACGATGGCGACACGCGGGGAATCAGCGGTATCGGAAGAGAGAAACGCTCGGCCACGCAGGATCGGAATCCCCAAGGTTTCGAAATATCCTTCGTCAATCGTATCCATCGCGGAATTGATATTCGCGCGATCCGGAGGCATCTGGAAACCCTCCGGCACGAAGGCCACGTCCCCAAATCCGTCGATTCCCAGCGGAATATTCTGGGTGAGAGCTTCGCTCTGAACTCCGGGCGTCTCGCGCATACGCTCGGCCAGCACCTTGTAGAACTGCTGGGTCTGAACTGCGTTGTACTGAATGAGGCGCGGATCGAACCGGGTCATCAGGAGATGATCTTTGGTAAATCCGTGACCTTCCATTAGGTCGTGCTGGAAGCCGCGGGCCATCAGGAATGACGCAGTGAGCAGCATCAAAGACATGGATACCTGCGCCACAACCAGCATATTGCGGCCCCACAGCCGTTTTCGTCCCGGCACATCCACGTCGGCGGACTTGAGCGCATTCACCAGATCCACCCTTGTGCTTTGCAGCGCCGGCGCCAGACCGCAAAGAAGAGCGCTTAAGACTGACAATGCGACACACGCGAGGAGCACGCGCTTGTCCATATGGAACGGGATCGCCATCGGCAACTCCGTCGCAAATACGATACTTTCTTTGCTGTGGAACCACTCTACGACCCCGAAGCCGATAGCGACCCCGGCCAAGCCACCAAATGTCGCGAGAATTAGGCTCTCCGTCAACAACAGCCGGATGAGCCGGAAACGCCCGGCCCCCAGCGCCAAGCGCACGGCGATTTCGCGAGCTCGCGCGCGGGAACGGCTGAGAAGAAGTCCCGCAACGTTAGTGCAAGCCACCAGCAGAACTGCCAGCGCAAGAATTAAAAAGATCACGCCGAACTTCCAATTGTCGTCTTCTATAGTCCGCGCTTGAAACTGCGTGTACACGGCCGCGCCGCGGCTGCGAGTGGAATTGGGATACTCGCGCTCGAAGTTTTTCACGAGCATGGCGATTTCATTGCGCGCCTGCTCGAGAGTGGTGCCAGCTTTCAAGCGCGCTTTTACGCTCAACTCGCGATCGTCGCGGTCCTCAAAAAAATTCTTCTGGAGGTTGGTTGTAAACACCGGCGCCATAGCTAGCGGCACGTAGAAGTCCGGATACCCGAATGTCAACATTCCCGGGAATGTGTCCGGAGCCACACCAATCACCGTGAATTTCGTGCCGTTCAGAAGAATAGTTTTGCCGAGGACGGTGTCGTCGCTCGCGAATTCGTGCCTCCAGAAATCCGGCCCGAGAACGACCACGGGATCACGGCCCGGCACCTGATCTTCGTCCTCGCGAAATCCGCGCCCCAGCCGCGGTTCCACGCCGAGCACCTGAAAATAGTTGCCCGAAACCATCATGCCGCCCTTGATTCGCGGCATGGTTCCAGGTTCGGCGCTGAAGCCGACAGCTTCCATATCTGCGTTAGCAACGACGCCGTCATAGCTGTTCGTTTTGTCGCGGATATCCAGGTATTCGCGATAGGAGAAATCGTCGTACGGACTATCGTGTGTGGTGCTCACCAGACTGACCACGTTGCCTGGATGCGGCACGGGGTAGGGCCTGAAAATCAGCCCGTCCACCATGCTGAAGGTGGCCGAAGTCATCCCGATCCCCAGCGCGAGCGTGATCGCCACGAACGCGGTGAGTCCCGGCGTCCGGCGCAGGCTGCGTAGAGCGAAGCGCGCGTCGTCAAAGAAATCTGTCAGCCAGCGGATGTGCCGCATGTCTCGAATTTCTTCTTTCCGTTGCTCCAACCCGCCCATCGCGCGAAGCGCCGCATAGCGCGCTTCTCTTGGAGAAAGGCCTCTGGCGATGCCCTCCTCAATTTTGTGCTCGAGGTGGAACTGGAGCTCTTCGCTCAGCTCTTGCTCCACGTTGCTGCGGCGAAAGAGAGAACGCAAGCGAAGCGGGATAGTGTACAGCCAGTGTTGAGGGCGCATAAATTCTCCTTGTAGCGCGCGTCGCGCTCAAGCTTCCTCGAGTCTGACGACCTGCGATATGGCCGACGACAGGCGCTGCCAGTTCGCCGCCTCTGATTCAAGTTGTTTTTTGCCCACACGTGTCAGTGAATAAAACTTCGCCCGCCGGTTATTTTCCGTCTGCTTCCACTCGGCGGTGATCCAACCTTCCTGCTCCAACTTGTGCAACGCAGGGTAGAGCGATCCCTCGCTCACTTGCAGCACGTCCCCCGAGATCGATTTCAGACGAAGGCTGATAGCCCACCCATGCAACGGCTCCAGCGCCAAAATCTTTAAGAGCAGGAGATCCAGCGTGCCTTGCACGAGGTCGTTAGGTTTGCTCATATCGGTTTCCTAGGGGAGTATACAGAATACTTCTCTCGGTAAGCAAGGGGAAACTTTTAGGATCGAGTTTTTGCAAGGGGCAGGTCGTCCATCACGTTGCCCATTTTAAGAGCGAGCCAGGCACCCAACGAGTAACCGATGCAGCAGAACACGGGCATCGTTATGAACAGTTGTTGCACACATTCACTGCCCGTGCAGTTGGTCGTAAACAGTTGTTCGAATTCGTATCGAAATGGGCCGCCCCGTGCGCGATAGTATGGAGAGTTCCAATAGTTGCTAATATCCCAGGCGCTCTCCACAACAAGATAGAGGAGGCCTACAGCGCCTACCCAACGCGCAGAGCGATGACGTGCGAATTGACAAACCACGAAGCCCAGCAGCGCGCCCCAAAAAATCGAACCGAACAGGAAGACAAGAAGGTCGGGAAGGTGGCTGCTTACAGGAAATAGCAGGCGGCCAACTACTAAGTCCGTTCCAAACACAAAAGCACCGCCCAGCGCAATAGCAACGGGCACATGCAAGAACAGACCCAACAATTCCTCGCAAACACGCTCCCACACAGAAAGCTTTCTGGTCGCAGGAAAGAGTAAAGGGTCAGCTAACACCAGCCCGAGCGCAAAAAAGACAACATACGCAACACTTAAAAAAGGATGGCGGAGAAACAGCCCAAACGATCGGCCAATCCAATGTTGAATCAGTGGCATTGGCCGAATGACATCATTCCAGGGTCGTTTTTCCTACTACACGAACAGCGAAAGAGTAGACGAAAAACTCAGAAGGCTTGCGCAAATTGCCTGTGAGCGGCCTGAGACATAGGTAACACATTGTACCGGACACATAGGTGACACTTTCCAAATTGGAGCCCTCAAAAACCCCCGTCAGCGCAACTATTCGATGATGTCGTTGGGAGAGAACAGTCGTGCGCGGATCGCTAATCCGTTCTTCGCAAAATGTTCGGGAGGGCGAATCCCCACGGATCACTCGACTGTTTCACGAAATCCAGGCTACCGCCCGACCACGGAATCGAGATCCAACCGGTCTTTCATGGGCCTGGCTTGCGCTTTGAGGCCATCCTCTTGCGGCGCGCAATAATGATAATCACGATCACCACACACAGTATCCCCGCGATGATGCGGATCGTAGTCGGATCCATCGATGGATTCTCCTTAAATGTATGCGGGCTTCGGCCGCATATTACAGAACTGGGTACAGACTGCTGGCCTGAAAAAGTAGCACAAAAATACGTTGAAAACCGGCTCTAAGCAAGCGGAAAACAAAATGATTGATGACATTTGTGTAACATCAGCTCTGTCCCTGCGGCGGGGCGGTTAGAAGCTGACCGGCCCCGGACAACACGGCGTTCTCTGATATCGATGTCCCGCTGATCAATCCTGCTTCCCAACTTCCTCGGTGGGCATAACAGTTACCCCGATCAGGATCTTGCTCGCGACTGGTTTTCCGTCAAGTTGTGCCGGCCGGAACTCCCATTGGCCAAGGGCATTAACAGCAGGCTGCGCCCTGCCATCCTCGGCGCGTATTGCGCGCAACGCCTGTAGCTTGCCGTTCTCGTCAATAATACCGGTAACGAACACTGGCCCTAAATTGGCGTCAAGACCAGTCTTGGGCGCCGTCGCCTGGACTTTCTTTAGCACGACGGGGGGTGTAAGCAAGCCGTTCGGCGAGCCATTATCGGCTGGGTCAGAACCATTCAGCGCGTATTGCATGGGCCAATCGGGGCCGCCGCCTGCTTCGGTCATTGGGATATATACTGTGTAGACGATCTCACTGCGGGTGAAAACGCCCAAATCTCTGCTGGCTCCGCCGCTGCTTCCCCCTGAAATAACCGTAAGCGAGTAAGATCCATATGAATTTGGGCTTGTCGGGACCGCTCGCCCGCTGCGCCCGGAGACGCCTCCTGAGATCGAGATTCCCGGGAGGCCTTTGTTTCCCGTGGCGGCCCCTGTACCGCCGCCAGATCCCGACCCCGTTCCGACACTCGGCGGAGATCCGGCAGTTGCAACCCCTGCGCTCCCGCCGCGCGCTGCGCTTCGGGTGCCGGTTCCATTCGCCGCGCTCGTGTGCGGCGAATTCCCGCTCGCACTCGAGGCGCCCGCTCCAGCTACGTTTCCTCCGGCGGCCCCAGATGCGGTCTCACCAGCCGATGCGTCTGGTGATGACCCAACGACGAAGTTGCCGGACAACTCGGCATCAGGAACGTCGGGAACGGGTCCCGGAGGAACGCTAACTGCATCAAGTACAATGGCTGCCTTTGGCGCACTCACCACTGGGTCCGTGGTAATCCCGAACACCGGCACGGCGTGGTCGGAAGCGCCTGCAATTTCCGGCGCCACTGGCTCAGCGGGTACCTCCGACGATGGTTTCGGTTTCGGCGCGCTGGCAGGCAACACCGGAAATCGCAATCGGGGTTGGCTGACTTGCAAAATCGGCGGCGCTTCAGGATTCGGCAGCACCGGCTGCTCAAGGTACGGCGTCACGCGCGACGGAGCGATTGGAGCCGGAAGGATTACCATACTCGGCAGGCGGATCGGATGCGCCAGTTTTGTAGGCGCCACCAAATCAGGCCGACGGATCGTCTGCACGCTATTGGTCGAATCCGGAAGGTTGGAAACGATCTCCTGAGTGGCAGCATAGTCGGGCTTTGGCGGATTGAAAATCTCTGGCTCGGCTCTAGGCAAAGCCAGCGCTACGCTGGGCGCCGAGGGTGCTGATCTGTGTTCTATCTTGGCGGGTGACTCGGCAGCTGCCAATTTTGGCAGCGCCGGCAGGAAGAGCGGATGATAATCGTATTTTTGGACTAGATCCGTGGCAGCGGGATCCACGATCATAGGCCGTACCGGAAAAAGGATCGGTACCCACATTACCGAAGCGACCGTGGCCGTATGCAGCAGAGTGGAGAGCAATATCCAATGCCGCGGAGCCGCCCCCACCGGCAAAAGCAGGAGCTTCGGAGGCCGGCCGAGTCTCCGTACTCTCGCTTGAACCACCGCAGTGGCTGTGGAGGCACCCACACGCATCGAGACGGTCTCAGGAATGGGCGTCATTGCAGCAACTGGGGACGAAGCGCCGGAAACGTGACCAGTGAATTCAGGATCATGGTTAGGCTCGAATTCCCCGTAATCGCGAGATCGTCCACGACAACATTGCCTAGCGTAAACGCTGCCGCGCCCGAACCGCCGTCCATACTGAACTTCGTCCCGTAACTTGAAGCTTGGTGAAAGTACATGAAACCTGATAGCAAAAATTGCCCGCCGCCGCCCCAGCTCGGGCTCGCCGCAGTCGAGCGATTTTGAAAGAACAAGAAGCCGCGATTCTTGCCGTCAGAGGAGCCATACGTGCCGGAACATGGACCGAGCAATATGTTGCCGTCAATTGCAGTGGGAACTTGCGGCGGGTTTGCCGGCCCGCCGGGACACTGCAACAGGCGTGAGGTCACCCCGAAGAGTGTGCTACCGTCTGGCTTATAGGAAACGATGCAACCACCTGACCCTGGAGTGGGTTGGGACGTGCAGGCCGACGACTTCCCTGTATTGTTGCCCACGGAAACGGTGCCAGCAGCGGTGCTGAAATACAACGTCGCGCCGTTGCTGCCGTCGCCATTTGCCGTGCTCATGCGCATGGTCGTGTTCGGGCCAGGACTTAGCCCTCCTGAACCCACATAGTACAGGCCTGGATCAAAAATCGCGGTTTTCGGACTGGTCGAGTCGGGACCCATGTTCTGCCATGTGACGCTGCCATCTGACTGATTTGCCCCGATTGTCTGATTCCAGGGATTCGGGCTTGTGGGGCTCGATGTCCCCGGGCCCAAGGCCTGATAAACATAGCCGCCTGCATTGTGTTGGACGGAAGTCGGTTGTATCAATGCGCCTGCGGCATAAGGATGGCTCGGCTGCCAAGCTATTCCGCCAGCGTTGAAGCTAGGGCTTATAAGGCAACCGTTCCCGCCTGGCGCAACGCTGTTCGCGCAGGCGGAGTAATTACCGCCGCTAAACTCGACGCACCCGACAGGATCGGGACAACCGTTCACGGCAAAAGGAACGGGTGTGGCAGTCCCCGGAGTCCCAGGCACGCCGGGTGTTGCGACGGCGGCCCACGGATCGGGGAGCGGAGAGGCTGGCGAAATCCAGCGGCCGCTGGTACCTACGTTGACGCCAGCCGGTTGTGCTGTGGGTCCTCCATCCACGCCAAAATCGGCCCCGGTTCCACCCGGACCAGCCTGCGAAAGGTCGACATCGTTTGTGTGAGTGGCGCTAACCGCGGTACTGCTGCTGGAATTAACCTGGATGGATTTGCTCGGTCCACCAATTATTTTAACCGAGGACGCAGCACTAGCGACCGACAGCGCTGGGCTCGCCGTCGGACTCAGTACCAACAGCGGAATTGGTTCGAGCACTGGATTCATGCCGCAGTAGGCAGTAGCCCCGACGTTCACCGTGTTGCTGTTGCCGAATAATCTCGTGAACAACATCGGGACGGGGTCGGTGATGGTTACCTGGATAAAGGGATGGGAAATCGTAAATCCGGCGAGACTGGGAGCGCCCGGAAACGTGCTGGGGAAGCTGACGGCGACGCCGCTTCCGGAATATCCGTTGAATGCCGCGTACTGGCAAGGCGAGCTGCCTGCGTTCGTGGAACAATTAAAGTCGGCGCCAGAGCTGAACCAGCTATAACTGATCCCGCTAGGCGGCGTCGGACTGTAATACTGGAGGTAGAGATCGGCGGCGCCAGCCTCGCAAGCGGCGTCGGCCGCTGCTTGGGCCATCTGGCGATGCGCCCAGAGTTGGGTGTAGTCGGTGGCCAGACCCAGCGCTGCCGTTAAGAACAGGGCGACGAAGACAGCGACAGCCAGGAACGTCTGCCCCCGCTGTGAGGACCATCGTTGCGAGTTGGCGCAGTCAGAGTTCATTTATTGCACCACCATCCTCCCTTCCGCGTACGTGTTCATGGTTAGGAGAGCCGTAAAGATCTGCGGGAGATAGGGAACATATTGGTAGCTCACAGTCACTCGGACACGGCTTGGCAGAGCGGTGCTGCTAGTGGTGCTACCAGTGCAGCTCCCATCGGGAAAGGTAACAGATGTGGTCAGGGCGCTGACGTTGTGCAGGGAGAGTGCAGCGAAGTTGGCCACCGTCGTTTGCGTGCCGCCTGTATTCGACAAACACCCACTTCCGGCGGTATGAACAATGGCGTAGCGCACGCCCTCGTTGGCGGCGTCGGCTAGAACCGTATAGGTATACATGAACCAGCCTACTTCAAAAACCCAGAACACAACCGTGAACATCACCACGATCATCATTGCGGTCTCGAGCAGACTTTGGCCGCGCTGACGTAACCATCGAGTTTGCGTCTTCCGCGGCATGTTACCAGAGGGACCTCATGTAAACCTGGCGATGAAACTGCAGGCTGGACGGCAAAATCACGCTAAATACAGTGCCCGGAATAATAGGTGTAACTGTGTACCCCACGTCCACTTCATACAGCACGAACTGCGGGGCCTCGGGATCGGTTTGCTCCGCGGGGAAAGAAAAGCTCTGACCAAAACTCTGGCACGGAGCCTGGTTGTTTCCATTGACCTTGCCCAACGCGCTGGTACAGACCCGGACGGCAGTATTGGAGGTGGTGGCGCCCTGAACCGCGTTGGTCATGTTGTCGTAAACCAGATTGCTGACGGCCACGGCACTAGGAGGCCCCGACAAGTCTGCCGCCCCGCCTTGGGTGGCGAACTGGACCCCCTGGCGGGGTGCGGCCGAAAGGGCCAGCACCATGAACCACAGGTAACCCCAATTGATGATGTTGAAGGCGAGCCCGAGCAGCAACGGAATGGCGATAGCCGTTTCGAGCAGGCTTTGCCCCCCCTGGCCCTTGGAGCGGCGTCGACCGGCCAATTTTACGTGCCACATGTTTATTTCTCCGCCGCCCGCGCTGCCACCGGCACGCGCTCGAACTCAATCGTGTCGCCAACAAACGTGGAGGTCGAATCCAAAATGCCGGAGGGGAGCTCGAGCACCGCCGCCGCCTTCCAGAACATCCGAGTCATTCGAAATGGGCGCAGATCACGCCTCATGGCTATAACTTTCCAGTCGCCGTCGAGAACCGCTATATCTATGGGGAAGCGCATCCCCCAAGTGTGCACGCCTTGCGAAGGCACGATGAGCAGCCCATCGCCGGCCCGGAGTTCGCGCTCCCCGAGCAGGCCGACCATCCGCGTCAATCCGGTCTCCGCCACTCGAATGCACTGGCCAACTACCGTTCCGCGTGTAGCGTTCGTTGCGCGCACTGATTTTTGTTGCCATCGCATCGCGTTATTTAACAAAATTCGAAAGCAACTTCTGCATGTTGAGAATCGCTGGTAGCAGCGCTACCACGAAAATGCTGGGAAAGATGAAGAAGACCAGCGGGAAAAGCAGTTTGACTCCCGCCTTGGCTGCCGCTTCCTCGGCCGCCTGCGTGCGGCGCATGCGCAGCGTGTCTGCAAACACGCCGAGCGCGTTCGCAATGGGCGTGCCGAAGCGCTCCGTCTGCACCAGCATGGCGACAAACTGTCTCACATAATCAATATCCACTCGATCGGCCATGCTGCGCCAGGCCTCCACACGCGGCTTTCCCGCGCGCTGCTCACGATTGATGATCTGGAGCTCATCGGCCAAAGCAGGCGATGTCAGTCTCAGGAACGCCGAAGTCCTCTTGGAGAGAAACGTACCATTGGTCCACTAAAGTTATAGTTGGAACCAAAATTAAGAAGCGCGCGTTTGAGAATTCTTGGAGAAACTTTTCCATGCACAGAAAGGCAAATATCGTCTTCCCGCCCCCGGTAACGACACTTGCCACGCCTCTCTTTTGAATTTGCCAGCGTTCCAGAGCAGTCGCCTGCCAGGTTCGAGGCGGAGTTTTAAGCGTCCATGTGATGCCGTCGTTCATTTGACCCAGGCTTTGAGCTTTCTATTAGAGCGCCCGCAGGAGGCTGTTACGTAGTCTACATTCGGCTCTACCGCTGCCAAAGGTCGACCGAAACGAGGCCTGATATCTTACCTTATCGGAAGTATCGACACGCATGGG
>Ga0209006_10004683_pt1 | contig 12388 bp, 13 predicted proteins | sample JacPin_JW_Ref_O2_FD_188567 | JGI IMG/M metagenome (GOLD analysis project Ga0209006, IMG submission 188567) | Forest soil microbial communities from Algoma, Ontario, Canada - Jack Pine, Ontario site 1_JW_Ref_O2 (SPAdes) (version 2) | ecosystem: Environmental > Terrestrial > Soil > Boreal...
ATGGGCTCTCACCATTCGGCGGCGTCCACCAAGCCCGTCACCGGCGGCGCCTTCGGCACCAATCCCGCAGCGCCCGGCACCAACTCGTTGGGCACGGCGCTCTCATCAAACGGCGTCGGCAACGGCCCCCAGAAGGGACCACTTCTCGGGACTAATCCTGCCGTCGACCGTGAAGACGCGAAGGTCGACAAGATGATCGGGTCGATTTGTCGGGGCTGTTGAGGAGGCCGCGCACCGCAAAGACGCACGCAATAGCGGCGCGGATGTTGTGCCCTCGCTGCAACAGGCTCTTTGTTCCTTTGATGGAACACCATTTTTGATTCGCGCCCTCAGCCCGTCCGGTGCAAGTCTGTAAAGACCGGGGCAGGGGGTCATTCATAGACAATTAATTTTGAGCCCGGTGGGCCGCTGGATATTTCCCGGCGGCCTTTTCAATTTTCAAGTGCCAAAGTGGAGACCGCCTTCGGACAGTCTTTCGTTTGTCATCGGCGCCCGCAAGCGCGTCATTCCCGCAGGTCGAATTGAACGCGCAACCGATTTGCGATTTCCTCAACTCGCCTTTGGTATCCGATTAAATCGCCGGGAGATGAAACGACGGTCGGCTGCCATCCATAAGCATGATCCTTGCGAACCTGGATATCCAGCCCGCTCACACCCAGCGCAGAAACGATCAGGTCGGATAGTTGTTCGGCGGTTTTGAATTCCTTGGCCATGATCGTTCCCTCGACGATACCCGGGCCCCCGACATAGGATTTTAGTGTTCGTTCTCGATCCTCGCCAGTCTGGATAATCCGGGTCCGGGAGCCAACACTTGGCCACGGTCACGCCCTGACGGCTGCGGGGTCACAATCAGCTTGGTTCCATAGCCGTTTGCGTCAGCGGGCTAGTGCCGCTTGAAATATTGTACCTCGCGCTCATGCTTTTCCGCCGCCGCGCGAGATTTGAAGGTACCGAGATTGCGGCGCTTGCCGGTCTTGGGATTGACCTTGCGGGAATAGAGCCGGTATTCGCCTGATTGCAATTTGCGGATCATGGGACTGGCCTCGCGTTGTGGTGATTGTGGAAATAATTGCGATGCCTGCGCGCTTGTTCCAAGGCGGGCCGGGCTCGGCGACGGCTATGGGATAACGCTGTCGACCATGCCGACCGGAACCAAACGCATCTTGAAATTCTATTTAATGGCACCAGCGAAAGTGCGGACCCACATCGGCTTTGACAGACTCAACGATGGAGCTTCACGATGTCGAACATTTCAGCGAAAGTTGCTTTCGCCTTCCTGCTGGCCGTGGCCTCTCCCGCCGCCTCATTCGCACGAGTGGCGGGTGAAGCGGGGATGGGAAACGTGCCGATCAGCGGTATCCCGCCGGGGCCGGCCAATATCGGCGGCCTGAACAATGTGACGGTCGACCCGAGCGGGATCGCCAATGCTTCGAAAATTCCTCCGCTGCCACAGCCGCATATCACCGTCCCGGCGATTCCGCAGTTCAAGTAAGGCGAAGGGCCCGCACACCAGCGTAACCGGGCGTTTGCGGCAGCCTAAACCTCGCCGTGGCCATGGAACCCGCTCGCATCGGGGTGGTTATCAGGGGTTCCATTTGCTGGACCCGTGATGAACATCCTTGATCCACAGGGCCCCATCGGGGCCGCGGACAGGACCATCCTGATCGACTCGGTCGCGATCATGCTGGCGATCGTGCTACCGACCATTGCCGCGATCTTTGCTTTCGCGTTCTGGTTTCGCCAATCCAATCCCCGCGCTCACTACCGGCCCGACTGGGCCCATTCCGGCCGCATCGAGCTTGTGGTCTGGTCGATCCCGGCGCTCACCGTCATCCTGCTCGGCGGCGTCGCATGGATCGGCGCGCACTTGCTCGATCCGGCCGCGCCCGTCGAAGGCACGGGAAGCCCGGTCAGGATCCAGGTTGTGTCGCTCGACTGGAAATGGCTGTTCATCTACCCGGATCAGAAGGTTGCGACTGTCAATACGCTGACCGTGCCCGTCGGTGCGCCGCTGCACTTCGAGCTCACATCGGCAAGCGTGATGAACGTTTTCTACGTCCCGCAGCTAGGCAGCATGATCTACACCATGAACGGCATGGTCACCCGGCTCAACCTGCGCGCCGATCAGGAAGGTGATCTTCAGGGCCTGTCGGCGCATTTCAGCGGTGACGGCTTTCCCGACATGCTGTTCGACGTCCACGTCATCTCGCCGCTGGCGTTCCCGGACTGGGTGACGAAGACGGCGCGCAGCGATCAGGCCCTGAACGCGGACAGTTATCAACAACTCGCCCGGCAGTCGGTCGAGAAGTCGAGACCGACCTACCGGCTCGACGATCCCGGGCTGTTCGAAGCCATCGCCACCCAAATGATCCCGCCCGCCCCGGGGCCGAAAATAACCTCGGAAGGCGCGCAATCGTATCTCGGAGCGAGCGATGTTCGGTAAGCTCAATTGGTCGGCGATCCCGTTCGATCAGCCGATCCCGCTGGTTACCGGCGCCGTGGTGCTGGTCGCGATCCTCGCGGTGCTCGTCTGGGTCATCGCCAAGGGTCACCTGCCCTATCTCTGGGATGAATGGATCACCAGCGTCGATCACAAGCGGATCGGCGTCATGTACACGCTGCTCGCCTGCGTGATGCTGCTGCGCGGATTTGCCGACGCCATCATGATGCGTTCGCAACAGGCGATCGCCTATCATTCGCAAGGCTATCTGCCGCCCGAGCATTTCAACCAGATATTTTCAGCCCACGGCACCATCATGATCTTCTTCGTGGCGATGCCGTTCGTGATCGGGTTGATGAATCTGGTGGTGCCGCTGCAACTCGGCGTCCGCGACGTGGCGTTCCCGACGCTGAACTCGGTCGGGTTCTGGCTCACCGCGACCGGCGCGCTGCTGGTCAATATCTCGCTGGTGGTCGGCGAATTCGCGCGCACCGGCTGGCTGCCCTACCCGCCGCTGTCGGAATTGACCTACTCGCCCGGCGTCGGCGTCGACTATTATCTGTGGTCGCTGGAAATATCCGGCGTCGGCACGCTGGTCGCCGGCATCAACCTCGTCACCACCGTCCTGAAGCTGCGCACCCGGGGCATGAGCTATCTGCGCATGCCGATGTTCTGCTGGACCACGCTCGCCTCGAACCTCCTGATCGTCGCGGCGTTTCCGATCCTGACCGCGACGCTGGCGATGCTGATCCTCGACCGCTATTTCGGCTTCCATTTCTTCACCAACGAAGCCGGCGGCAACGTCATGATGTTCATGAACCTGATCTGGGCCTGGGGCCATCCGGAGGTCTATATCCTGATCCTGCCGGCGTTCGGCATCTTCTCCGAAGTAGTCTCGACCTTTTCCGGCAAACCCTTGTTCGGCTACCGCTCGATGGTGCTCGCCACCATGGCGATCTGCGTCATCTCGTTCATGGTGTGGCTGCATCACTTCTTCACCATGGGCGCGGGGCCCGACGTCAACGCCATCTTCGGCATCGCCAGCATGATCATCGCGGTGCCGACCGGCGTGAAGATCTATAACTGGCTGTTCACGATGTATGGCGGGCGCATCCGTTTTGCGACGCCGATGCTGTGGTCGATCGGATTCATGGTCACCTTCATCCTCGGCGGCCTGACCGGCGTGCTGGTGGCCGTGCCGCCGGCCGATTTCCTGCTGCACAACTCGCTGTTCCTGGTCGCGCATTTTCACAACGTGATCATCGGCGGCGTGCTGTTCGGCGCGTTTGCCGGCTACACCTACTGGTTCCCCAAGGCGTTCGGCTTCCGCCTGCAGGAGGGCCTCGGCAAGGCCGCGTTCTGGTTCTGGCTGATCGGCTTCTATGTCGCCTTCATGCCGCTCTATGCCGTGGGCTTCCTCGGCATGACGCGGCGCATGCAGCACTATGACGTCGCGGAGTGGCGTCCCTGGCTGCTGGTCGCCGCCGCAGGCGCCGTGCTGATCCTGATCGGAATCATCTTCCAGATCGCGCAACTCGTGGTCAGCATCCGCCATCGCGAGGAATTGCGCGATCGCACCGGCGATCCCTGGGATGGCCGCTCGCTGGAATGGGCCACCGCCTCGCCGCCGCCGGTTTTCAATTTTGCCATTCCGCCCGATGTGCGCGGCGAGGACGCGTATTGGGGGATGAAATCGCGCGCGCAGCAGCAGGACCTGACGAAGCACGAGCCCGACTACGAGGACATCGAAATGCCGCGCAATTCGCCGACCGGATTCGTGTGCGCGTTCTTCGCGACCGTGACGGGCTTTGCGCTGATCTGGCATATCTGGTGGATGGTGGCCGCAGGCCTCGTCGGCGCGTTCGCGACCTTCGTGGTGTTCGCGTGGCGCGACCATGACGAGTACGTCATTCCGGCTGAAGAGGTCGCCCGCATCGACCGTGCGAATCTGGCGGAGCGCCGCGCGCTCGCCGGGCTCGCTGGGAGGGCGTGAGATGACGGACGCGACGATGGCCTATGCCGATGGCGATCCGCATCATCTGCGAAGCGCGGTCGCGCACGTTGGGCCCGCCTCCAAGCGCATCGTCACCGGCTACGGTTTCTGGATCTTCATCCTTTCCGACATGGTGATGTTCTCCGCGTTCTTTGCGACCTACGCCGTATTGCTTGGGCAAACCGCGGGCGGGCCGGGCGGCCGCGAGCTGTTCGACCTGCGCAACGTCGCGATCGAGACCGGATTCCTGCTGGCCTCGAGTTTCACCTGCGGGCTTGCCACCATCGCGGCCGGCGTGCGCAGCAAGATCTGGTTCCAGATTGCGATGGCCGTCACCTGCGTGTTCGGCCTCGCCTTCCTGACGATTGAAGGAAGGGAATTCGCAAGCCTGGTCGCGCGCGGCGCAGGCCCGACGCGGAGCGCCTTCCTGTCGGCATTCTTCACGCTGGTGGGCTGCCACGGCATGCACGTCTCGGCCGGCGAACTCTGGCTCTTGACCATGATGGCGCAGGTCTTCGCCAAGGGTTTTCGCGCCGATATTCAGCGCCGCATTCTCTGCTTCGCGCTGTTCTGGCATGCGCTGGACATTATCTGGGTCGCGGTATTCTCGGTCGTCTATCTCCTCGGGAGCGCCATATGAGCGATGAAGTTCAAGGATTTGACAATCGTGCCGACCTTGCGCCCGGCGATGAAGAGGAAGCCAGTATCGGCTCAAGGCTGCTTGGCTATGTCACAGGCCTTGGTCTTGCCGTTCTGCTGACGGCAACGTCGTTCTTCGTCGCCGGCACCGACCTGGTCTGGCAGCCCAGCATTCCCGTCGCCATCATCGTGCTGGCGATCGCGCAGATGGGCGTGCACCTGGTGTTCTTCCTGCACATCACCACGGGTGCCGACAACACCAACAACATCCTGGCACTCGCCTTTGGCCTGCTGATCGTGTTCCTGGTGATCGGCGGCTCGCTGTGGATCATGGCCAACCTCAATCACAACATGATGCCGATGGATCAGCTGATGCGGATGCAGCGATGAGCGGAGGCGTTTCCGACTGACGTTGGAAGCTGCCATGCAGCCTTCGAGGGGCCAAAAATTAAGGCTTCTTTCAGGTTTGATTAAGGCTCCATTAAGTACAGATTCTCGTTGTTCCCCAATAGGTTGGGTTCTCATCGAGTGTGTCTCCCCGGTGACAGCATTTTATTCAAAAGCTGTCTAAGTGCGCGCCATGGATGGCGCCGACACACGGCGTCTCTCGAAAACGAATCTGTTTGGAGAACAAGACCAATGAAGAAGTTTCTACTCGGTACTGTGGCCCTCGTCGCTCTCGGCGCGACCGTGCCAGCACTCGCAGCCGATCTCGGCGCTCGCGCTCCCTACTACTCGAAGGCTCCGGCCTATGCCGCGCCGATCTACAACTGGACCGGCTTCTATATCGGCGGCCATGTCGGCGGCGCCTTCTCCAGCGACAATAATTTCAACGGCCTCACCACCGGCAACAACGGCAACGGCCGCTTCCTCGGCGGCCTGCAGGCCGGCGCGGATTACCAGTTCGCCCCGAACTGGGTGGTCGGCGTCGAAGGCCAGTACAGCTGGCTCGCCAACAATAACGGCGGCGTGATCTTCCCCGGCGGATTGGTCTACACCAACAACCAGCGCGCGCTCGGCTCGGTGACCGGCCGGGTCGGCTACACCTGGGGACCGGGTCTGTTGTACGTCAAGGGCGGCTACGCCTATTCCGACAACAACGAATCCGTGGCGCTCGCCGGCGTTCCGGTCGCGTTCGCCTTCGATAGCAACCACAGCAACGGTTACACCGTCGGCGCCGGCCTCGAATACATGTTCGCCCAGAACTGGTCGGCCAAGGTCGAGTACCAGTACTACAATTTCGGCAGCAGCCGCTTCATTGCGCCGGCTGGCCTGGTTCCGTTCGGCAGCTTCACCACCGACGACCATGTCGTGAAGGTCGGATTGAACTATCGCTTCAACTGGGCGAGCCCGGTGGTTGCGAGGTACTGATCGGTCGGAATCGAATTTGCGGAAAAGGCCGGCTTTACGCCGGCCTTTTTGCTTTTCACGGCCGCGCCGCGGGCCGGAAATGTTAGGATTTCGTTAAGCACGCGGAGCGGTCGGATCAGGAACGCCGCCGCAACGAGCCACCGGTGACGGCATTTTATTCAAATGCTGGCCAAGTCTCAGGGCGCGGACGCACGGAGTCCCGCGGAGACCGAACGAATGAAATTCCTGCCTGGCATTGTGGCCCTCGCCGCTTTCGGCGCGACCGTGCCGGCAATCGCCGCCGATCTCGGCGCCCAGCCCTATGCCAAGGCTCCGGCCTACGCCGCCCCGGTCGACAGCTGGACCGGCTTCTACATCGGCGGCCACGTCGGCGGCGCCATCAGCAGTAACGAAGTCGTCAGCGGTCTTGCGATCGGCAACAGCCATGAGGGCCGATTGCTCGGCGGCGTGCAGGCTGGCGCCGATTACCAGTTCGCCCCCAACTTCCTGGTCGGCGTCGAAGGCCAGTACAGCTGGCTCGGCAGCGGCAACAACAGCATCTTCTTCCCCGGCGGATTCGTCTACACCGACGACCGGCGCGCCCTCGCCTCGCTGACGGGCCGCGTCGGCTTCGCCTTGGGTCCGGCGCTCCTCTACGTCAAGGGAGGCTACGCCTACTCCGACAACCGCGAGACGCTGGCGCTCGGCAATCTTCCGATCCCGTTCGCCTTCGACAGCAGCCATAGCAACGGCTTCACCGCAGGCGCCGGCCTGGAATACATGTTCGCCCGGAACTGGTCGTCCAGGATCGAATATCAATATTATGATTTCGGCAGCAGCCGGTTCGTTGCTCCGATCGCTTTCGTGCCGTTCGGCAGCCTCCGCGACGACGAACATGTCGTGAAGGCGGCAGTCAGCTACCGCTTCAACTGGGCGAGCCCGGCGGTCGCGAGGTACTGATCGGCGCCGGGCCGAAATTGACGAAAAAGGCCGGCTGCGCGCCGGCCTTCGAAATCGGCAAAATTTGCAAGAAACCCTCGAATTTTCCCGATTTTGTTAACCTGGTAACGCGATACTGCCGCCGGCGATTGATCGCGCGAGGCAGAAAGCATGGCGTCACGATCCGGCATTGGCAATTTCGCGGGCCTCGGCTTTTCGCGCTTGCGCTGGGGTGTCAGGGGCAGCCTGTTCGCCGCCTTCGCCGCCATTGCGGGCATGGCCATCGTCATCAGCGCCGGCGCCGGCTTGGTGCTGGGCCATCTCGGCGGGACCATGATGGACCTGAGCGGACTGGATATCCCGCGGCTTTCCGCCAGCCTGCAGCTTGCCGCCCAGAGCGCGAGCCTTGCCAGCCAGGGACCGGCGTTGCTCGCCTCCGATAGCCAGGACGCGCTGAGCGAACGCACCAGGAAAATAAAGGAAGCGCAGCAGGTCACGATCGAGAAACTCGGCGAGATCATCGAGCTCGGCGCCGACAAAAACGTGGTCGCCGCTCTCAGCGAGACCGTGAAGAACATCGACGACAACATCAAGAGCCTGGGCACGGCGGCGCGCGAACGGCTCGAGGCAGCCGCCCAGCACGAGAAGCAATATGACGCGCTGCGCAAGGCGCAGGCGGCCTTCGTCGCCGCCGCGGCGCCGGCGATGATGGACGCGCAGGCCCAGATCAACGCCATCCTGGGATCCGCCAATCTTTCCCCCGACGACGCCGTGCAGGCCGTGCGTACCGTCGACCAGCTCGGCAATGTCGTCGCCAGCGGCAACCTGACGGCATCCGACATGATCGCGGCGCTCTCGGCCGGCGGCAGCGGCACGCTGGATGCGATCGAAAAGGAATTCAAGGCGACCGCGACGCGGGTCAAATCGAACCTCGATTCGCTGCCCAAAAACTCCGGAACCATCGCGCTGAAAGACGCCGCGCTGAAACTGCTGGCGCTGGGCGAAGGCAAGGCCGGCGTCTTCAAGCTTCGCCAGCAGGAGCTGGACGCCAACGACTACGGCCAGCTCGTTCTGGAGGAGACCCGCAAGCTCAATGTCGGCCTCGACATCAGCGTGCAGCAGTTGGTGGACGGCGTACAAAGCGAGACCAATACCTCGACCTGGCAGGCGCGCAACGAGATTTCGCTCGCGACCACGGTCATGCTGGCGCTCGGCGGTCTTACCCTGGTCGGATCCGCGCTGTTCGTCTGGCTCTATGTCGGCCGCAACATCCTGCGGCGGATCGGCCGCCTGCAACGCTCGATGCAGCTTTTGTCCGACGGCGACCTCGAAACGGAAATCTATCGATCGAGCCAGCACGACGAAATCGCGGCGATGGCGAATTCGCTGCAGATTTTCCGCGAGAGCATGATCGAGGCCCGCGCGCTGGGCGCCGATCAGGACAAGGACCGCATCGCCAAGGCCGAACGCGCCACCCGCATGGAGGCGCGGATCGTCGAATTCGAAACCACCGTCCGCGGCGCGCTGGACGGCCTGCAGAGCTCCGCCAATTCCATGCAGGCCACGGCGCAAAGCATGTCGGCCACCGCCGATCAATCCAGTGCGCTGGTCAGCGCGGTGGCGTCCGCAGCCGAGGAGACCTCGGTCAACGTGCAGACGGTGTCCTCGGGCACCGAGCAACTGTCGTCGTCGATATCGGAAATCGGCCGCCAGGTCGTGGCTTCGGCGCAGATTGCGCGCAAGGCCGTCGATGAAGCCGGCGCCACCGACGCCACCATGCAGGGTCTGGCCGAAAACGCCGGCCGCATCAGCGTGGTCGTCGATTTGATTCAGACCATCGCGTCGCAGACCAACCTGCTCGCGCTCAACGCCACCATCGAAGCCGCGCGCGCCGGCGAGGCAGGCCGTGGATTTGCCGTGGTCGCTTCCGAGGTGAAGAGCCTCGCCAATCAGACCGCGAAGGCGACCGACGAAATCCGCTCGCAGATCGCCAGCATGCAGCAGGTGACCACGTCGGCGGTCGGCGCCATCCGCAACATCAGCAACACCATCAGCCAGATCAACGAGGTCACCACCGCGATCGCGGCCGCGGTCGAGCAGCAGGGTGCGGCGACCCGCGAGATCGCCCGCAACATCCAGCACGCTGCCGGCGGCACCAGCGAGGTCTCCAGCAACATCATCGGCGTTTCCACCGCCTCGGCCGAAGCCGGGTCGGCCGCGTCAGAGGTGCTGAACGCCTCCGGCGCGCTGCGCCGCGAGGCCGACGTCCTGCGCTCGGAAATCGACGCCTTCCTCTCCAACATCCGCGTGGCCTAGCCAAGAATCCTTGTCGTTTCGGGGCGATGCCAACGGGTCCGCGCAAAGCGCGGCCCGATGACATCGAACCCGGAATCTCGAGATTCCGGGTTCGCATCTTCGATGCGCCCCGGAATGGCGACCCAAAATCAGCACCCCTGTGTTTTCCTCAAGCCAGCAGCTGTTTTTCGGCTGGCGCCGCGCCGATAGTGCGGCTAAGCCGATACCACAACATTGCGGCGCGAAACGATGCATTCAAAAACAGACACGGTTCATTCCTCGGCCGAGGCCCTGCGCTACCCCTGGGAAAATCACCCGGGCCCGGATCAGGTCGTCGAGGTGATGCCGGGCGTATTGTGGGTCCGGCTCAAGCTGCCGTTCCGCCTCAACCATGTGAACATCTACCTGCTCGCCGACGGCGACGGCTGGGCGATGGTGGATTCCGGCTTCGGCAACGAGGAATCGATCGCGGCCTGGACCGCATTGTTCGAGGGCCCACTCAAGCACGTCAGGATCACGCGGCTGATCGTGACCCATTCGCATCCCGATCACGTCGGCCTTGCGGGCTGGATCGTCGAGCGCTTCAACTGCCCGCTCCATATGTCGCAGGTGGAATACCTGCAGTCGGTCTACCACCAGAACCGCGGCACCGAGGAGCGCCGCAACGCCCAGCGCCTGTTCTTCCGGCGCCACGGCATGGACGAGAATCTGACCGACAAACTGCTCGGCCGCGGCCAGGATTATCTGAAGCGGGTGTCGATCCTGCCGCCCTCCTATCGCCGTATCTCGCATGGCGACGAAATCTCGATCGGCACCAGGCGCTTCAAGGTCATCACCGGCGGCGGCCATGCGCTGGACCAGGTGATGCTGTATTGCGCCGCCGACAAGCTGTTCCTGTCGGCCGATCAGGTGCTGAGCAAGATTTCGCCCAATGTCAGCGTCTGGGCGGTGGAACCCGACCAGAATTCGCTCGGCGAATACCTCGCCTCATTGGCGAGCCTGACCACCACGCTGCCCTATGACGTCATCGTGCTGCCCGGCCACGGCGTGCCGTTTTACGGACTGAAGACCCGCATCAAGCAATTGGCCGATCATCACGAGGAGCGCTGCCGGCTGATCGCCGACGCCTGCCGGGAAACCCCGCAAACCTCCAAGGAACTGGTGCCGGTGGTGTTCCACAAGCACGTGCTCGACGTGCACCAGATGGGTTTTGCTGCCGGCGAGTTGATCGCCCATGTCAACTACATGCTGGTCGAAGGGCGCCTGACGGCGGAGGAAGTCGACGGCGTGCTGCTCTTTCGGACCACCTGAGCAGCTAGACTTAACTCCCCGAGCTTGCGGCCCGCACCGGTACGCGGCACCCAGATATCTGGAATGACCTAGAGCAGCCGCTTCCTGATCGCTTCCTCAACGGCTGCCAGCTCCCGATTGGCCTTGTAAAGCTTGGCTTCGGCCGCCTGCGCCCGAAATTCGGCTGCCACGGCCTGTTCTTCCGCTGCCACGATGCGCGATTGGGCCTGCTGCAAGGCTCTCGATATCTCTTGAAGCTTGCCATTGAGGCCGTTGCCAAGTCCTACAAGGATGAGGCAAAGCAGGCGGTACATAAACAGACAGGAGGGCTCAATTATCCGAATTTCTTTAAGAACCAACAGTACATTGCGGGAATTTTGAACGCCAAGCATTCGACGGAGCTTAAGCAGACTGCACAATCTTTGTTGCGCTAATATACAGAAACGCCGCTTGTGAGTGGTCGATTAAAAAAACAGCCTCCAAGCGGAGGCTGTTAGTTGCATCGGCACATTGCGGATCACAGGGGTTAGTCGGACTTTACTCGTCCCATCGCCCGACCCTGACCCTCACCGCTGCCCGTGGGATCGGTTCGCACCGCGATCACTGCGCGTCCGAATCTGCGGCTACCGTCGCCGAGACGCGGATCTGTTTTCGCTCCGGGGCGTTTGGGCGTTGTTGCCATCGCTCCGTTCGTCATCCGCTTTCGGCGGACGCAGGACGATCTTGCAGGTGCCGTCCCCATTCGGGAGTGGCAAGGCCTGCAAGATGACATTGAACCCGTCTCCCGATTGGTGCGGGAACGCCGCGCCGATCGCGAGCCAAAAGTCGTCTTGCCCTTCGCGCTTCACGATCGTGTACGCGCGATGGGTAGGCTGCTGGTTGGCCATCGCTGGCCTCCTTTCGGTTGGTTGGGGGGTCAGTACTCGTCGGCGCGCATGATAGTGAGGACGCGCGTCGTCTTCTCCGGGTCGGCGGGGTCTTCCGATCCGCCGTCCATGTCGAGGGCGTAATAGTCCAACTTGAAGAAGTAGGTTTCGCCCTCGATCTCGAAGCTGCCGAAGTCGTGCTCGCCGTGCGGGTCATTTTCCTTCGTGAAATTGCTGAAGGACTGAACCGCGAGTATGAGGCGAGCCTTCACGTCGAGGGGTAAGTCTGCGACCCCTCGCGTCATCACGACTTGACCGCCGACGAAGGTGCTTCTGAAGTTATCGTTCAGCACCCGCCGGCGGTCCTGACTGGTCGGCCCGTAATTGTACTCGGCATTATTGGCCACCAGTGGCTGGAAGCTCGTGAGGCCCATGGAGCGGGCCCAGGTGAAGTTCGCGCTGATTTCGACGCCGTGCTCCAGGCGTTTTCTGGCAGTGGTCTGGAGCGAGTTGTAGTTGGTGGACCCGCCCCACGCCTGTTGGGTGAGATTGCCCCAGCCCGGATAGACGGTGCGT
>Ga0209006_10004684_pt1 | contig 12387 bp, 12 predicted proteins | sample JacPin_JW_Ref_O2_FD_188567 | JGI IMG/M metagenome (GOLD analysis project Ga0209006, IMG submission 188567) | Forest soil microbial communities from Algoma, Ontario, Canada - Jack Pine, Ontario site 1_JW_Ref_O2 (SPAdes) (version 2) | ecosystem: Environmental > Terrestrial > Soil > Boreal...
CTGCTTGGACGTGCCGTCATAGTTGACGAAGACGCTGGAAGCGCCGATATTGCTGTGCTCGCCGATGTCGGCGTCACCGACGTAAGTCAGGTGCGGCACTTTGGTGCCGGAGCCGATCGTGGAGTTCTTGGTCTCGACGAATGCGCCCAGCTTGCCGTCGGCACCCAGCACAGTGCCGGGCCGCAGGTAGGTGAACGGGCCGACCACCGCGTCGTCGCCGATCGACGCGTCGGTGCCATGGGTCCGCACCACCGATGCGCCGTCGCCGACCGCGACATCGGTCAGCGTGGTGTCCGGCCCGATGGTGCAGCCCCCGCCGATCCGGGTCCCGCCGAGTAGCTGCGTCCCGGGCTGGATGACGGTGTCGCGGCCGATGGTCACGTCGATATCGATCCAGGTGGTCGCCGGGTCGACGACCGTGACACCGGCCAGCTGATGGGCTGAGACGATGCGGCGGTTGAGCTCGGTGGCCAGTTCGGAAAGCTGCACCCGGTTGTTCACGCCGGCCACCAGCGAGCTGTCGTCGACGTGCCTGGCCTGCACCACCTGCCCGTCCTGTCGAACGATCGCAATGACGTCGGTGAGGTACAGCTCCTGTTGAGCGTTGTCGGCGGACAGCCGGCTCAACGCCGATCGCAGCGCGGCGATGTCGAAGGCGTACACGCCGGCGTTGACTTCGCGGATTTCCCGCTGAGACGGCGTCGCGTCCGCCTGCTCGACAATCGCGATCACCTCGTTGTCCTGGGTACGCAGCGTGCGGCCGTACCCGGTCGGATCGCTCAGGGTTGTGGTCAGCACGGTGACCGCCGCGCCGCGCGAAGTATGACTGGCCACCAGGTCGGCCAGCGTGTCGGCGTCGAGCAGCGGGATGTCGCCGGATGTGACGACAACGACGCCGCGGAAATCGTCGGGCAGCGCCGACAGGCCGCACAGCACCGCGTGGCCGGTGCCGAGCTGCTGGTCCTGCGTTGCCGCCTCGATCGGGCGCCCAAGGGTTTCGGCCAGTTCACCGATCGCGTCTTCGATGCGTTGGTGATCGCGGCCGAGCACCACCACCAGGTGCTGCGGCGCCATCTTGGCGATCGCATGCAGCGAATGTGCCAGCATGCTGCGGCCGGCCAAAGTGTGCAGCACCTTAGGGGTGTCCGAGCGCATCCGGGTGCCGGCCCCGGCCGCCAGGACGAGGACCGCTGATTCGCCGTGCGCTGTCATCGAACCTCCTCGCCGCTGGCCGCTGGTTGGCACAGCCGTGAATGTCGGCAAGCCGCCATCCGTTCAGCGTGTCATTATCCGCACGGTCGCCGCAAAGCACGACCGTCATCGCCAATTCGGCAATGAACACCGCGATGGACAATAATCAAGCGGTGGACCGACGACGAACCGCGCAGGCCAGCCGACCGCCGATGGAGGTGCTCTCGCAGTTGCCGGCGCTGGTGTTGCTGGAGCGCATCCCGGTCCCTACCTTGGCGGTCTTGCAGGACGGCACCATCGTGTTCGCGAACACGTCCTTCGCCGACATGGTCGGCCGTGACGCGGAGGAGGTCGTGGCGCTGAGGTTCCACGACATCTTCCATGGTGCGCTGGAAACGGAATCGGTGCTCTCGGTTGTCGACGGCCTGGCCAACATGGTCGTCGAGCTGGCACACAAGGACGGCTCGACCGTGCGTGCGCTGATGAGCAGGTCAGCGCTACGGCGTGCCGACGATGCGATCGCGCTGGCGACGTTTCAGGACCTCACCGAAGAGCTCTGGGCCAACGAGCACTAGTCGCTGCCGAAGTCAGGACGCGTCGTGCTCGACGTGGCGCAGCGCCTCGCGGGCCAGGAATTCGCGGTAGTAGCCCAGCGACGTCTCGGTCACGATGGCGGGGAACAGCAGCTCCCACATCTGGGTCAGTCGCCGAACGAGGTCCTTGCCGTCGCTGGTCGCCTGCCCGATCATCCGGGCGCCGAACGTCGCGCCGATGATCGCCTCGCTGACCGTTTTCGCATCGAGTTCTGATCGGATGTCGCCTTCGGCGATCGCCCTGCTGGTCTGCACCGCCATCGCCTCGATCCAGGCGGCGTAGGCCGCGCCGGCCGTGTCGTTGAATTTGCCGAACGCCAGAGACAACTGTTCGGCGGTGCGTACGACTTTGTTGGTGGCGAACAGATCCGCGGTGACGAACGTGCCGTGCAGGATGTTCTCCAGCGCCGGAGAAAACGAGTCCGACATGGTGCCAAGTTCGGCGACCACCAGGCTGGCGCCGTCCTCGATGATGGCCGAAGCCAGCGATTCCATCGAGTCGAAGTGGTGGTAAAAGGCACCCTTGGTCATCCCGGTGCGCTCGATGATCGCGCCCCGATCAGCAGCCGCGAACCCGACCTCGGTGAACACTTCGACCGCGGCGTCGAGAATCTTTCGCCGTGTCGCTTCCGATCGAACCTGCCGGGCCATCGCCTGTTACCTCCGGAGTTCCGGTTGTTTGCGCTGAGTTTCCGGACCCTGGCCATCGCAACAATCCTGACTTGGCAACGGAGCCTAACAGGGCGGCGGGCGGGCCCAATCGATCACCGGCCGGTGGTCGACCTTGTGATCACGTCGAACCCGCTAGCGCGGACGTACTCCCGATCGCAATGTTCGCGCGTCGTTTGATGAACTGACGGAAGTAGTCGAGCCGGTCGGGACGCACGAAGCCGGGCAGCGTCAAGGCCCAGGTGCTCTCGAGGTCGCGGAGAAATCGCTCCGGTTCGTCCAGGTTGCTGGCCTGGCGCAGTCCCATGTAGATCGACACCAGCAGGCGTCCCACGTCCTGCGGGTCGCAGTCCTCGTATACGTCGCCCTCGCCGATGGCGCGCTGGACGGTTTGCGCGAGGGTGTCGGTCCATGCTTTGAGCGACGTCGCCTGCAGGTCCTCGATCCGGCCGATCGACTCGAGCAGATGCAAAGCCGCCCGGCAAATGTCGTCGGTGATGTCGCGGACCGCCAGCTGATAGGAGAAATCGATCAGCGTCTCGAGGCCGGAGAATTTTCGTGCCAGCAGGTCGGCGACCGCTTCAGTGGACCGGGTGGTCTGGTCGTCGATGACGGCCAGCGCCAGTGCATGCTTGGACCGGAAGTGGAAATACATTGCGCCCTTGGTCAATTCGGCTTCGGCAAGCACGTCGTCAAGGCCCACTTGATGGTAGGGGAGCCGCGCGAACTGGCGTGCGGCGGCACGCAGAATCTGTTGGCGGGTGGTATCCGCTCGGGTGTCGGTTGTCTCGGTCATGGCTGGTCCACCTAGTAATGCTCCGCCGCGATAGTTTGACAACGGGCCCCTAGGTCTCGAGGCGTTGTTTGACAGTTTAGTTCAACAGCGATCTGCAAGGGGTGATCGACGCGGTACGCAGGCTGCACGAACCGAGACGATGTCATTCGGTTTGCGGTCAATGCAAGTTAACAGCGTTTGACCGAGCCTGGCAAGCTCTGACGACTATTAGTCTGTATAGAGCTGTTCATCATCCAAATAGTATGTAATATGCTCACTATGCGGGTTGCCGGTTTGAAGGGATTACGGCTCGCGTGGCGCGATGGGAGCGCCTCGGCGTGCCGGAGTAGTCGGGTGTCGCTGACAGCGCCGGCAGTGCTGGCGCCACTACATGCGGCGGAGCATAGATGATCGACTTCGCGATGTTCCCGCCGGAAATCAATTCCGGGCGGATGTATGCGGGGCCCGGCGCGGGGCCGATGACGGCCGCCTCCGCGGCTTGGGACGCATTGGCGGACGACCTGTACTTGGCGGCGGCCGGCTACGGATATACGGTCTCAGACCTGACGTCGTCGTGGCTAGGTCCCTCCTCTATGTCGATGGCGACCGCAGCCGCCACCTACGTGTCATGGATCACCGTCACCGCCGCGCAGGCTGCACTAACCGCCGCCCAGGCCACGGCGGCCGTCGCCGCCTACGAGGCTGCGTTCGCCATGACGGTGCCGCCGCCGGTGATTGCGGCCAACCGCGCGTTGCTGCTGGCGCTGGTCGCGACAAACTTCTTCGGTCAAAACACCCCGGCGATCATGGCCACTGAGGCTTTATACGTCGAGATGTGGGCGCAGGATGCCGCGGCGATGTACGGCTACGCCGGCGCGTCATTGGCAGCATCGGCGTTGACGCCGTTCACGACTCCGCCGCAAACCACCAGCCCCTCCGGGCTTGGCGGGATGGCCGCTGCGGTGACGCAAGCTGTCAGCACCTCGGCCGGCACCAGCGCCCAGACGGTGGCGCCATTGAGCTCCACGGCGCTGCCCGGCGCTCTGCCGGGGTTCGCGTCAACGATGGCGGCTTCGTCTACGACTTCGACGTCGCCTCTCTCGTCCTTGACGACCATGACGTCGTCGTCCGCAGTGACGTCGGGGACGAGCCTGGTCTCCGGCGCTGCCTCGTCCGTGTCGATGGCTACCTCGGGCGTCTCAATGCTCGGCTCGGCGGGTTCGCTGATGAATACGTTTGGCCCGCTAACCGCCACATTTGGCCAGAGCTTCCAGATGTCCGGATCGGTGATGAGCACCGGCCTCGGCTCAGGAGCAGGTGCGTTGAGCTCACCCGGCATGGGCGGTACCGCCGTAACCGCGACCGCGGGCCGGGCAGCGTCGCTCGGAGCAATGTCCGTTCCCCAGGGCTGGACCTCCGCGGCGCCGGCATTCAGCCAGGTTCCCTCGGCGTTGCCTGGCGGAGCGCGCGTTACAACGCCGGTCGTGCCGACCAATCCGACCAATCCGACGAGTCCGGTCGGCGTTCCGCCGTCGAGTTCAACGGAGCGGGCAGGCGCGGGTTCTCCCTTGCGTGCCCGCTACAACTTCCGTCCCGCCATGGTGCAACGCCCGGTATACGCCGGTTGAGGCACCGGGGAAGGTTGCGATGATCCGCGATACCAAAGGTTCATCCAAAGGCTTAACAACATCCAAAAAGTATGTATAGTGAGCAATATGCTGATGGACGGTTTGAATCTCGTGGGCGCTCCGGCGGCGACCGCGCAGTGCTATCCGTCCCAACCCGGGCGCGGAGGGTTTGACAACGAAGCGTTCGTCGCCTTGATGCGTGTCCGGGGAGTGCAGTGCCGCGCCCGCAATACCGAAGCCTTCACGGTCGGGAAGTCCGTGCTGGATTCCGGATCCGATTACTCGGTGAACTAGCGCAGGCCAGTACCGGGACGACGAAAGAACAAACACAATGCGAGCGCTGGTCAGCGGTTCCGAGGGCAGTTTGGTTCGCCATGCTGTCCCAACGCTTTTCGGAGGCGGCTTTTTTCGAAGGGAGGGCTCGAGTGAGGTACACCCCCACTGAGGTTGCCGGAGTAACGATCATCGATATCGAACCGGAGCGCGATGATCGTGGTTTCCGCTCAAATATATTCTGCAGCAACGAATTCGCCGAGCGCGGACTGCGCTTCAACGTCGCGCAGACGAGCGTTTCCTATAACTACGCCCGAGGGACTTTGCGCGGCATCCACCGTCAGGTGGCTCCGAACGCCGTGGCCACGCTGGTCCGCTGCACCCGAGGCGCCATTGTCGGCGTAGCTGTCGACGTGCGCCCGGACTCGGGCAGCCACGGCAAGCACGTGATGGTTCAGATGAGTGCCGACAATCGCCGAGCGCTGTTTCTTCCAGCGTACGTTGCGCACGGTTTTCAGACTCTAGCCGACAACACCGAGGTTCTCTATCAGGTCAGCGACGTCTACGACCCCGTCGAGGAGCAGGGATTCCGCTGGAATGACCCAGAATTCGCGATCGAGTGGCCACTAGCGGTCAGCGTCATTTCCGAACAAGACGCCACCTGGCCGTTGCTGGCGTCGGTCAAGACCGTGACGCCGATCGTCGGGACCGGACGAAATGTATCCACGGACGGCACCACCGTAATCGGTAAGCGAAGTGCCAGGACGACTACGAGCCACGACGCGCTCGCATCCGACTATTCACGATCGGTGACGTACAACCGAGAGACCAGGCCCGCATGACTGTCACAAGCATAAAGACCCGCCCCAGTCGAACCGTCGGACCGACTGCATTGGTTCGTCCGGTTCCCACCTTCAAAACTGCCACTGCGCGGCGCTGGCAACATCAATACTCGCGACGTTTGCGAATCACCGATGCGTTTATCGTGTGCGCATCGGTGGGGCTCGCCCAGTACATCCGATTCGGCGATTCGCCGCACCATTCCGGTTACCGCGGCGAGGTGATGACGCTATTTTCCGTTTTATTCGCGGCATTGTGGCTGTCGTCGATCGCGACGTTCCGCACCAGGTCAATTCGTGTCATCGGGTCCGGCATCGAGGAATATCGGCGCATCATCAACGCATCATTTTGGACGTTCGGAATGATTGCGATCGTGAATCTGCTGGCGAGGATATCCCTGGCCCGTGGGTACTTGGCAGTCGCGTTACCGGTGGGCACGATCGGGTTGCTGGTGAGCCGTGCACTGTGGCGTTACCACATCGGCGGTAAGCGAGCCACCGGCAAATATCAGACAATGGTATTGGCAATTGGAGATCGTAAGGCAGTTACTCAGCTTGCGCAGGAACTGACCCGTAATCCTCGAGCCGGCTACGTCGTGGTCGGGGCCGGTATACCCGGGTACGGACCGTCACGCGGCAAGACCCTTCTGGTCAACGGCCGGGAGATCCCGATTCTCGGGGACGAGGCGCACGCCGTGGCCGCGCTCGGACATTGCGGCGCCGACACCGTCGCGTTGACGGGCACAGAACGTTTTGGTGCACAGGGGCTTAGACAGTTGATGTGGCAGCTGGAGACGATGGATGTCGATCTGGTGGTCGCTCCCGGAGTGATGGATGTCGCGGAAGGCCGACTGGCGTTGCGGGCCTTCGCCGGCTTCCCGTTGTTGCATGTGGAAAAACCGCAGTACGAGGGCGCGAAACGATTCCAGAAGCGCGCCTTCGATTTTTGCTTCGCCCTGGCCGCCCTGCTCGGTACGTCGCCACTACTCATTGCAGCGGCCATCGCTGTCAAAGTGACGAGCAAAGGCCCGGTCTTCTATCCGTCCGAGCGGATCGGTTTGGATGGAAAACCTTTTACCATGCTCAAATTCCGAACGATGGTAGACGGAGCGGACAGCCAAGTTCAGCAGCTGCTATCTCTCAATGAAAGCCAGGGCGGAGTATTGTTCAAGATTCGCCAAGACCCCCGCGTCACTCCGGTTGGCAGAATTCTCCGCAGACTCAGCATCGATGAGTTACCGCAATTCATCAATGTGCTCAAGCAGGACATGAGCGTGGTAGGGCCAAGACCGCCGCTGCGACGAGAGGTGATGACATACGACGGTGACGTCAAACGGCGACTTTTGGTCAAGCCCGGCGTTACCGGGCTGTGGCAGGTAAATGGCCGTTCAGACCTTCCGTGGGACGAATCAGTGCGGCTGGACTTGTCTTACGTGGACAACTGGTCGATGGCGAGCGATTTTCTGCTTATCGCTAAGACTCTCAAGGCCGTCGCAGCCAGCGACGGAGCCTATTGAATGGCCAGGGGTGAGTTAGCTCCGGGTGGTCGCCTCCGAGTTGCTGCCGCCCGGGCAGAAAACGGTCTCAATCGTGGCCGGCGCCAACGTCTTTCTACCGATGGCAAGCACGGTGAGATGTCCTGCCAATTGGCCGATAGTGCCCTCGCTGCGTCGCCAGCAGCTGATCGCGTAACTCGCGAGTTGGACTGGACCTCCCTGAAACGTCCGGGCCGCGGTGTGCCCCCGCCGCGGTCCGGGCTCGGTGTGACATGAAGGCCGACACCATAGAAAGCGTGCCAGCGGCAGTGGCTCAGTTGCATTGCCGTTTGTGTGATTCGGGCCGACTGCGGAGCGTTTTGGACCTCGGCGCCAGCCCGCCCTGTGACAAGTTCCTCACGCCCGGAGAACTTGATCTGGCAGAACCGACTTTCCCGCTGCACTTGCGGCTATGCGAGGACTGTCTCCTGCTACAGATACCGGCCCTTGTCTGGCCGCATGGAGCCTTCACCGAACACGCTTATTTTTCATCGTTTTCGGACGCCTGGGTCCAGCATGCGAGGGGGTTTGTCGGCGACACCATCAAGCGGCTCGGCCTTTCGACCGAGTCATTCATGGTGGAGGTCGCCAGCAATGACGGCTACCTACTCCAACATGCCGCCGCGGCGGGCATACCCTGCCTGGGGATCGAGCCATCGGTGAATGTGGGCGTCATCGCACGCGAGCGCGGTGTGCCCACGGTCTCAGACGTCTTGGATGAGTCATCGGCACGAGAAGTGCGCGGTGAATACGGCCCGGCAGATCTGTTGGTAGCGAACAACATCTACGCCCGGGTGCCGGATTTGAGGGGTTTCACGCGATCCCTGCGCACACTCCTCGCCGATGATGGATGGCTGAGCATCGAGGTACACCATGCGCTGAAGCTGGTACGTGACACTCAGTTTCACACAATCGACCACGAACATGTTCAGTACTACACGCTGCTCTCGGCAACACGTGCGCTGGCCACCGCCGGTCTGTCAGTCGTCGACGCCGAGCTCCTGTCGACACATGGCGGGTCTCTTCGCATCTGGGCTCGTCCAGCGCGAATCGCCGCACCACCCAATGATCGGGTCATCGATGTCTTGCGCCTCGAGAAAGCGGCGGGATTACACCGGGTCGAAGGTTATCTGCCGCTGCGACCGCACACTGAAGCATTGCGCCACAACCTGTTACGATTCCTGCTTCAGTGCCGCGCCGACGGCAAGCGGGTGGTCGGCTACGAGGCGCGGGGCACCGGTACAACCCTGCTCAACTACTGCGGGATCCGCAGCGATCTCCTCGAGTACGTCGTGGACCGCAATCCTTACAGACATGGCTGGTTCACGCCTGGCACGCGGATCCCGACCTACGACCCGAAGCGGATCGGCAATGACCGCCCCGATGTCGTATTGGCGCTGTCATGGGACCTGGAGGCCGAATTGGTCGAGCAGCTCAGCTATATCGGCGAGTGGGGTGGCCAACTGATCTTTCCCCGAACCTTGCAGAGCTCGATAGCGTTGGTAAGCAACGGTCATGGGGTCAAATAGCCATGACTACCTGTCGAACGTTGCGCCCAGAGGTGACCGCGGCGGCACCGACCGCTCGCGGGAGCATGACAAGGTGACGACATTGACTGGTGCCGGCATCCCGCGCGATCTCCTTGAAGGCGCGAATCCACTTCGGGTGGTTTGGCTTTCGCCGCTGATGCGTCCGCTGGCGCGGGTGCAGGCCGAAGCGCTCCGTGCGCGAGGTATAGATGTGCTGTTGGTGACCACCGATCGCCATCCGGAATCAGATGCGCGACGTGACTACGAGATGGTCCTCGATCTGAGTTTCCGCACGGCGTCGACGTGGCTGGCTGCCTGGCGCCGAATCCGTGAGCATCGGCCCGACGTCGTCATCGCCGAGCGGGTTCGCGACCCTCGCTGGATCGCGCTGGCCGGGCGGACCCCACGTATCCAGCTTGTGCACGACGAGCGGCGCGACGAGGGCGGTCGACGGCGGCGAACCTTCGCGCAGGCCATGTTTGACCGCTGGGCATCTCGCTCCGCGGCCACCGTGACCTACAGCAACTACGCCGCTATTGCTGTCGCCATCCGGCGCGACGTGGCTGGAACGCCCGTCAACGTGTTGCCGCTCTGCAGTGACCTGGATCCCGCGCTGGTTCCCCCTTTCGCGGGCCCTGAAGAGCGGCACGATTTCGTAGTGGCCGGCCAGCTGGGCTCGCAAAAAAATATCGACGTCGTCCTCGAAGCCTGGCAGCGACACGTTGACGGAGGCAGCTGGCGCGGCGACGAGCTGCTGCTGATCGGTAACGGTCCGCTGGTCATCCGGACCCTTCCGGCCTACGTCCGTTGGCGCCCTGGCAATTACCGCTATGCGGACGTTGTCTCCACACTGGCCGCTGCGAAGGGTTCGGTTGCGCACTACCGCGTTGCTTCGCAAAGTGGCGTGCAGATGCTGTCGATGCATCTGGGCGTCATGCCGATCGTCTCACCGGTCGGCGGCTTGCCGGAATACCAGCCCCCGGTCTTTCCTCCGATCGCGGTGGACGACGTGGCCGGGCTGACTGCCGCATTCGATGAGCTGTCAGATCCGCTCACCGCGACCTTGCGGGGTGCAGCGGCGGCGCGTCATTACGCAGATTCGTTCGCCGTGGATCGCGCCGCCGACGGGCTGTCGATGGTGATCACCGATGTGGGCCGTCGAATCAGAAAGGCATCCGTGTGAGCACCGGGGACGATCAGGCGCGATGCGCCGCGGCAGGAATCATCGGACGACCGGCGTTGGAACGCACGGATGCGTTAACAAAACTACAAGACTACAAATATTCTTTTTTGCTTGTAATCCGTCATTTAGTATGTAATATTGGGTTTGAACGGATAACTGGTATATAGCTACCGGTGGCACCAGGCGTCGCCCGAACAGCGGCCCTCAGCTTCCGCAAGGAGACGCACATGTCGTTTGTGACCACGCAGCCAGAGTTGCTGGGGAGTGCCGCCCTCAGCTTGCAGGGGATCGGTTCTTCGATGACCGCAGGAAACGCCGCCGCCGCCGCACCCACCACTGGGGTAGTTCCTGCCGCTGCCGACGAGGTGTCCGCGTTGACCGCGGCGCAGTTCGCCGCGCACGCTGAGATGTACCAGGCGGTGAGCGCCCAGGCCGCGGCGATTCACGAGATGTTTGTGAACACGCTGGGTGTCAGCGCGGGATCGTACGCGGCCACCGAGGCCGCCAATGCGGCTGCGGCGCTCTAGGCAACCGAAGGTTCAGCGATGGATTTCGGGGGGTTACCGCCAGAGATCAACTCCGCGCGGATGTATGCCGGGCCGGGGTCGGGGCCGATGTTGGCCGCCGCCTCGGCCTGGGACGGGTTGGCCACAGAGTTGCAGTCCACGGCATCCTCATACGGAGCAGTGATATCGGAATTGACCGGCGAATCCTGGGTGGGTCCGTCGTCGGCAGCTATGGAGGCCGCGGCGACACCGTACGTGGCGTGGCTGAATGCCGCCGCCGGAGGAGCTGAGCAGACGGCTGCTCAAGCCAGGGCGGCGGCGAGCGCCTATCAGTCGGCGCTCACAGCGATGGTGCCGCTGCCTGAGATCGCGGCCAACCGCACCCAATTGGCGGCGCTCACAGCTACTAACGTTTTTGGCCAAAACACTCCCGCGATTGCAACGACCGAGGCTCAGTACGGCGAAATGTGGGCCCAGGACGCCGCTGCGATGTACGGCTATGCCGCGAACTCGGCGGCCACCACCGCGAATGTGACGCCGTTCACCGCGGCACCACAGACCACCAACCCGGCCGGATTGGCCGCGCAGAGCGCCCAGGCCGCCAGCACGTCGACTGGCACGGGCGTGCAGTCCACGTTGTCACAGCTGATGTCCTCGATACAAACGGCGCTACAGAGCCTCGTGTCGCCTGGGTCTTCCACCGGATCGAGCATTATCACGACGCCCGGCGGGGGCATTTTGGACACGTCGTCGTCCGGGCTCTCGGCCATCCTGGACGGTGTGATTACCGAATACGCCGGCCTTCCAGCGTGGGCTGCCATATCAGGGGGTTCGACCGTGTTCGGGTCCATGGTCGGGCCCCTTATGGGTAGCGCTACGAATCTTGCCTTCACTCCCGCAGTCGTCGCAGCCAACCAAGCCGCCGCCGCAGCGGGCGCGGCCGCGGCCCCCATGGCCCCGGCGGTCGCTGCGGCCATGGGGGCTGGCGGCGGCGGTTTTGCAGGCTTGGGCGGGTTGGCGGGCCTCGGGCAAGCAGCCTCAGTAGGCACCTTGTCGGTCCCGCAGAGCTGGGGCTGGGCCGCGACACCGCAGGCGGCGATGATGGGCGGCGTGCCGTTGGCGTCGGCGTTGCCGGGCGCCAATCTGGGCGCGGCAGGTGGGCTACCAATGGCAGCTGGGCTACCAATGATGGGCGGGATGGGACGGGCCGCAGGGATAGCCGCCGCAGCGGGCGTGGGCGGTGCAGTTGCTTCCAAATACGCGCCGCGCCTCAGCGTGCTCTCGCGCTCGCCGGGCGCCGGATACTCAAAGGATCCGGAATACGCGTCGCCAGCAGCGGCCTATCCAGCGCCCGCCGGATTCCCGTCGAACGGACACGCGCCCCCCGGCTACATGCCGGCCATCGTGTACGTACCGACCAACGGACGTGGGCCAAACAGCAAATGATGAAGGAAGGCGATTCGTTTCGTTTGGGTCACTGCGACCTCGAGTTTTCCAATCAGCACGAGTAAGGAGAAAGAGATATGCCTTCACGTTTTATGACTGACCCGCACGAGATGCGGTCCATGGCAGGACGTTTCGATGTGCACGCCCAGACCGTCGAGGACGAGGCCCGCAAGATGTGGGCCTCAAGCCAGAACATCGCCGGTGCCAGCTGGAGTGGCAC
>Ga0209006_10004685_pt1 | contig 12386 bp, 8 predicted proteins | sample JacPin_JW_Ref_O2_FD_188567 | JGI IMG/M metagenome (GOLD analysis project Ga0209006, IMG submission 188567) | Forest soil microbial communities from Algoma, Ontario, Canada - Jack Pine, Ontario site 1_JW_Ref_O2 (SPAdes) (version 2) | ecosystem: Environmental > Terrestrial > Soil > Boreal...
GGTGGCGACTCAGGCCGCAGTCGCGCCCCAGCTTGCCATCCACCCCGGCCAGAAGCCCTGGCTTGAGACAGAAAAGCAATTGCTGGAAGCCTGGAGCCAACGGGCCAAGAAATAGACCGATCGTCCCGGGAATTGATGGACATTGCCATGGCGATGAAATATGCATTGGCCGCTTATGAAAAACCCTCTTTTTCTCCTTCTCACCGCTGTGGCGTTCTTCGTTCAGCGTCAAGAATTGTTTGCCGGCGATCCCGTTCCGTTTAAAGTCGTGGTAACGGGTTCAGGTTCGCCTATGATTCTCATCCCGGGGCTGGCCAGCGGTGGCAACGTCTGGGATGGCGCGGTCGAGCATTTCAAGGCCCGCTACCAATGCCACGTCCTGACCCTCGCCGGTTTCGCCGGCCAACCGGCGATGGAGGGACCATTCCTGGAAAAAGTGCGCGACGGCATTGTGCAATATATCCACGAGCAGAAACTCGATCACCCCGTTATCATCGGGCACAGCCTCGGCGGCATGATGGCCTTTTGGGTGGCCGAGACGGCGCCGACTGAGGTGGGCCCGATCATTTCCGTTGATGGCTTGCCCTTTTTCTCGGCCCTGCGAAATCCCGCCGAGACTCGCGACTCGATCCTCCCCAAGGCGGAACAACTTCGCGCCATGTACGCCGGTTTGCCGCCTGAGCAATTCGTAGCCAACAACCATCAATTCTTATCCATGATGATTACCGCCTCCTCAAACGTCGATAAAGTCGCCTTGTTGGGCGATAAATCGGACCCCAAGGCAGTGGGCCAGGCCTTCTTCGACCTCGTCACCACTGATCTTCGGCCCAAGCTCGGCTCCATTCAGGTGCCCATTCTTTTGCTCGGTTCGTCTTCCGACGCTGGCGACGAAGCGATGAAAGCTAAAATGGAAAAAGCCTATAGCGACCAGATCGCGGCGGTGCCACATCACAAGCTCGTCTTTGCGCCAACGGCCCGTCATTTTATCCAGCTCGACGATCCGGATTTTTTCTACCGCGAAACCGAGGCCTTCCTGAAGGCAAACCAAAAATAAGCGAGATTACGGGTGAAATTTTTGACCTTGGCGCATCATCGCCAAAATCGTTTTCATGCGTTTTTCGCGAGTTTCCGGCTTCCGCGCAGTCTGGAGGCGATAAACTATTGAGTACACATTCGCCTTGTTGAGCGCCTCGAAAAAGGCCTTTGCTTTTTTGTTTTTGGCCAGTTCCTTAAGAAAGTCTTGAGGCGGTGTTGCGTTGCGAGGCGAAGAATAGGCGGCCCTCCATCGGCCATCGGCCTTGGCCGCCTTGACCACTTGCAAACCTGCATGCGTCATGGCACCGGCTTTAATAAGGCGTTCCACATGGACGGTATTTCTCTCCGACCATTGGCTTTTGGGACGTCTCGGCGTGAATCTCTGCAGCCAGGAAAGTTTGTCGTAAGATTTTACCTGGCCGTCAATCCAGCCAAAACAAAGCGCCTGATCCAGCGCCTCAGCGTAGGACACGGATTTCTCCCCCGAAGCCTTCTTGAAAAAGCGCAACCAAATGCCATCGGACGTGGCATGGTTTTTATCCAGCCAGAGTCTTAATTCCAAAAATGATTCGCAGCGCAATATTTCCATGAACGGCCGGTAACAGCTAACATTGCAAATACCGCAGTCAACGAAAAAATAATCCGAGCAGACAAACAACGCCTCGATGCTCTGCTCGCTTTGTTTTATCATTGACGGGCGCCCTTAAAGCTTTGTAACTTTTATGCAATGTGTCAATTATGAAGACGGGCTGCGGGAAGATGAGGACGATATTTAAACGCGGCTGCACGAAAAAGTGAAATGCGCCGGCCGGCCCATTTCCATTACATTTTTTTTGAACATTTTTCAACCTGATTGTCCAAAAAGCCATGAGGGGCTTAACGGCTGGCGTTTGAACAATTTGCCGTGAAATGCGTCAGAAATATGCAACCCTCGGGCCCCGGCTAGAGCGGAGTCACACGAATGATTAAAGTTGAAAATTTAAGCAAGGCTTTCGGCCCCAAGGTGGCCGTGGATAGGATTTCCTTTACGGTGGAACGCGGCGAGGTGCTGGGATTCCTCGGGCCAAATGGCGCCGGAAAATCCACCACCATGCGCATGATCACCGGCTTCATCCCCCCTTCCGAGGGCCGGGTCACTGTCGGCGGTTTTGACATGGTCAATGACCCCATCGCAGCCAAGCGCCTCATCGGCTACCTCCCCGAAAATGCCCCCGCTTACGCTGACATGACGGTCGAGGGTTTCCTGGGTTTTGTGGCCGAACTGCGTGGATTGCACGGCGACGCCAAGAAAAAGGCTATCCAACGCGTCGTTGAAATGTGTTTTCTAGAATCGGTTCGCTACCAAAGTATTGATACGCTTTCCAAAGGCTACCGGCACCGCACCTGTTTCGCGCAATCGATTCTGCACGACCCCGATGTGTTGGTGCTGGACGAACCGACCGATGGCCTGGACCCGAACCAGAAACACGAAATTCGCAATTTGATCCGTCGCATGGGCGAACGCAAGGCCATCATTTTTTCGACGCACATCCTGGAGGAGGTCGAGGCGGTTTGTTCGCGCGCCATTATTATTGATCGCGGTCAGATCGTCGCCAATGGCACGCCGGAGCAATTAAAGCAAAAATCCGACGTGGCCGGGGCGGTGCTGCTGGTGGTCAGGGGCGTTGCCGGCGCGCAAGTAATCGAGCGCCTCGGTGGCGTGTCCAACGCTCGGCGAGCAGCCATTGTCAAAGAAGAGCCGGGGAAAGTTTGGGCCAGGGTTTATCCCAAAAATACCAACCAAAACGGAGACCTCGCCCGGGGCGTCCTGGCGGCCGCTGCGAGCTGGCAAGTGGAGGAACTGCACACCGAGGAGGGTCGGTTGGATGAGGTCTTCCGCAGCATCACCTTGCCTGAAACCGCCAAAGAAGATAAGAAATGAATTCCATCAGCAACATCAAAGCCATCACCAAACGGGAGTTGAGCGCATATTTTTCATCGCCGGTTGCTTACGTGTTCATCGTCATTTTTCTGTTGCTAACCGGAGCGTTTACATTCCTGCTTGGCCAGTTTTTCGAGCGCGGACAGGCCAGCTTGGAAGAGTCTTTTTTTATTTGGCTTCCCTGGTTTTATCTCGTCCTGGTGCCAGCCGTGGGCATGCGCCTCTGGGCCGAGGAGCGCCGAGTGGGCACGCTGGAATTGCTGCTGACGCTGCCCATCACCGCCTGGCAGGCCATTGTCGGCAAATTCCTTGCCTCCTGGTTTTTCCTGTTCCTGGCCTTGTTCTTGACATTCCCGGTGGTCATCACGGTCAACTACCTGGGCTCTCCCGACAACGGCGTGATTCTGACTTCCTATTGCGGCAGCTTTCTCATGGCTGGCGCTTATCTCGCCATCAGCTCCATGACTTCCGCCATGACGCGCAATCAGGTTGTCAGTCTGATTCTTTCAGTCGTCATTTGTTTGATCCTGGTGCTGAGCGGGTTTCCACCCGCTACGAATTTTCTAACGCAGGTGACTGACAGCCCTTGGCTGGTGCATACGATTTCGGCGTTTAGCGTCTATACGCATTTTGAGTACTTCAGCAAAGGGGTCTTGGCTTCACGGGATGTGATTTATTTCTTTTCGGTCATTGGTTTTTCCTTGTTTACCACCGGTGTCATCATTCGCAGCCACCGCGCCGGGTAATTATTATCTTTAGAACGATCCATGAAGCAGAAAAATATCGAAACGATTCTCTACTCCGCGGCTGGTGTCGCGGTCATGTTTGTGCTGCTGCTGGCCTTTTACGTGGTCACGAGCGCTTTCAAAGGACGCATCGACCTGACCGCGGAAAAAGCCTTTACTCTTTCGCAGGGCACGAAGAAAATTCTCGGCAAGCTGGATTCACCGGTGACCATCCGCTTTTACTGCACGCAAGGCGGCACGGCCATGCCGCCCGTGTTGCGCAACTACGCTGAACATATTGAGGATTTGTTGGGTGAGTACCAGCAGGCCGGCAAAGGCAAAATCATCGTCAAGAAATACGATCCGCAGCCCGATTCCGACGCCGAGGACTCGGCGCACCTCGACGGAGTGGAGGGGCAACCGACGACGCGTTTTGGCGGCGAAAAGGTCTATCTGGGTTTGGCCATCCTCATGTTGGACCAGAAGGTGGCCCTTCCGTGGCTGCCGCCGAACCAGGAGCGCTCGCTGGAATACGACATCTCCCGCGCCATCGCCCGCGTCGTCAATCCCACTCCTGCGGTCATCGGTTTGATGAGCGCGCTGCCAGTTTTTGGAGCGGAGCAGAACCCGATGATGCAGCGCATGGGACAAACCGCCTCCGAGCCGTGGACATTCGTCAGCGAATTGAAAAAAGATTATACGGTGCGGGAGATTCCGGTGACCGCTGATAAGATTGACGACGATATTGGCGTACTGCTGGTGGTCCATCCGCGCGACATTTCCGAGACCACGCAATATGCCCTCGACCAATTTGTCCTGCGCGGAGGCAAACTGCTGGCGTTCCTGGACCCGCACGCCTACTTCGATCAGAAGCACGATCAAATGGCGCAGGTGCTGGGAGAAAGCTCCGGCCAATCTTCCTTACCCACTTTGCTCAAAGCCTGGGGCTTGGATATGGATGTCAACAAAGTCGTGGCGGATATGACCTTCGCCGGACACAACCCGCAGAATAACGCGCTCATGCCCACTGTTCTGCTGGTCAACAAAACCGGTATGAACGAAGACGATATAGTCACCAGCCAGCTCGATAACCTGGTCCTGCCCTTTGCCGGCGCTTTCACCGGCAAACCGGCAGACGGCTTGAAGGAAACCGTTCTGGTCCATGCTTCGCCCGAGTCGGAATTGGTGGAAGGCGTTACCGCCAGCCTCGCGGGTGATCAGATCGTCAAAGACTTCAAAGCGGCGGGAGTGAATTACGCGATGGCCGTGCGTTTGACTGGCAAGTTCAAGACGGCTTTTCCGGACGGCCCTCCCAAACCGGCCAAGGACGACAAAGAGGACAAGGCCGAGGCCAAAGACCAGTCCAAGGAAACGCAGTTGAAAGAATCCAAAGGCGGCGGTGTGGTCATTTTGGTCGCTGATTCCGACCTCATAGCCGACCAGGTTTGTGTGCAGGTGCAGAACTTCATGGGCTATCACATGGTCCAGCGCGTGAACGGCAACCTCACCATGATGCAGAGTTTTCTCGAGCAACTGGCCGGCGACAGCGACTTGATTGGCCTGCGTAGCCGGGCCAGCCTGGACCGCCCGTTCACGCGTTTGAAAGAGATGGAAGCCAAGGCCGGCCGGGAATATGAAGACAAGGTGAAGGAATTGGAGGCGAAGAGAGACGAGACCGAACACAAAATCAGCGAATTGCAGTCCGCCAAAGCCGGCAATGATCAGAAATTCATCCTCTCGCCAGAACAGCAGAAGGAACTGGAGAATTATCAACAAACCGTCGCCACTGCGAACAAAGACCTCCGGTTAACGCAGAAGAAACTGCGCAAGGAAACGGACGCGCTCGAAGTCAAGACCAAAGTCCTGAACATCCTCACGATGCCCTTCCTGGTGGCCGCCACCGGCATCGTCCTGGCTATTTACAAACGCAAACGCACCGCAGCACAATGAATCGCAAGCAATTGATTACTCTCCTGGTGGTCCTGGCAATCGTTGGCGGGGCGGGTCTGGTTTTGCTTCAGCGCCACCAGCAATCCTGGACGGAATCCGAAACGCAAATCGGCCAGAAACTTTTCAAGGATTACAAACTCAATGACATCGCCGCCATTCATATCAAAGGCGACACCGACTTGGCACTGGAGCGAAAGGACGCCGGTTGGTGCGTGCAACAGCGGGGCGATTATCCCGCCAACCTCACGCAGATCAAGGAATTGCTGATCAAACTGGGCGATTTAAAGGTCGTGCAATCTGATCCGATCGGCGCCTCGCAATTGGCGCGCATGCATCTGGCCGAGCCCGGTAAGGGCGCCGATTCCGCGATCCTAGTGGAGCTCAAGGACGCTCAGGGAAAAACGCTGCAATCCTTGCTTCTGGGCAAGAAACACACCCAGCAATCTGACCGGCCTTCTCCTATGCCCTACGGCGACGAGGGTTTCGCCGATGGTCGCTATGTCATGCTGGGAAGCGACACAAAAACAGTCTTGACTATCTCCGACGCCTTGAACACCGTTGATCCCAAAGCGGCCGACTGGCTGGACAAGGACTTTTTTAAGGTCGAAAAACCGGAGACAATTTCCTTCGTGTCCACCAACTCGACCAATTCCTGGAAGTTATCCCGTGCGAGCGAAACGGCCCCGTGGGAGCTGGCGGAGCCAAAGGCCGGCGAGGTGCTCGACACCAACAAAGTCTCCTCATTAAGCAGCACATTGAATATGCCAAACTTCGTCGATGTCGCGACCGATGCCGCACCAGACAAGACTGGTCTGGACACGCCGCTAACGGTCACCATCGAAACGTTCGATCATTTCACGCACACGCTTAAAGTCGGTCACAAGACGCTCGAGAATCAATACGACCTCAACGTCTCCGTCACTGGCGACATTCCCACCGCCCGCACTCCGGGCAAGGATGAAAAGCCGGACGAGAAGACAAAGTTGGACAAGGAATTCCAGGAAAAGACAAAGCAACTGCAAGACAAGCTTCAGAAGGAACAGGCTTTGGCCCATTGGACCTATCTGGTCAACAACTGGCTGGTGGACCCGTTCATCCGCGACCGGTCGCAATTGATGGTGGACAAGAAGACCGACAAGAAGGAAGCAGCCGCTCCCGATGAAGACAAGTCCGCGCCTGAACCGGCCGACCCGGGCATCAACCTGACCCCGACATTGCCGAAATAACGGCCGGGACGTCATTTCTTAGCTCAAATGGATTCTGCCGAGGGCGATGGCGAGAGCCAGCGCCAAGTCCGGCTGCAGATTTCAGCAAAAAGCGTGCCACAGGTTTGATCAACATGCCCTTTTTACAGCCCTCGAAATTATCGTGATTACAAGCTTAATGCCCCCTGATTTCTGCCGATGTAACAACGATGAAGATGAATCTTGAAGCCCTGTTTTCTGGCATGGTATTTTCCCAGGACTACATCAACGCGGCCTTAATGGTTTCCCTGCTGAGCGTGTGGGTCCTGGTCGGACTCTTCTTCTACCTCAACCGCTACACCCGGCGCGAGTATTTCACCATCTGGACCGCCGCTTGGTTGTTTTACGCGCTTTGGCTGACGTTGAGCCTGCACGCGGAGAAGACGGACATGAAGAGCACCATCTCCATCATCAAGCAATGTTGCGTCTCCATTTCGGCGGTCTTTCTGCTGTGGGGAAGCCTTCGCTTCCTCGGCCTTGCCGTCAAGCAACGACTCCTGGGCGGGTTCATGCTGTTTTTGGTAATTTGGACCATCGTCAGTCCATGGGCGATAGATGGTAAGCTGCAAATCCAAATGCCTGTGTTCATCTTGCTGGGCTTGAGCAGCCTTTTTGCCGGCGTGTGCTTTTTTCGGCTGCGGAAGCAAAGAGCCTTCGTCGGCGCGGGCATGTTGTCCCTGGGTTTTCTGCTTTGGGGCATTTACCTCGGCAGCTATCCATTCTCCCAGCAAGACAAGACCCTTTACAGCGCGGGCTTTTTTGTCGCGGCAGTCCTGCAACTCTTCATCGCCGTGAGCATGATCGTTCTCGTTTTGGAGGAGGTTCGTTACAGCGCGGAACTTGTGCGGGCGGAAATTGCTGCCGTCCGCTTGGAGAAAGACGCCTTGCAAGCCAAAGTCGTCACCGCTGAGGAAGAATGCCAGAATCTCTATAATCGAGTGCGCCTGACCGAAGGGACACAAAAGGCTTACGATGAACTACGTCGGACTCAGCAGACAGTGGTCCAGCAAGAACGCCTTCGCGCTTTGGGTCAGATGGCCAGCGGCGTGGCCCACGACATCAATAATGCGCTCTCTCCCATCACGGCTTACTCGGAATTGTTGCTCAGCACACTCCCGGATTTGGCCGAGGCCCCCCGGCAACGCCTGACTAGGATCAGCCAGGCCGCCGAGGATGTGGCCCAGATCGTCGCGCGCATGAGGGAATTTTACCGCCGCGACCTCGATCCCGAACAATTGGGATTGGTGGATGTCAACAAGGCCATCGAAGAGGTCGTTGAATTGACCCGCCCACGCTGGCGTGATTTGGCCCAACGACAGGGAATTTCGATTCACATCAAATTCGAGTTGGAGACCACTCCGCCCATGCTGGTTTGCAACGCCAGCGAACTTCGCGAGGCGCTGACCAATGTCGTCTTCAATGCTGTGGACGCGCTGCCGGAAGGCGGCATCATCACTCTTTTGACTCGCCTGGTCGCCCGCTCGGCCGCCTGGCCCGATGGCAAGGAAGGCGGAAACCCGGAGAAGGAACTTCAAATCGAGGTCCGGGACAACGGCCTCGGCATGGACGAAAAAGTTCGCCAGCATTGCCTGGAACCGTTCTTCTCGACCAAGCTCACCAGCGGTGGCACAGGATTGGGATTGGCGATGGTGTATGGCATGGTCAAGCGGCACGACGGCGGCATTGAGATTGACAGCGCACCGAACCGAGGCACTTGTGTTCGTCTCATCTTCCCCATTCGTGAGCGGGCTATTGCTTCCATCCGGCCAGCGGCCGCACATCAGGAACCCTGCCGTCCCATGCGCATCCTCTGCATCGACGACGAACCGGAATTGAGGCAACTCATGCACGACCTCCTTGAGGTTCACCTGCACAAAGTGACGGTCGCTAAAGGCGGAGAAGAAGGCCTTCAACTGTTCCGATCAAGCCTGATGGGGCACGAGCCCTACGAGATTGTCATCACCGATTTGGGCATGCCGGACATGGATGGACACCATGTGGCCCGCACCGTCAAGGCTGAATCGCCGCACACACCTGTCATTATGTTGACAGGCTGGGGCGCGATGATGAAGGCGGATGGCGAAACCGCTCCGGAAGTAGATGCCGTGCTCAGCAAACCTCCGCGCATCCAGGAATTGAACAATATCCTGGTTAGAATTTGCGCGAACCTCGACCAGACGCAGGCTCAGAAGACCAAGGCCGCTTGAATCGCGCCGACACCGGTTCTTAGCAGGTAAAGGCCAAATTCACTATTCCTGCACGTAGAAGAACGCGTTGCCGTTCGATGTCATAGGTAAGATGGCGCTTTGACCACTCGTCGTGCCCATGCCGCTCCACGACTGAGGTGAGAACATGAGGATGGCGGCAAACCAAATCCTCACTTGGCACCGGTTCAGATTGACGCTAGCCTTTGAGTCGATGGCATTGAATTTAGAATCGCCTCATTTCTTCTTGCTGGTGGCTGGCTTGGTTTGCGCATCAGATATTTCAGCCCGGAGCGATGCCACTTCCGCCATACTTTGGGCCGGCGCCCCTTGCGAGATTTCCTTGAGCGAGGTCAGCGACAGGACGGCGCAACTGGTCATCGCACCGATATACGCTCAAGGGCTCCCCTGCCCTGTTCCACCCAGCGCCGCGTTCGTTTCATTTCCTACCACGGAAGAATTTCGGGGGCGTGACATCGACGGCGTGAAGGAGTTTCGAGTGGGTAAAATGCGCTTCACCATCAAGGCGCAGCCGTTGACGATTTCAGTCCTTCGCGCTGACGCCAGCTTGCTGCAGGAACTGGTCTTAGCCGATGCTACCAATGGCGCGATGAGTTTTCATATTGACTCTCCGGTTTATGGATTAGGTGAAGGAGAACATCAATTTGATCGTCGCGGCACCAATTACCAGATGATCAACGGGCAACACAGTTTCCCCGGCTTTCTGGCCACGCACGGCGCCACCATTCCCGTGCCGTTTTTGATCGGCGCGGACGGCTGGTCGATGTTCGTGCGCAGCCCGTGGGGTCAATTTGACTTGCGCGGCAAACAAGGTCTGTTCGTCCCGCGCCAGTCAGCACTCGGCCGGGAGCCGCTTACCATTTACATCTCCGAATTGAATCAACCCGCTGACGCCCTGGCCGAATATGTCCGCCTAACTGGCCATCCCGTTATGCCGCCCAAATGGGTCATGGGCTACATGCAATCCCACCGCACTCTACTCGGCCCCAACGACGCTCTGGAGATTGCGCAAAAATTCCGCGCGGAGCAATTGCCGTGCGATGCCCTGATTTATCTCGGCACCGGCTATTGTCCACTCGGGTGGAATATGGGCCACGGCTCGCTGGATTTTAACCCCGGCTCATTCCCCCATCCAGCCGAGCAAATCAAGGCCCTGCACGATTTGAATTTCAAGGTTGTGCTCCACATCAACGCCGCGCCGCGCAATCTTTTTGGCTCTACCATGACTGAAGAGTCCGACAACCCCTTCTACATCGGCAACTATTGGAAGCGGCATCTGCCGGACATGGCCCTGGGAGTGGACGCGTGGTGGCCCGATGATGGCGACGAATTACCTATCGAAGCACGCCTCGCTCGGCATCTCTGTTACTACGAGGGGCCGCAGCAAGCCCGCCCCAACACGCGGCCCTGGAGCCTCAACCGAAATGGCTATGCCGGCGCTTCTCGCTACGGCGGATGGATTTGGTCCGGCGACACGCAATCCCGCTGGGCCACCCTCGCGGCCCATGTGCCCGTGGGCCTGAATAGTTCGTTGAGCTTGACTCCGTTTTGGGGATCGGACATCGGCGGATTTGTGCCGACGCGCGAATCGACGGGCGAACTCTACGCGCGTTGGTTCCAGTTCGCCGCTTTCAACCCCTGCTTTCGCTCGCACGGACGCACCTGGCATCTGCGCCTGCCGTGGGGATGGAATACGGGCGAGATGGGGCCCATCGAAGATCGGGATGTGGTGGATCGCGCGGAATTGCACAACGAGAAAATCGAACCGATCTGCCGTCAATACTTGGAACTGCGCTACCGGCTGCTTCCATACAATTATACTTTGATGCGCGAGTCGGTCGATCTGGGCCTGCCCGCCATGCGCGCGCTCTGGCTGCATTATCCCAAAGATGCCGAAGCCGCCCGGCTTGGCGATGAATATCTTTGGGGCCGCGACCTTCTGGTTGCCCCGGTCGTGGAAAAAGGAGCGACGAATCGCCATCTTTATCTCCCGGCGGGAGCGTGGGACGATTGGTGGACCGGGGAAAAAGTCGAAGGCGGGAAATGGGTTGATCGTCCAGTGGATTTGGCCACGATGCCAATTTACGCTCGCGCTGGCGCCATAATTCCGCTCGATCCGGTGCGCCAGTACACTGCTCAACCCGTCGCCAGCCCGACCACTCTCCGAGTCTATCCCGGTGCGGACGGAGATTTCACTCTTTACGATGACGACGGCCAGGGCCTCGGCTATCGCGACGGCTCGGACCCCAGCACAGTCTGGATTCATTTCCACTGGAACGACCAAGAGCGCGAGTTGACGATGGAACCGGACGCGCGCATGAAAAAATGGGCCGGTGGCACAAGAAATTACCTCGTGGAACTGGTCGGCGCCGATTTGCCAATCGAAGCCGTTCCCTTTGTCGGGAACAAGCTGAATGTGAAGTTATAGATTACACATTGCTTTCTCCTCCAGTCCTACGACTGCGCGGCGTTGGACGTTTTCGGTCGGGGGCAATGAGTTTTTGGGCGGCTTTTCACAAAAAGAGTGTATGACTGAGCCTAGCTAGTATTGCCGGTCATTTTAAAATTAAGCCCGTAAGAAGGTGATTCGATGGTCTGTTGTCCACGTTTGGCCATGAAGATGATGCGATTGCTGTGCGGGATTGCGTTCGGGCTGGTGTTGATTGTTCAAGGCTCCCAAGCCCAAGTCACGGTCACTGATAATTTTTCGACTTCGGTCAATTATCTTACTAATGGCCTCAAGGGTACCGTTTGGGACGGCGTTTATTTCGGCAGCGGCGAATTCGATAACACCGCGGGCGGAGAGGCCTCGACTCTACAATGCGATGCCAATATTACCACGCATGGCGCATTGACCCTTCAGACCACCGGCACAGAATGGGAAGGAACTGGCGACGACGGGTTTTTTCTTTTCCAGGTTGTCTCTGGCGATTTTTCGGCTGTGGTTGAAATCAATACGCCGTTCAACAATGCTGCCTATAACACGGCCGGTTTGCAGGCGCGGGCGTTTGAGCCCAATGGAAATGCCTATACCGGATCGGAAAACTTCGTTTCCTGGACGCGCTTTGACGAATACAATTTTGCCAATTACCTGCGCAATGAAGTTAACGGCGGGGTTGACCAAATAAATCCCGGCGATTATCCCAACGGCGCTTACTGGCTACGGATGGACAGGGTGCATGGCACGAACTTCAATTTCTACCAACGCACCAATGCCACGTCGCCATGGAAGTTGATGACGTTTCCGGCGCCTGTGAACGGGACGACTTTGACGCGGACGGACTTG
>Ga0209006_10004686_pt1 | contig 12385 bp, 10 predicted proteins | sample JacPin_JW_Ref_O2_FD_188567 | JGI IMG/M metagenome (GOLD analysis project Ga0209006, IMG submission 188567) | Forest soil microbial communities from Algoma, Ontario, Canada - Jack Pine, Ontario site 1_JW_Ref_O2 (SPAdes) (version 2) | ecosystem: Environmental > Terrestrial > Soil > Boreal...
TCGGACTGGATTGTGCGGCCCCGGAAATCCTGTTCGAGCACGGCGGACTGAATAACATCCGGGCGCTGATGGAGCGCGGCTGCTACGGCCGGCTGGAAAGCGTCGTCCCGCCCATCACTGTCCCCGCATGGATGTGCATGTCCACCAGCCAGGATCCGGGTTCGCTGGGTGTCTACGGATTTCGCAACCGCAGGGATTATTCTTACGACCACCTGTCGGTAGTGAACTCCAGCTCCATACAGCAGCAGGCCATCTGGGACGTGGTCGGGGCGCGCGGCCAGAACGTGGTAGTCGTCGGCGTGCCGCCCAGCTATCCGCCGCGGCACGTGCAGGGCGTCAACGTAGGGTGCTTTCTGACGCCGGATACCAAGGCCAACGAGTACACCTATCCAACCAGCGTCAAACAGGAAATCGAACGGCTGGTTGGGGATTACCCGGTGGACGTCAGAGGCTTCCGGACCGATAACAAAGACTGGCTCCGCGACCAGATCTATAACATGACGCGGAAGCACTTCGAGGTGATCCGCTATCTGATGACGACGGTGGACTGGGACTATTTCCAGTTCGTCGAAATCGGCGTCGACCGGATCCACCACGGTTTCTGGAAATACCACGATCCCCTGCACCGCCAGTACGTTGCCGGCAACCGGTTTGAATCGCTGATTCGGGATTATTACTCCTATATCGACGAGGAAATCGGCAATCTTCTGGAACTGCTGGACGACGACACCAATGTCCTGGTGGTCTCCGACCATGGCGCGCAACGCCTGGACGGCGGCTTCTGCGTCAATGAATGGCTGCGGCGCGAGGGTCTCCTGGTTTTGAAAGAGCCGGTAACGAAACCCACGCCTTTTTCACCCTCATTAGTGGATTGGGGGCGTACCCGCGTATGGAGCGAGGGCGGCTATTATGCCCGTGTATTCTTCAACGTAGAAGGCCGCGAGCCCCAGGGAACCGTGCGCGAGTCCGAGTATGACGATTTAATCCGGGAAATGACGGCGCGCTTCCAGGCGTTGGTGGACGATCGCGGCCAGCCCATGGGCTCGCTGGTGTTCCAGCCGCGCGATCTGTATCGCAGCCTGCGCAATGTGCCGCCCGATCTGATTGTTCATTTCGGCGCGCTCTACTGGCGTTCGATCGGAGGGCTGGGATACGATTCGCTTTATTTGCAGGAGAATGACACCGGGCCGGACGATTGCAACCACGCCCAGTTTGGCAGCTTCCTGCTGGCCTCGCCCAATCTGCCGGTGCGGGGTGAGGTGGAGGGCATGCGCCTGCTGGATATTGCCCCTACCTTGCTCGATCTGGCTGGTCACCCGGCGCCCGAATCCATGCAAGGCTCCAGTTTGCTGGCGCGTGGCAGTGGCAGCATGGAGTGTGGGCAATTAGTTGGAAAAGTTGGGCTGCGGTGATTCATTAGGTTGTCAAAAGCGTGTGGTACGGTACTCGCGAAAACCGGTACTGAAGCGGGCTACCATAGCTCCCGCCAGCATAGTATCCTATTTCTATTAACTTGCAGGGCATCCGGGCGGGAAGCGGAGTGCTTGCGTGCTATTTTTGGGGAGGAATGATGGAATCCAAGAACAAAGTCGATCTCAACCCGCCTTATGGCGGTCAATTAATTAATCTGGTGGTAGAAAGCGCCGAGCGGGAAGACCTGGCGCGCCGGGCCGGCGAAGGGCCCACCCTGCAATTGTCGCCGCGTAGCTTGTGCGATCTGGAATTGCTCGCGACAGGCGGATTTTCGCCGCTCGCCGGCTTTATGGGCAAGGCCGATTACGACAGCGTGCTCGATAACATGCGGCTGGCCAACGGCCTTATATGGTCCATCCCCATCACCCTGCCGGTGGCCCAGTTAGACGGTATCGTCGAGGGGCGCGAGATCGCCCTGCGCAACGCCAATAATAACCTGATCGCCTGGATGCGCGTCGATGAAATTTTCGAAGCGGACCCCCATGAAGAGGCGGCCAAAGGCTTGGGATGCGCCGATGAAGAGCACCCCACATACCGCGAGATGCTCTCTTGGGGCAAGTTCCGCCTGAGCGGCCCGCTGAAGGTCCTGGAGATGCCGCAGCACTTCGATTTCCCGGAATTGCGGCGTACCCCCGCGCAAGTGCGCGCGCTGCTGTCGAACATGGGGAATCCCGATGTAGTCGCTTTCCAGACGCGCAACCCCATGCACCGTGCCCACGAAGAGCTCTGCAAGCGGGCCGCCCGCGAATCCGGCGCTAATCTGCTGCTCAATCCGGTAGTCGGCATGACTAAGCCGGGCGATGTGGATCACTACACGCGCGTGCGCATTTACAAAGCGCTGGTCGAGAATTATTACGACCCCAACACCACTCTACTCAGCCTGCTGCCGCTGGCTATGCGCATGGCCGGCCCCCGCGAGGCCATCTGGCATGCCATCATCCGCCGGAACTTCGGCGCCAATCTTTTCATCGTGGGCCGCGACCACGCCGGCCCCGGCAAGAATTCCAAAGGCAAGGCTTTCTACAATCCCGCCGCCGCCCGCGAGCTGCTCACCAAGCACAGCGCTGAAATCGGAGTGAAGTGCCTGCCCTACGAGGAAATGGTCTACGTGGCCGACGAGGACCGCTACGAGCAGGTCACCGAGGTCCCGCCCAACCGCAAAGTCTTCTCCATTTCAGGCACCCAGGTCCGCGATCAGTACCTCGCCAAGGGCCGCCTGCTGCCCCCCTGGTTCACCCGCAAGGAGACCGCTGAGATCCTCAACTCCGCCTATCCGGCGCGCCACAAGCAGGGCTTTTGCATCTGGTTCACGGGCCTGCCGAGCGCCGGCAAGAGCACCATCGCCGATATTCTCACCGTCATGCTGATGGAGCACGGCCGGCAGGTGACCGTACTGGACGGCGACGTGGTCCGCACCCACCTGTCCAAGGGCCTGGGATTTTCCCGCGAAGATCGCGACACCAATATCGTGCGCATCGGCTACGTGGCGGCGGAAATCGTACGCCATCAGGGCGCCGTCATCTGCGCGGCCGTCAGCCCTTATCGCGAGACCCGCGACCGCGTGCGTGCCATGATGCGCAAGGACGCTTTCATCGAAACCTTCGTGGATACTCCCGTGGAGATCTGCGAGCAGCGCGACGTCAAAGGCTTTTACGGTAAGGCCCGCGCCGGGATAATCAAGGGCTTCACCGGCGTGGACGATCCCTACGAAGCGCCCCTCCATCCGGAGATCACCCTGTTTACGGGCAAAGAGACGCCCCAGGAAAATGCCGAACGCATCATGGAGTATCTGATCGGGGAAGGCTTCCTGCTGCGGGATACCGCCGAGATCGTGAAGGAAGACGAAGCGCTTCCCGCCGCGGGCTAAGCCGCGGCCATAGGGAGCGTTACCGAGCGGAGGTATGGAGAACAGCCGTGCACAGAGTGGTCATCACCGGAATGGGCATGAGCACTTCGCTCGGACCGGACCTGCGCACCTGTTGGCCGCGCCTGCTGGCCGGCGATAACGGCATCGCGCCGCTCAGCTTCTGGGATCCGTCGGAGTACAGCGCCAAAGTGGTTGCCGAAGTAAAACACGTACCACGGGACGCCGGCGCGGACTTCATCCCGCCGGCATGGTGCCGCCGCGGCGTCCGTCTATTCGTGCCCGTGGCCCGCGAGGCTTTTGCGGACGCTCAACTGGACCGGGTCCCCCTGGCGCCTGCCGCCATCGGCATCGCCGTGGGGACCAGCGTAAACTACCTCGACATGCATCTCATGAAGCACTATTTCCAGCTCCGCAGCACGGACCGCCCGGCGCTCGACATGGCCCGCTTCGCCCGTGAAGGACGCCAGCCGGAAAATAGCTTCTACCGCCGGCTGGGAGACATGCTTGCCAGCGTGCCGGCCAAGCTGCTCAAACTGGCCGGACCCGCGTTTGTCATGGATACTGCCTGCGCGGCCAGTTCGCACGCCATCGGCGAAGCCTTCCGGCTGGTGCGGCTGGGCAAGGTCAAAGCCATGCTGGCCGGCGGCGCGGCGGCTCTGGTCAGTCCGCTGCCGATCCTGGCCTTCAGCCTGCTGGGAGCCTTGAGCCGCAACGCCGATCCGCAGCTCGCCTCCCGCCCCTTCGACCGCCAGCGGGATGGCTTCGTCATGGGGGAAGGCGGCGGCGCACTGGTGCTCGAGGCTCTGGAGAGCGCACAAGCGCGCGGCGCGCACATCTACGCCGAGCTGGCCGGTTACGGCTCCAGCCTGAATGCCTACACCCTGACCGATCCATCGCCCGATGGCAGCGCCGAAGCGCGCGCCATGTCGATCGCTTTGGAACAGGCCTCCCTGGTCCCTGAAGAAGTGGACTACATCGCCGCGCACGGCACCTCGACGCCTAAGAATGATCCTATCGAAACGCTTGCTATTAAACGCGTTTTCGGCCCGCTGGCCAAGCGCTTGATGGTATCCTCGAACAAGGGACAGATCGGGCATACGATTTCCGCGGCCGGCGTCTGCAACGTGATTTGCGCAGTCCAGGCCATTGCGCAGGGCCAGGTGCCGCCCACTATGCATTTGCGCACGCCGGATCCCCAGTGCGACCTCGACTACGTCGCCAATCAAAGTCGCGCCGCTAAAATCCGCGCGGCCCTGGCCAACGCCTTTGCTTTCGGCGGCCAGAACGCCGTGCTCGCCGTGCGCGCCTGGTCGGGATAGCGCCGGGACTCGCAAAGGAGAAATTCTATGCCTACTATGACGGAATCGGAGGTCTTCGATAAATTCGCACAAATCGTCGCCCGCAGCCTGCGCATCGATGCTTCCCAGGTCTCGCCCGATACCCATTTGAACGACCTGGGCGCCGAATCCCTGGACTTGATCGAGATCACCATGGAGACGGAGACCCAGTTCCATATCTTCCTGCCCGATAAATCCATCCTCGAAACCGCCGTGGAAGTGTTCGGTCCCGATATTTTAGAGAAGGATGGATACCTTACCGACGAGGGCAAGCGTCTGATGATGCGCCGCCTGCCGGAAGCAGATGTGCGGATCTTCCAGGGGGAAGTAGCCGTCAAGGACCTGTACAGCTATTTTCTGAAAGTCGGCACCTGGGTACGGATGGTGCAGGCACTGGCGGAGTATACGCCCGGCGAGTGCGCGGAGTGCGGCGGCCGCATGGCGGCCTCCATGGGGTTCCGCATGAAGTGCGCCAGCTGCGGCCAGGAGATCACGCTACGGTCGGGCGAAGAATTGAACCGCGAGTGGGTACGGGAATACTACGAGAACGAATACCAGCCGCGGGCGGGAATGACGGTCGCGGCTCACGCTGTCCAATAGCCTATATGGACGCCTTCGGCCTCACAGTCTGCGATCCGCCGGGCAACGTGCCATGCACGTCCTGTCTGTCCCGCCCCTGGGATGCGCCGATCGCCCTGTTGCGCCACTCGCCCTATCGGCCGGAACCGCTCTGCTGCCGCCTGGACGCCTGGCCGCTCGAGCCGAACCTGCTCGCTGACCTGATACTCAGTCCTGGCGAAGCGGATGTCTGGCGGTCCATGCGCGCGGTGGATAAGCGCCGCCACGAATGGCTGCTGGGCCGCGCGGTCGCCAAGGATGCCGTGCGGCTGCTGATCGCAGAACATTGGGGCGTCCAGCTTACGCCCGCCGAAGTCGAGATTCTGCCGGACCCCTATGGCCGCCCGCGGGCCATGGGCCCCTTCACCGCCCGCCTCGGCATCCAGCCCGCCATCTCGATCTCGCACAGCCACGGTACGGCCGTGGCCCTGGCGGTATTACATCCCGGACAACTGGTGGGTATCGATCTGGAAAATCTGGCCCAGCGGCGCGAGAGCTTCGAAGCTATCGCCTTTAGTCCGGACGAGCGCCGCATGCTGGCCGCCATGCCGCGGGAGTCGCGGCAGGAGTGGGCCTTGCGCATGTGGTGCGCTAAAGAAGGCGTTGCCAAAGCCTTGGGGCGCGGTTTCAGCTCCGGCATTCAGGCTTTCCACATCACCAGCGCCGAAACCGGCAGCGGAGTCGTGCAGCTGGAGTTGCGCGATCAAGCCCTCGAGCATTTCCCGCGCTTGCGCGGCATATCCATAATGGCCTATACCGGGCGAGAAAAGGATTACGTTTTTTCCACAACCATATATCAGGGAGCAGTCGAATGAGGCCAAGCCGGCAGGAAATTTTGGATTACCTCCTGCGCACCATGCAGGATTTAACGCAAGATTGGGATTATGCCGAGCCCGTGAGCGCGGAGTCGCTGCTCTTCACCGAGGTAGGGTTGGAATCGCTCGATGCCGTGATTCTGGGCACCGCCATCCAGGAACATTATAAAACGCCCATGCCCTTCGCGGAATTGCTGGCCGAAATCGGCGAGCAGCAGCGCGATCTTACCATCAACGAGCTGGTGGATTTCGTCGATACGCACCTGGGGGTCCAGGCGCCGGAAGCCGTTGCCGCAAGGCGGCCTCAATGAGCATGAAGACGCTCCTGATCGGTCTGGACGGAGCCACCTTCGACGTCCTCGATCCCCTCATGGAACAGGGCGTGATGCCTTTCCTCAAAACCTTTCTGGCCGAAGGCGTGCGCGCCGGATTGCGCACTATCGTGCCGCCCCTGACGCCCCCGGCCTGGACCTCCCTGATGACCGGACGCACTCCCGGCCAGCACGGCGTTTTCGATTTCTTCCGCATGGATTCACCGGCCACCCGGCATATACGCTTCTTCAACTCCAACGACGTCCAGTGCGAAACCATCTGGACGCTGGCCTCCGCCGCCGGCCTGCGCACCACCACCTTGAATTTCCCCGCCATGTTTCCGCCGCCCCGCATTTCCGGCTATGTCGTGCCGGGCTGGGTGCCCTGGAAGCAGCTGCGCCTGGCCTGCTGGCCGGAAGGCCTGTTCGATAAGCTCAAGACTATTCCCGGCTTCAACCAGCGCGAGCTGGCCATGGATATCAAGATCGAGGAGAAGGCTACCGAGGGCACTTCCAATTACGCCGAGCTGGGACCCTGGATCGAGCTGCACAAGCGCCGCGAGCAGAACCTGTTCCAGGTCCTGCGGTACCTCACCGTGGAGGATCCCTCGGACCTGACCGCCGTGCTGTTCGACGGCGTCGATAAGCTGCAGCACCTTTGCTGGCGCTTCATACGCCCGGAAGACGACCGGCCCCTCACCGAAGATTGGGAGTTCCAGATCCGCGATCTGTGCCTGCAATACTACAGTTGCGTGGATCGCCTGCTCCAGGAAATGTGCGAGCTGGCTGGCCCGGAAACCACCGTGCTGGTGGCTTCCGATCACGGCTTCGGCCCCACCTACGACGTGCTGCACATCAATACCTGGCTCGAGCAGCACGGCTACCTGACCTGGTCCGAAGCAGCCCAGGCGCGCGATACCCAAGGCGCCCTGCTGGGCGTCGGACAGGTGGCCAAGCACACCTGGCTGATGGACTGGGACAAGACCAAGGCCTTCGCCACCACTCCCACCAGCAATGGCATTTACATCGTCGTGAGCCAGGATGGAACCTCGCCCGGCGTGCCCGCCGCCGAATACCCCGCTTTCTGCCGGAAGCTGGCCGACGAGCTCCGTCAGTTGCCCGATCTCCGCACCGGCCAACCGCTGGTGAGCGAAGTCTGGACCCGCGATGAAGTCTTTCAGGGACCGCACGGCCATGTGGCTCCGGACCTCACCCTGGTCCTGCGCGACGGCGGCCTGGTCTCCATTCTACCCTCCCCGGAGGCCGTTTCCAGGCGGCCCGTAGTATCCGGCGCGCACCGCTACAGGGGCGTCTTCGGAGCGCGCGGTCCCGGCATACGGCGCGGCGTGGACGCCGGTGAGCTGTCCATATTGGATATCGCGCCCACGGTGCTCTATAGCCTTGGCGTGCCGCTGCCGGAGGACTTGCAGGGACGCGTGCCGCGCGAGATCTTTCGGGAGGAGGTTTTGGAAAAACAGCCCGTACGAAAAGTTGCCGTCCACGCCACAGCCGATGCCCAGGCCAACAATCATGCGCCCGTCTCCGCGGAGACGGAAGACGAGGAGACCATTTTGGACCGGCTCCGCGAATTGGGTTACATCGAATAAGGGAGCTGCTATCGACCCATGCCAAAAATTAAAGCGAACGGAGTGAACTTACATTACATTACGGTCGGCATGGGGCCCGACATCGTAATGCTGCACGGGTTTCTTGGCAATCTGGCGGTCTGGCATCTTTATATGGTCCCTATTCTGCGCCGCGAATACCGCGTCACTACCTACGATCTGCGCGGCCATGGCTACAGCGATGTCACGCCCACCAACTATACGGCGGCCGACATGGCCGAAGATTTGCGCTGCATGCTCGACGAGATGGGCATCGAGCGGCCCATCCTGATCGGCCACAGCTTCGGCGCCGATATCGCCATGTACTTCAGCCTGCTCTACCCCGAGCGCGTCCCCAAGCTGCTGGCCCTCGAGCCCGGCCTGGCCGCCCTGGTGCACCTGCGCCAGGACAAGGATTGGATCGGCTGGTCGGCCTGGGTGGCCAAGCTCGAAGAGGTGGGTATACACGTTCCCGAAGACAAGCGCACCGACGCCGAATACCTCCTGCAGCTCAGCCTCGAGACGCCCAAATTCTATGGTCCCGCGCGCGGACTGCCGCGCAATCGCGAGCCGCTCCTGCACCTGATCCGTAATACTACCCTCATGAAGGACTATGAGGAAGTGGGCGCCATGACGCTCGACGCCGTGCGCACCATCCGTACGCCCACGCTGCTGGCCTACGGGCGTGATTCGCACTTCATCAGCTCTTACGACTACCTGCATAAAGCTCTGCCCAACTGCACCTCGGTGCTGCTGCCGGGCGGCGAGCATTTCGGCCCGCTCGAGCAGCCCGAACTGCTCACCAAACACATCCTCCAATTCCTGCACGACTCTCCGCCGGATGTACCGGAAGTCGTGGGGCAGACCCGCGATCTGCCCTGTAGCTGATCTCATGAGCATCCCGGCCCTTTCCCCAGCTCCTTCCCTTGCGGCGGACCCGCGGCCGCTGCCGCTTTTCGCCAAGCTGCTCTATGGCGTGGGGGACATGCCCATTACCGTGCTGATGGTGTTGTCCGGCCTTTTTATTCTGTTTTTTTACAACTCGGTGATGGGCCTGCCGGCATCGCTGGTAGGTATCGGCGTTTCCGCCAGCCTGGTGCTCGATGCGGTCCTCGATCCCTATATCGGCCATGTCTCGGATCGCACCCGTCACCGTTTAGGCCGCCGCCACGCCTTCATGCTGCCGGGTGCGCTGGCCACCGGCCCCCTTTTCTTTCTGTTGTTCAGCCCGCCGCGCAGCCTGGGACATACCGGGCTGTTCCTGTGGCTGCTGGCCTGTTCCATTGGCGTGCGCGCCGCCAGCGCGGTTTACCGCATCCCCTACCTCAGCCTGGGCGCCGAGATGAGTCGCGACTATGACGACCGCACCAGCACCATGGCCATACGCACCCTGTTCGGGCTGGCCGGGACCCTGGCGGCCGGCGGGCTTTCCTTCCTGCTCTTTTTCCCTGCCACCGCCGATGGCTCCGAACCCAAACTGCACTACGCCGGCTATCCGCACCTGGGGCTGGCCTTCGGTGCCCTGATGTCCCTTACCGGCCTGATTGCTTTCCTGGGCACGCTCGACTATCGCACCATGGGCGCCGGCAAAAACTCCGCCGCGCCGCCCTTCTTTTCCGCCTTCCGCACTTCCATGCGCAACGTGGCCTTCCGCAGCATCTGGATCTCAACCACCGTCTTCTTTCTGGCAATGGTGCTGAATTTCAGCGTGGCCATCCAATACTTCACCTGGTATGCGCGCATCAGCGGCGGCGGATCGCTGGGCTTGATTCAAACCTGTTTTTATGTGGGGGCGCTGGCGGGCGTGGTCCTGTGGATGACGCTGGCCCGGCGTACCGAGAAGCGTAGCCTGTACATTATGGCTACCGTGGCGACCGCTACGCTGTTGCTCGCGGCCGCGCTGCTCATCGGCGTCGGAAGGCCGCTGGGTGTCGGCCACGCCTTGCCGCTCATGATCGGGCACGTGGTGGCCGGTATCTTCGCCAGCGCGGTTTGGGTGGTCCCGGCCGCCATGATCGCCGACGTGACCGATACCGATGAGCTGGCCACCGGTATGCGCCGCGAAGGCATCTATTTCGGCATTATGAATTTCGGCGAGAAGATCGCCGCCGGCGGCGCCCTGTTTCTGGCCGGCTCCTTATTGAGTCTGTTGGGGAAGCTGGCCCACACGCCGGCTGGCACACTCGCCGGCGCGCCCGCCGCCACGCCCTATCTGGGCCTCTTATTTGGCGCCGTTCCGGCCGTGCTGCTGCTGATTTCGCTTATTTTTATTCTTCCCTACCGCCTGGACCGCCGCGCCGTCCACGCGATTCAACGGCAACTGGCGGCGCGCGGCAAAAGTGAATTGCCCGCCTGATGATCATGGCTGACGATAGACCTGTTGCGTTGATCACCGGCGCCGGCTCCGGCCTGGGTATGGAGGCCGCTCTATTTCTGGCTGCCCGTAATTTTCGCGTCTACGGAACCGCGCTTACCGAAGCCGAACAGCAGGACCTCCTCAACGAGGCCGCCCGGCGCCAGGTGCAAGTCTCCGCGCTGCAAATGGACGTGACCCGCCGGCCGGATATCGATCGTGCCGTCGCCTCCATCATCCGCGAAGCCGGCCGTATCGACGCCGTCGTGCATTTTGCCGGCATGGGGTTGCGCGGCTTCTTCGAGGACCTCTCCATGCAGGAGATCCGCCGGCTCTACGATGTGAACGTCTTCGGCATCATGGAGCTCACCCAGGCCGTGCTGCCGCACATGCGCGCGCGCCGTTCCGGACGCATCGTCATCACCGCCTCGGCCGCCGGCCGCATGGGGGAGATGAGCATTGCGGGCTATTCTTCCGGCAAGTTCGCCGTGGTAGGCCTGGGTGAGTGTCTGCGCCAGGAAATGGCCCTGTTGAATATTCAGGTTTCCGTGCTCGAGCCGGGGCTGATCTATACCCCCCACTTCGGGATCAACCGTAACCGCGCCCGCCGCGCCGTCGATCCCGCGAGCCCTTACTATTTCTGGTTTTGCCAGCACGAAGCCATCGTGGATAAACTGCTGGCCACTAATAAATTCACCGCCCAGGACATCGCCGGAGTGGTGTACAAGATTCTGACCGCGCGCCATCCCAGGCTGCACTACATGGTGGGATTCAAGCTGAAGCTGATGGTGACCCTGCGTGACCTCATCCCCTTCGAATGGTTCGAGCGAATACACCAAAAAATCATCGTCCGCATGGTGACCAAACCGCGCCGGCCCGCCACCGGTTTGAGCGGCCTGGATGCCGGCATCGGCGAGCGCGCCCTTTCTAAAGCTCATGATTGATCTGCACACACATACCGACCGTTCCGACGGCACGGCGTCCCCCGCGCAACTGGTCGGCGACGCGAAGACCATGGGCCTCCAGGCCCTGGGAATTACCGATCACGATACCCTGGACGGCTACGACACCGCCGCGCCGCTGGCGGCCGAAGCCGGGCTTGAATTAGTCTGCGGCATCGAGCTCAGCACACGGCCCGATCCTCCCCCGGATGGCTCACGTCCGCCTTCGGTGCACCTGCTCGGCTACTTCCTGCAAGCGCCGGCCGCGCCGCAATTCCGCGAATGGATTCGCGGCCATCAGGAGAGCCGCCGCGAGCGCAACCGCAAGCTGATCGCCAAGCTGAATTCGCTGGGCGTCGACATCACCCTCGAAGAGGTGCAGTCGCTCGGCAAGCACCTCACCGGCCGCCCGCACTTCGCCAAAGTGCTGCTGCGCAAAGGCTACGTGAAGACCAACCAGGAAGCCTTCGACCGCTACCTGGCGGACAATGCCTCGGCCTCGGTCGAGCGCGACGAACCGGAGCTGGTCGAAGGCGTGCGGCGCATACGCGACGGCGGCGGCCTGCCCTCGCTGGCGCATCCCGTACGCCTGCCGGTGCGCGACCGCGCCTCGCTCGAAGCGCTGCTCGCTACCCTGATCGACAACGGCCTGCAAGGTCTCGAGGTCTACCACAGCGAGCACAGCCCGGAAGATACCGCGCTTTACAAAGAGTTGGCCGCCCAGTTCCAGTTGATCGAAACCGGCGGCTCGGATTACCACGGCGACAACAAACCGTCCATTCATCTGGGCACGGGCAAGGGCGGCAACCTGCGCTTGCACTACAGCCTGCTGGAGAATATGCGGCGCGGTGTGGCGGAGATGACGGCGCGGTGAGCGGCGGCCTTTAGGGCCAGCCGGGACCATTTCGGGAATTCTGTACGCTAACGACACGCTGTGGCGGATTGCTTCCGGGTGGCGCGTACCAAGGAACAATTCCCGTTCCTCGCCTGCGATCATATAGTCCAGGAGATACGATGTCACGAGAGCAGAAAGTTGCCGCCGTTGAAGCCTATTTTAACTGCTTTG
>Ga0209006_10004688_pt1 | contig 12382 bp, 17 predicted proteins | sample JacPin_JW_Ref_O2_FD_188567 | JGI IMG/M metagenome (GOLD analysis project Ga0209006, IMG submission 188567) | Forest soil microbial communities from Algoma, Ontario, Canada - Jack Pine, Ontario site 1_JW_Ref_O2 (SPAdes) (version 2) | ecosystem: Environmental > Terrestrial > Soil > Boreal...
TGCGGATACAATTCGGCGCCCTCATAGGTCCAAGCAGAGCAGATGGAATGATGCGGCCGCCGCGCGATTGACTCGGCCTCGTTCTCTTCGTTGTTGGTCTCTTCGGCCCAACGCAGGCATTCTTCAGCGTAACGCTGGTATTCGGAGGTGGCCGTCATGATGCGCCCCTATCAAACCACACATCATTTTCCGGCAATTCAATGCAGGTTCCCTTATTAGGTTCCATTGAAATTGGGACAGTCGAAAAATCAAATTAGGACAGAGGGCTCGGAGTTAGGACAGGTGCCGTCTAAACCTAGCCGGCATTGGTCCGGGGGCAACAGCGGTCCCGAAGCGGGGTGTTCCGAAAACCCGTCAAAATTCAGTCGTCAGAAAATGAATCTTTCCGGGCTTTTTCGAGCCTCCATTTTGGTGTTCCACGATTTTAGGAACACTCTGCGGTATGGTTTTGCGCCGGATCGGAGGGCGCGACCACGACCAAGGCACGGAAGGCGACGGCGGCGGGCAATAAGCGGCAACGCGGTCCACGGTCGATCGCCGGGGCGAAACGGGTTGCCTTCTATCAACGGGTTTCGACGGGCGGGCAGACCACCGCGAACCAGCGCCGCGAGCTGCAGGCAGTTGCCAAACGCCACGGCTGGAACGTGGTGCACGTCTTCGAAGACAACGGCATATCGGGCGCCAAGGATCGCGACCAGCGGCCAGGGCTCGACGCACTGCTAAAGGCCGTTGCCCGTCGCGAGATCGACATGGTGGCGGCGTGGTCGGTCGATCGCCTGGGGCGGTCGCTGAAAAACCTGGTCGAGGTTTTGGGCGAGTTGCACGCCAAGGGCGTTGATCTCTACCCTCACCAGCAAGGGCTCGACACGTCCACGCCAAGCGGGCGGGCGATGTTTCAGATGATGGGCGTGTTTGCCGAATTCGAGCGCGCCATGATCCGCGAGCGCGTGCGCGCCGGGATCGAACGGGCCAAGGCGGAAGGCGTCACACTGGGGCGCCCGTCGATCGAGGACAGCAACGCCGCCAAATACGCAGCCATCAAAGCGGCGCTGGTGGCGAAGCAAGGCGTTCGGCGGATCGCCCGCGATCTCCAGACCGGCGTCGGCACGGTGTTGCGGATCAAGGCGGAACTGGCGGCGTGATATAACTGGCCAACAAGGGCCTGGATACGCGAACCCTGCAGGCCTATCTCGGCCACGGCTCAATCAATTCGACGACGCGTTAAGCCGCGCTGGCACCGGGCCGGTTTAAAAACATCGGGGCCGGGTGTGACGCGCAACAGTCATCCCGGGCGCAGCGAAAGCGCCGGACCGCTGATCGGCGCGGACCCGTCAGCGCCGTACACAAAAAAGTACGCGCACGGGATAGCTAAAGAGCAGCCCCGGCGGGGGTCGAAGTCCGCCGAGGCCCTTGCGCCAGAGTTACCTCCGGGTTGGGATCGGAGCCTGCCCTGGCCACCAATGCAAAACCTCACCACCGATCGATAGTTCCGGCATCGCCTGTAACGTTAATCCGCGATCGTAATGGAGCCGTCGGGCAACGCATGCTCGGATGGCCGACGGGCGGGGCGACGGTTAGTTACCCTTTCAAGTCCGTCGTCACGCTTCGGGCCCCAGGCGCGTGATACAGCGCGCTTGGGGTTCCTTTCCATGATCATTGCCGCTTCATTGCCCCTATCGCGACTGGATGGCGCCCGTTCGGCGCCGCTATTGGGCTGGAGCATCCAAGCGTGTATTTGACGGGGGATGCGATGGACTATGATTCAGATTCACTCATCAAACTTCAGCAAGAAGCACGGCGTCGGCGACAACGACACGCTGAGCACCAACAAATCGTTCCAAAAATAGAAATGCGCATCAGCGCCTGGCATGTCGACCAGTTCGGCAACCGAACACGTGAAATCAAAGCGCGCGATTAGCTAGCGCAGGGCGAGCATCGCCAGTAGCTCACTGTCAAAGAAAATCCCCAAGCAGTCTTATGCTGGCTTGGGGATCCCTGAGTTGTTGCCTCAACTAGGCTTTGTTTGCCCTGGCGGCAGGGGTGTCGGGGGACGGGTACCGCCGGGTCGGGCCTAACTTGGCGCCAATAGGCGCGCAATAAATCAGTTGCGCCATTGAACCATAGGTCACCAGAAGAACGATACGAAAGACTCTTCCTGGGCGTCGCCCGCGGCGTACACCAGGGACTCTCTGGCTTTAATGAGGGGCTTGGAAATGTAGCTTTTGCGCCCGTGGACGCCCTCGACGGTGGATCAAATTATATCGTCGACAAGTTGGCCGCCGCCTTCGGTGCCGCGCCGCCCCCGCCGGTGACAAGCGCACACGACTACTACAATCGAGCGTTCGTCGCGCCCGCTGGACCGCCGCAAACTAACATAGAGCAACAAATACGAGGTGCGAGCCGTTCGTTCGGAACTGACGCGCCAGCCTATCTACTCACCGGCGGACTGGGCGCGGTCGGGGCGCGTTCCGGTGTGACACTCGCGGAGCAAATGGCGCCCGGCCTACTCGAAAAAATCAGGCCGGCAGCAGACGCACTCAGCCATATCGTTGATCGAAGCAATCCCACGGTGCGCGACGCTATGGGGTTTCTTGCGACCAAACTCGGGAACATGGTTCCGAACTTCGTCAACGCCCTACACCCGACCAACGTTGCAAACACAGTGCGCGCGTCAAATGTGCAGGGCGCAGCGGACGACACTTTGCAACAAGTAGCCAGGCGCCCACGCACGGTCGCCTTCGGTGATTTTGCCAGAGACTGGCGCAGCGAGAAGCGACGTCAAACCGGAGAAGCCGCGCAGCAAACCCCGCCTCCGTACTAATAACCAGCAAATCCCGCCCCTTCGCAGAACGGTGCCAAATGAGCCAGCCCACCCCTTTCACCGAAGCTGTAAGTCGGCACTGGGGAATTCGTTGGTTTGGCATCGCGCGATGCGGAAACCCGCAATGTCAGGCTGATATCTTCATCGCTTCTTCCGCAGGGTGCCGCAACACATAACCACGATTCCAGACGGTTTCGATGTAGTTTTTACCGCCCGAGGCGTTAGTTAGCTTCTTGCGCAGCTTGCACATGAACACGTCGATTATTTTCACTTCCGGCTCGTCCATGCCGCCGTAAAGGTGGTTGAGGAACATTTCCTTAGTGAGCGTCATATCCTTGCGCAGCGAAAGCAGCTCGAGCATCTGGTATTCCTTGCCGGTCAGACGTACGCGCGCGCCGTTGATCTCAACCATCTTACTGTCGAGATTGACGACGAGGTCACCAAACTGGACCGTTGACTGCGCGTGGCCCTTGGAGCGGCGCACGACGGCGTGGATGCGCGCCACCAGCTCGTCCTTGTGGAACGGCTTGGTCATGTAATCGTCGGCGCCGAAACCGAAACCTTTAACCTTGTCCTCGATGCCGGCAAGGCCCGAAAGAATGAGAGTCGGCGTCCTCACCTTCGAAACGCGCAGGCTGCGCAAGACTTCGAAGCCTGACATGTCCGGCAGGTTGAGGTCGAGGAGAATAATGTCGTAATCGTAAATCTTGCCGAGATCGATCCCTTCCTCGCCGAGATCGGTTGTGTAGACGTTGAAGCTCGCGGATTTGAGCATCAACTCGATCGATTGTGCAGTGGAAATATCGTCTTCAATAATCAATACGCGCATGCGAGTCCCTTTCGTCGCGGCCTTGAACGCCAGGCGGGTAGGCCCGTTGCCGGCCTTCGGAAATTTGGGACAAAGTGATTCGCGGCACGCTATCGAAGGATGGTTAATAAGACCTTACCGCCATCGGGATCGAGTTTGAAAAGCTCCGCGCATGTGAGTGGCGGGGCTGAGTTCGTGGCCTCGCTCATGGCAAAGCTGCGAAGTTCTAGGACCGTGATTTGCCGCGACAAAATCACGAAGGCTGGTGGGAATTCGGTAGCTCGGTTGACACGCGAAGCAGGGTCCGTTGAGGGCTGGCCGGGGCCGTGCTGCGGCTAGTGAGCACGCGCGTAAGTTCGTAGGGTTGCGTCCTAGAGGAGGGGACGATAGCTAAGGCATTTAACATCTCACTAGTTCCGGAAAAACTCTGGCAGCCGATCACCCCTTGGAAGTTCTATCAGCAGGGTGCGCAATTCGGCTTTATCAACATCGATCTGGGTAACGCAGCAGCGCTCCTCGGGTCACGACCTCTTAAGGACGTTCTTAACTGACGACGCGTACCACCGCCCGCCACGGCGCGTATCGGTCCCTCGCGCGTTCAAGGCGCGAAATCGAGGCTACATCGGTGCGTGTCGCGCACGACCTTCTCAACACTCGCCTCATCCACCGTGAGCTTAGACAAATGCTCTTCGGCCGCTACATGCGCCGCCGTCATTTGAGCAAGCTGCTTCTGCATCTTCTCAAGAACACGGTGCGCCTCTGCTATACGCGCTGCATGGCCGTCTCGTTCATACTTAGCCATTAGTTAGCCTTGCCGAACGATGCGGCACTGCTGATCTTCTATGTGCTTTGCGGCTAAATCGACAAGTTGCTTAGCGGTTACAGCGGGGGTCGTCCATTAAACGTCAACGCTTTTGAACCATCGTTGTTTCATCCTTTCTAGGGCGCGTGGACCCACTAACGGGAGCCACAGCCGTATTGATGCGAGCTGGATGAAGCAAGGTAGTTGACCGCGAGCGGCGTAAACTCATGGAGGGCGTCAGTGCCAAAACGGCTGATGATTTGGGCGCTGGCATTGATACTGCTCCTCGGTGCCTTTCCGCTGCTATCACTGCTGCTGGCAGTGCTTTTCGCTTCAGCCTTCGGCTGCCAGCTCGATGAAGGCTCGGTCCATCCATGCGTGGTTCTCGGCCTCGATTTCGGTGGCCTGCTGTATCCAATGGCGGTCGGTGGATGGTTCGTTATGTTCACAATACCGCTCGCCGGATTGGCGCTGATTGTTTGGCTCATCGTCTTGGTAGTCTTGCTTTTCATGCGTAGGCATCGCTGAGCCTAGTCCCCCCAACAGCCGCAGTGCAGTCAAGCCCGAGCGAGCCCGCCCCGCGCTGTTTGCACCCCGCGCGCATTGAGCGACCGCTTGTGAAACCAAACGGACCTTTCAGCCACACCGAACAAAGCAAGGCTTTAATCAGTGGTATTGTCGTCCAGCGGTCATGTTTATAGGGCAAAAATAAAAATGGCACAGCGTCCAAGTTGCGCCTTCCCGAATGAGAAGTTTCAGGCAGCATAGACCGTGTCATCGGCTCAAGATTTCTATGACTATGCGGACGAGCATTTCGGCTGGGCGGAAACTGCCAGGACGGAACGCGAGCGAGCGATCTTTTTTCAAATGGCAGCAGCTTGGCTTGAGGTCGCTCAAAGGTGGGAGGAAACTTCCGCAAGGTGCAGCGCCCCGCAGTTACGCTGTGAGCATCGAAGCGACGGCAGAGGCTGAATAGTGCCGCCCGCTTGGTGTAACGAACCCCCGGCTCGCCAAAGCTGCTGCAATAGCGCGGAGAGAAGGTGAGCGTCCGTTGAGATTAGTATGCAGTTGCCTCGCAAGCGCGACCAACTCTGGCCCTCCCTCACGTTCTGCATACGACTTCCGGCCCTCACACTTTCCTCGCCGGCGCCGCACACCTGAGCACCATCACCGATATTTTGTAAGCCAACAAAACTCGCCCCTCACCGTCATTGAGCCATGCGCCGACGAATAAAAAGGGCGGCCGAACAGGCCGTGTGAGAAGTAGGTGAGTCAGATAAAAGGGCCGCATCGGCAACGGAGCGGCCTTTTTCCATGAGCTACATTTCGGGCGAGGATCGCGGTCAGCCGGCACTGCTGTCGGCGGCGATTCAGGAGCATATGGCGGCGGATGCGCCGTCAGACGAACGCGCGGGCGGCTTCAATGAGATAACTTCAGTTTTTACCGGCCCGCAGTCCGCGCACTCGTAGGTGTGGAGCGCGGCGCAGCCACGTCCTGGCCGACTATCCCCTGGCTACGATCGGCGCTTTTCCTTTACCGACAACCGGTGCCTTGCCCTTGCCGACGTACGGCGGGGGCGGCGGCGGACCGAGATCCGCCGCGAAAGCGGCTCCTCCCTTTACGACAGTGAGCCCCAGTGGGGTTTTCACTATCTGGGGGAAATTCATCATGGCGATAGCGAACGCTACCGCGGCCCCGAAGGTCAGAAGTTGTTTCATGTCAGCCCACCCCTCTCGAAGAGCATAGTGAACACGACACTAGAAATTTTGGACGCTCGAACTAGTGCAAAAATGTCACAACCGCGCACCAACTGACCTCACGGGAGGGGAACCCCAGTGCCATTGCTACGACGGCTCATCAGCGGCCGGTGCGCGACATGGAGTTCAAAATCAAGGCGTGGGCATTCACAGCCGAGGTCGAAAACGGGGATGACCTAGTCGACTTTGACCTAGCCGACTTTGACCCAGTCGACTTGGCCAACCGGCAGCTTGGTTGATTGTGACGATGTGGACAGCAAATTCATCACATCGCTGCGGGATGACATCCTGCTCATCAAGCGATTGATCTGGGGCGCCGGCATGGTGATCGGCTCGATCATAACGGTCGATAGAACGCGCTGTCTGCGCCTTCGCGGGACTACCGGAGCCGCCGATGAATGACACGGTGGCCAGTATCTGGAATGAAGGCGAGGAAGACAAAACTGCTGAGGATGCGGCCTAAGCGGCGGCTTCGCAGGTTGGCGAGTCAGATGACAAGGGCCGCATCGGCAACACCGCGGCCTTTTCCATGAACTGCATTTTGGGCGAGGATCGCGATCTAACATGTGTGGCTATCAGCCCGACCGCGACGAGTGCGGCGGCGACCGCATCACCCCCATCACCGAAAGCCTTGTGCGTGATCTGCGGCGCTCGTTGAAGGCGTGACCAAAAACATCGAAACGCCAGCGGCGCCGGCTCGATCCCGGCGCGGTTTCCTTACCCCGAATCACGGCGCCGCGGCCATGGCTGAATTCAATTTAAGCAAGTGAGCCACTTATTTCGTCAAAGTCGCGATCTGATCGTTGAGCCAGGCCAGCTCGCGCTTCCAGTCAGCGTTGTTCGGCAAAAGTTTCAACAGCTGAATCATAATGGCCTTTGCCTGCCGCAGCGCGGCCAGCGCGTTCTCAACATCATTGGCTCGGCGATACACGACGGCAAATTTCGCGCAGGTCGCGGCAAGATCATGCTGCCAGCCGGCGTTATCAGGATCAGATTGCGCCAGCCGGTCTCTGATGGTGAGGCTGTCGTGGTAGGATTGCACAGCGCCCGTAATGTCGCCCTGCGCCAACTGAACGCCGCCGATCCTCTCGTATGTCACCGACAGATCTTGCTGCCGGCTGGTGTTGCCGGGATCGGACTGCGCCAGCCGGTCAAAGATGGCGAGGCCGTCGCGGTAGGACTTCAGCGCCCCTGCAGGGTCGTCTTGCCCTGCCAACATGTCGCCGATCCTGACGTAGGTCACCGCAAGATCTTGCCGCCAGACGGCGTTGCCTGGATCGGATTGCGCCAGCCGCTCTCTAATGGCGAGGCTGTCGCGGTAGGATTTCAGCGCCGCCGCAAGGTCGCGCTGCGCCATCTGCACGTCGCCGACCTTGATGTACGAACGCGACAGTTCGCGCTGCCACCTGGTATTGCTGGGATCGGACTTCGCCAGCCGTTCGGCAATGGCGACGTCCTCGCGGTAGGATTTTAGCGCCCCCGCAAGGTCGCCCTGCGCGACTCGCACGTCGCCGATCTTGCTGTACGCCACCGACAGATCGCTCTGCCATTCGGCATTGCCAGGATCAGTTTTCGCCAGCCGCTCCAAGATGGCAAGGCTAGCGGAGTACGACTTGAGGGCACCCACAAAGTCACCCTGTGCCAGCTGCGCGTCGCCGACCTTGTCGTACGACACCGACATTTCGCGCTGCCACGTGATGTTACTGAGATCAGATTGCGCCAGCCGGTCTATGATGGCGAGACTCTCGCGGTAGGATTTCATCGCCCCCGCAAGGTCGCGCTGCGCCATCTGCACGTCGCCGATCTTGTTGTACGACAGAGATAGACTACGCTGCCAAGCGGCGTTGTCGGGTTGGGCCTTCGCCAGCCGGTCAACAATAGCGAGGTCCTCGCGGTAGGACTTCAGCGCCCCCGCAAGGTCGCCTTGCGCCACCTGCGCATCGCCGACCTTGTCGTACGCCACCGACAGATCGTGCTGCCAGCCGGTGTTGACGGGATTGGATCTCGCCAACCGGTCTTTGATGGCGAGGCTGTCGTGGTAAGACTTGAGCGCCGCCGCAATGTCGCCCTGCGCCAGCTGCACGTCGCCTACCATACTGTACGCCACCGACAGTTCGCGCTGCCACGTGGTGTTGCTGGGATCGGAAGTCGCTAGCCGGTCAAAGATAGCCAGACTGTCGCGGTAGGATTTCAGCGCTCCCGCGAGGTCGCCCTGCGCCACCTGCGCCCCGCCGAGCCTGCTGTACGCCACCGACAGTTCCTGTTGGTAGTCGGTACTCTCCGGATTGCCGGCAAGCAGGTCTGCCAAGATTTGTTTGGCCTGCTGGGCGGCGGCAAGCGCGGCCGCCGTGTCGCCGATCGCCAGCAGAGAATTTGTAACTTCCAAGAGAGCCGCGGCCTCGCTGCGCCTGAGGTCCGCCGTCACCTGCCCGGATTGGATGAGCTGCTTTTGAAGTGCGAGCGCCCGGTTTAAAATGTCTTTGACCAGTGCGGCGGGGACTCCAACCGTATCACGGAACCGCTGCGCCAGGTCGTACACCAAGCTGTTGGCCGTCTTGGTGGCGGCGGCGAGTGTGTCTTCGGCGCGACTGCGTTGCTGCTCAGCGAGTTGCCGTTGCTCGTTCGCTACTCGCTGCTGTTCGACCGCAATGCTCCGCTGCCAGTAGGCCACGCCAGCAAGCGCGAGTGCGACCACAAGGCCGGCTGCAAGGCTCCCGGTGAGGACGTTGCGACGCCGGGTGGTTCCGCGTCGGCTCGCCGTTACGAATGCTTGGGTTTCCGCTGTCGGCTCCGGTGCGCCGCGCGGGCGTGACGCGATCCAGCGCTCGGCCTCTTCCAGCACCGGAGACCGCAGCAGGAGCCCACCGGGGCGACTAGCTACCGACCAGCGGTGCGCGGCTTCGCCGAACTCGGTGTGTTGCCTGACCCAGCCGATGTCGGTCTGCAGCGCCTCCGCAAGCTGATCGGCGCTCGCATCAAAGCGATGTGGGTCATCGAAGAAAATGAAGTTCAGCCGTCGCAGCGCCTCGGGCACCACGCCGTCTTCGACGCGCCGGCAGACAATCGGTGCAAAACGCTTGTTCAGCGAGGCCGCGTGCGCAACCTCCTTGAGAGCGACATCAGAGGCGACCGCGTCGGGCGAGAGGACGAAAACGACAGTGTCGGCCCGCCCGATCAGCGCCTCGATGCGCTTCCACCAATCCTCAAAGGCATAAATTTCGCTGTGGTCGATCAGCGGCTCGAAGCCGCGCGCCTTGAGCGCAGCTTCAAGCCGATCAGCGAAGGCCATGTCCTTGCGTGAGTAGGAGATAAAGACTCTGGCCTTCGGCCCGGTCTCGCTCGCTGATTCGACTTTCGCATCCACAGGTCGCGACCCTCCTCAGAGGGAAAACATTAGCAGAGAATAGAAAGATTCACCGCTCGCGTTTGAATGCGGCGTCATTGCCTAGGTCGCTGGTAAGACTTGTCGCAACAAAACAACTGGATCGCGCGGCTACGATCGGCCACGCCGCGTGAAGTGCTGCAGTCTCTGTCCACTCGTTGGGGGCATTTTGGAGTAAGCGCATGTCACCCACCCACCATTGCAGATGCTTAGAACACGCCCGCCAGTACGAGTGGTACGCGACCCGCACAAGTGATGAGGGGACCGCAAATTCCTCGTCCGAATGGCGAAGCATTGGACGAAGCTAGCTAGCGAGAAAGAGCAAGACATTCGGGCCTTAGCGGCCACCCAACTGAGGCGTGACCAGCTTGGCATTGGCGACGGCGACCCGAACCTGCTTGGCCGCGCCGATGGCATCGGCCTCCCGCCGCCTGATCGGCAATCAAGCGCCGACGAGGCAGGCGAACTGGGCTAGACTCCGGCGCGAACGCGGCGCGGCGCACCGCACGTAAACTATTCGGAGTTTCAGGGTGTTGATCATTTCCTTGGTCGGGTGCAATAGCCCCCTTAGAACACGGTTCACAGTGCTGCGGTGAATTCCGGTCTTTCGTGACCAGGCACTCTGGCCGCCAGCCAGTTTGATCTCCTTGCGGAGGAGGCTAACGACGTCATTTTGATCCAAATGGCGTGGCATCACGGCTCTTAAATTGTCGCCAGACACAACCGCCTGTATCGCGATCGAAACCGTTTTGCGCCAAAGCGGACGTGAGTTCGTCCTTTCGACCTAGATAGGTGATGCGGCGCGACTGTTGTTGCATCATTTTGACTATTGGTTCGTTCGGACCTTACAGCCAGAGCCATCTCAAGACAGGTTATAAGTTCAGTGTAGCTTGATTCTCCACCCATTTTGGTCTCCGCAGTGCAATGCTTCTTATCGTCCCCGGAAAATGTCGACCACACCTTTTTCAATGCCTCTCGATCGGCTTGCTCGCCACTCATGCACCGATCAAATGTAACAGTCGGTTCACCTCCGGCCAACGGATCAGTAGCTTGACTAGCAATTCCGCGGCACAGCTGCTTCACATCGAGGTTTGGAATCTCATCCGAATGAGCTGACAAGGTCGAGCCCAAGATTGCTGGGAAAATTCCAATGACCACCAAAAAAACACGCATCGCAATCATCATTGGCATATTGTTCAGGTAGTGGAAATCGTGGGCGGCTTTCGGCCGCCCCTTTTCTATTGGTATGCTGCAACCTGCCTGGTCGGGACACGCCCCTCGATCCACGCCGCAGAGCGATTCTTTATCCAGTGCAGCGCTTCAAAATGGGCTTTGAATTTATCGATCAGTTCGATCGTGCCGTCGGGCCATTCGGCTTCGACCTGCCACAGCTCGCCGTCTCGTAGAATCACGCAAAAAAATGGCTTTCGCAACATCATGCTAATCACGGACGCGCAGAGCCCCAAGCCTGGGGGCGCAAAAGCGCTTGGGGCCTTTTAACCCAGACTGCGGGCTGGCCGCCCTTTCTACTGAGTGCTGTTGTCGACATTTACGAATGGGCGCTTCGCCGTTTTTGCATTGCGGTGCCGCGATATCATCTCGCGAACCAAACCGCATCCAAACGACAGACCAAAAAGAATTACGAGTACGCGTGCGACCCATCCTGACATAGCCAAATCCTAGACCCACCCAACTATAGGTTTCACGTCATTGCAGTGTGGTCGATACTCGACCTCTTCAGGATGCTCCGATTGCATCCAGCATACGACGACGTGCTCATCTTCGACTCGAATGACCACGCCGACGTATTCATGAACGCCGCGACGTACCGCCACCTTCATACCGAGTTCGATCTTTCTCTCGACGCTATGCATAGCAGCCGAAGCCGTTTTCTTTCTGGAACCCCAAGCGCGGAGGCCAAACGCGCTTGGGGCCCAAAGCGAGACCGCGGGGCTGGCTAAGTGACCCCCTCGTCGCGCCCCACGATCCGAGAAGCATACGCCGTGCCACAACCCCCGCCGGGGCCGCTATTGGGTTGGATGCGATGCTCGACTTACTACGGACAAAAGGAGGCAGCATCGGCTGCCCTTTTCAATTCGCGTTTGTCAGGTGCAGTACATGATGTAGCACGTCGCACCCCGCGGCGTGCGCACCGCGCATTCGCGCAAGGCGATGACCTTCGCACTACCCAAGTTACCTGACCGGCCCCAGCCCGAAGCACCTGTCGTGCCCCGCGCCGAGCAGTACCAAGCCGACGCGGGAGACGGTATCGCCGTCGCGAATGTAGCGGCCACGACGATCGCAGCTAAAAGTGATTTCATTTGATGATCCTCAATAGCACTCAGCTTGCCGAGCTATCATGTGCTGGGCGAGCGACTCCACCACGATCGGGGATTAACGTTACAGGCGGGCCGACCGGGCTGCGATGCTCGCCCCGCGTTGTTTGGGTTATTAGAAGTAGCGGAAGCAAAGTCCCAGGTATCTTGTTACACTGGAGGCCGGGACGACGGGGCACCGAGGGGGTGCTCCCATGCGCGATATTGTCTTCGTCGCCGGCATAGCCTTGGGATTGATCATTACCGTGGCATGGATGGCCTTTCTGGCATTTGAATTTGCTAAACTGTTTGCATCGTTCTTTTGAAATCAAGGGTGCAGCAGCGTCGACCGTCCTTTTTGTTTATGGAGTCCCTGAACAGGATTGCCGGCACTGCGAGTTAGGTGTGGCGCGGGCGACACATGCCGAAACTTTAAGCTGAGCCGTGTTGCAATGTTTCAAACAACCGTTTTAATCTGAAGCCGATGGTTTGAACG
>Ga0209006_10004689_pt1 | contig 12382 bp, 9 predicted proteins | sample JacPin_JW_Ref_O2_FD_188567 | JGI IMG/M metagenome (GOLD analysis project Ga0209006, IMG submission 188567) | Forest soil microbial communities from Algoma, Ontario, Canada - Jack Pine, Ontario site 1_JW_Ref_O2 (SPAdes) (version 2) | ecosystem: Environmental > Terrestrial > Soil > Boreal...
GCAGGCGGAGTCGGCGCTGCGCAATACCTGGTTGGCACTCGCGCGCACCCAGGTCCTGGCACCGGTCTCAGGTTACGTAGTGCGCCGCGCGGTGCAGCTCGGCCAGCAGGTCGCTCCTGCCACGGAAATGCTGGCGATCGTGCCGGTGGATTCGATGTGGGTGGATGCCAATTTCAAGGAGAACCAGCTGAGCGGACTGCGCATCGGGCAGCCCGCCACGGTCTCGGCGGACATGTACGGCTCGCACGTGCGCTACCACGGGCGCGTGCTCGGCATCACGGCCGGGACCGGCAGCGCACTCGCGGTCCTGCCCGCACAGAATGCCTCCGGTAACTGGATCAAGATCGTGCAGCGCCTGCCGGTACGCATCGGGCTCGATCCGCAGGAGCTCGAGCAGCACCCACTGTTCCTCGGGCTCTCGACCAGCATCGACGTCGACGTGACTGACCAGAAGGGCGCGGCGCTGTCACGGCAGGCAGCCTTCCCGGTCGCCCTCAGCACCGACGTCTACGCCAACCAGGAAGCCGGTGCCGATGCCGCCATCGCGGAGATCCTCGCGGCGAATCTTGAGCACACGGCTGCAGCCGGAGCGCACCCGGCATCACCCTCTGGCGGGCCCGAGCGGCCGTGAGCGACGCCCGCAGCGCCGGCGCCAGCACTCCGTGGCTGATCGCGCCCGTGGTGGCACTGGCCGCGTTCATGGAGATCATGGATATCTCCATCGCCAACGTCGCCCTGCCCCACATCGCCGGCGCCCTGTCCTCGAGCCAGAACGAGTCGACCTGGGTGCTCACGAGCTATCTTGTGACCAATGCCATCATCATGCCGATCTCCGGCTGGCTCGCGAATACCTTCGGCCGCAAGCGCCTGTTCCTGACCTGCATCGCCGGCTTCACCGCCACCTCGCTGCTGTGCGGGTTCGCGCCCAATCTGCCCAGCCTCATCGTGCTGCGCGCCCTGCAGGGGGCCACCGGTGGTGGCCTGCAGCCGGTCGGCCAGGCGATCCTCGCCGACAGTTTCCCGCGCGAGAAGCGCGGCATGGCGTCCGCCATCTACGGCATCGCCGCGGTGGTGGCGCCGACGATCGGCCCGACCCTCGGGGGCTTCATCACCGACAGCTACAACTGGCGCTGGATTTTCCTGATCAACGTTCCGGTCGGCATGGTGCTGCTGCTGCTCGTTACCTCGCTCATCAAGGACCCGGGTCCGGACCGCAGCAAGGCGGTACCACTCTCGGTTGACTGGCTGGGATTTGGCTTCGTGGCGCTCAGCCTCGGGTGCCTGCAGGTGGTGCTGGACCGCGGCCAGGACGCCGACTGGTTCGGCTCGCCCCTGATTACGGCGCTCGCCATCACCTCGGCGGTGGCATTCGTGCTGCTGATCTGGCGCGAGCTGCATCACGAGCACCCGATGGTGGACCTGCGCCTCATGCGTAACCCCGACTTTGCCGTGACCTTCTGCCTCATGCTGATGCTCGGGTTCATGCTGCTCGGCAGCACCTTCCTCATACCCGCCTACACGCAGTCCCTGATGGGATACCGCGCGGTGGACGCAGGCCTGGTGCTGACCCCGGGAGGCTTCGCCACCATCGCGCTGCTGCCGCTGGTGGGGCGCTCCATCAACAAGGTCGACCTGCGCCTGCTGACGGCCGTGGGCCTGATCATCGGGGGCGTGAGCCTGCTGCTCATGACCAACGTCTACCTGGGGGTTTCCTTCCGCACGCTGATGTGGCTGCGGATACTGCAGTCGATGGCGTTGCCGTTCCTGTTCGTGCCCATCAACGCGCTGGCATTCCGTGACATCCCGCCGGAGAAGACCAACAACGCCTCGGCGCTCATCAATCTCGCCCGCAACTTCGGCGGCAGCATCGGCATCGCATTCGCCTCAACGGTGCTCACGCGGCGCGCGCAGTTCCACCAGAGCCGCCTGGTCGAGCAGCTGCAGCCGCTGAACCCGTCCTACCCGGACTACACCCATCAGCTCGGCAGCGCCCTCGGGGTCGCTCCCGACACTCCGACAGTGCTGGCGAGCGTCTACCAGCAGGCCATCGAGCAGGCGACGCTCCTCTCCTACCTCGACGGCTTCAAGCTCCTCGGCCTGATCTTCCTCGCACTGCTGCCGCTGCTGCTCCTGGTCAAGCCCGGCAAGGGCGGCGCGCCTGCGGTGGCGGCGCATTGAGGGCAGCGCCGCCGGATCAGAACGGGTAGTTGATCCCGGTGAAGAAGGCCGCGCCCTCGGTGCCGTAGCCGATGTCGACGTAGCCCACCACGTAGGGGCGGGCGATGCCGCGGAAACCCACCCCGCCGATGGCGTGAACGTGCGACAGCGGGAAGGTGTTCGAGTCGCCGAAGACGCGCCCGGCGTCCACGAACGGGCTCATCTCGATGTCCACCTTGGTCGTGCCGGCATCAAAGGAGAACACCCGGTGGCGCAGCTCCAGCGTAGTCGAGTAGGAATCCTTGTCGGTGTAGCGACCGGCGCCGTAACCACGCAGCGGCTGCTCGGCGCCGACGTCCGCGCGATCGCCACCGAGGGTGCTGAGCGCCCAGAACGGCGCGTTGTTGTCGCTGAGCAGGTAGCGCAAGGCGACGTGCACGGCGAGCACGGTATCGTGGAAGGCCGGCCAGAAGCAGCGTCCATCGAAGCCGGCCTCCTTGTACAGGGCGTCGTTGAGGACCGAACTGTTGGCGGCACCGGTGTAGAAGATCCACTGCATGCCGCGCCGCGGGATCGTGAGGTCATCACGCGTGTCGTAGGTGAGCGAGATGCGGTTCAGGAACTCCTTGCCGGTGCCGAGCACGCCCGTGCCGAAGCGCTGCTCAATCGAATCGATGCCGGGCAGCGTCCCGGGCAGCACCTCGACCTCACGCGCGCGCACCGTGTAGGCGAGCTGCCAGATATGCGAGATGTTCCATCCCATCTGCAGTTGTGCGATCTCCTGCTGCGCGGTGTAGTTGGTCTGCGCCGACTGCGGCGTGTCGTTGCCGATGCCGTAGAAACGCGGCGTGCCATCGCGGTCGGTGATGAGGCTGGCGCTGAATGACAACAGGTCGCGCCGGGCGCGGCCGCGCTGGTACGCCAAAGCAAAGCCGCGCTCGACGCGTTGCTTGATGCCCGCGACCACCGACCACTGCTCATCGTCGGATGGGTAGGAATAGACACGCGCGTGCACCCCCCACCCGAAATAGGTGTTGTGGACGAGGTCGGGCGCCGTGATGCGATCGATCTCGTGCTGATCATCCGCGTGCAGCCACACCGGCAGCACCCCGATCGTGGTGCCGCCGTTGGGGTCGGTGCCGATGCTCGGCACGGGTATGAAGGGCGCCGTCGCCGGGTTCAGCCAGCGCGCCAGTCCGGTCGGGGGCGCCGCCGGGGACGGCGCCGGCGGCAGCGGGGAATCCGGCGGCACCGGGGAGGGTTGCTGCGGCAGGTCCGCGGGCGGCAGCTGTGCGAACGTCATGCCCCAGGGCAGGAGCGCCAGCAGCAGGCAGGCTAAGGTGCGCACGACACGTGCCGCGGGTGCGCAGAACCAGCCCGGGCCGCGGGGGCGCGCCGGGAAGTCACGCGCCACTTCCGGCCGCGGCAGTCAGGTGCCGCAGCAGACGCTCCCGCACCGCTACCGGGGTCTGCGTGGGCCGCGGCAGGCCCACTGGAGCCCCCGGGCGCGTGGCGAGGCATGCGAATCGGACACCGCCGGCAGCAGGGGTCTCAAGCCACGCGCCGATGCGCCCGAGGTCCGAGGTCTGCAACGCGGTGGAATAGCCACAGGCGGCCGCGATCGCGGCAAACGACACATGCGCGGAGAGGCTCGCCTGACCGCCGGTGGAATCATGCACGCCGTTATCGAGCAGCAGGTGCCAGAGGTTTGCAGGCCCATAGGCCCCAAGCGTCGCAAAGTTGCCCATGCGCATCAGCGCCGCCCCGTCCCCGTCAATGGCGATGACGCGCAGGTCGGGGCGCGCCAGGGCCAGTCCCAGCGCGAGCGAAGTAACGCAGCCCATGGAACCGACCATGTAGAGATGATTGGGGCGATCATCCAGCGCGTACAGCTCGCGGCCACCGAAGCCGGTCGAGGCGAGCACCACGCTACTGCCCTGTGCCGTATGCTTCAGCACTTCCTGCAGCGCCTGCTGGCGCGTCGGACGCGCCGCCTCGGCCACCACTGCGCCGACCTCGGGCGTACACCGGGGCGGCGATGCCGCACCTGCCGGCGCCTGCAGCAGGGGAAAGTCCGCAACCGTGCCCTTGGGCATGACGAGCGCATACGGTCGCCCGCTCTGTTCCATATGATGTACGGCACGCTCGAGCGCGGGCGCGATGGCAGAGCGCTCGGCCGGAAACAGCTCCCAGGGGATCTGCATGAGCTCCAGGAGCTGCGGTGTGATGGGCCCCATGAGCGCGTGCTGCGGCTCATCGACAGTCCCCGGCTGCCCCCGCCAGGTGACGATGAGCAGCTGCGGCAGCCTGAAGGTCCAGGTGAGGGAGGTGAGCGGGCTGACCGCGTTGCCGAGGCCCGAGTTCTGCATCATGGTGACGCCGCGGTGCGCGCCCCCCAGCGTCGCTCCGGCGATCAGCGCCACCGCATCCCCCTCGTTCGCCATCGACAGGTAGCGCAGTGCCTTGTCCTGCAGAACGTAGTTGATGAAGGGCGTCAGGTAGGAGCACGGCACGCCCGCGTACCAGTGAAAGCCGCGCTGCCGCGCGGCCTCGACGAAGTCGCGGGCCTCAATCATCGTCGCGGCCGTAACCGGCGCCGGCCGCCGCGTCCGCCGCGTGGCCATGCGCGAAGTCCACCGCATCGCGAAACTCGGCAAGATCGTTCACGCCGCGCCAGTGGCCGTGCACGTACAGCACCTCGATCGCCGCGCCGTCCGCCAGCAGTGCGTTGATGAGTTCCGGCACGTCGAGGGCTGTGAAATCCGCGCGCGCGCGCAGCAGGTCCATTACGCGCCGCAGTCGCTCGAGACCCGCGCGGCGCACGTGCAGCATTCCGATCCAGCGTCCCTGCGGCGCCGGTGCACCTGCGGCAACTTGGTCGTCGCTGATGCGCTCGAGGAGCACCGGGGTGCCGAACAGATCCCGGTCGTCCGCGCGCGAGCAGTAGGCAAAATCCCGTACGGTGCTGTTGATGAGCGTCGCCTGCGAGGAATCCACCGCCACGGCGAACTCGGCGCGCCCATCGACGAGTTCCCGCACCAGGTAGCTGCGGAACAGCAGGTCGCCGTAGCAGATGAGCGTGTCGGCGCGCAGCGCGGGCACCGCGCAGTCAAGACTTACGAGTTCGCCGGTGAGCGCATGGCGATCATTGATGAGCAGGTTGATCCCGGATGCCTCGATCGCCTCTGCCCGGTAGCCGCCGATCACGGTCACCTCGTTGATGCCGCCTTTCTTGAACGCATCCAGCAGCCAGCGCAGCAGCGGCCGGCCGCCGATCTCGAGCATGACGCGCGGCCTTTCGGCGGTAACGGACTCCAGGCCCTTGCCTCTTCCGGCGGCCAGTACGACCGCGGCGCGTGAGGCGCTGGCGGCGGCCAGGTAGAGTTCCTCGGCGGCCGAGTATTCCTCCGCGTCCTGCAGGCGGAAGATCTCGCCCACCGGCGCGATGCGATCCTCCACGTGCACCAGGGTCTGGCTCGCATGCACCTCGGCGGCGAGCGTCTGCATGGCAGAAATCGCCGCGCGCACCATGTGATTGGCCCAGATCACGACGCTGACGCCGGCCTCGCGGAACACGGCGGTCGGCGTGCCGTAGTAGCGCGTCGGCACGATGACGAGCGGCCCGCGCCGCGCCCACTCGCGGGCAAAGGTGACGATTTCGTCTGCCTTGGAGAGCTTGCTGTGGATCAGGATCGCATCCGCCCCGGCGCGCCGGTAGGCTTCCGCGCGCCGCAGCGCCTCCTCCATTCCCCAGCCGGCGATGAGCGCCTCGACGCGCGCCACGATGCAGAAATTCGGGTCGCGCTGGGTGTCCTTGCCGGCGGCGATCTTGCCGACGAACTCGTCGACGTCGGCCAGCGGCTGGCGCTCACCGTTCAGGAAGCTGTTGGTCTTGGGAAACTGCTTATCCTCGATGCACACGCCGGCGACGCCGCGCTGCTCGAGTTTGCGCACCAGGCGCCGCAGGTTATTGAAGTTGCCGTAGCCCGTGTCGCCGTCCAGGAGGATCGGCAGATCGCTGGCGTCTACCATGAACTCGAGCATGTCGACGATCTGCGTCCAGCTCGCCTCGTTGTTGTCGCGCACGCCGAACTGTGCCGACATCGCCAGCCCCGAGGCCCAGATACCTTTGAAGCCGGCCTCGCGTACCAGGCGCGCCGAGAGGCCGTTGTGTGCCTCCATGAGAAACTCCAGCCGCGGGCTGGTCAGCATCTCTCGCAGGCGTGCGCTGCGCGTCGCAGCAATGCCGGTGAGCTCCGCTTCGGTGTCCGGGCGGTGCGCGTTGTCGCCGGAGTCGCTCATGGCGTGGGCCACATCACAGCTGCGGCAGGATCTCGTGCGCCGCGCGCTCGACATCGGCCGGGAAGTCGATCTCGATCCAGGGCCGCCCGGTGACGTCCGCCACGCCGAACCCGTAGCCGGGTTCGCGCAGCAGGTCCCGCACCGCTTCCTCGTGGGGCAGCGCGCCGCGGCCGCTGCCGGCATAGTCAGCGACGATGGCCGCCAGGCGCCGCGCGCCGCGCGCGTCGAACCGGAAGAACCCGACGGATTCACCGATGGTGTCGTACTCAAGACCTGCGGGCAGCTGCTTGCGCAGCTCGATCGGCACGCCGTCCCGCACACACACCTTCACCGGCTCATCACCCGCCTCGAAGTCACGGTCGATGAGCAGCCGGTTGGCGGGGCCATCCTTGGTTACCAGCGCTGTCATGATGCCCTCGTGATACAGCACATCGGCGTCCATGACGAGCACGTCGCCGCCCTGCGTCAGTGCGGCCGCCGCGGTGTGCAGAGTGAGGACACTGCCAAGCTCGAACTGGGGATTGAGGACGATCTGCGGCCGCGGCAGGTCCTCTAGACCTTGCAGATACTCCGCGACCACCTCATGCAGGAACCCCAGGGCGAGGACGATCTCGGTGACGCCCGCGGCCCCGAGGAGGCGCAGGTGGCGCTCGAGCAGCGTGCGCCCGCCAAACTCGAGCAGGCACTTGGGCTGCTCCTGGGCGGTGGGCTGTTTGAGGCGTAAGCCGCGTCCGGCGGCGAGAATGATGGCTCGCACGTGTGTCCTGGGCAAAGCAAAGAGGTGCGCATAGTACAAAATTGCGGCATTAGCCGCGTCCTTCGTGAGGGGGCCCGGGCGCCGCCTCGCGCTAGGGAGCGAGCGGCGCCGCCGGCAGGCGGCGCCGGAAGGCGCGCTCGGAGAAGTACAGATAAATCAAGCCCGGGATGCCGAGCAGGAGCTCGCGGGCGCGCTTGGCGAGCGATAGCGCCAGCGCCACGTCGGGCCGCAGTCCGGCAAGGGGTGCGAGCAGCAGGTAGCCGCCCTCCTGCACCCCGAGGGCCCCGGGAATGGCGAAGGCTGCGCCACGGATGGCCTGCCCCAGACTCTCGAGCATCAGCGCATCGCTCCAGCCGACCGGTGAGCCCAGCAGCCGCAGGATGAGCCAGACCTCCGCGGTCCCGACCACCCAGCCAAGCAGGCTGAGCGCAAAGCTATGCCAAACCGCAGCGCGCCGGGCATAGGTGGCGGTAAGCGCCGCGTCGATGTCCTCGGCATGCTTCACGAGATGCGACCAGTCGCGGGCTCCGGCAAAGCGCTGCCCGAACCGCATCACGGCGGCGAACAGGCCGCGGCGCTGCAGGGCGTAGAACGCCACCATCGGTACGATGAGGCAGGCGCAGGCGATGAGCACGGCCGACCAGGAGGCGCTCGCGGAGATCCCCGCCAGATGCGTCGCCATCAGCGCCACGCCCATCAGTGCGAATACCACCTGAGCGAAACTCTGCAGTGTGGTGCTCACCGTGATGGCCGCCACGGCGGCCGGGGCGGACTCACCGCGCTGTGTGAGCTGCCGGATCATCAGCAGCGGGCCGCCGATCTGTCCAGCGGGCATGAGGCTGTTGGCGGACTCCCCGATCCAGCGCACCCGGATGGCATCGAGCATCGCCCCGGCGCGCCTGGTGCTCTGCAGGACGCGGATGGCCGCGGCGTCGAGGATCAGCGGCACGAGGTGCAGCAGCGTGACGCCCACGAGACCGAAGCCCGCCAGCGCCAGAATGCCGAAGATCACGCTCAGATCGTGCGATGACAGCACCAGCACGAAGAGCAGTGCTCCCGCCGCCAGGAGCCAGGGCGCCGCCCGCGTCATGGCTTCAGGCTGCGCCGCGCGGTTGGCCCGGGCGCCGCGCCCGCCGGCTACCGAACACCTGGCGGAAACCGAAGTACGCGATCGAGTCCTTCATGTTGGAGACGAAGCGACCCCAGCGGTGCATGCGCGGGTCGGTCAGGTATTCAAAGGTCAGCGAAACGCGCCGCTCACCTGCGGCCAGCGGCGAGATGCGGTGGCGCAGGGCGTCGCCGTCGAAGAATACGAGCCCTCCGGGGGCAATCTGCACCGACCCTGGTTGCGGCGCGCGCTCCGGCGAGCGCGTATGCAGCTGATAGTCCAGGCGGCAGCTGGACTCATCGATTACTCCGAGCAGCACCGTGTAGCGCCGGCCTGCGTAGTAGGAGGTGTCGTAATGCCAGCCGATGTGATCACCGGCCTCGGTGTAGAAGTACAGGGCATAGGCATGCGGATCATCCGGCGGGGAAACCTGCAGCGTTTCCCCAGACACCGCGCTCAGCCATGCGAGCAGCGCGGGCGAGCGGTAGAGCGCCGCGATTCCCGGGGCCAGCTCATCGATCGCGTGACGGCTGACGCTGCCGCCCTGCTTGTGCCCCGGGAGGTAGTTGCGGTTGATCGCGGGCGTCACGTCTGCCACCGCGGCGACAACCTGCGCGGTCAGCTCTTCCGGCAGGAACTGCGGCAGGTAGAGGAAGGCTCCCTGCGCCCGGAACTCACGCCGCAGCTCGGGCAGATCCAGGCCCTGCAGGCGCGCGCCGAGGGCTGCAGTCATCGCGGCTGCAAACGGGTGACGCGCCGGTAGTCGAAAACCACCCACAGCGCAAAAAGCGGTGCGCCGATGGCGGCGGCGATCAGGAATGGCGCGGTGGCGTTGCAGAGGGTGACGATTGGCATGAGATAGAGGACGTCCTCGGTCTGGAAGCCGCCGAGGGAGCCCTGCCTGCTCGCGCTCTTGCCCGCCACGCCCTCGATGCGCATGCGCAGGTAGAAGATGAGCGCTACGGCGAGCCCGGTGAAGAGCCCGAGGCCGAGCGGGGGAACCTGCAGCACCTCGTGCGTGCGCATGCCCACGCCGGCGCCGATACCGGTAAAAAGCAGGATGGTCACCAGGGCGTCGCTGAAGAGGTCGTACCAGTGGCCCAGGCGGCTCGTCTTGCCACTGGCGCGCGCCAGCTCCCCGTCGGTGTGGTCGAGGAAATTGGAGATCACCAGCAGCAGGGCCCCGAGGTTCATCCACGCATAGCCACCGTGCATGAACGCGCCGGCGGCGGCCACCCCGACCCCCAGGCGCACGGTGGTCAGGTGATTGGGCGTGACCGGCCCGTGGCGCAGCGGCCATACCAGATGACGCGCCAGCCGGGCGTCCCAGGGGAGCTCGGCGTCGGACGCGGCGGAGACCGGGGGCGAATCAGACGTGACAGAGTTCATAGGGCCGGCGCCAGCTTTCGAAGCGCTATTTTAGCCGTGTCCTTGCCACGTCATCAAAATGAAATACCCTGTGCGCACCCGACGGCGCACGCCGACGTGAGGAGTACGCCTTCTGGCAGAGGAGCGCATCGCTCGCAATGAGCACCCGGGCGCATGGGCAGCCCCGGCCGCGGCACGCCCGCGCGATCCGTTCATGCGGCTCGGGGCCGCGGTCGTGCGCCATCCCTGGTGGGTGCTCGGCGCCTGGCTCGTGGCCATCGCGCTCGGTGCCTGGGGGGCGCATCGCCTCGGGCAGGTAACACTGGGTGTCGAGGGTGGTGTGCCCGGCAGCCCCTCGCGCCGCGCGAACGACGCGCTGCGCACCCAGTTCACCAACCCCTTCATCGATCCCCTCGTCGTTGCGGTCAGTGCCCCGCAGCTGAAGGTGGATCAGGCGCCCTACTTCGACTGGCTCAAGCAGACCACGCACACGCTGGCGGCGCTGGCGGGCGTACGCAAGGTGGCGAGCTACGCGGACGAGCGCGAGCCGCGGCTGCGCTCGGCTGACGGACACGTGACCATGCTGCTCGTGGGCCTGCGCGCCGCCGACATCACCGGCCGCCAGCGCGGCGTGGTCGCGGTGCGCGCAGCGCTCGCCCCGCTCGCCGCGGCGCTGGCGCGCGCCGACAGCCAGGCGCGCGTGGCGGTCACCGGCGGGGCCGCCGCGGACCTCGACATCAACACCTGGAGCGCGGCGGGCGGGGACCGCGCCGAGAAGCACGCGCTGCCCCTGACGCTCGCGATCCTGCTCATCGCCTTTGGCACCGTGGTCGCCGCCATGCTGCCCTTCCTCACCGGCCTCTCGACCACGACGCTGGCGCTGGGGCTTGCCTTCGTGCTCGCCCGGCTCATGCCGGTTTCCAACCTGCTCGGCAACGTCGTCACCATGATCGGCCTGGCGATCGGCATCGACTACTCGCTGCTGATGGTGACCCACTACCGCGAGCATCCGGCGGGCGAAGGACTCGCCGAGCGCGTGGCCGGCACGGTGGCGCTCGCCGGCCGCACCATCTCGTGGTCGGGGCTCACCGTCATCATCGGACTCTTGGGCCTGCTCTTCAGCCCGCTGCTCGAGACCCGCAGCGTCGGCATCGGCGGTGCGCTCGTGGTGTGCGTGTCGGTGCTGGCAGCCCTCACGCTGCTGCCGGCGGCCCTGTTCCTGCTCGGACCGCGCATCGACTGGCTGCCGGTGCTGCGGCGCCGCCCGGGGCGTCCGGGACTGCTCGCCTTCTGGCGCGGCCTCGGTGGCTGGATCGTGCGCCATCCCTGGGTGACGCTGCTGCTTGCCGGGGGCTGCGTGCTGGCGCTGGCCGCGCCTGCCCTGCGCGCCAACACCGGCTTCTCCAACGAGCGCTGGTTCCTGCCCCAGGGCATGGAGTCGCGCCAGGGGTCGGACATGCTGACGGCGGTGCGCAGCGAGAATGCCTCGCTCGACATCTATCTCATCATCAGGGCGACCGACGGCAAGCCGATCCTGGATCCGGTGCATGTGCCGACGCTGTTCGCCTACACGCAGCGCCTGGAAGCGGATCGCCGCGTCGCCAGCGTCGCCTCCGCCTTCAGCCTGGAAAAGGGGGTGACGCTCGATGAGTACCAGACACTCTACGAGGATCCGCAAGCCGCCCTCTCCGACTACCCGCAGATCGGCGAGCTCTACGTGAGCACGGACCGCAGTGCCGCACTCTTCGAGGTCACGCCCGCCGACCGCCTCGACGTCACCCAGATCGGCGCGCTCACCCGCGAGCTTGCGCGCACCGGGCCCGCGGGCCCGTTCAGCGTCATGGTCGGCGGCGCGCCCGCCGAGCACAATGACTTCAACGACTACATGCACCGCAGCCTGCCGCGCATCTTCGGCTTCGTGGTGCTGGCAACGCTCGTGCTGCTGTTCATCGCCTTCCGCTCCTTCCTGCTGCCCTTGAAGGCGGTGCTCATGAACCTGCTGGCCGTCAGCGCCGGCATCGGCGCGGTGGTGGCCGTCTTCCAGCTCGGCTGGCTCAACGGCCTCGTCGGCCTCGAGCATCCCATCACCGCGATCCCGCTCGAGATTCCGCTTTTGATCTTCTGCCTGAGCTTCGGCCTGTCGATGGACTATGAGCTGTTCCTGCTGTTCCGTATCCAGCAGGAATACCGGCGCGACTTCGACAACAGCCGTGCCACCGTGGAGGGACTGGCGGCGGTGGCGCCGGTCATCACCGGTGCCGGCCTCATCATGGTGGTGGTGTTCGGCGCCTTCGTGGGCGCGCAGCTGCCGGTGCTGAAGATGACCGGACTTGGCCTGTGCGTCGCGGTACTGGTGGATGCGACCCTGATACGCGCCCTGCTCGTGCCGGCCGTGATGGCGATCGCGGGGCGCTGGAACTGGTACCCGGGGCGGGCTAAGGCGGCCTGAGCAGCCCCTCGGCGCGCAGCCACGCGAGCGCATCCGCGAAGGCCGCACTCGCCGGTCGCCAACGGTAGCCAAGTTCGCGGGCCGCCTTGTCGCTGGAAAAGAACATGCGCTTGTGGGCGAGGCGCACGCCCTCCACCGTTATGCGCGTGGTGCCGCCGGTGATGCGCGCCACGGCCTCAGCGATCATCGCCACCGGCAGCAGCGCCCGCGCCGGCAGGCGCACGCGCGGCGGCCGGCGTCC
>Ga0209006_10004690_pt1 | contig 12382 bp, 13 predicted proteins | sample JacPin_JW_Ref_O2_FD_188567 | JGI IMG/M metagenome (GOLD analysis project Ga0209006, IMG submission 188567) | Forest soil microbial communities from Algoma, Ontario, Canada - Jack Pine, Ontario site 1_JW_Ref_O2 (SPAdes) (version 2) | ecosystem: Environmental > Terrestrial > Soil > Boreal...
TCCTCGACTGGCGAGAATGAGGGTGCCCCTCGGATTGATCTCTGTGGAGGCAGCTTCCATATAGACCAGGAACCGGAGCTGTCTCCATTTTCGGCATTCGCGCGGCCGGCCTTTCAAGCCCTTCCCTCACGCCATCGGTTTACCGGGAGCACCCATGACGGCACTTTCCATCCTCGATCTCGTCCGCGTCACCGAAGATACCGATGCGCGCGGCGCGCTCGACAAGGCCCGTGATCTTGCGTCTCATGCCGAGAAATGGGGCTATCGCCGCATCTGGGTGGCGGAACATCACAACATGCCGGGCATCGCCAGTGCTGCGACCTCGATCGTTCTTGGCCATATCGCCGCGGGGACCAAGACCATCCGGGTCGGCGCAGGCGGCATCATGCTGCCCAACCATGCGCCCTACGTGATCGCCGAACAGTTCGGGACGCTGGCGCGGCTGTTTCCGGGCCGCATCGACCTCGGGCTGGGCCGCGCGCCGGGCACCGACCAGCTCACGCTGCGCGCCTTGCGCCGCACCCCCGAAGCCGCCGAGAATTTTCCGCAGGACGTTCTCGAAGTGCAGGCATTCCTGGCTCCGGCCGGTCCCAATCAGCGCATCGTGGCCGTGCCGGCGGCGGGAACGGAAGTACCGCTGTGGATTCTCGGGTCAAGCCACTTCGGCGCGATGCTCGCCGCTGAACTCGGCCTTCCCTATGCGTTCGCCTCGCATTTCGCGCCCGAACAACTGATTTCGGCGCTGGAGATCTACCGCGCCCGTTTCAAGCCATCCGAACAGCTTGCCCGCCCCTACGCGATGGTCGGCGCCAACATCATCGCCGCTACCACCGACGACGAAGCGCGCCGGCTGGCGACGACGCAGCAGATGTCGTTTGCGAATCTGTTTCGAGGGGCGCGCGGCCTCAGCCAGCCGCCGATCGACGACATCGAAAGCTACTGGTCGCCGGCAGAGAAGGCGCAGGCGATGCGGATGCTGGCCCGCTCCATCGTCGGATCGCCCGATACGGTTCGCGCCGGCATCGATGCGCTGGTCGCGGAGACCGGCGCCGATGAACTCATCATCGTATCCGATGTCTACGATCACCCGACCAGGCTGCGCTCCTTTGAACTGATCGCCGAAGCCGCCGGCATCAGCGCCGAACGGAAGCCTTCTCTGGTGCCGGCGTCGGCGGGCGCCTGATCATCGGTCTCGCGAACAAGGATGCGGCGTCACTGCGGCGCGGAGTGCGATCAGAGCCGCTGAAATGCTTGGAGCGGGACAAGGGCTCTGATAGAGCGGGCGACGCGCTCCACGTACGGCTAACTTGTTGAGAATACCAAAACCGAAGAACGAAAAATACACACTGTTCGACGCATTGTTGGACGTTTCAAGTCGGACGTTTTCAACGGTCGCGAGAGCCCGGGCCTCACTGGTTGCCCATTATGAACCTAGGCCTATATCCCGAGCATGGCCTTCTGTTGTGATGCATCGATGGCCGATTGCGACCTGCTTCTTTGTCTGAAGTCCCCAGGCGAAATCTGCAAGACCCGGACGAATGCTCTGCGCATGTTGCCTGGAATGATAAATCCGGTGCGGTAGGCGATCTGCTGGATGGAAAGCGAAGTCGTTTCCAGGAGAAGGCGGGCCGCCTCCACCCGCACTTGCTCAATGTAACGACCTGGCGTCATCCTGAGTTCAAGTTGAAACGCTCGGCTGAAATTGCGAGGACTCATTGCCGCTCGCTTGGCCAATTCATCCACGGATAGATCGGCGTGGAGATTTTCAAGCGCCCACTCCATGGCGTCTGCAATCTTCGTATTGCTGGCGGATTGAGCCTTCAGAAACGCGCTTATTTGCGGTTGACCACCTGAGCGCCGCAGAAAGATCACCATCATCCGGGCAACGTCCAGCGAAGTCGCGTGTCCGCAATCGCTTTCGATGAGGTGCAGGCAAAGATCGATTCCTGCCGTCACACCCGCCGCGGTGTAGACGGGACCGTCGCGGACAAAGAGGCAGTCCGGTTCGACGCGGATCTTCGGAAACATGGCCGACAGCTGCTTGGCGGCCTGCCAGTGCGTCGCCGCGCGGCGGCCGTCGAGCAAGCCAGCCGCAGCCAGCACGAACGCGCCGTTGCTGATTGATCCGACGCGACGAGCCAGTGGTGCCGCGGTGGCGAGCCAGTCGACCAGGCCCTGCTCGCATACGGTTGTCTGATAATCGAGGCTTCCGGCAACCAGGATGGTGTCGTAGAGATTTAAATCCGACCCGATCACTTTGTCCGGAAGCAGACGCGTGCCCGAAGATGACACGATCGGTCCGGCGCGCACGCCGATCAGATCAACCTCATAGCGCGAAGCAGATTCGCTGGATCGATTGGCTTCGTGGAACGCGTCGATCGGCCCCATAAAGTCCAGCGCCTGGGCTCCGTTCGGCGCTACAATGCCGATGCGCAGGATGCGGGTGGATCTATTTGAGATCGTCTGCAATTTGTCCCGCCATAGCCGACGCATCGCTAAACGCGATCAGCACGCGCTTATCGCCGCATATTTTCATCGGTGTCAGCCAAGCGAGACTAACGCATCAAATCTGCGACGGACGGCCAAAATCACTGCAGGGTCGGCCATCCCTAAACAAACTTTAACAGCGCCGATCAGCGCCGTCCGTATGTCTGATTTCGGAAATGACCGCCGGAAGGAATGGACTTGTTCTCAGTGCCCACCCACGCGCTGCGAAATCGGCGTCGATACTCGCCGGGACTTACGCCGAGATCGCGAATAAATGTACGCCGCATTCCGTCGACATTGCCGAATCCGCATTGCGAAGCAATTTGCTGCAGCGGCCTGGCCGTGTCCTCCAGAAATCGACGCGCGGCGTCCAACCTGGCCGCGTCGACGAATTCGGCAGGGGTCATGTTCATTTCCTGTTTGAAAACGCGGGCGAAATTGCGGGTGCTCATGCCTGCATGCCTGGCCAGGTTATCGACCGAGAGCCGTTCCGACAGATTCTCGATCACATATTCCTGCGCTTGCTGGATTCGCGTTTTCCCGGACATCTGCGCGGCCAGATGGGCGCTAAATTGCGATTGCCCGCCGGGGCGCTTCAGGAACATCACCATGTAGCGTGCAACGATCAGCGCCAGTTCACGGCCATAGTCTTCCTCCACCAGCGCCAGAGCGAGGTCCATGCCAGCTGTAACTCCAGCCGTCGTACAGAGAGCGCCGTCCTGGATGAAAATCTGGTCCGCATCGATGTCGAGGCCCGGATATTCGCTTCTGAGACGACCCGCGCATTCCCAATGAGTGGTCACACGTTTGCCGTCGAGCAGTCCGGCTGCGGCCAAAAGAAATACGCCAGTACAGACCGAACCGTATCGCCGGGCTTCGGGGGCGCGTCGTCGAAGCCATTTCACCACTGCCGGATCGATCGTCTCAAACGACGGATCTCCGCCGACCAAAAGCGTATCGATCGGCTCGTCCGGCTCGAAGATATTGCGATCGGCAAGAAACCGCAGGCCGCCCGTTCCGCAGACCGGTTCAGCGGACGTTGACATCACCTGGACTTCATACGCCTTCGGGTCACCCAGCCTTCGAGCCGCCTCCCAAAATACCTCGGCCGGTCCAACCACATCAAGCGATTGAACACCGGGGGGTGCCAGTATCGTTACACGCATCAGCTGATCTTGCTCCCTACCGCTTTGTCCTGCAAATCCCGTTCCGCCAGTTTCGGCCATTAGTCAGTTTGGCCGCCGATGGCCGGCAATTTCGGACAAAAACAAGCGAGAAACGGACAATCTGGCTCGGTTGCCGATCGCGACGATGAGTGCAACGCGTTCGCATCATGAACCGGCGATGCCGGGCATCCGACGAAACCCGTCGAGAGTTCATAAACGTGCCGGCGGACCCGCCATCCGTGAACGCATCATTGACGCCGCGACATGCACAACGTGCCGGTTTTGCCGGCAATGCCGACAATTGGCCGATTTTCGCACTTCTTCGTCCAGAATCATAACCTCAGACGGTTTGCCGGAGCGATTGAACTTCGATGCAATACCGGGAATCATCTCGCGGATGGAGGGCTCGCCTTGGCTAGACGTTTGCAGTCGCTCGTTCCGGAGAACGCACCCAGATCCGAGCGGCTCGGCTTTCGCCAGCGCGTCGTCTGTATCTATACGTTCCTCATCCTAGCTAACCTTTCGGTCTGGGTTTGGGCTTTCACTGCGTTCGCCCATCAACCGGTCCTGATCGGAACCGCGATTCTGGCCTATAGCCTCGGGCTTCGTCACGCCATCGATGCCGACCACATTGCGGCGATCGACAACGTGACGCGCAAGTTGATGCAAGAGGGCAAGCGGCCGGTCACCGTCGGCTTTTTCTTTGCCTTGGGCCATTCAACGGTCGTTGTGGTCGCTTCCCTCGCGGTGGCGCTGACTGCAAATGCCCTGAGCGACAAGCTGGCTTCTTATCGCGAGATCGGCGGTGTCATCGGTACGTCGGCGTCCGCGTCGTTCCTCTTCGTCATTGCGATAGCAAATTTGATCGTGCTCCGCGGCGTGTACCGGGCCTTTCGTCTGGTCGAGCGCGGCGATAGCGTCACGGACGAGGATATCGACGCGCTCCTGCAGCAGCGAGGTTGGCTGGCGCGGCTGTTCAGGCCGCTGTTCCGGTTTGTTTCGGAAAGCTGGCATCTTTATCCGATTGGTCTGCTGTTTGCGCTTGGCTTTGAAACCGCCAGCGAGATCAGCCTGTTCGGCCTTGCTGCGCAAGCCTCCGATGCGGTCTCCAGCTGGTCGCTGCTGATTTTCCCTGCGCTGTTCGCCGCGGGCATGACGCTCGTCGACACCACCGATGGCGTCCTGATGCTGGGCGCCTACGGCTGGGCATATCGAAACCCCATGCGCAAGCTGCTCTACAATCTGACTATCACCTCGGTGTCCGTGCTGGTGGCACTGGTGGTCGGCGGCGTTGAAACGCTCGGCCTGATCGCGGATCAATTTCACCTTCGGGGTGCATTCTGGAATGCGGTCTCCGACCTCAACGGTCATTTCGGCGCGCTCGGCTACGGCATCGTTGCGCTGTTCGCCATAAGCTGGGGGATATCGTCGCTGGTCTATCGCCTCAAGCGGTACGACCTTTACGCCACACCGCAGTGATTTCAGGCCGGTTGATTTGACCTTTTTAGCACCGCCTGTGCCTCATTTTGGTCGATCGTCATGACGAGGGCCGGGAAGCAGTTTTGCTACGGACCGACTACATGCTTCCCAATCGCTTCCTCTTCCATAGGCATCGACAACTCTTCATGTGTCGACAAGTCATCGGCCGTCACCAGTTGCGTTTCAATCAGGAGCCGTTCGAGGGCGGTGAGCCATCTCTCATAATAGCTCCACGACGGATCTTCCAACGAATGGGAGTTTTCCCACTCCCCGATCGCCTTGATCAGCTCTTGCCTGAAGTCCTCCCAGTCGAAGCGTCCCGTCCTGGAAAGCGCAAGCGCGACCCCGAACGCCAGCCGCTCCCATTCCTGGCCAAAGCAGAGCTTGCCATCGAGCCGCGGCGGCGAATCGCCGCTGCCCAACATGCTCGTCAATGCAAATTGTTCGAATCGAGTCTGCATCCGCCGCCGTCCTTATTTTCCAGGTCGATTCCCACGCACCACACGCTGGCGCGCGAGACGCTCACGCCCGAGCTACCCCCATCATCCCCTCCGGGGTGATCAATTTCATGAGCTCTGCTTCACTCATGCCGCTGGTGCCCGCCGGCCGATCAGGAACCACAAACCATCTGATCTGCGCGCTGCTGTCCCAGGTCTTGATCTCCACAGACGGAGCGATGTCGAGACCGAACTCCTTGAGCACAGCGCGCGGCTCTCGCGCCGCGCGCGCGCGGAACGTCGGATCCTTGTACCAATAGGGAGGCAGCCCAAGCACCGGCCAGGGATAGCAGGAACACAGGGTGCAAATGATGAGATTGTGAACCTCTGGAGAGTTTGCGACCGCGCGCATGTGCTCACCCTCCGCGCCGGCCATGCCTTGGGGTAAATTAAGTTGGGCAATCGCCGCCGGCGTGTCGTCGACCAGCTTCTGCTTGAACGCCGGATCGAGCCACGCCCGAGCCACGATCTTCGCACCATTGAACGGTCCCATCTGCGTTTCGAAAAAGGACAGCACGTTGTCGACCGTTTTGTCGGTGATGATCCCCTTCTCGATCAGCAGCGATTCCAGCGCCAGGGCGCGGGCGGCACTTTTTGCCTCGCGATCGGAGGAATAATCAAACCGCCCTTGTTCCGCGCGTGCCGGCTTGACGGAAATGGCCGTGCCCAAGACCGGCGCAGCCGCAGCCACCGAGGTCGCGAGCAGAACATTGCGGCGATTGAAGCGAAGGTCTTTTGCGTCCGGTTTGACAAGATCGGGCAATTTCGCTCCCGGTACCTCAGATTCGCTGCTCATGGCTTAGCTCCTTTTATTGGCTCGTCACAGTGATGATCGGAATGGGCAGCGCGACTTCGGTAAAATCACAGGTTTCGTCGTTGCACTGTCGTCGGCGTTCTGACATGCCGCATCCAGCAGCTGGTTCGATACCAATTGCGATCGCGCGCCGGCCGGTACCTCGCCAGGGATCAGTTTAGTTTGCCCACATATGCTTCGAAGAGATCCGCGTAGAAGATCACGTTTTTATCGGTGTTGCCTTTCCAGATATCCTCGGGATCGAAGCGGACGCAGTATACCGGCATAGCTGGTCCGACTCCGTCCGGGCCGGTCGAGGTGAGATACGTATAGGTTCCCGGATAAACCGTATCGATGATGCCGGTTCGATTGCGCAGGAAGCCAGGCAGGCGCGTATGCTCGATCGTCGGCGGGTTCTTGATGAGGACCTTCTCGCCGACCTTGAAGAGCGGCTTGATATCGGTGTTGCGCTTTGGAGAGTCGCCTTCGACCAGATAGGTCGTAATGCGCTTGTCGATCGCCGGATCGCCTCCGCTCTTTTGGGCTGCAGCCCGGTTCGTCAGGACCTGCTGCGTTCGCTCTTCCAGTTCCGCCGCTGTGATGTACCCATTTTCAATGAAATAGCCGGAAATACCGCCAAGCCACTTCTCGTAGTAGCGATACTTGAAATAATCCAGGGGATTGAGCGATTCAGCGCCTTTGCGAAGGTCGGCCCAGGTCCACACCGTCTTGAACTTGCTGGGCGTCGCGGCGAGCGGCAATTGCGAACTCAACGCCATCATGGCGACGTGAATGCCAAAGATGCGTTTCTCCCAAGGCTCGACAAACACTCGTTTCTCGAACGTTACCGGGCCGAGACCTTCGATGCCTCCGATATAGTGCTGCACCTTCATAGAAATATCCTCGTGATGAGAGTTGGATTTCCGCTATTCGGCAACCGCCACATCAACGGCCCGGCAAGCATCGAAGCCCGACGGCAGCGCGAGAGCGTCCAGCGATCTGCCGATAAACACGAGCTCGTTGATCCGCGCCTCCGAGAGTTTCCAGGGCTTTCCGGGGCGACCGTCGAGGGTCATGTGGACGCCGTGGAACACAAACCGCCGCGGCTCATCGTGAAAATTGACGATGCCCTTGATACGAAGCAGGTCCTTGCCGTGGATCTGCACAAGCTGGTTGAGCCATCGCGTAAACAGCGCGGCGTCGATCGCGCCATATTCACGAATGGAGATGCACTGAATATCCGCATCGTGCTCGTGGGTATTGTCGCTGAGGATCTGCGGGTCGAGCTTCAATGCGTTGCGCAAGTCGAAGGCTCGCACATTGAGCACGGCTTCGAGATCGATGTTGCCGCTCACGGCCTGGTGAATCTTCGCGAGGGGATTGAGGGATCTCAACAGCCGGCTCAAATCCTGTATGCGCCGCTCAGACACCAGATCGGTCTTGTTCACGAGGAGCACGTCGGCAAACGCCACCTGCTCGCGGGCCTGCTCGTTGGCAAGCTGATCGACGATGTGTAGCGCGTCGATCACGGTAACGATCGCATCGAGGCTGGTGTTCGCGACCAGCACCTCATCAAGCACAAACGACTGGATAATTGGAGCGGGATCGGCAAGGCCGGTTGTCTCAATCACGATTCGATCGATCGTACGGCCGCTTGCTACGAGATTGCCGACACCCCGCGTCAGATCGCCTCGAACGGTGCAGCAAATACATCCATTGTTCAGCTCAAGGATGTCCTCTTCCGCGCCGATGACAAGTTGCCCGTCAATACCAATTTCTCCGAATTCATTGACGATCACCGCGACCTTTTCCCCTTGCCCGGACGTCAGAATATGATTCAGCAATGTTGTCTTGCCGGAACCAAGAAACCCGGTCAGTACGGTCGTCGGAATCTTGCCCATGACACGACCCTGAACTGTTGAGCTGCGTTAGCGTCGTTTCCAATATCGTCGGATGGCGCACCGCACATCAAGTCGGCCGTGCGGCTGATATCGGCCAGAGCGAATGCGATTTCTGCCAACAGATTTCCGGTGATGATTTTCGAGCCGATTCCAAAAATTTCTGATGCTTATTTGGGCAATGCGCACATAGACGGCTGAGATTGCCGATGTTGCCGGGCCGTGGCCTGGTGGACTCGCGGTTTCTTACGCCAGCGAGCTAACGCGCTGGAACATCGCGCCGATCGACCTCAGCCCGTCTTCTTCTTGGCAGCCTTCTTCGCCGGCTGTTCTTCCGCGGCCCTCTTGATCGCGCGCGCGTAGCTGTCGGCGGCGTTCTCTGCCGCGATTTGCATTCGCCTTGCCGCCGCGGCGGCGAGCAGCAGCGTGGTCTTGGCGAGATGCTTGTATCGTGCCTTCGCCGCCTTATCCTTGGCCTTGGCGGCCATTCCCATCCATCGGCCATGCCGCTTCCGGACGGCGTCCATCACCATCTTGTGCTGCTTTTTCGCGATGGAACGCATGACCGCGTCGAGGTCGGCTTCGGCCATTTTTGCATTCAACCTTGATTTGGCGGATAGGTTTTTGCCGGGGCGCTTGGAGCGGGTGAAGCGCGCCGACTCGAATTATCCGATCGGATTTTCGATTGCATACCATAAGCTTAGACGCGCAGCCAGTTTTTGTGTTGGACGTTTCATTGGACGCAGTTGGGCCCCACGAACCATTGTTTATCGCTTAGCTGAAGATGTCGAGATCGGCCTCTGGTCGGTTCCTGTACGCATAATCCCGTTTGTTGAAGAGTGTATTGAATGCTTCGAGGACAAGCGTCTGTTCCTTTCTTCCATCGACGCCATCTCTTATGCTCCTTCCTCTCGCCGGTTAACTTATCTCGTCGACCCGGTCCGGGTAGAAGGCGACATAATCCTTGATCTGCGCCATTGCTTCAAATGGAGCCTCATAAGTCCACACCGCGTTGCGTGAACGATCACCGCCAGCAGGAATGCTGTAGTAGGAAGCGTCGCCTTTGTAGGGGCAATACGAAGTGTGTTCGCTGCGCATAAGCGCGGCCATATCGATGTCCCGACGGGGAATATACTGAACGGGCGGATACGACGCCTCGCGAAGTGTCAACGCAGCGCTTGTGTCGGCGATGATTTTTCCGCCGACCTTGACCACGATGCGAGACGGGTTCGCTTCGATCGAAATCGGGTGGTCCGGCCCCGGAATCTTCACTGGCTTGTCAGTCATGACTCGTCTCCGTGTTGGCAGGTGCAGGTGGTCACTATCGCGCTCTCCGAAGGTGTGCTCATAGCGTTTGTTCTTCTGGACGGCTGTGAATCATCATGATCTGAACTCCAATTATTCGGCTCGCATCGCATCGGGCACGAGCGCAAGGGCTGCTTTCGCGCAATCGACGTCGTGCTGCACCGTGGGAGCCCCGCTCACCCCGATTGCCCCGACGACTTCTCCGCCCACCTTGATAGGAAAACCTCCTCCGTACGCCGCCACACGCGCAAGCGTGGGGATCCCAGCCAGAAGCGACGGGTCGCGCTGGATAAAGTTGAAAAAGTCCTGGGTGGAGACGCCGAACAGAGCTGTGTACGCCTTGTTCTGCGCAATCTCGATGGAAAGGATCGGGGCCCCATCCATCCGGCTAAAGGCCGTGAGATTGCCGCCGTCATCGAGAATCGCGATGTTCTCGGCGACCCCCATTTGTCTGGCTTTTGCCACCGCTTGATCGATCATCTTCTGTGCCAGCTCGGAAGAAATGCTGTGCTTCGTCACTACGTTGCCCATCGGGCTCCTCCCACTATTTGAAATGCGTTGCGCGCCAATCGGGTTTGGTCGCAACAATCGACTGCCGTGAACAAGCCAGATCGATGAAGCGCGAACGAGAAAGCCCTCAGAGTCAGCGGCTCTTGCCGCCATCGACGTGGAGGATATGGCCGGTGATGTAGGAGGCTCCCTCCGACGCGATGAAGACGATCGCGTTGGCGATTTCTTCCGAGAGGCCGAGACGCGCCATCGGAACGGTCGCCGTCAGCGCCGCCTTGTTCTCCGGCGTGCCCGTGAAGCGGGTCAACATGCCGGTGTCGGTCGGGCCAGGCGCCACCGCATTGACACGGATCCCCGACTTCGCGAGCTCGAGCGCTGCCGACTTGGTGATGCCTTCGACGGCGTGCTTGCTGCCGACATAGATTGGGGCCCCCGCCGCGCCCTCGTGCCCATAGGTCGAGGAGATGTTGATGATGGTCCCGCTGCGCTGTCCCAGCATGACGCGCGCTTCGTGCTTCATGCTCAGGAGTAGGCCGAGAACATTGGTGTCGAACGTCGCGGAATAGCTTTCCGCGGTCTGCTCCGTGATCGGGCCGGGTTTGCCTTCGGTGCCGGCATTATTGACCGCGGTATCGAGACGCCCGAAGCGCTCGACGGTGCGGTCGACGAGACGACGGACATCGTCTTCCTTGCGCACATCGGCCTGGACGAATTCGGCTTCGGCACCGAGCGAACGGAGCTCGCGAACCAGTGCCTCACCGGCATCCGGCTTGCGCCCAGAAACAACAACGCGATTGCCCGCTTTCGCGAATGAGACCGCCGCAGCGCGGCCGATGCCCGTGAGGGCCCCCGTGATGAGAACGACTGATGATGGCATGATTATCTCCTTGATAAGAAAAGGTTTCTGTGGTCGCGGTCTCCGACCGGGTGTTGTGAGAGGGGTCGGTTGCGGCGTTGGCCCCAAGATGAGCGTTCTCGACCAATTGAAAAACAGGCCATAATTCCAAACATATCGGACATGGGTGTCCGATGTGGAGGTTCGCGGATGGACAGTCTGGGGTCGCTCAATGCGTTCGTTCGGGCCGCCGAAACCCGAAGCTTCACGGTTGCGGGACGGCAGCTTGGCGTGTCGTCATCAGCGATCGGCAAGTCAGTGGCTCGGATGGAAGAACGGCTCGGCGTACGCCTCTTCCATCGCAGCACGCGCAGCATCACACTCACCGCGGAAGGCGCCCTGTTCCTCGATCGCTGCCGGCGCATCTTTTCTGAAATCGAAGCAGCCGAGCTTGAGCTGTCGCAGACACTCGAGGCCCCGCGCGGCACGCTGCGTGTCGGTCTGCCATTGGTCGGCATGCTGATGATACCGACGCTCGCGGCGTTCATGCGGACCTATCCCGAGATCATGCTGGACCTCGATTTCAGCGATCGGATCATCGATGTGATCGAGGAGGGTTTTGACGCCGTGGTGCGCTTCGCCGACGCCGGCGACACGCGCTTGATGTCGCGGGCCTTGGGCACCTATCGCCGGCGCCTGGTGGCGGCCCCGGCTTATCTCGCGGCCAAAGGTGTTCCCAAAACCCCTGATGACCTTAAGGCTCATGCGTGTCTGCACCACAAGTTTCCGACCAGCGGATGGTTCGAGCAATGGCCCGTGCCGCCTGAACAGGCCGGCGTCGAGATTGAACTGCCGAAAACGGCGGTCGCAAGCACGCTTGAGCCGCTGATCTATATGGCCGAGCAAGGCCTGGGCATCGCCTATTTGCCGGACTTCGCCATCGGCCGGCAACTTCGTGAAGGCCTACTCGTCACCGTGCTCGACGACTACACCGACCGCTCCGGACCGCTTCGGGTGCTGTGGCCGTCGAGCCGGCATCTCGCTCCCAAGCTCAGAGCTTTCGTGGACTTTCTCGCCGCGAACCTTATCCCCGCCGTGGAAGGCGAAGCAGACAGCGGGATAAGTTTCTAGGAGAGGTTGATCTCAATCGGCGCGCCGGATCGGCGGCGAGGAGACGCGCGCATAAAAGCGTGCCAAATCACACCAGATCGTAGCGTGGCGTAGAAAATCGTGGAGCGGGTGAAGGGAATCGAACCCTCGTATTCAGCTTGGAAGGCTGCTGCTCTACCATTGAGCTACACCCGCTTATAAGCCGATCACCTATCACGCCCGGCAAGCCGCCTCAACCGCTATGGGCTGGTTTGGACCCAAATGCCCCCTGTTCCCTAAGCCGGGCCCTGCGGCCCTTAACA
>Ga0209006_10004691_pt1 | contig 12381 bp, 14 predicted proteins | sample JacPin_JW_Ref_O2_FD_188567 | JGI IMG/M metagenome (GOLD analysis project Ga0209006, IMG submission 188567) | Forest soil microbial communities from Algoma, Ontario, Canada - Jack Pine, Ontario site 1_JW_Ref_O2 (SPAdes) (version 2) | ecosystem: Environmental > Terrestrial > Soil > Boreal...
GATCCCCTCCCTCTGTCAAACAGCTTGACCAAGAAGCCTCCCAACTCATTCTCAATGCCCTCGAACGCACCAACACCCCTCAGTCGCAGCCGCAGCCGATCCCCTCACTCAAAGTTCCCGAGACCTCAGCTCGAGGAACAGGCTCTTTCGGCAAGATGGCATTCAATTCCATGATGGGCGGTCTCTCTGTCCTTTCCCTCTCTCGTACTAGTACCAACAACTCCACCAACGGGGACGAAAAAGAAAAAGAATCACGCGGTCGTTCAATGTTGAAAACCGAACGCGCCCGTTCTTCATCTGCCGCCCTCGCTCCCGATACAGACGCTTCCCGCAGTTGTTCTCGTGCTCGCTCCCATTCTCCTTTCAGCTTGCGACGTTTCCGTCAGCGCGAGCTTTCTCCTACACCACAGCCCCTGCCTTTATCCTTCTCTGATGCCGAATTTTTCGGTTCCTCCTCAATCGTCCAACCCCAGACCGCATTCGCGGATGATCCCGATTCTGGAGATGAGATGCTGGGCGAAACAGATGCCGATACAACAGAGGACGATTCGAGTGATAACGAGACCCTCGATCCTGTTACTGAGTGGAATACAGAAAGAAACGCGCTCATCCCTTCTAGTGAAGGCTCCGCGGGCCTGGAAGGTGATGCTGACATGGATCCTGACCCCTTGGGAGAAGGTGTCAATGTAATCGTCCCGCCCGAGCCATACTTCCCCTCAAGTTCAGATTATTCCGGGCATGGAAATTCTGGGTCACTGAAGGGAAAGAAATCTGTCAAACGACGCAAATCAACGCGACACCATGAACCTTTACCTCTCCACACCTCCCGGCCCATCTTCCAAAGGGACCGATGCACCATCGTTCTTACCCAAGGTGACCCAGAGGCAAAACGTGGCCAACGGAAGCTTAGGACATATGTCGTCGCCAGTGATATGAGTGAAGAAAGTCGATACGCTGTAGAATGGGGCATTGGCACTGTCTTGAGGGATGGCGATGAGTTGATGATTGTGAATATCGTCGAGAACGAGAGCAAAGGTGAGTTATCCAACAAATCCTCTATAAGCTTCCCTCACTCAATCGATATTCCAGTGGATCCCCCGATTCCCAGTGCTGCCGACCGCGCTTCTAAGCTTCGCTGTCAACAGGAGGTATGTACCCCCTAATATTCCAACTTTCGTCACTGACCAACTGCCTCACAGCGACAAGGCCTGGCCTACATTCTTGTGCGGCAGGCAACTAGTCTATTGCAGCGCACCAAGTTACACGTAAAGGTTTCCTGTCAAGCATGGCACGCGAAGAATCCTCGCCACATACTTCTAGGTGAGTCACTGGGGGCGAATCTCAACTGATCATATGCCGATGTTTGCTATGTCACTGGGTAGATATCGTGGATTACTATGAGCCAACGATGTTAATTGTCGGCTCTCGTGGTCTTGGGCAGCTGAAGGGGTGAGTTGACATACAAAACATGGCAGATCCACAATCCTTCCTAAACCCGTGTCTTATCACAGGATCTTACTCGGTTCAACTTCCCATTATCTCATCCAGGTATATTTCATCAATTATGCTCTAAAAAGATCGTGTATGTTGACTTTGAATTGGCTTCACAGAAATGTTCTGTCCCCGTAATGGTGTGCACTCCATTCATCATAACCACTCACAATCGTAGTTTGACGCTCCTTTCTTGCTCATAACAGGTCGCTCGTCGACGTCTCAAGCGACCCCCAAGACGTTCGGCCCATCTTTCCAAGCATCGCGCACACGTGTCACTCGCGGAGGCAGGTATCGACCGTGTCGTGCCAAGGGGCGACAGAGATGTACAGACAATGTTACACGAGCTCAACAGAGACGATGAGAGGAGGAGCGGAAGTAGTCAGACCGTCATAGCAGGTCTCGAGGAAACAGAAGAACCTGAGGAGGAACCTGAGGAAACCGCTCTTGAGGTAAAAGTTCCGGGTTAAAGTTATGTATTATTTAAGTATTTAGGGCATCCGTCAAAATTGCAGGTGACGAGTCCCCTTTATTTATGTTAAATTTCATCACCTCTGGATTATTGGACGGAGGCAACATAGGGTCCCTAAGATTAAGGATGGAAATGGGGGGCAGAGCGCCCTTTATTCGAACAATTGCAGTCAAAGGTTTGAAGCAGGTAATGTACCAAACAACTCTTTCAGGAACGCCTCTGAATTGGGTGGCCGTCCAAGGAAATCCTGGATGCAATAATCAACAAATCTGCATCCAAGGTCAGGCAATCCATCAACTCTACTACTCACCTTGAGAGAATCTATTTCCTCCCTGCTACCGCCGACGCGAAGTATTTTATCGCGGTATAGCTTTCCACGCTTGGGGTCCAAGGGATCACTCTTGAAAACTGTCGCATACATATCCGCTGCAAATACTAGCGAATAGGTGTAGCTGAAAAATCACGCCCATCACGGTTTGGTTCACCAAAACTGCACTGAAGGCTCGGAGCACATACCCGTAATAGCCTGCGTCATAACCTCCGGTTATATGACCAAACGCCCCTTGGCCAGGAACAGGATCAAGGCTTTTCACCAGAGAAACCTGCTCCCGCAGTTCATTCCACAAGGCCGTGTAGTCAGCTGAATCTGTAAAAAAAAAACCCTGAATAATGATGCGTTTGTTGGCGATCAACTACAAGCAAGAACTTTCCTTGATCAGTGTGCACTTTGAGGTCGAATTTGGCGAAGAAGACTTGGCGTAGATAGTACAGCCCAACGTTGACATATCGGCTGTATGAAAGTTGTCAGGCAGTCGAACACAAAACATAGATAATGACCGGTACAAGCCTCTTTACGATCTTATCGATGAGCTCCGTCGATAGTGGTTCGTTCGTCTTGTAGTGACAAGACATTCGTTCCAAGACTTTAGGCTCCCAACACCTGTAAAGAGAATCAGCAATGGGGGACCCTGATGACCATCAGCGGAAGTACCAATTTTCCAGCATCTGAGACGGTGCCTCTACGAAGTCTCTCGCGACGCTGGCATGCACAAAGAAGGCTGATTAGCCTCTTGTCTCGGTATCACATTAATTCAGAGTGAAAGGCACCTCGTCCCGTGAAACCTAGCAAACTTCGTACGGCTCAACAAACCGTGGAACACATGACCCATCTCGTGGAAGAATGTAACGACGTCATCATGTCTCATCAATGCGGGCTTATCGGGCGTCGGTTTGGCGAGATTGGCGACCATAGCGGCAATGGGGAAGCTGCGCTTGCCAGACGGAAGATCATGTCCTGAGAGAAGTGGCCAGACAGCGGCATGAGAGTACTTTGATGCTAGAATGTGCAATTTGGCATGAGGGTTGGGAAGGAATACGAGGAAAGTACGGAAGAATACAGACCACGAGGGTATAGATCAAGATAGCAGTAACCCACAAAACCAGACTCATCCTTTGCATCATGTTCCCACACCGCAAAGTGTTGAGCCTCTGAGCACACCAGATGTACAGTCACCATAGTAGATAGGCGTGATAAGATAGACGCACCTGGGTGCCACGTCTCCCCTTTGATTTCTTCAAACCTGACCCCAAGTAAGTTTTGGTAGATCCCCAGAATAGTAGGTACAACTGTCGAGACAGGGAAATACTCCTTAACAAGCATATCGTCCAGATCTAGTGATGCTTCGATGTACTTGCGGTCGTAGTAGCGGTAATCCCAAAGATAGAATTCCCCGTCAAATGGAAGGCCCCTTTCATCGTGCTCCTTTTTCTTCATGGCAAGAAGTACCTGGCGTTCTTGGAGACCTACGGGTTTGAGCTTCTGCTCGAGGTCGTCTAGGAACTTTGAGGCGAAAGTAGAAGCAAAATTACAGTCGTAAGTGGATCGACAAGTGAAGAGTAAACGAACTGGTACCTCGACAATACCGCGAGCGGACTTGATCATTTTGACTTCTGTGACATAGTCGGCCCACGTCGGATATCCAAGAGTCTTTCCTATCTGACGGCGAAGGTCGAGGGCTTTGCTGAGTAGCGGGACATTGACTTCCAGCCTAGACTCGTAGCCTTCATACGCTCGTCTACGAGTTTCCGGATTTTGTGCAGATTTAAACTGTCGTATCGACAGCCATACGGATATAGTAAACCTAATATCATGTAGATCCAGAAGATACTCACAATGGGGAAGATATCAGGCGTTTTGTAAGTGACATCGTAGACTTCTTTGGAACCCTCGGTGCGTTTGGTGTAGCCTGAAATCACGTCCGCAGGTACGCCTTCCAATTCTTCAAGTGTAAATGTTACAACGCTCTAAACGTCATGAGGGATAATACAAAGGTTACAATGTTCAAACCAACGCACATTTTCCTCGTTGAAATTTTTCTAACACAATTTTACGAGTCGTTGACCCCATTGAATTAAGAATTTGGCGGAGAGGCTTACCGTGAAATCGAGGCAAACCTGTGAGAGCTCCTTCTTCAGGGTCATCAATTCATTCCGCTCTGCTTCAGGTAAAGCAAGACCGGCACGTTTGCCATCCAGAATCATTTTTTCAACCAATCGTTGATCTTCAGGGCTCAGTTTATCCCATTCGCCTTTGTCCTTGATGTTTTTTTCCGCAGCAACTTTGGCTTGAAAAACATCGAGACGCATGGAACAATCGACGCCGAAGTCTCGTACCAGTGACTCGGCCTCGTTAGATGCATCGCGGAGCTCTTTAGATGGAGATACATTTTGGTAGAAAGAAAGAGGTTCTGTGATGGAATCAAAGATAGTCTCTCCTTCAGCTAGGGAAAGCTAAGATAAAGGGGTCGATTCTTGGAGGTTTACAAGTTATTATGAGAGAAGCTTACAAAAACCTAACATGCATATGATGTGAGGTCGTTAGGTGCACTAATGTTGTTTCAAGGGCTCTCACCGATTTGAAGTTGCAGTCTCCTGGAACCAGTCCTCCAATTTGGTTTTGGCGTGTGCGCTCATTCGCGATGGCTTCTTTAGTGAGTGCTACAATACTTTCAGCTGAGTGGTTCCATAACGGCGGGGCCTGAGGGGGTTTGAGAGAGGCCATTATGTGGAGTGATGAGTGCAGTCGTGAACGTGGCGTGCCTGGGTGCCGATGATCGATTATCGATCTTCCAATGTGGAAAGCCACTAGCACGCCACCAAGTCCATAACTTGAAGGCCATCCTATCCTTCTCGCTCGGCAAATGGCCGTCCAGTACATGCGGACAACCGTACGGTGTCGTAAGTATTTGATTGAGTACGTATAATTGTCAAATCCTTTCTTTATCTTATCTTATCAGAGGCCCTGTTCCCTGTGAAAGAATATTTGGTACCACTGCAAGTGCACAAAGCCCCTTTGCACATATTAACGAAGTAAAACAGTGTCGCGAACCACATCATTGATATCCAGAGGGATGTTCAAACAAGGGAACAAACTCCTCGTAAACCTTCATACGCTCCTGAATTTCCTCTCTCGACCTACCATCGCGGATCGTATATCTGTCAAATAGATTGGGGAGGAAACGTCGGTCATCGAAGCAAACCGCAGAACTCACCTCGAAACCTTCTCTGAGCGGTCTTTAAACTCGACATAATCCTCATCTACGTTAACGTTTAATGTCACACCATCCAGAAACATTACACTGTATCGGCCTCCTTGCGAGGCTTGGGGACCATAGCGTATGCACCATCCGAGAGTAGGAATAAAACGGGTCTGGAATTTTGCAATGGAATGATCTGGAGTGGTAGCGTCATCTTCGAACCGTTCTGTGGTTACTACCCGAGGACAACATGTCTTGGAAAGTCAGTACCCAAAGCTAAGAAGGATGAAACTAACTCTGCGCCTGTTTTAGGGGTTGAAGTGGCCCACCCCTTTGTGGAAGCTTTCCGGGACGTCGGACTATGTTTATTGTCGTCGCATTGGGCTTTTGCGGGCGAGGGGCTTCGGCTTGATCCTGACCCTCTTTTGACGCAGGAACATTGGGGAGTATAAGAGCTCTCCTGCCCGAGATTGGCGTATCCTGAACCGTTTGTTTGATTTCTCCAGAGCTGCTACCGGCCACGTCCAAACACTCCACGGCTTCGCACACTCGCAAGAACTCGGTTAGGCGTTCCACACCTTCCATTTCAAGACTGTGTAAACCTCGCAAGTCGGATTCTCGAATCCCGACTCCCTCACCCGTGGCGAGAAGTACCTTTTTCGTCCATTCGCCGCCCCACGGTCCAGGGATGTACCGGGCCAACTCGGCGGAACGCTTCTGACGCGACAAACGTATACGCATGCTGGTATGATGAGTTTGCACGTTCTTCGCACCCTTTCCTGAAGAGAGTCCACGGTCGATCTGTCGGAAGAGTAGTTCTATGTCTGCCTGAGGCGTGTTGCTCATGAGGGTACATTTTGCGTCGGTAGTGTACATTACCAGCTAAATTGTCCCATCCAAATTCAATAAGGAGGAACAAGATTCACTGTATCTACACACCATTGGGGTTCGTTGCTTGATTTGTTCAACGAAGTGCCTCGCATCGTTATAGGACCTCCAATATATCGGAGGTAATTTGTCTGTGGTATACACCGCAACCGCTTCTGCCAAACAACATGGCGCGCTGAGATGGGGTGCACTGTAGACTTTCACCTGGATTCAATTGATATTCAATCTGGCGCAGGGGAAAATTACACTGAAGATACCTCTTTGCCACTCGGATCAACGACAAAGACTTCATCGCCCTTCTTACCTCTTCTCCGTTCTCCTTCACGAAAGTCTACGAGGAGGGAGCGAGATGGTAATATTGTCAGCTGGCCATGTATCGTTTTATGTACCTGAGGCTTCAAGAGATAGGTCGCAAAGGGTGATGGCAGTGCGTTGCCTATCGGAATATCGACAAATGCGACCTTAAAGACATTCGATATTTAGTTGTGATCGAATAGATTGCACCAGCTTACAGGAGGATCACGAGGGCATGCGGCAACTAGCGTCGGTAGTGAATCAACCGTTTCTGGAGAGTTGTGGTTCGACGAAACTGCATTTATTCGTTCAGAAAATTTGTTGTAGGCATCCAGGAGTGAAGGGTGTATGTCATTTGTTTTTGGAAGTCCGTCTTCTTCGGGTGATTCAGACACCAACCCAGCCTCGGACGGAGTTGTGACGTCTGAATCTGGTCGGGGAACCCATGGGGGAAGCTCAGATGCCAAGGGTCCAGGATGTTCAGGAAGTGGATCAGACACAATACGTCTAGTGACGCCAGATGTACCGGGAAATCGAATACGAGAAGAAACTCCGTTGCCAAGCAGACGTCGGAGGTCATTGTTGCCAACATTATCGAGTACCTTTTTACTGTCCAGTGTAACGGCTTCTGAGTGTCTCCCGCGGTTTCTTGGAAGGTGTGATTTTTTGGGAAAGGGCGGAAGAGTTGGTGCTTTCAACTGCGATGAGCCAGTGTTCTTTTGTTTTTGGAGAGGTGTCGGCAGGTCTTCGCTATTATATCTTCCTGTTGGTTCGTTTGGATCGAGAGAAGGCGTTGGTAGCGCGGGGTCAAAAAATGGGTGCGAAGTGATAGAATGCAATGCAACACGTTTGGCAGGATCCTATCATAGATTTAAGACTCGAGCTCACAATCTCAACACACTACCAAGAAACCAAAGACTTACAATTTGTACGAGGCCTGAAATGAGGCTCTTGCATTCGGTGGATATGAATTCGGGTAGGGAGTAAGCTGCATTTGACCCAATGCCGGATAGTTTTGGTATCTCGTCGGCCTGTGCATTATAAGTACGGGGTATGCCTACAAACACTCGCCAATTACCTCAGATGGAGGGCGGCCTGAAAGGCAATTTATAGTGAGACAACCCAAAGACCATACGTCGGCAGTAAAACCGTAAGGCAAACGTGACACAATTTCCCTGGGAGAGGTGATGCAGCGAGTGAGGGTCGTTTATATTAGCCGATGGCTTACGGTGAAGCATAAATTGGGGATCCGCAAAACGTTTCTGTGGTGTGGCCGTCCACAGGGAGGCGTGTCGCGAGCCCGAAACCTCCCAATTTCTGTGAAAAATGTTGGATATCAAGAGGAGAGACACAATTCAATCAGATGGCGTACAATACGATAATTATCCGATATGAATACGTTGGAAGGCTGGATGTCGCGGTGTATCACACGTTCCTTCCTTAGATATTGCAATGCATCAACCAGGCTTTTCAGTACTCCTCGTACTTCGGATTCTGAGAGTGTGGGATGTTCGCGTGAGAGCAAAAATTTGGAGAGTGTTCCACGAGAGCAAAGTTCTAACACATGATAATAAGCTGTATTGGTCGAAAATGTCGATAGCAGAGAAACGATGCTGGGATGGTGAAGGGATTGGTGGATTGACGTTGATGAGGTTGACTGAGGGAATCCCGAGGGACCCGTTGTTCTGGGAATCTGAAGGATTACACTAGGTTAGAAGTCGATTTTGAGAAGTGGACACTGACTGACTTTTTTGATGGCGACTTGACGATCGCGAAGACGGCCACGCTTGCAAACTGCCAGATGTACCACAGAAGTGCTAACACCGCCTATGTTTTTGATAATGGTATAATTCTAGAAATAATATCCGTTCATGATTCCAACAAATAGAGAGAAGGGGTAATTCTGCCATACATCCAGACCATCCGGGTTAGCGTCACTTCGAAAGGATACCCGGGAACGATTTTCGCCACATAGTTTCTGCATGGGAGTCCCCCGCGGTGGGGTAAAGAAAGAACGGAGTGGGTTACGTAAGTTGATGAATTATGTACGTCATTCAGGCTCTTATAGGCAATTCACAAAATATTAATACGTTGACGCCCCAGTTCGAGAGGCCGCACGCGCTATATTGCACAATGGATAGCGAAGGCCTGGCCTCGATCACTACAAGGGTTGTGAATACTCGGCTCTTCAAAATGCCATAGACATCGGAAGTACAGATCGAGTGTTGACTATAAGTAAGGCGGTGTGATCAGTGGCTAGACAGGCCTGCAAGATACCAGATGGAACGTTCACACTCAGCTAATGACTCTGACCTTACTGCCTCAACAGAAATTAATCAGTTGAGAATGCTGTCCATTTCTTTGTCTAGTGATACGACAATGGAAGGTATACCTCCAGATCAGATCCGAACTATGGTGGACTCTTTCTTTAACACCGAATGGACATCTTGTTCTGTATTACAGCCATTAGCATCTGTGCTTTGTAAATCAGGAATAGAGAGCTCACGGATGCCCCATACATGCGATCGCAAGTCAAGGAATTCTGTTTTGAGAATCATCAATGTCGCCGGATTCATCACATTCGGGCCTTGAAGCTCACCAACATGTAGGCCATCATAAAGTTTCTTAAATTCTGCACGGACTCTCGATATATCTTCTCTGGAAGCAGATGTACCCGACAACGCCTTCAAGTCCTTTTCTACAGCCTCTATCCTCTTGACATGCGCAGAAACCTGGAAGAATGGTGGCTGGTCACCCTTACATTCAAAGCCTTCCTTACGTAGCACAAACCTTTTCCGTGTTGCGTTGTAACTCGTCGACTGCAGTTTGCAATGCTGCCGAAGCTTGCTTGTATTCGTCTAAGAGATAATATGCAGAGAAAGAAGAAGCAATGGAAAAGCCAATAAAGAACCCGATGATTCTGAGATACCAGCGAATTCAGTTGAAGACGTAGAACCAGGAGAGAGATGAGAAAGTGTACCCTCCACGAATCCCGCCTATTGGTTTCCTCTGCCGTTGGGTGGCTCCAAGATCTGGCTGTGGAGCAGAGGTGGCAGTGACATTCCGAGCGAGGCGGGAAGTCGAAAATAAACGAATGGGAGTCCTCGGTGGGGTTCGTCGTGAGTTATTGAAGTGGGACAGTGAGGCCAGCATTGTGATTGGGTTACCGAAACAGTCCAAGTCACTAAAGTCACTACCAATTTTGGTTGTGGCCTGCCTTCCTCAGCTCGACCACTCGTCGAATGGCTAAACGCAAAAAGAACCCAACCGCTGAAGAGCCCACAGGGCGCGAAAAGAAGAAGCTGAAGATGGCTGTCGCGCGTACCATCGAAGTCCAGTCTGTTGCCGAGCGGGACAATACGCGTTCTCACACAACGACTACTGATGGTGAGTTCAATCTTTTTTTTGCGCCGAAAACGAACAATCTGACATGTCTTCAAGGTCTGAAGGATTTTCCAAGCGTGATCGACGTGGAGAGGTTCACTGAGGTGTTCGATCTGTTGCTTCGACTCATTCTTGGTGTTAACTCTGAGCTAGGCCAGAGCCTTTGAAATCGATGCTATGCACAAGGCCATGAAGAATGCAAGGTCAGTCCTTTCAAGTCATTCGGAAATCCTTTCTTTCTAACTCCACGCTTGGTACAGTGGCACGTCTGCACAGAGAGCATGGCAAGCACTCCCGCGACACCTGCGCCGTAGAGCCGCTAGTCACGACGTTCGACGCGTTCCTCTCCGTCTTCGCGATAGGGCTCAACAGGAGGTAAGTCGACCTTCCTTTATTTCAACCCCTAATATATAATTATTCATAGATGGATCCCGTGAGGCGAAAAGCTTCAGGCTACTCGTTACCAAAAAGAGGGAAAGCCAGACAAATGAGCCGTACAGAATCCTTCTTGAAAAGGCAGCGTAAGTGATTCTCAGACTTCTTGTCAGGGATAAGATCCAACATTGCCAGCTCTCCAGGGGACAAAACCTGGTTAGAAACTCACATATGGCACGCGAAACGGATGAAAATGGAGAATATGTGGGGTTACAGATTGGTACGTTGCATACTTGTGCCTTCTTGTGTCGGGCATACCATAACAGTCATTAGGCAGTGCACACCACAGAAAAATCGTTCCGTCCCTCCCACCGGGCGTCGGTGCATGGCTCAATCATCCATGACGCGTCCTATTACTCGCTTATAGAAATCAAAGGTCCCGAAAGTACTCTTCGGACCTTGTTTGAAACGTGTTGCGATTGTCAAGGACCGAGTCCTGCAGCTCCGAGGTACCACTTGAACACGAACAGAGACGACGTGGAATCGCTGACTCTCTGTCGTCAACAGATTTATGACGGGTTCCCGAGTCATGGAAACGCATATATACAAACCTCGAACATATCCCTTTGGCCTGATTGCGCCGATTGCGATCATATGGAAACCTAACCGTCCAGATCCAGATCCAGGCATGGAAAACGAGCTTCAAGAACCTGCCGATGTTTTTGAGAACACAGGAAAGAGGCGGAAACGGAGGGACAAAGAAAAGGGAAAAGAAAAGGAAACGGAAGTAGAATCGGATCCCGACGTTCCTCGGACTGTCTGGATTCGCTCGCACCCCGTCGTTTTTGAAGACGTTTTTAGCGCCCTCCAGACCAGCGCATCCCTGACACTTGATGCGTTTAAGAAGTGCCCCCAAAATAAGGGCAAGGAGGTCGAAGTCGAGCTTGCAGACCTGCGAGGACAAGTCAATGCATTTGAAATAATGGGTTCCAAGTCCAGTCAAGTTATCAAGGGCGCGGTTACACCAGTGTCTGGCGACAAGAGGGAAGAGTTCAAAAAGGTATGCGAGATGTTACTAGCTGTGTTCACGGCTCACATCGGCAGTTCTGGACTTTCATGAATGATTTACAAAGCAGCGGATCACTTCCACGGGGCATGATCATTGGTTTCAAGGTTTATGATCCAAGACTCAAGTATGTGTACCACATGTTATCTCATTGCGATATTCACCATGACCTACAGATTCCCTCCCAAGAATGCAAAACCAAGAGTGGGTGAACCCTCTACCAACTTGACGATTCCTTCTTCGACCCTCGCCCATAGTGAGATCTGGGATGAAACGATTAGAAGTCGCCTAGGAAAGCCGCGCTACGAGAAGAAAGACCTCGACCATCGAAGAGCAAAGGTGGATACAGAGTCTACTTGCGTTCTTGCCTTTCATCTGCTTATTTGTTCTCTTCAGCATCTTGTTCCCGGGACAAGCCTACGTCCGTTGCGCCAGGACGACCGCATTCCGATTCTACTGATCCAACGGTCCCTCGGAAGTTCACCTATTATGTCCGACAGCCAAGGTCTTCATGGATGGACGCTTATCATACCTGCAGGCTGGTCTATGGCCTTTTTTTCGTCATTAACGTTCACGGGAACGCGGGTTGGGGGTCAGCGAGAATGCCGAACTCAGTCATTTGAGGCAGGATCTGCGTATTTCCCACACGACTACCCTTCTACGGCTGCATATTACTTACATGCGGACGCGAATGAAGCAGAGGAAAAGGCGCGGTGGGAGAGGAAACCGCCTGCCAAAAGACCGAATTTTGAAAAGCTGGGGACGAGGAGTCCGTGGATACCCGACTGGGAGGTTGTTTTGGGTATAGAAAACTTCAGGAAGCGAGCTGAAGAGGGGGAGGCAGAATACGTTACCACTGATAGGGAAGTTTCACC
>Ga0209006_10004692_pt1 | contig 12381 bp, 7 predicted proteins | sample JacPin_JW_Ref_O2_FD_188567 | JGI IMG/M metagenome (GOLD analysis project Ga0209006, IMG submission 188567) | Forest soil microbial communities from Algoma, Ontario, Canada - Jack Pine, Ontario site 1_JW_Ref_O2 (SPAdes) (version 2) | ecosystem: Environmental > Terrestrial > Soil > Boreal...
CACGTTGGCCGGGCCCCCTCCAGTCATGATCCAGACCTGGTCGAAGACCTGGAGCGAGCCGACGACCGTGAGGAACAGCCAGATCCTGATCGTCGGGCCGAGCAGCGGCAGCGTGATGCGCCGCGTGGCCTGCCAGCCGCTGGCCCCGTCCAGGGCGGCCGCCTCACGCAGCTCGCTGGGGATGCCCTGCAGGCCGGCCAGCATCAAGATCATCGCAAAGCCGAAGAACTGCCAGGTGAGCACCACGATCATCGTGTAGAGCACCAGGTGCAGGTTGGCCAGCCACAGCTGGACCAGGCCGCCCAGGCCGGCCGCCTTCATGATCTGGTCCACGAACCCGCCCGGCTGGAGCAGCAGCAGCCACATCACGGCGGTGGTGGCGTACGGCAGCACGAACGGCGCGAACGCGAGGGTGCGCAGGAACGCCCGCCCCCGGATCCGGCGGTTCAGGAGCAGGGCCATCCCGAGGCCGAGCGGGAGCTGGATGAGGATCGAGGCGACGACGATGATCAGGTTGTGCACGAACGCTTCGCGGAACAGCGGATCGGACAGCACGAGCCGGTAGTTGTACAGGCCCGCGAACGGGCCGAGCGACCCGAAGCCGGTCCATCGGTGCATGCCGTCCCAGGCGGCCAGGACGATCGGCAGCAGCACGAAGCCGACGAACAACGCCAGCGCCGGGGCCAGCAGCACGACCAGCTCGACCCTCCGGCGCAGCCGGGGACGGGCCCGGCGGGACGGGGCCGGGACGCGCGCGGGGGGCACCAGCTCGGCCCGGGGGATGTCAAGATCTTTGTCGCCTGCGACGGCCATCAGAACCTCCCTCGTGCGGCAGGGCCACGGTACGGCCGGCCCGGCCAGGCGGGCGGAGGCAGGAACTCCGGCGGTGGCGAGGGACTGCCGCCGCCGGAGCCCCGGCCCTGGCTTACTGCTTCTTGGCCTGGCTCACCGTCGTGATGATGGACTGCGGCGTGCCCTGGCCGGCGAAGTACGTCGCGATCGCGGCGTCCAGGGCCTGGCCCACGCTCGTGGGGAAGGCGATGTCGAAGTAGGTCTGCACGTACGGCGCCGCGTGGTTGTAGGCCAAGACCTGCTTCAGCGCGGGCAGGGTCAGCGCCGAGGCCGCGGCCGGGTTGGCCGGCAGGCCGACGTTCGCCGCCACCACCTTCTTCTGCACCGGCGTGCTGTCGACGTACTGCAGGAACTGGGCGCAGGCCGGCTCGGCGGCCGGCGTCGTGCAGGAGAAGCCGTCCCCGCCGCCCAGCGTGGTGGTGGGAGAGCCGGCGCCCCCGGTGATGGCCGGGAACGGGAACCACCCCAGCTCGGAGTTGAGCTTCTTGTCCGACGTGAGCGGGGCCATCACGCCCGGGTCCCAGTCACCCTGCAATTCCATCGCGGCCTTGCCGTTCGCGACCATGCCCGCCGAGCTGCCCGCCCCTACCTGCGAGGGCGTGCCCAGGAAGCCGGGCTGGAACGGCTTGGTGGCCATGAATGCCGTCAGCTGATGGCCCGCTTGCATGAAGCACGAGGCCGACAGGTTCACGCCCTTCATCGCCGCCTTGAGCGTGGCGGTCGGGCACTCGCGCAGCGCGAAGTACTCCCACCAGAACGCGTCGGGCCACTTGTCCTTGGAGCCCACCGCGATGGGCACGATGTGCGCGGCCTTCAGCTTGGTGTCGTCGGTCACAAGCTGGGCGAGCGTGGCCGGCGGCGTGGTGATCCCGGCCCGGGCGAACAGGTCCTTCCGGTACCAGAAGCCCACCGTGTGCAGGTCGTAGGGAACGCCGTACTGCTTGCCGTTCACCTGCCAGGCCTGGGCCGCGGAGCCGACCTGGCCGATCCAGCCCGAGCTGAGCTTGGTCAGGTCGGCGACCTTGCCGGACGGGATCTGGGTGGCCTCCTGGCCGCCACCCCACTGCTGGTAGATGTCGGGCGGGTTGCTGGAGGCCAGGGCGGGCGGGACCTTGGTCGTGAACGCCTCGTTCTGCAGCGGCTCGACCTGGATCGTCACGTTCGGATGCGCGGCGTGGAACGCGGTGGCGGCCTGCTGCCAGACCGTCTTGAGCTGGCCGGCGGTGGCATTGGTCCACCAGGTGAGGGTGACCTTCCCGGTACTCGAACTGGCGCTGCCGCCGCCGCTGCTGCCGCAGGCGGCGAGGGCAAGCGCTGACGCCGCCGCCATGGCGACGACAGCGGGCTTTCGGAGGCTGCGCATGTTGGTCATCTCCTGACGACGACGGCGGAAGTGTTCCGAACCTGGCCAACCTGGGCTTGCCGCAGAGTTTTGCGCGTTGCCTGAGTCATGTCAATCGTTGTCGATAACGTTTTATACGCTATCCTCGCGGAGTGGACTCCACCCCGCGCATCACCATCCGCGACGTCGCCGCGCAAGCGGGGGTCTCCGTCGCCACGGTTTCCAAGGTCATTAACGGTCGGTACGGCGTAGCGGCGTCGACCATGGCCCGGGTGCAGGCGGTGATCGACGATCTGGGGTACGAGGCCAGCCTGGTCGCGCAGAGCCTGCGTAATCACCGCACGAACGTCATCGGCATCCTGGTCGCCGACCTCGAGCCGTTCAGCGCCGAATTGCTGAAGGGGGCCGCGGACGCCATCCGGGGCTCGGGTTTCGAGATGGTGATCTACTCCGCGGGCGGCCACGCGCGCAGCCATGTGGGCTGGGAACGCCGGTACCTCTCCCGGCTGAGCGGAACCCTCATCGACGGCGCCGTCCTGGTCACGCCGACCGTGGTGGACGTCAACTACGGCGCCCCCATCGTGGCCATCGACCCGCACACCGGCCAGTCCGGGCTGCCGACCATCGACTCCGACAACCTGCGCGGCGGCCAGCTGGCCACCAACCACCTGCTCGAGCTGGGCCACCGCCGGATCGCCATGATCACCGGACGGCCGGACCTGGAGTCGTCGCAGCTCCGTGAGCGCGGCTACCGCGAGGCTCTCGCCGCGGCCGGGGTCGCGGCCGACGATGAGCTCATCCTCGTGGGTGACTACGACCCGGACGTGTCGGCGGACCGCACCCGCAGGCTGCTGGCCAGCGCCCGGCCGCCCACGGCCATCTTCGGCGCCAACGATGTCTCGGCCATCGCGGCCATCGAGACCGCCGCCGGGCTCGGCCTGCAGGTGCCCGGCGACCTGTCGGTGGTCGGGTTCGACAACATCCCCGAGTCGGCCCTGTGCTCTCCCCCGCTGACCACGGTCAACCAGCCCATCCGGCAGATGGGTGAGCGTGCCATCCAGCTGCTGCTGCAGCTCATGCGGGGCGACCACCTCCGGACCACGCACATCACCCTGGCCACCGACCTGGTCGTGCGGCAGTCCACCCGGGCGCGGTAGCCCAGGCGGGGGGACCGCCGCCCCCGGCCCGGGCCCCCCCAGGCCCAAGCCCTGTCAATCGTTGTCGATAACGTTTTATAGCGCTATTCTCCCCGCGTGGACGCAACGCCATCCCCCACGAGACACTGCCGCCCCGGGCGGACGGACGGGATCAGACGTGACCATTGAGCGCAGCCTGGCCACCGAGACCTGGCGCGACCCCTCGGCGCCCACCGGGGAACGGGTCAGTGCCCTGCTGGCCCAGCTGACCACCGAGGAGAAGATCGCCCAGCTCCACGGCGTGTGGGTCGGCGTGGACGCGGCGAGCGGCGAGGTGGCGCCGCACCAGGACGACCTGGCCCAGCCCGGGGTCAGCTGGGACGACCTCATCCGGGACGGCATCGGGCAACTGACCCGGGTGTACGGGACCGTCCCGGTGGCCCCGGCCGAGGGGGCCCGCGCGGTGGCGCTCAGCCAGCGCCAGATCGTGGCGGCCGGCCGGCACGGCATCCCGGCCATGGTGCACGAGGAGTGCCTGACCGGGCTGGAGGCCTGGCAGGCGCCGGTGTACCCCTCGCCGCTGTGCTGGGGCGCGACGTTCGACCCGGACCTCATCGAGCGGATGGGAACCCAGATCGGCGCGGCCATGCGCCGCCTCGGGGTGCACCAGGGCCTGGCGCCGGTCCTGGACGTGCTGCGCGACCTGCGCTGGGGCCGGGCCGAGGAGACGATCGGGGAGGATCCCTACCTGGTCGGCACGATCGGCAGCGGGTACGTCCGGGGCCTGGAGTCGGCCGGGGTGGTGGCGACGCTGAAGCACTTCGCCGGCTACTCCGCCTCCCGCGGCGGGCGGAACCTGGCCCCGGTCTCGATCGGCCCCCGGGAGCTGGCCGACGTGCTGCTGCCGCCGTTCGAGATGGCGCTGCGCGCCGGGGCCCGCTCGGTGATGAACTCCTACACCGACCTCGACGGGGTCCCGGCGGCCGCGGACCCGGGGTTGCTGACCAGCCTGCTCCGGGAGACCTACGGGTTCACCGGCACGGTGGTGTCCGACTACTTCTCGGTGGCGTTCCTGCGCACCCTGCACGGCGTGGCGGGGACCCGCGCCGAGGCGGCCGCCCTGGCCCTGCGGGCGGGCATCGACGTGGAGCTGCCCACCGTGGACTGCTACGGGGACCCGCTGCTGGCCGCGCTGGCCGACGGGACCGCCGATATCGCGGAGGCCGACCGGGCCGTGCGGCGGGTGCTGACCCAGAAATGCGAGCTGGGCCTGCTGGACCCGGACTGGTCGCCGGACCCGGAGGCCGCCGCGGGCGCCGTCACCCTCGACGACAGCGAGTCCCGGTCGCTGGCCCGGGACGTGGCCCGCCGCTCGGTCGTCCTGCTGGCCAACCAGGGCACGCTGCCGCTGGCCCCGGGCCAGGCGATCGCGGTCGTCGGGCCGCGATCGCACGAGGCCAGCGCGATGCTGGGCTGCTACTCGTTCCCGCAGCACGTCGGCGTGCACCACCCGGGGCTGCCGCTGGGCGTCGAGGTGCCGACCGTGCTGGACGCGCTGCGGGCCGACCCGGCCGGGTACGTCGTGAGCCACGCGGAAGGCTGCCCGGTACTCGGCGGGGACGACGCCGGCCTGGCCGCCGCCGCCGCGGCGACCAGTGCCGCGGATGTCTGCGTCGCGGTGCTCGGCGACCGGTCCGGCCTGTTCGGGCGGGGCACCTCCGGTGAGGGCTGCGACGCGGCCGACCTGCGGCTGCCCGGCCGCCAGGAGGAGCTGCTCGAGGCGCTGCTGGCTACCGGCACGCCGGTGGTGCTGGTGCTGCTGGCCGGCCGGCCGTACGAGCTGTCCCGCCAGGCCGGCCGGCTGGCCGCCGCGGTGTGCGGGTTCTACCCCGGCGAGGAGGGCGCGCCCGCGCTGGCCGACATCCTGAGCGGGCGGGTCAACCCGTCCGGCCGGCTGCCGGTCAGCTTCCCGGGCGCGGGCTCGGTCCAGCCGGGCACCTACCTCGCCGCCCCGCTGGGCCAGCGCAGCCAGGTCAGCACCATCGACCCCACCCCGCTGTTCCCGTTCGGCCACGGGCTGTCCTACGCGCCAGTCACCTGGGCCGGGGTCGGATCCAGCTCGCCGCCGCAGTGGCCGGCCGACGGCTGCTGCCGGGTCACGGTGACCCTGCGCAACGACGCCGGCATCCCGGCGGCCGAGGTTATCCAGGTGTACCTGCACGACCCGGTCGCCGAGGTGGCCCGCCCCGTCCAGCAGCTGATCGCGGCGGCCCGGGTCGACCTGCCGCCGGGCAGCACGCGGACCGTCCAGTTCACCCTGCACGCCGACCTCACCTCATACACGGGGCGGGCGGGCCGCCGGCAGGTGGACCCCGGCCAGGTGGAGCTGCGGGTGGGCCGGTCGAGCACGGATATCGAGGCGGCGCTGGGATACACTCTCACCGGCCAGCGCCGGGAGGTCGGCTTCGACCGGGTGCTGCATCCGGAGATCACGCTGCTCCCCCCAGACTGACCGACCGCGAGGACCCGAATGCTCCGCGACCTTCCCCTGGACGAACTGCGCCAGTACCGGCCCGCCGTGCAGGAACCCGCGGACTTCGACGAGTTCTGGGCCAGCGAACTGGCCGCCGCGGCCGCCTCCGACGCCGGGCCGGTGTTCACGCCCGCGCAGACCCAGATCCAGCACGCCGACGTCTTCGACGTGACGTTCCCGGGCTACGCCGGCGACCCCATCAAAGGCTGGCTGCTGCTGCCGCACGAGAGCCCGGCGGACCGCGCGTTCGTGGTCGAGTACATCGGCTACGGAGGCGGGCGGGGCGACCCCTTCGAGTGGCTGACCTGGAGCTGCGCCGGCCACCCCCACCTCGTCATGGACACCCGCGGCCAGGGCGGCGGATGGCGCAGCGCGGACACCCCGGATCCCAGCGACCCGGGCACCCCCAGTACCCCGGGATTCCTGACCCGCGGCGTCGCCGACCCGCGGACGCACTACTACACCCGCCTGTTCGTCGACGCGGCCCAGGCCGTGGCCGCGGCCCGCCACCATCCGGCCAGCGCGGGCCGGCCCCTGGTCACGACCGGCGGCAGCCAGGGCGGCGGGCTGGCCATCGTGGCCGCCCACCTGGCCGGGGCGGCCGGCGGCCCCGTGGACGCGGCGCTGCCCGAGGTCCCGTTCCTGGCCCACGTCCGGCGGGCCGTCGAGGTCACCGACAGCCGTCCCTACGCGGAGCTCATCGAGTACCTGAGCGTGCACCGGGGCGAGGTGGACCAGGTGTTCCGGACGCTGTCCTACCTCGACGTGGTCAACCACGCCAAGCGGGCCACGGCGCCCGCGCTGTTCTCGGTCGGGCTGGTGGACGACATCACCCCGGCGTCCACGGTCTTCGCGGCGTTCAACCACTACGCCGGGCCGAAGCAGATCGAGGTCTACCCGTTCAACGGCCACGACGGCGGCGGCACCCAGCAGTTCCTGGCCAAGCTGGCCTTCCTCGCCGCTCTCAGCTGAGTCGCGCCCGGAGCGCCGGGGGCGCCGGGGGCGCCGGGAGGCAGCGAAGCGACGGCCGGCGTTCCCGCGCAGCGGGCTCCCACGACGATCACGTCCTGCTGGTTCGCACCGGTCAGTAGGGAACCTCGGTGCTCAGGAGTTCGGTGAGGTCGGCCGGTCCGGGTCGTTTCGAGATCACCCGGCAGAAGTCGATGGCGTCGAGTTCCACGCGCGGGCCTGCGGTGCCGGCCGTCCAGGTGCCGCCGGCCGGGCCGGTGAGGTGCAGGCTGAACTCCTTTCCGTGGCGGTCGGCCCATTCGCTGACCACATCAGCGACGATGACACCGTCGTGATCGGCGGACAGCTGCGGCGTGAGGTTCACGGCGGCGCAGATGTCGAGGCGGTGCATCCAGGGGTCGCGGGTGAGGATGATGTCGATGAGATACCCGAGCGTCCACGGCTCCTCGACGCCGTTGATCACTCCGCCGATCATCGTCCGGTGCCGGATGAAGCCGGGCGTCATCCGGCGCCCTCGGACAGCCTTCGGGGCACGTGCGGCGAACCGGCTGCCAATCGCCGGTCCGGACCACGTCGAGCGTTCGCTGACCTGCAGAGCGGTGAGGCGGTCGATGTCCAGGTCACCGCCGACGGTGGCCGCGCGCCGCTGCCGGCCGCCTTCGCGGATCGAGGCGGCCATCTCGACCATGCCCAGCATGTGGGCGGCCATCTGGCGGACGTCCCACTGAGGGCAGATCGTCGGCTCGGACCACGAGTCACTGTCGAGCGACTGCATGAGCACGCCGCAGCGTTCGTACTCCGTGGCGGCGATGCGCATGGCGGTTCTGCGGTCCAGGGCCGAGGTTCGAGGCTTCACTTTTTGCTCCTGGGTGTGGGTGCTTGGACTGGCAGGCCGAGGTCGTCAGCCAGCAGGCTGAGCGCCCGGGGCAGCAGGACCCGCCAGCGATCACCCTTGGGATCGTTGGCCAGTTGCTGGTTGACGAAGCCGCCGGCGAGGGCGGTGTAGATATCGAGGTCCGCCTGCTGGCGGATACCGATCTCGTTCAGGACCGACCGCATGACCTCGTAGCACTCCACGGCAGGCCGGTAGGCCTCCTCGCTCGGAGTGAAGTCCCGCAACATTGGCACGTCCATCAGCTGGTGCCGTTCCAGGTCGCTGGTGGCGAAGTCGAAGTACGTGGTGGCCAGCGCCACCAGCCGCCCGCGCGGATCCGCGGGAAACGAGGCGGCTTCCCTCTCCAGCACCGCGTGGAAGTCACGCCACGCCTGCCCGAACATCGCGTCGTAAATAGCGTTCTTGGAGGCGAAGTGCGAATACAGCGACGGTGGTTGCATGCCGATCCGGGTTGCGATCTCACGGAGCGTCACGCTGGTCAGGCCGCCCTGGTGCGCAATCTCCCACGCCGCCGCGAGGATCTCCCGCCGGGTAGCCTCACGGCGTTCAGTTTTCCTATCACGCTTAGGCGCAGCTACCATAATTAGGTAGTGTGCGGCACCGGTTCAGGCCCGTCAAGCCCGGCGTGGAGTTCCCTCAGACGACGGGGGGCGGCGTGCCGACGATGGTGGCGGCCAGGGCCGGGTCCCAGGAGCAGGCCTCGCAGGCGTGCTGGAACGCGGAGCGGGCGAATTCCACGGCCAGCGCGTGCGGGTCCCCGGCGGCCCGGACATCGTCCCAGTCCAGTATGTACTCACCCAGCGCGCCGTCCCAGCGGGCGGCCGCAGGGGACAGCGACAGGCGGTCGAAACCCTCCGGCGCCGGGTGCGCGTAGGCGTAGAACGCGGCCTTGCCGTAGCGGCCGTCACCGGGCCACCAGCCGATCTCGACCTGCTGCGCGTCCCCCGCGTTGCGCATGATGAAGCCGGCCGAGGGCGGCGGTTCGACGGTCCGTCCGGAGAACAGGCTGACCGCGAGGTCGAACGAGCCCCACCAGGCGTTGACCGGGGTGGACCGGCCCCGGTATGGGGCGCGATAGTCCGCCAGGACCAGGGCGGCCTGGGTCGCCGCGGCGAAGTAGTCACCGACCTGCGCCGGATCGTAGGTCGCGTGCTCGCGGTCCTCGTCCAGCGGCACGCTCCACGGGACCTCCTGCGGCGTCGGGTCGATCACGACCGGGCCGCCCAGGCGCGCCACGGCGTCCAGCACCTCGCGGGTCACGTCGGCGACGGGACGGTCCGGGGTCAGCGCGACCCGTTCCGCCGGTCCCCCGCTGTGCTCGACCACGGCCTCGTGCGTCCGCAGGTCCAGCGCGGCGACCAGCGCGCCGGAGCCGTCCGCTGCGGGCAGCGGTGCGGTCTCCCAGCCCCGGGCGGTCAGCCGCAGCGCGGCGTGCTGGAGCTGGGGCTCCGGCGGGGCGAGCCGGACCGCCAGCTTGCCCAGCACCTGAGTGTGCGCGTGCAGCGTGTCGCAGGTCGCGCGCCAGTCGTCATACGAGCAGGCCGGCCAGTTAGTGGTCATGCCCCGCACCCTACCCAGCGGGCGGCGCGTCGGGCCGCTGGTACGTGGACAGATCGAGCGGTGTGCTCATGGGCGGATCGGCACCTCCATGTCCACGGTCGTCCCGGTCGCGGCGTGCTCGATGGTGAGCTGCTCCGTGAGGGCCCGCATCAGGCCGACGCCGTGCCCGCGGAGCGGGTCGGCCGTGGGCCTGGCGGGCCGCCAGGACCCCGAGTCCGTGACGGTCAGCCGGAGCCGGGTGACCGTGGCCTCAGCCCGGAGCCGGATGGGCTGACCCGGGGCGTCGCGGTGGCCGTGCTCGATGGCGTTGGCGCAGGCTTCCCCGGCGGCGACCAGGACGTCCTGGATCAGCCGGCGGCTCAGGCCACAGCCGTCCAGCCAGGCCCGCAGCGCCGCGCGGACCGGGGTGAGCTGCCCCCGGCTCGCGGGGAACGTCACATCGAACGGCTCGGGCTGACGGACCAGGACGAGAGCCACATCGTCCTCGTACCCACCCGGCGGGGCCATGCTGCCCATCACCCGGCTGGCCAGGTCTTCCACCCCGGCGTCCTGGCCCTGCCGGAGAGCCTCGGCCGCCTGGGCCACCCCGGCGTCGAACGTGGCCCGGCGGCGTTCCACCAGCCCGTCGGTGTACAGCAGCAGCGTTGACCGGCCAGGCAGGAAGCAGGTCGCCTCGGTCCGCCGGGCGTCGCGCAGCACGGCGAGCGGGAACGAGCGGCCGCCGTCCAGGCCCTCGATCCGGCCGTCCGGGTGGGCGAGGATACCCGGCGGGTGGCCCGCGCTGCTGTAGGTCAGCCGGCCCGACGCCCGGTCGAGGATGCCGCAGAAGACCGTGCTGCAGAACGCGCCGGGGATCAGGGCGGCGAAGCGGTCCATGGCGGACAGCGTCTGCGCCGGGCTGGCGTCCTGCAGCAGCAGCGCCCGGCAGGCGCTGCGCAGCTGCCCCATCACGGTCGCGGCCTCGAGGCCGTGCCCGACACAGTCGCCGACCACGATCCCGATCCGCCCGTCGGGTAGTTCGACGAGGTCATACCAGTCGCCGCCCACCTCCAGCGGGCGGCTGGCCGGTTCGTAGCGGGCCGCGAACCCGGGGGGCAGCCGGGACGGCCCGAGGATGGCCCGCTGCAGGGCCAGCGCGGCTTCCCGCTGCTGATCCGTGAGGTGGGCCCGGTGCAGCGCCTGGCCGAGGTACCCGCACAGCAGGGCGAACAGCGCCCGGTCCTCGGCGGTGAGCGGCCGGGCCGGATCAGCCTCGATCCACACCGCCAGCTCGCCCTCCGGGTGCTCGATGCTGATCCCGACGTCCGCCGACGTCCCGTCCGTCGGGGTGAGCAGGGGCCGCTGGCGCAGTCTGCTGATCCGGTCGCGCAGCTCGCCGGGCAGGCCGGCCCAGCGGACGCCGGGGCCGGTGGCGGTGAGCGACGGCTCGGTTGCACCGGTCCAGGCCGCGGCGATCACCCGGCGGGCGTGCCAGAGCCGCTGCAATTCGTGCAGTGCGCCCTGGAGGGCCCGGGGCACACTGTCCGCCTGGGACAGCAGCAGGCCCATGGCCGCCAGGGCACCCTCCCGCTGCCCCGCGTACCGCTCGGCCGTGATGTCGCGCAGGGTGCCGACCACCATGTTCCGGCCGGTGTCGGGGTCCAGGACCTCGCTGAAGCTGACCGCGACCCAGAGCCGGTGCCCGTCCTGGTGGGTGACCGGAACGGCGAAACTGCCCTTACTCTGGCCCGCGACCTGGGCGAATGCCTCTCTGAGCTGGCGATGTCCCTCCGGCTCGGCGTCCTCCCGGGGCCACCACGGATGCGGGGTGGCGTAGGGAAGGCCGTCCGGGCCGTATCCCAGGATGTCGGTGAAGGTGGCGTTGATCTCGATCACGCGGCCCGCCTCATCGGCGAGGAAGAACGCCTCGTGCAGCGAATCGATCAGCGCCGCCCGCCACCGGGCGTGGTGGCTGCGCAGCCGGGCCAGTTCCACGTTCGCCCGGACCCGCGCCAGCAGTTCGGCGGCGGAGAACGGCTTGACCAGGTAGTCGTCCGCGCCCGCGTCCAGGCCCTCGATAGCGGCCTCCTGACCGGCCCGCGCCGACAGCAGCAGCACCGGCAGGTCCTGGACCTGCGGATCGGCCCGCAGGGCGGCGACCAGCTGCAGCCCGCTCAGGCCCGGCATCATCACGTCGCTGATCACCAGGTCGAACGGATGCGCCCGGGCCGCGTCCAGCGCCGCCTGCCCGTCCGCCACCGCGGTGACCTGGTAGCTGCCCGCCAGCAGCCGTTGCAGGTACTCGCGCATATCCGCGTTGTCGTCGGCGAGCAGCACCCGGGCGGGCGCACCCCGCCCGGCCAGTTCCAGGTGCGGGGAACCGGGCGCGGGGGCCGCGGCCAGCGGGCCCGCGGCCAGCGGGGGCTGGCCGGGATGATCGCCGGGCAGCCACCGGTAGGCCTCGGCCAGGAAGGGATCGGCCGCAGCGGAGATCGTTTCCGGGCCGGCCGCGGCCAGGTCCTTCTCCGGCAGATGCCCGTGGCCGAACGGGAGCCGGACGGTGAAGGTGGTGCCCGCCCCCTCGGTGCTCCCGGCCGTGATGCTGCCCCCGTGCAGCCCGACCAGCTCACGGACCAGCGCCAGGCCGATGCCGCTGCCCTCGTTGGAGCGGGAGTGGGTGGAGGGGATCCGGTGGAAACGCTCGAACAGCCTCGGCATCTCGTCCGCGGCGATCCCGCTCCCGGTGTCACTGATCCGCAGCACCGCACCGGAATCCTCGGCCCGCAGCGTCACGCTGATGCTGCCGTCGAAGGTGAACTTCAGCGCGTTGCTCAGCAGGTTGAGGACGACCTTCTCCCACATCTCCCGGTCGATGTAGACCGGTTCGGGCAGTTCACGGCAGTCCACCCGGTAGGCCAGGCCGGCCCGGGCGATCGCCGAGCGGAAAACGCTGGCCAGGTCGGCCGTGAAGGCGGCCAGATCGACCGGCTCGTACCGGGCCTCCATCCGGCCGGCCTCGATCCGGGAGAAGTCCAGCAGCGTGTTCACGAGCTTGCCCAGCCGCAGGGCGTTGCGGTGGATGACCTCGAGTTCCTGGCCCGCGGCCGGATCCCGG
>Ga0209006_10004693_pt1 | contig 12380 bp, 11 predicted proteins | sample JacPin_JW_Ref_O2_FD_188567 | JGI IMG/M metagenome (GOLD analysis project Ga0209006, IMG submission 188567) | Forest soil microbial communities from Algoma, Ontario, Canada - Jack Pine, Ontario site 1_JW_Ref_O2 (SPAdes) (version 2) | ecosystem: Environmental > Terrestrial > Soil > Boreal...
CCGCAGAGGCCGGCTACAGATGCGCGGAACACGGGAAGCGGGTCCCTGGCCTCGAACGCCTCGACCTCCCCGGTGACCGCGTTGAACCGGAACCGTACCTTGACCCGCATGACCCCTCCTGTTCGGCTTCCTAGTCAGAGTTCAAGCTCGAACTCGATGTCGAGTACGCCGCCTTGTTCGCTTTGGTGCAGGTTGCTGGCCCGCCGTGACCGGGCGTAGGCGAGGATCGCGTCCCGGTAGGCCTGCGCGAGCGCCGCGTTGAACAGCGCGCGCCCTGCCGCCCCGACGGCCATCAGCTGGTCGGCGGCCGCGCGCCGCAGCTCCTGCTCGCGCGCGGCGGCCGCCGCGGCGAACGCCGCCTCGGCGCGCGCCGCCGCCTCGCGCTCGACGGCGTCGCCCGCCGTCACCTCGGCGTCCCTGCGTGCCTGCTCGCGGCGCTGCCGCACGGCTTCGGCCATGGCCCGGTCCAGGTTCTGCTCCGCGTCCCGCTGCGCGGTCTGCTCGGTGAACCCGCCCCAGCCGTCGTCGTAGTAGACGCCCTCGCCCTCGGCCTCGACCGTGCCTGACACCTCGGCGTCCACCGTGGCGGCCGCCTCCTCGGTGACGCTGACCTCGCTGGTCACCATCGCGGTGATCTCCAGTTCGCGGGTGGCCGGGTCGAAGGTGATGGTGCCGCCGTCCAGCTGATAGGTGAAGGTCCCCGCGGGGGTCTCGGTCCAGCCGTCGAGCCGTCCGAGCACGTCGGCGAGCGCGGCCAGCGTGGGGCCGCCAACCGAGTCGGCGAGCGACTCGCGGACCCGGGCCTGGCCGGCCGCGCGGCCCGTTCGCGTCGCCTGCCGCCTGACCTCCTGCGCCCAGGCCTCGGTGAGTTCCCTGGTGGCACGGACGCGGATGCGCCGTGGATTACACATATTCGACTCCTCTCCACGGGAAGCGCTCGCGGAGCACGGTGAGGATCTCCCGCTGCACCGCCTGCACTTGGGTGAGTTCCTCGGTCGCCGCCGGGTGGTCACGGCGCAGCTCGCCGGCCAGCCGCTGGGCCTCGCGGGCCAGCTTGCGCAGCTCGGCCTCGCCGGTGACCTGGCCGACCCGCGTCTTGATCGTCGCGAGGGCGATGTCAGTGATCTCGTGCAGGTCGCGGATCCGCTCGCCGGCTTCCTCGACCGGGACGCCGTGCCCGGCCACCAGCTTGCGCAGCGTGTCCTCGTCCGCCTCGTCGGTCCACAGGTTGGCCAGCCAGCGCAGGTCGGTCACGTCCGCCTCGGCGCGGCCGGCGAGCAGCGCGGAGGCGGCGAACACCTTCTGCGCCTTGACCGCGCGCCGGTCGGAGAACTTGATGCCCGAGCCCCTGATCTCGCGCAGGATCTCCAGGTACGTCCCGGCGACCGGGGACAGGTCGACCTGCGCCACGGCCTCCTGCAGGATCCGCAGGTCTTCCTCTGATACGGACACCTGCAGCCGGGACCCAGGGCCGGCCGCGGCGGGGGCCTGGCTGATCCGCTGCTGCTCGTCCTTCCAGCCGAGCAGCAGCACATCTTCCAACTGGTCAACGCCCACGTAGCGGACCCGGCAGCGGAGCAGGAAGCGGTCGCTGAAGGCGGCAAGCACGGGATCGTTCGGTATCTCATTGGACGAGCCGACCACCGTGATGAGCGGCGTGGCCCCGTCGGAACCCGGCCGCCCGTCGCGGAAGGTCCGTTCGTTGATGAGCGTCAGCAGCGTGTTGAGAATCGCCGAGCTGCCCTGGAACACCTCGTCGAGGAACGCGATCCGGGCCTGGGGCAGCATCCCGTCGGTGTTGACCTGGTAACGGGACTTTTCGATGAACGACTTCACGTCGATCGGGCCGAAGATCTCGGCCGGCTCGGTGAAGCGGGTGAGCAGGTAGCTGAACGGCCTGGTGTCGAGCGCGCCGCAGAACCGCTCGACGAGCCGGGTCTTGGCGGTGCCAGGCGGGCCGAGCAGCAGGATGTGCTCGCGGCACAGCGCGCCGAGGCCGAGCAGGTACACCGCCTCCCGGCGGCCGACGAACGCGTCCTCGATCTCGCGGAGCTGCTCGCCGTAGCTCAGCGCGCGGATCCGCACCCGCGGGTCCAGTCCCGTCATCTGACGTCTCCCACTCCATCAGTGGCGGGCGCTATGACGCTGACCGCCGTCGTCTCGTTGCCTGCTGCCGCGGCCAGGCGGGCGATGGCGACGGTGTGGGTGCCCGCGTGCCCGGACAGCTCCCTGCTTTCCGCCTCGCGGTTCTGCTGCCCGACCTTCAGCCGGCCGACCATCTCGCCGAGCACCTCGGCCGTGACCGGTCGCCGGTCGCCGACCAGCTCGTTGGCCTTGGCGTCGCGGAACAGAGAGCGGATCTCGTCGCCGTTCATCCCCTTGGTGGCGTTGGCGACCGCGCCAAGCAGCTCATCCGAGGCGTCCACCTCGAAGTGCCTGGCGTGGATGCGCGCGATCTCCTTGCGCGCCTCCGGCTCTTCCGGCAGCCCGATCTTGATCTCGCGGAACCGGCTCGGCCGCAGCAGCGCCTCGTCGATGATGTCGACCCTGTTGGTGGTCCCGATGATCAGCACGGGGACCTCCGGCCGGAACCCGTCGAGCTCGGTCAGCAGCTGGGCGACCACCGCGTTGCCCGCCCGGCTGCCGCCGTCGTCACGGCCGGTCCGCTTGGCCGCGATCGAGTCGAACTCGTCGAATACCAGCACGGCGGGAGCGTTCCTGCGGGCCTCCGCGAAGAGCTCGCGCAGCTTCCGCTCGCTCTCCCCGACGTACATGTCGGTGACCTCGGGGCCGGACACCACCTGGATCGTGCCGCCCATCTCGGTGGCGATCGCCTTGGCGAACAGCGTCTTCCCGGTGCCCGGCGGGCCGTGGAAGATGAACCCGCGGGGGATCAGTTCGTTGCGCATGTGCGCGGGGATCGACGTGATGTCCCCGTTGATGATGGCGAGCACCTTTTCGAGCTCGATCTTGACGTCGCGGTAACCGCCGATGTCGGCCAGGTGCGTGTTCGGCAGCTCGAACGTCGCGGAGTTGCGCGCCTTGAACATCCGCACCATGTGCAGCAGCAGGTCGAAGGTCGGCTTCTTGTCCTGCTCCTCGGTTCGGTACTCGTGCAGGGCGTAGCGCAGCGCGTGCCGCAGCCGGACCGCGTTCATGCCCGCGACGTGCTTGTAGAAGGCCTGGGGATCAAATCCCTCGAACAGGTCGGCTTCTTCCCTGGTGACGAGCGCGACGCCGACCGGCATCCGGGTGCCGTCGGACCCGGTCACCTCGCGGGGCAGGATGTCCATCGCGATCCGCACCGCGAACCTGTTGGCGAGGACCTCGGGGATGGTGAGCGACGGGTCGGTGAAGGCGAGCAGCACCCGGTCGCTGTGCTCGTAGAACAGGTCGGTGATCTCCCTGGCCTCGCCGCTCAGCGAGGCGTCGGTGCCGCCGCCGAGCAGGTCCAGGTGCGGGACGATGACCATGTCGCCGGGCACGGCCTTCTTGACGGCCTTCTCCAGGCCGGCGATCATGCCGCTGCGCCGCGAGCCGCCGCCGAGCGCGGCGAACGGGTCGGCCGCCGCCGCGGCCTCGACCTCGATCCGGTGGGCCGGCCGCTGCGCGAGCGTGGCGATGCGGCCGGCGAGGTGCTCGACGAGCAGCTTCTCGCAGCGGATCAGCACGGACATGCCCTGCCTGAGGTAGCCGGCGGCGACGGCGATCTCCTCGCTGTGGGCGATCAGCACCGCCTGCCGCTCGCTAAGGTCCTTCGGGTGGGGCAGGATCAGCGGGGCCCCGGTGGTGTCCGTGTCCTCGCTCGCCGGCTCGCCGGCGCCGTCTCCGGCGGGCTCGGAGACGACGCCAGGATCGGCGCCGGCGAAGTCGCGCACGGACAGCGAGGGCGGCAGGTAGAGCGGCGCGTCCGCCGGCGGGGTGTGCACCTCGATGCGCAGGGCGGCCAGTCTTGTGTCGAGCACCGCGGCGTCCACCCGGTCCAGGGACATCGCCGGGTACTCCGCGAGCAGTTCGCGGAGGGTCAGGTCGGGAGCGTCGGCGTTGGCGAGCAGTACGCGGTCGCGGAGCCCGTCCGGGTCGGCGGGGACGAGGCGCAGGCGGAGGCGGGGGGGCATCAGGCGGCTCCTATCCGGTCGAGGCGGTGACGGCGGACCAGCCTGATCGCCGGATCCTGACCGGACAGCAGCGGCCGGAGCTCGGCCAGCGTCAGGTCGCGGTCGAGGGTCGCCAGCGGCGTCCAGAACCTGAGCGTGTCGACGGCGAGCGGGTCGGGGACCCCGGCGAGCGCGGACATCCGCCTGGCCGCCCAGGAGATTCGCTGGTCCCAGTCCGCCGCGAACCGGGTCCGCGCGTTCAGGTACACGTCGAGCAGCAGGTCACGGTGGCTGAGGCGGAGCCGGGACAGCAGGCTCGCGCGCCAGGCGAGCACGTACGGGTGCGGTGTCCAGCTGGCCAGGCCGGCGGCGAGCACCGCCTGGCCGCGCGGCCGGGCAAGGAGCGCGATCACGGTGGCGACCGCCTGGCCGGTCGTGTCGGACCGCAGCGCGCGCAGCGGCGGCCGGTACAGCACGGCGGTGAGCGGCGAGGCGGCGAGCAGCAGCTCGGGCAGCGGCTCGGGCTGCGGTGCCTGCGTTCCGCCGCTGTCGCCGCTGTTGTTGTTGTTGCTGCCGTTGGCGGCGGGCGCGGACCCGTCGGCTTCGGCCTCGGCAAGCGCGGTGACGACGGGACCGGCCACGCCGTGCCGGGCGACCAGGTCATACCAGCTGCCGGGGTTCTTGCCTGGAGCGGCAGGCGGCACCGCTTCGGCGAGCAGGGCTGCGGCGGCCGCCTGCCGCCTGCCGCCCGCGGCGGCGGCGAGGAACACGGCGCCGGGTCCGATCCGGAGTCGTTCGGGCCGGTCCGCCGCGCCGAACGGCGGCGTGCCGGCGCCGAGCCGCGCCGCAGTACGCCGGGCGAGCTGGCCGGCGGCGTCGCGCACGCTGTCGGGCGGGCGGGCGAGCGCGGTGACGTCCCACAGCGGGCCGGCCGGGACCGGGCCGGACGGCTTCGCGGCCCAGGCGAGCACCCGCTCGGCGGTGGAGACGGCGGTCATGACGACTCCGTCTCCGGCACGGGGGCGGCCGCGGTGTCCTGCGCCGGCTTAGTGTCTTCCGTCGCCTCGGTGTGCTGCACTGTCTCGGTGTCCTGCACTGTCTCCCCGTCGTTGTGCGGCACGGGCCAGTACCGGACCAGGACCATCTCGTCGCCGACGCCGTGGTAGAAGCGGAGCACCCGGCCTTCGTCGGTGATGTTCACCAGGGCGGCGACCTGCCAGGGCCGCCGGAAGGTGGAGCGGTGCAGTTCGACGTCCACCGACGACAGCCCGAGGCGCGACGTCGCGCCGAACAGGTGGGTGTGGTACCAGCCGAGCAGCTTCTCTCCGCTGCCCCGTTTCTCCAGCTGCTGGCTGACCCGCAGGAACGACTCGCCGGTGAAGGTGAAGTTGATCATGGACGCGCCGGTCCGCTCGGCGGGCAGAATCGCGGTCACGTGTACGAGGAAGCCGCCGGGGCGCTCGGCGTCTCGGTACACCGTGCCCGCCAAGAAACCGCCCTCCTCGATCTCGTCGGAGAACCGGTACGTCCGCGCGAATCGGTCGATGATGCCCTGCGGTGTGACAATCACCACGGGAGGACCCGGGTCGGGCTCGCTGGCCTCCTCCGCAGCCGCCGTGCCGTCGTCGTCGCCGAGGTCGAGGTCGAGGTCGCTGAGACCGACGAGGTCGCCGCCGTCATCCGCGGTGCGGACGCCGAGGGCCGCGAGCGTGGTCTGCGGCGGATCCGGCTCAGTCACCTCCTCGACCGACAGCCGCAACCGGGGCCACGGGCCGGACCGCCCCCGCATCTCGTGGGTCACCCGGGGGGCCGGCCGGCTCAGCGGGATCGATTCGAGCCCCGGGCCGCGCACCCCGTACCCCCAGTGGGTGACCTCAGGCTCGCGCTTGCGCAGCGCCTGGCGCAGCGGCTCGCCGATCAGTTCCCTGACCGGGTGCGGGTGCCGGTAGATCAGCTCGCCGTCGCGCAGGATGCGGACCTGGACGAACCCGTGGCTGGCCCGCAGGTTCTCCATGGCGGGGCTGCCACGGTCCGGGGTGTCGTCCTCGATCTGGTAGAAGTACAGCTCGAAGACGACGTCCGTCGCATCGGGGCCGATCACCTCGGTGAAGAGGGCACGCAGCAGCGGGACTAGGGGGATCTCGCGGTCCGGAACGTAGTCGTCGCTCCGGAAGATCTCGACGACCAGGCTCATTCGTCTAGCTCGCTCACGTCTTCGTCGGCTTCTTCGTCTAGCTCGCTCACGTCGTCGACCTCGAACCCGTAGCGTGACGCCCCGTCCGTGAGGCCGCGGAGCACCGGCGTGCCGCCGATCTTGATGATCCGCTCCTGCCCGCGCTCCGAGACGGTCCAGCGGGCGGCGTCACCGTCGTAGAAGTCGCCGCGCAGCAGCGGCATCCCGCTCCGGTCGTCCACCTTGTCGCTGGCCGGGACCCAGACGCTGTAGTTGCGGAAGCCGGCGATGTCGACGAGCGTCGCGCACAGCTCACCGAAGTCAAGCGACGGGACGTAGGACTCGGCGAGGGTGCCCAGGCAGACGATGCCGCGCATGTACTTGTTCTCGCGGCGCCGCTCGGACTCGTAGGTGGGGAAGACGTTGGGGTGGAAGATGTCCGTCAGCCACCGCACCCGCGGCGCGACGATCGGGAACTCCGGCGGCAGCACGATCGACAGTTGGTGCAGGGCGATGTCCGGCGGCTCGTCGCCGATGACGGCGGGCGGGCCGAAGCTCGGCTGGGTGAACTCGATGTCGTACTCGGTGGGCAGCGCCGGCGAGTTCGACACGTAGCGGAAGCCGGGGCGGGAGTCGCGGTACTCGTCGATCTGGTTGCGCACCCGCAGCAGCGCCTCGCGGCGGTCGGACGGGTTGACCGCGGCGGCCCGCCGCTCGAACCCGACCCGGAGCCTGGATCCCTCGGTGATGCCCTCGTCGCCGATGGTGCTGTCCGGGTTCATCCGGCGGGTTCCGTCCGAGTCGACGTGCTCGACGACGGTGGCCTGGTCACCACCGGGCAGGCCCTCGGTGTACTGCTCGACGAGCTCGCTCGCCACGCTGCTGACCGGCGTCGCGGACGGCACGTCGTTAAACCGGAACGCCCGGCCGTCGGGTCCCTCAACGGACAGGTAGCGCAGCACGTAGTCGAGGTGGCCGGGCGCCACCACCCGCCAGCCGATGTCGTGCCTGGCTAGCATGACGCGGTCCACCACCCGCGGGTCGGCCTCGTCCAGCCGCAGGGACACGCTGGTCGGGGTGGACCACTCGATCTCCGCGGCGAGCCCGCGCTCGGCCAGCCAGGCGGTGAGGGCGTCGCGTGCCTCCGCCGAGTCGAGCCACGCCACCAGGTGGCAGGTTTCCGCGGGCGCCGGGCCAGGCGCGGCGGCCTGCGCCGGCGGGGGCTCGACAGGCTCCGGCTGCCGTGCCGCGCCCTGCTCGGGGGGCGCCGGCTGCTCGACGACCGGCTCCGCGGGTTCCAGGTACCTGGTGTGCAGGTTGCAGAGGGTCGGGTTCGTGATGTAGAGCTCGCGTGCCGTCACGAGGAGGGTACGGAACGGTGCGTCCATCACGCCGTTGCCGAGGTCCTCAAAGATCTGGGCCCAGAAGCCGATGGCGTCATGCCAGGTCGGGGTCAGTTCACGCGGGTACATGACCTGCCGCAGCAGCGTCAAGGCCCGCTCTTCCGTGTTGTAGAGCTGAGCAAGCACCTTCAGCAGCATGCGGGTATCGCCCTGGCTAATCGGGATCTCGGCCTCGTCTTCGCCGCCTCCCGGGGGGCCCATCCTCTCTGCCATTGTTATGAGCCTCCTCGGGTCACTTCGGGAAAACCAGAATCGGGCGCTTAATGATTGCACTGGTACGCTCTGCGGCCGTCCGCAGGACGGGCGTTATGGATAGCTGGTTGTAAAACGTCGCCGTGAATTCTTCCGCCAGATTACTGGTGAGTCGGCCCGGGTGGGCGATGACGGTCAGGGCCGCCGTGATAAACGCCTCGCCGGTGGACTCGCCGTCGCAGGCGCTCAGCACGATGCCGCTCAGTCGGCGCCCTGCGTGCGCCCGGATCTGCTCTGCCAGCCAGCCGGCGGTAAGCGCGTCCGGGTCGCGGCGCCGGTCCTGCCAGTAAAGCTGCCCGCCCGAGGCGTGGCAGGATATGTGGAGCACGTCCGGGTCCTTTGCCATTATCCTGGCGAGATCCGCGCTGTCGGCGCTGAGGAACTTGTCGACCAGGACGATACGGCCCCGCTCCGCTGCCTGCTCAATCACGGCGAGTTCGGGGTAGTGGTTCACGTCGCCGAGGTTCACGTGGCCATTCCATTGCGGGTTGGCGGCGACGAAGACGACGCGGATCGCCGCGAATTTCAGCGACCGGATTTCCGCCCGGTGGTCTTCGCGGACCTTGGACTGCAGCAGCGTGGTGTCTACCAGGGGCCACTTACCGATGCCGGAACGGGTGAGGTGGACCTGCTCGTTCTGGTTCCCGGGCAGCGGGTCTCGCATGGAGGCTGCGGCGGGGTGGAAACGGGCCGAGGACTCACCGAACTCGCCGAAGGTCAGCTGGACGGGCACTTCAGGCACACGCAGTTCCACGCCGTAGGCGTCGCTGACATCGAGCCAGTCGAGGAGCGTGTCCTGCTCTCGCGGCTTGAGGACCCGGATCAGCAGCTGTCCGTACGCGCTTTGAATCTGAGCCCTCACTTTCGCCACGTTGCGATTAGCGACCGAGAAGGAGGTCATGTCGTGGTTGGCCCATACCTGCAGCGGGGCGAGCCCCACTTCCTCGAGCCAGTTCCTGATCCGGGCTCGTATTCCTTCGTTCGTGGTCAGCACGATGACATGGCAGCCGTTCACCCGGGGGCCGGCCGTCTGGTCGGCCTCGGGTGCGGCTTCGTCCCGCGGGAACAGCGCGTCAAAGTCGGGGGTGACCTGCTTGTCCTGATGCACCGAGCGCGCAAGCAGGTCGATATGGCCCCCGGTCACCAGCTCGGGGACGATCCGGCGCCAGTAAGCGCCCGGCGTCTCATAGCTCCCCGGGTGCGGGCCGTGGAAGAAGCCGGAGACTGTGCCGGGCGGGATGCCCATGACTCGCAGCAGGAAGTCCGTGGTGCGTTCCTCGGTCGGGTACATGCGCGTCATCGAGTCGGCCAGCCGCTTCAACTCCTCGGGGCTCAACCGTCCGTCGCGTCGCGCGTCGCCGCCCTCAGCCGGTGGCACGTGTCCGCACCCCCCTCCGTCGTGATGGGGAGGATTTCCTCCGGCGCCACGCCGAGCGCCGCGAGCGTCACGTCCGGGTCCGCGTCGCGCAGCCGGGTGGAGCGCGCCTGGCGCAGCAGGGCGCCGCAGCGCGGGCAGGGCAGCACGTCCGAGTCGGCGAGCTCGCGGTCGAGCGCGGGGACGAAACCGCATCGGCGGCATGTCACCGGCAGCGCGAAGCTCTGCCAGGTGTACGCCTCGTCCCTGGGGCCGAGCGTGGCGAGGAACTCCGCGACAGAAGACTCATAAGAGGCCGCCGACCTGACCACCGGGCGGGGCAGCGGCCGGTGCAGCGGGCACGACGGGTCGCGCGTCACCGCCACCGGTCCGGCCTGCCCGTCCGCGACGTCGACCGACAGCACCCGCCAGGAAGGCAGCGCGCCGAAGACGACACCGAACGCCGCCGCGCACAGCCACCCCGCCGCCACCGCCGTCGTGGCGATCGCGGACGCATCGGGCAGCTCGCCGCCCATCGGCTCGGCGCAGCTCCACGGCAGGTCGGACACCGACCGCTGGTGCGCCGACAGCGTGCAGCCGAAGCACGGCTCGTCGGCGGAGACCCGCAGCCGGAGCTCCGCGCCCGACGGGCTCGTCCCGCCGTCGAGCAGCGCGGTGCTGGCCAGAGCGCACCGGCCGAGCAACTGCACGCGCGCCCGCCGCGTGTCCACGCACCCGATGACCAGGTCGGCGTCGGCGAGCTCGCCGAGCCCGACCCCGCCGACAAGGTCGCCGACCCGGGCGTCCACGGACACCGCGGGGGCGAGTCGCCGCAGCGCGGCCGCTGCGGCGGTCGCCTTCGGCGTCTCCACGTCCGCGTCGGAGAAGAGCACCGTTCTGCTCAGGTTGCTCACCGACACCGTGTCGGGGTCGCAAAGCACCAGCCGTCCGGTCCCGGCGAGCGCCAGGTTCTTGGCCACCTCGTTGCCCAGCGCGCCGACGCCGATGAGCACGACGGTGGCGGCGGCCAGCCGGCGCTGGTCCCAGCCGGGGATGATCCGCTGCCTGGCGAATCTGTCGGAGTCGCCGCCGGCGTCGTCGCGGGACACCGTTCCCCGTGCCGCCGCCGCGGCGAACGCCGGGCTCATAGCCGGGCCGACGTGGTCGGGCACACGGTCAGCGCGCCGCCCGGCTGCCATTTCTCCCAGCACGACAGGCCTGCCGCCGGGTCGCGGTGCACGGCCGAGCCGCACGCGGGGCGCTCACCGAGTGCGGTCTTGCAGGGGCAGACCACCACGTACTCGCCGGGCCGGAAGGTGTGCCCGCAGTACAGGCACGACGGTGCCTTCCGCCCGCTGCCCGGGCGGGGCAGCCGCCAGTCGGCTGGGCCGATCCTGGTGAGCGTCACGGCTGGCGACCACGTCTTGAGTAGCCCCGCCGCGAACTCAGCCCGTTCGCGGCCGTCCGCGCTCGCGCTCGCCGCACCGGGACCGCCGGCATCCGGGTCGGTCCCGCACGCCAGCCCGGGCACGAGGTGCTGCGCGGTGCGCCGCACCGTGTCCACGAGCACCCGGTCGCCGGGCCGGAAGGTGTGCCCGCAGGTCTTGCACCGCAGCGAATTCCACCACGACGCTGACCGCGTGGTCACCACGCCGGTGGCGTCGTCGTCGGCGAACACCGCCTGCGGTTCAAGCCCCCGCTCGATGCCGAGTGCCAGCTGGGCCGCCACCTCGCTCGGCGGAGCGGCCTCCGTCTCGGCTGACTGGCCGATCACCCGCACAGCATCTGCTCCATCGGCCCGTCGCCGATGGCCGCGAGCACCTGCTCAATGAGTTCCGGCCGCAGCCCGTCGCCAAGGATCTCCACCCCGGCGTCGGTCACCGATATCCGGATGCGAACGAGCGTCCCGTCCGGATATCGCGAATACTCACTTGCGTCAATAAGATCCGGCAAAGACTCGGTGAATACATGCTGCACCGCCGTCATCGCTCACCACCGCCCCGGCATCGAGAACTCACATCCCGGACACCGCCCGTCCCTAAGTCTATTGTGCACCATCGACCAGACTCCGCGGTCAACAAGTTGCGTTCCACATTCGGGGCAAGACGTATTTCTCCCTGGCGACCCAAGCGCCCGCTCCACGTAGACGAACGCCAGCCCCGCCTCACGTCCAATCGCCCGCGCCGACGCCAGCGCGGACGGCTGGGTCGGCGCGGCGCGCCGCATCCGGTAATCGGGCGTGAACCGCAGCAGGTGCCACGGGATATTCGCGTCAATCGAGGCAATGCGCGCGGCGATGACGGAAATTGTTTGCGGCGACGCCGAGGTGCCGGGAATCAGCGGCGTGCTTAGCTCCACCCATACCCCGGCCGCGCGGAATTCCTCCACCGCCTTCCACACTGGTCCCAGCGACGCCCCGGTCAGGCGCCGGTGCGCCGCCTCATCCGCCGCCTTGATATCGATGTTCACCGCGAGCAACGCGGGCGCCAGCACCGCGATCGCCTCCGGCGTCACGTACCCGTTGCTCTTCCACACCACGGGTACCCCGTGCGCGGCGAGGTCGAGGGTCAGCTCCGGCGCGAGACTCGGCTCGGAGTAGGACATGCCGAGCAGCGCCCCGGCGCGGGCAGCCTCCGCCGCGAGCTCGGCGGGCCGCGCGGGTTCGCCCAGCCACGGCGCGTCGTCGTCCCGCCCGTACTGCGACAGCCGGGAGTTGATGCAGTAGTCACAGCGGAACGAGCAACCGGGCCCGGCCACGGTGAGCACGGAAGCCCCCGGCCGCACATGGTAGAACGGCTTGCGCTCGACCGGCGTCAGGTGCGTCACCGCCGCGGTATAGCTGGCGGTCCGCAGCGTCCCCCCGTCGTTGCGCCGCACCTTGCAGACGCCGGATTGCCCGTCGGCGAGCACGCAGCGGAAGGGGCATAGCGTGCAGCGCACCCGCCCGCCCCCGGCTGTCTCCGCGAACATCGCGGTCCGCCACCGCGGTCCCGCGTCCAGCGTCACGTCATCCATGGCTCCGTGCGATCAAGTCAGCTCCATTATCAGCCAGAACGAGGGTGTGCTGCGCCGTTCAGCCCGACTACTTCTGAACCCTGGGC
>Ga0209006_10004694_pt1 | contig 12379 bp, 7 predicted proteins | sample JacPin_JW_Ref_O2_FD_188567 | JGI IMG/M metagenome (GOLD analysis project Ga0209006, IMG submission 188567) | Forest soil microbial communities from Algoma, Ontario, Canada - Jack Pine, Ontario site 1_JW_Ref_O2 (SPAdes) (version 2) | ecosystem: Environmental > Terrestrial > Soil > Boreal...
AGCCGGAAATGGCGCCCCTGAAATTTGTAAGTTAACTTCGTGTGATCCACGCCCAAACACCTCAGGATGGTCGCGTGCAAATCGTGAACATCCATCGGATTCTTCGTCACGTTATAGCTGTAATCGTCCGTCTCCCCGTAGCTCACACCGGGCTTGACGCCTCCGCCCGCCATCCAAACGCTGAAGCAGCGCGGATGGTGGTCGCGGCCGTAATTGTCCTCAGTCAGCGTGCCCTGTGAATACACCGTTCGCCCGAATTCGCCGCCCCAAACGACCAGCGTATCCTTCAGCATCCCTCTCTGCTTCAAATCCTGAATCAATGCCGCCGACGGCTGATCGGTCTGGCCGCATTGCTGGCGGATTTCCTTGGGCAAATTATTATGCTGATCCCAACCACGATGGAAGAGCTGGATGAAACGCACACCGCGTTCGGCGAGCCTCCGCGCCAGGATGCAATTCGCCGCATAGGTTCCTGGCGTACGCGAATCCGGACCATACATTTCGAATGTCGATGCCGGTTCTTTCGACAGATCGGTTAACTCCGGCACAGAATGCTGCATCCGGAAAGCCATCTCATATTGAGCGATGCGAGTCGAGACTTCCGGGTCCTGATACTCGTCGAAGGTAAGCTGGTTCATCTTCGCCAGATCGCCCAAAAACCGCTTCCGCGCATCGTCGGAATAGCCAGCGGGATTCGACAAATACAAAACCGGATCGGCGCCGGATCGAAACTTCACGCCTTGAAACTTGGTCGGCAAGAACCCGCTGCCCCATTGCCGATCCGCCAACGCCTGCGAATTTCCAAGCCCTTGCGACACCATCACCACGAATGCGGGCAGATCTTCGCTCTCCGCGCCCAGACCGTACGAGATCCACGACCCGATGCTCGGCCGTCCCGCGATTTGAAATCCGGTTTGAAAAAATGTCACCGCCGGGTCGTGGTTGATGGCTTCCGTTTGCAGAGACTTAATGATGCATAGCTCGTCCGCGACCTTCGCCGTGTGCGGCAGCAACTCGCTGAGCCATGTCCCGCTCTCGCCGTGCTGCGCAAATTTAAATAGCGTGGGGGCCGTCGGAAACTTCGCCTGATACGCCGTCATTCCGGTCAGCCTTTGCCCCATGCGAATCGAATCCGGCAGCTCCGTTCCGCGGCGCTCCTGCAAATTCGGCTTGTAATCGAACAGGTCCAGTTGAGACGGCGCGCCGTGCTGAAACAAATAAATGACGCGCTTCGCCGTTGCCGGGAGATTCGGAAACCCAGGGAGTCCTTGAGCGGCCTCAGCCCCTCCGGTCAGCAGACTCGACAATGCCGCAGCGCCAAGTCCGACACTCGTCCGCCCAAAGAAATGACGGCGGGTCATCAGCAATCGCGCTTCTCGCTCAGGATCCAAAATTTACTCCTTGGTCATCGCTTCATCTAAATTCAACAACAGGCTGCCCACCGACGCATACGCCGCCAGCTCCCGTCGGTCGAGCTTGCCATCGGGCCGCGATTCGCCCTGCTCCAGATAGGAGTCCACTTTTTTCGAATCGCTGAAATAATCGAGGTGAAAGCGCAGATCCGCAAGCAGCACTTCCTGCTGCGCCTTCGAAGGCCAATGTCCCGTCATGAGCCGGAACCCATAACGCAGCCGATCCTCCTCGCTTCGGCCGCCCTCCTTCATCATGCGCTGCCCGATGAAGCGCGCCGCCTCCACATACGTCACATCGTTCATCAGATTCAGCGCCTGCAATGGAGTATTGGTCCTCGTCTCGCGCACCACACACGCTTCCCGATTCGCCGAATCGAAATTGATCATCTCTGGAGGCGCAATCGTGCGTTTCCAAAACGTGTACAAACTACGCCGGTAAAGATCATCGCCGTGGCCCTGCACGTAATCCATATCCTGCATGCTGATCTCTTTCCAGAGACCCTCCGGCTGATAAGGTTTCACCGACGGTCCGCCGATCTTCTCCACCAATAATCCCGCCGCGCTCAGCGCCTGATCGCGAATCATTTCCGCCGGGAGCCGGTACCGCGGCCCTCTCGCGAGCAGCCGATTTTCAGGATCCCTCTGCAGCATCTCCGGCGTCGTCTCCGACGACTGGCGATACGTCGCGCTGGTCACGATCAGCTTTTGCAGCGCCTTCACATCCCATCCCGACCGCACGAATTCCGTAGCCAGCCAATCCAGCAAATCCGGATTCGAGGGCCACTCTCCCTGCGAACCGAAATCCTCGACGGTCTTGACGATTCCCGTCCCGAAATACATCTGCCAGAACCGATTCACAGTAACGCGCGCAAGCAGCGGATTGCCCGGATCGATCACCCACGCTGCAAATCCGAGCCTGTTGTTGGGCGCACCCACCGGCAGCGGCGGCAACACCGCAGGCACACCCGGAGAAACCTTCTCGCCTGGATGATCGTAAGCGCCGCGTACCAGCAGGAAAGTGCTCTTGGGCGGATTCGCCTCGCCCATCACCATCACGGTGGGAAAAGTAGTTTCCAACCTAGCTCGCTCGTCTGCCAGCCTGTCGATTTGCTCAGCAAGCTTGCGGATTTCCGCCGGCGCAGCGTTCGCTACGTATGCGGAACGAGCTTCAAACCTCTCCGCATCCGATCGCCGAGCCTCGGGCTTACTCGCAATCTCATTCACCGAATCGCCCATCGCGAGGACCGTCAAATCACGCTCGTCAAGCACCCGGCTATACACCCGAACATCATCGATCTGTCCGCGAAAACGCCGCTCCGCTCCCCATCCCGCGCCGATTCGAAAGGGTTCATCGAAAACTTTCCCCGCATTCCGGAACGGCCGATACAGCGTGTCCAGCAGCACCTTCGTTTTCTCAAGCCGCCCGTCGACGTAAACATGAACCCCGTCAGCCATCCGCGACCCCGAATACGTCACCGCGATGTGATGCCACGCCTTCGGCTCCAGCACGCGCTCAGTCTCCACGCGAATAGCATCGTCCGCCCAGGTGCTCGTGAAATTGACGTGAACTTTTCCTTTATCCAGATGAACGCCAAACCCCTTGCCTTTCGGGTTGTCCGCCATGCGGGACATCACGCTGCCATCTGGAATCTGGTCCGCATAAATCCAAGCCGAAAGCGTAAATCGATCCTCGATATCGAACCGTGCCACCCCGCCGCGATTAACAAACACCTTCCCGTCAAACACACTGGCGAGACTCGTGCGCCCGAAAACAACCGCCGTATCGAGGCCCCGCGTAGGCGTCCAGTAAAGCGGCGCGCTCAGCCCCCTCTCCCATTGCTGCTGCTCGCGTGCGATCGTCGCCTCCTGTTTCCGAAGCCCATCCTCCACCACGCGAGACTTCTCTTCGATCGCTGCCAGCGCCGCCTGCTGCGCCTTCGTCGGTGCCGGAATCATTGGCTCCGAATTGCCGTACTTCATCGCCCGGCCCTGCTCCGGAACATTATTGAAGTACGAGAAGACCTGGTAAAACTCCTTCTGCGTGAACGGATCGTATTTATGGTTGTGACACCGCGCGCAGCCCAGCGTCGCGCCCAGAAACACCGCCGACGTAGTCTCGACGCGGTCCACCACATACTCCACCGCGTACTCCTCGGGAATAATCCCGTCTTCAGTATTCGCTCGATGGTTGCGATTGAACCCTGTCGCCATTTTTTGTTCGAGCGTCGCGTCCGGCAGCATGTCTCCCGCAATCTGATCGCGAGTGAATCGATCGAATGGCAGGTTGCGATTGAACGCATCGATCACCCAATCCCTCCATCTCCACATCACCCTCTCGCCGTCGTATTGATAACCGTTGGTGTCCGCATACCGCGCGGCATCCAGCCAGCGAAACGCCATCCGCTCCCCATAACGGGGCGAGCCGAGCAGACGATCCACAACCTTCTCATAAGCGTTTGCCGACCGATCCGCCAGAAACGCATCGATCTCCGCGGGCGTCGGCGGCAGCCCCGTCAGATCGAGCGAAACACGCCGGATCAGCGTCTCACGATTCGCCTCAGCCGAGGGCTTCACTCCTTCTCGTTGGAGCTTCTGCAAAACGAAAGCGTCGATCGGCATCGCATTCTTGAATTCCGGAACCGCAGGCCGAACCGGCGGAATAAACGACCAGTGCTTCTGCCACTTCGCGCCCTCATTCACCCACTCGCGCAGCGTTGCAATCTCCGCTGCGCTCAGCGAAAGTCCCGACGCCACGGGAGGCATCCGCAGCGCCGCCTTTGAAGCCGCCGTACGTTGGACCAATTCGCTCGAATCGGCGTTGCCTTCGATAATCGCGTACCGCCCCCCGCCCAGATCGGCCTTCGCTGGCGCCTCACTGTCCAGCCGGAATGGAACATGCTTGGCCGCCGCATCCGGACCGTGGCAAACATAGCATTTATCGGAAAGGATCGGCCTCACATCGCGATTGAACCCGACCTCCGCATGAAGTTGCGCGAAAGCGAATAGGGCGAGCCCGAATCTCATCACTCTTCCATCTTACGCAATGGAGGGCCGCCTCTTGCCGAAGCCTGTCGCCTGTTCGAACGCATTCGCCATTTGGAGCACGCTGAAATCTTCTTTGTCGCGCCCCACGATTTGCACGCCCACCGGCAGCCCTTCCGGCGTGAACCCGCCCGGCACAGTAGCCGCCGGATTGCCCGTCGCCGAAATATACCAGCACGATTTCATCCAGTCGATATAACTTTCGAACTTCACCCCCGCAATCTCCTTCGGATAAGGCGTGTTGATGTCGAATGCCGGCAACTGCGTAGTAGGCAGAACAAAATATTCATACCTCTCCAGAAACGCCTGAAACTTCCTCCAAAGCTCCCCATGAGCCGTCTCGGCGTGCGCGAGTTCCATCCCCGTCAGCCGCAGCCCTTCTTCAATCTCGCCCTTGAGCGTATCCTTGAACGCGTCCGGATGTTCCTTCAGCCGAGCCCCATAAGTATTCGCCGAATTCCACGCCCGCAGCACTCGAAATGAAATCTCCGCCAGCGAAAAATCCGGCTCCGCCTCTTCCACGACGCATCCCAGCGATTCAAAAGTCCGCCGATGCCCATCAACCACCGCCCGGACCCGCGCATCGAACGGCACCCCGCCCAAATTCTTAAACCACGCGACCCTCGCACCCTTAAAACTTTTTTCCAGCGGCCGCGCAAACATTTCCCCCGGCTCCCGAATCGATAAAGGAGCCCGCGCATCCGGCCCTGCAATCGTACTCAATACGAACGCCAGATCCGCAACCGACCTCCCCAGGCATCCCGAAGTGCTCAGCGTCGACCACGCAAACGCCGCCTTAGGATTCGGCACCCTCCCAATCGACGGCCGAAATCCCACCACATTGCAGAACGCCGCCGGATTCCTCAACGACCCGCCCGTGTCGGACCCATCCGCAACCGGCACCATTCCGCATGCGAGCGCCACGGCCGCCCCTCCCGACGATCCCCCGCAAGTCTTCGTCAAATCGTAAGGATTATGCGTCGCCCCGAACACTTTATTAAAAGTCTGCGACCCCGCGCCAAACTCCGGCGTATTAGTCTTCCCGATGGTAATCGCCCCCGCTCGCCGCAGCCTCTCGACAATCAAATCGTCTTCGGCCGGAACGTAATCCTTATAAAGCAGCGACCCAAAAGTAGTGCGAATCCCGCGCGTCTCCACCAGATCCTTATGCGCCACCGGCAGCCCGTGCAGGCGCCCGAGCGTCTCCCCCCGCGCCTGCATCTCATCCGCCTTCCGAGCCGCCTCCGCCGCCATTTCCGGAACCAGAGTAACGATCGCATTCACTTTCGGATTCACCAGCTCGATTTGTTTCAAATGCGCCGCGAGCGCCTCCCGCGCCGACAACTTCTTCGCCCGAATCAACCGAGCCATCTCAACCGCACTCATAAAACAAATCGAAGAATCCGTTTGCGCCTCAAGTAAAGGAACCATCGCCACCCCCAAAACTTCCCGCCGAGTAAAACCCATGGATTCCAGTCTATCCTCCCCGTATCGCCTAACCTGTAGCGCACGCGCCCACGCGTGCCGCGTCGACATTCGTGTCGACGTTCTTTCCGCTGGAGTTTTTCCCTCAATCCCCCGCCCAGCGCTATCCTAAAAAACAAATGAAACAGACGTTCGCCGCCCTAATTCTCACCGCCTTCACCCAAGCCCAACCCCCCACCGACCCCAGCATCGGCCCAATGCTAGCCGAACTAGCCTCAGTCCACCAATTCGATCAAGTAACAATTTCCCCCAACGGAAAACGCGCCGCCTGGCTAGCCACCGACACAATCTATATCGCAGACCTCACCACAAAATCCGCCCCCACCCGCATCGCCCTCCTAAAAGCCACGACCCGCAACCTGACCTGGTCCCCCGATAGCACCACCATAGCCTTCCTTTCCGACCACGACAAGAAGGGCCAAATGCAGCTCTATCTCGTTCCCTCCGCAGGCGGCCATCCCCGCAAACTAACCAACCTCACCGGCTATCTGACCGACCCCCGCTTCTCCCCCGACGGCACCCACATCGCCCTACTCTTCGCCGAAAACGCCCCTGCCGGTGGAGGCCCTTTAGAAGCCGAGCCCATCGAAACCGGCGTAATCGGAGGCGAGATCCACAACCAGCGCCTGACCATCATCGACACGACAACGGCCGCCGCCAAACAAGTCTCGCCAGTCGACATGAACATCTACGAATACGACTGGTCCCCCGATAGCGGCAGCTTCGCTCTAACCGCCGCCCCCGGCCCTGGCGACAACAACTGGTGGATCGCGCAGCTCTATACCATGTCCTCCGACACCGGCAAATTAAAGTCAATCTTCCGCCCCGAAACCCAAATCGCTATCCCCCGCTGGTCCCCCGACGGACAGTCGATCGCCTTTATCCAAGGCCTGATGAGCGACGAAGGCTTCACCGGAGGCGACGTCTTTACCATCGCGTCTTCCGGAGGCCAGTCCGTCAATCGCACCCCCGATCGCAAGTCCTCCGTCAGTTCCCTCCAATGGATCACCCCGGCAAAACTCCTGCTAACCGAAATCGTCGGTGGAGGCAGCGCCATCAGCACTCTCGAGCTCCCCTCCGGCCGTACCGAGCGCCTCTGGCAAGGCGGCGAGAACATCCACGACGAAGGCAACTTCGCGAATTTCTCCGCAGCCCGCGACGGCAAAACCGTAGCAGTGATTCGCAGCGACTGGCAGCATCCTCCCGAAATCTGGGCAGGCCCAATCGGCGATTGGAAACAGCTAACCCACTCGAACGCCAATCTCCAACCCAAATGGGGCGAAGTAAAAGATATTTCTTGGAAGAGCGAAGGCTTCGACGTCCAAGGCTGGCTCCTCTATCCCCGCGATTACAGCCCCTCGAAGCGCTATCCCATGGTAGTCTCGATCCACGGCGGCCCCGCGTATCTAAACGTGCAACACTGGCCCGAGGACCGCTTCGATATGAGCGTCCTCTCCGCGCTAGGCTACTTCGTCTTCTTCCCCAACCCCCGAGGCAGCTATGGACAAGGCGAGTCTTTCACCAGAGCCAACGTCAAGGATTTCGGCTATGGCGACCTCCGCGATATCATGGCCGGCGTGGACGCAGTTCTAAAAACCGTTCCCGTCGACGAAAACCGCCTCGGCGTAGCCGGTTGGAGCTACGGAGGCTACATGACCATGTGGACCGTAACCCAAACCAACCGCTTCAAGGCAGCCGTAGCGGGCGCGGGCATTGCGAATTACCAAAGCTACTACGGACAAAATTCCATCGACCAGTGGATGATCCCCTACTTCGGCAAATCCGTCTACGACGATCCCGCCGTGTACGCCAAGAGCAGCCCCATCACCTTCATCAAAAACGTAAAAACCCCGACCCTGATTGTGGTGGGCGAACGCGACGGCGAATGTCCCTCCCCGCAATCCTACGAATTCTGGCACGCATTAAAAGCCCAGGGCACGACCACCGAGCTGGTAGTCTACCCCGGCGAAGGCCACATGTTCCGCAGCCCCGACCACAAAAAAGATCTAATGGAGCGAACCGTAAAATGGCTAAGCCAATACCTCCAGTAGGACAGGTCCCCGACCTGTCCCCATTTTTCGCCCCAATTCATTGTGGGGCAGGTTCCCGACCTGCCCTCCGCCAACGTTTCACGGAACCGCGACCATAAGGGAGCGGACAGACGCTAAATCCCATGCTAACCCGCCGCACAGCCCTTAAATCCCTAGCCGCCGGCACTCTCTGCCAACTGGAGGCCAAGCAAACTCCAGTAATCTTCGCCGTCCCCAACAACGCCTGCGACTGCCACACCCACATAATCGCCGACCCTCAAAAATTCCCCTTCTCCCCAACCCGCGTCTACACCCCCCAGCCCGCCTCCCCGCAGGAAATGGCACAACTCCACAAAGAGCTCCACATCAAGCGAGTAGTAATCGTCACCCCCAGCGTCTATGGCACCGACAATTCAGCGACTCTCTTCGGCATCAAAACCCGCGGAGCAACCGCAAGGGGCATAGCCGTAATCGACGACAAGACCACGGAAAAAGATCTCGACACCCTCGAAAACTCCGGCATCCGCGGCATTCGCCTGAACCTCGCAACTGGAGGCCAGACAGATTCAGCCGCAGCGCTAAAGCGTCTCGCTGCCGCAATAATCCAAATAAAAGCCCGCAATTGGCACCTGCAAATTTACACCAGCGCCGCCACCATCCCCGCGATCAAGGACCAGATACTCGCCTCACCCATTCCCATAGTCTTCGACCATTTTGGGGGCATTCAAACCGCGTTAGGACCCGACCAGCCAGGCTTTGCCGACCTGATCGATCTCCTCCGCGCCGGCAGCGCCTACGTCAAAGTCTCCGGAGCCTACCGAGCCTCGACACAAGCCCCCGACTATCCCGACGTAGCGCCTTTCGCCAAGGGATTCGTAGCAGCAAACCCCGATCGCGTCCTATGGGGAACCGACTGGCCCCACCCCGACACAACACCGTCTCCAAAGGTTTCCAAGCCCCTGCCAATCGACGACGGCCGTCTATTCAACCAACTAGCCGTATGGGCCCCCGATCCGCAAGCCCGCCAAAAAATCCTGACAGAAAACCCCGCACGGCTCTACGGCTTTTAGTAGCGCGCATAGGGTGCCCAAACACGGTTAGACTAATTTGATGCGCAATCTGATTCTCATCGTTTTTTGTCTCTCCCTGGAAGCACAAAACACTCCTCCACCTGCAACTACAGGCGGGGGACGGGGCGGTGGTGGAACTGCGGCTGTTGCCGCGCCTGCTGCGGGACCTACGGGACAGGCGAATCCGAATGACACCGTGCTGAAGGCGCTCGACGACATCATGTGGGTCCAGAAGTTGAGCGATATTGCCGACGTCGACAAGGTTGCTTACGCGAGTCTGCCGCCGGTCCATATTCCGAACAAGACGGCACCCGGGGCGGGGAATCCTTTGATCATTCGCGCGTATACGTTTATTCCGAAAAAGATGGACCGGTCGAAGAAGCAGCCGCTGCTGGTGTTGGCGCATCAGGGGCTACACGGCAACGTATCGTCGGTCGAGCTCGCGCATATCATTCGCGAAATGATGGAGCAGGGTTACGCCGTGATCGCGCCGGATTATCGCGGCAGCACCGGTTACGGGCAGGGCTTCTCAAATCAGATCGACTACGGCGGCCGCGAAGTGGACGACGTGCTTGCGGGCAAAGTCTGGATGCTCGAGAAGTATAGTTTTCTCGATCCGAAAAGGGTCGGCGCAATCGGGTGGAGTCACGGAGGGCTGATCACGCTGATGCAGATCCTGCTGCATCCCGAAGAATACGCAGTAGCTTACGCCGGCGTGCCGGTCAGCGATCTAGTGCTACGAATGGGTTATGAATCTCCCGCTTACCAGGCGCAATATTCGGCTGCGTATCACATCGGGAAGTCGGTGCGGGACGATATCAAGGAATATGAGAAGCGATCGCCGATTACGTATGCGGCGAAGCTCGCGACGCCTCTGCTGATTCATAGCAATACCAACGATGAAGACGTGAATGTGCTGGAAGTGCAGCGCATGATCATGGCTCTGAAAGCGGAGGGGAAGAAATTCGAATCGAAGATTTACGATAATGCGCCGGGCGGGCACATGTTCAATCGGCTGGATACCAGGCTGGCGAGGGATTCGCGGGAGGAGATTTACGCGTTCCTGGCGAAGTATTTAAAGCCATAAATGACCTTAAATGTCTCTCTAGAGCGTCTAAAATGACCATAACTCGCCCGGTTATGTGACATCCGCCGCCGTTAATACTCGCGGGTAATAGAGCGTTGAGCGTTGGAAGGCACCGCCGCCGATCACGATCGCCGCGTTTGAGAACAGAGTAAAGTTAGCTTGGTTTCGCGGGACGAGGCCTGGATTGCCGGCCTCGTTCATCTTGCACTGCGCCGCGGCCGTGGCGAAGTCCAGGCTTTGACATGCAGCGCGAAAATGAGGAAACCCCCCCGGCCCCCCAGGCCCCATTGCCCACGCCATACTGAGCAGGGCTAATTGGGCGTCGGCGGGCCATGTATCGAAGCTCTGGAACCACTGCTGGCGTTTCAAAAAACTTTCATTTTGCGTTAGCCGGCTTAATATCAGGGAATTGATTGCGTCGTCACTTAGCTCCAACTGGGTGATGGCCGCGCAGGCTTTGTATCCCTTAGTTGCGAGGCTCGTATTGTTTTTGAGCGTCTGCCACTCCTGGGTAATCTGGTCCTTCGTGGCGGCAGATCCCGGATTGTTCTTGAACTGAAAAGGCAGAGTCACTGCTGTTTCCACCGGATCGATCAGATTGCCGACTCCAACCGTCACCAGCCCCAGAACGTCGAGGTACATGTGTGGTACGCGGCCTTCGAATTTGGTGCTGAATGCGGGGAAACTTGATTGGATCACTGGATACATTTATGGCCTCTTTTCCCATTTGGGCAAGTTCACGCCGTCCAGTTTGCCTCGGGTTCCACAATAGACCGGCGCGCACTGGAGACCTTCATCTTTAAGCAAAACGCGACGGTTCTCGAAGAAAAGATTCAACTTGCACGACCGGTTCGCGTCCAGACCTTCGGCAACGATCGCTACGTGATCCTCGCTCCAATTGCCGTCCTTGTCTAATTGACAAGTGTGACCATTAGCAAAGTAAAGTTTGAGATTGATCCCGATGCGGCCGTCGGGTTTTTCAGTAACCTGTATCCGATCGTGGCCAGGTAGTCCGTAGACTCCGAAGACACTTTTGGTCGGAGCGGTGGAGCTCTGGCTCATGGCGGTGATGACGCCGCAGGAAATCCCTAAGCGCGCGAGCGAGCGCGGATAGCTAAGCATCTTTGCGATTCTATCAACATTCCACCGACGGGGAATTCGACCGCATGAAACGATATGGTTGCTTTCTACACTTTACTAGCGATAGAATGATGCGCAAATAAAATCCGGTTAGGGTGAAAAATGAAACCTCAAAAACTAAGTTTGGCATTCGCGGTTGCGCTTTGCGTGTTTACCCTGGGGTGTCCGGAGCGAAAATCGAAATATCCGGACCCGAAGTTGAGGTTTGCGAATTATACCCAAACCTGTGACGGGATTCCGGGAAACCTGCCGGATCATTACGGCTACTATCTCTCCGACCAACAGAAAGCGGGAGCTTGCACCTGGTATCTGTGGCCGGGCGGAGACCCGATGCGCACGCAAGGCGGGCCGGAGAACGCGCGGGGCAATCCGCGATTCTGGCGCCTTACCGAGAAAAAGCTGTGGCTCACTTCGAAAATTGCCGATCTTCCGATCGATGTGGCGCTGCTCCGCTATGTAACCGGTACGCCGCGGGCTCAGCGCTTTCAGAAGTTGGGGGTCATTAACGATCCCGGATGCAAAGCGGCGGCGAAGCCCGATGCGTTCGGCCTGAATCTGGACGACTGCACCGATCCGTATTCTAGCGGCATCATGGGTATCCGCATCTTCCCCAACCCCGACTTCAATCCGGCGGTGTGGAATGCGAACAAGTTCCTCAATTTCGATCCCCGAATCGAACCTCCCTACGTGGCTGGACTCACCTGCGGCGTTTGTCATATTTCATTCAATCCGACGAAGCCGCCTGCTGACCCCGAAAATCCGCAATGGGAGAACTTGGCACCGGCCATCGGCAACCAATATATTCATGAAGGCGAGATGTTCAAGGGCCGGCTCACGGAAAACAATTTTGTGTATTGGGTCTTCCATACGCAGCAGCCCGGAACCTCCGATACCAGCCGGATCAGCACGGACTTCATCAACAATCCCAACGCGATCAACTCCATCTGGTACATCCTTTCGGCACGGCCGAAGCACGCCGAGGTGATGAACGACGGCACCACGCAGGAAGTGCCGCATATTCTGAAGGACGGCTCGGATTCGATAGGACCCGCGGGCGCTGCGCTACGCGTGTACATCAATATCGGCACCTGTCCCGATTACCGGATGAGTCTG
>Ga0209006_10004695_pt1 | contig 12376 bp, 7 predicted proteins | sample JacPin_JW_Ref_O2_FD_188567 | JGI IMG/M metagenome (GOLD analysis project Ga0209006, IMG submission 188567) | Forest soil microbial communities from Algoma, Ontario, Canada - Jack Pine, Ontario site 1_JW_Ref_O2 (SPAdes) (version 2) | ecosystem: Environmental > Terrestrial > Soil > Boreal...
CGGCAGACTTCCCCGTATTCCATAATTTCATCAACGATCCGGATCAGACGCCGGTCGACGAACTGATAACCGATATCCTTCTGCCACTCAAAGAGAGGAACTCGTGATGTCAATTCCCGCGTTGTTTCTGACCGCCTCGGTGTCGATGACGAGTGCCCCAGGCGCAATTATTGACAAGCTCTTCGACGCCTTCAACCGGCATGATGTCGCTGCGTTGCAGACACTGTATGCCCCGAACGCTCGCCTCACGTCCTCGGACTTTTGCAAAGCGCGTACCGGCGTCGACGTGGCTCGGACGTACGGAGCGTTGTTTCGCGCTTTTCCCGATATTCGGGATGACGTGGATGCGATTGTCATTGAAGGCGATCGCGCCGCTGTACGCTTCGTCAGTTCAATCCGCACACCGGGTGGGGGCTTCCCGCTCAAGTTGACGACCTTCTTCCGGTTTAGCGGCGGCCGGATCATCGAGGACGATACAATTTTCGATACCGGTGGTCGCGCCTGCGAAGAATAGGTACCCAGTGATCCCGGGGCGTTAAGAATCAATTACTTATGAGCCTTAAACTTCCAGCGGAAGGCGCGGCGCGGCATGCCGCCGTACGAAGCGAAAGTTTTTGTTGAGGGATTGGCAGGCTCGATTGTCTCACTGTTGATCTAGTATTCCCTTGCGTCTACGCGGGACAATCAGAATGATTGATGAAGCAATACTCAAGAATTGGTTCTTTACCGAGATATTTCCTCTCGACGCAGCATTGACTCGCTTTATCCGTCGCAACTGGCGCAACGAAGCCGACGTGGCGGACCTGCGTCAGGATATTTATGCACGTGTCTATGCCAGTGCCAGCGAACGCCTGCCACTGCAGGCCAAGCCATTCTTATATATTACCGCCCGCAATCATCTTATAAATTGTGCCAAACGAGCGAAGATAGTCTCGTTTGAACACGTCGCCGATTTGGATTCGCTGGGGTTTCCCCACGACGCCATTACGCCAGATCGCCAACTCACTGCCCGAGAAGAGCTGTACCGAGCACAGGAGGGATTGGACCGTCTACCACCGCGATGCCGCGAGGTTGTGATGCTGAGGAAAATCGAAGGTCTCTCAACGCGTGAGACCTCTGAGCGGCTAGGCGTGGGAATCGACACGATTGAACAGCAACTGGTACACGGCATGCGGGCACTGGTTGATTTCATGTTGGGCGGCAGTGGAAAGATCCGCCGCAAAGCCGCGAAACCGCGGGTCTCCATCAAGAGAAACCTATGAAATCTGCTCTCAGTCGGGAACACACCGCCACGGCCTGGTTGCTTCGTCGCGAGGAGGAGGGCTGGTCCGCTGCGGACCATGCGCTGCTCGAAGCGTGGCTCAATGCCGATCCGCGCAACCGAGTAGCCTATTACAGGATGCAGTTCGGATGGCAAAAGGCCGATCGACTCGCTGCGCTTCGTGAGCCCGTTGTGCCGGTGCGGGCGGACAGCGCGCGGACGTGGTGGCGTCGGGGCGGTTTCGGCCCGGCATTCGCGATCGCCGCCTCTCTGGCGCTTGCGGCGGTCATCGTATGGCATCTCGGCGTGTTCGATCGGCACACGTACACCACCTCGGTAGGCGGGCGCTCTGAGGTGCCCCTATCGGACGGAACGAAGATCGAATTGAACACGGACACGCGATTGCGAACCGAAGTAAACGCGAACAGTCGTACCGTATGGCTCGAGAACGGAGAGGCGTATTTCGACGTCGCACATGATGCGACACGTCCATTTGTCGTTCACGGCGGCACACGCGATATCACCGTTCTTGGCACCAAATTCTCGGTTCGTCGAGACGGCGATCGGGTCGATGTTGTCGTCCTGGAAGGGCGGGTCAGGGTCGATGATCTCAGTGCCTCACCGGAGCCCACGATTGTCATCACTCGAGGCGATATTGCGGTCTCACAGGGCGCCGCACTGAAAATAACGCATTCCGAGGAGCATGCCCTTGATGAATTGAGCTGGCGGCAGGGGATGCTGACTTTCAATGAAATGACGCTGGTTGATGCTGCGGCGGAATTCAACCGGTACAACCACAAGCAACTTGTCGTTGTGGATCCGCGTGCGGCAGCCGTGCACATCGGCGGCAGTTTTGACGCCACCAACGTCGAGGCGTTCGTGCGACTTCTTAAGCAGGGCTTTGGATTGACGGTCGAGGATGAAGGCAACGTTATAAGAATTTCCCGCTAAAGCTGTTACGGAATGTAGCCGGTCTGGTGTCTTAGCTTCAAACGGCAGAGATAATGCCGTAACTTGGGAGACTTCATGACCAAAGCCAACGGGCTCGCAGCTCTTATCTTCGGCGGCCTTTGCATTTTGATGATCAGCGGACCTGTCTTGGCGGACACGCGCAATTTCGATATTCCGGCCGGCGATCTAAAGGCAGCACTCGACACCTATATTCGCCAATCCGGCACCCAATTGATTTATCGAGTCGATGACGTGCGCGGCAAAAAAACGCGCGGCGTGCATGGCGTTCTTGACTCCGAGGAGGCGCTCAATCAACTTTTGTCTGAATCCGGTTTCAAGGTGGTGCGTGATGTGCAAGGCGGCATGGTCATCACGCCGGTACCGCCCGCCAAACCAGGCGCATTGGAACAGCCGAACAATGAGACCGCGCTCCAGGAAATCATTGTCACTGCGGCCAAGATTGGTTTGCCCGCCCGCGAAATTGCGGGATCAATCACCCAAGTTACCGGAAAAGAACTCGAGGAAGTGGGGGCCCAGAGTTTCGCGGACTATCTGACAAGAATTCCCGGTGTTGTTCTCAACGCGGGAGTGCCGGGCCTCTCGACGGCGACCATTCGCGGAATTTCGACAACGACCGCGCTCGATCAGGGTCAGGGAACGACCGGTTATTTTCTGAACGACGTGCCGCTGACCGAACCGAACTTTGCGCTCGGCATTGCGGACATCGATACCTTTGATGTCAACAATATCGCGGTCCTTCGGGGTCCCCAGGGAACGCTGTTCGGCTCGGCCTCATTAGGCGGTGCGATCAACTATGAGGCAGAGCGTCCTAATTTGCGCGAATTTCAGGCCCGCGTTCAGACAACCATCGCGACCGCGAGCGTGGGGGCGGCCAGTGAATCGGGCAAACTGATGGTGAATGTGCCCATCGTGACCGATCAACTCGCGGTTCGTGGCGTATTCGTCTATCGAGATGACGGCGGATACATCAGCAATATTGGTACCGGAGTGCGCAACTCCAACGACACCACGATCGAGGGCGGTCGTATCGAGGTCACCTGGAATCCCACTGACCAGACCCATTTCAATTATCTTTACCTGAAGCAACAGGAAGATACCCGGGATAACGGATACCAGGAGCCCATTCTCGCCGGTCCTCTCGAGAAAAAAACCTTGATTCCCGAACCGGCTGATTTCACGACGGTCATCAACAATTTGCGGCTCGATCAAGATTTGCACTTCGCCACGCTCACGGCAACGGCGACCACGCATCGAAAGACGCAATTCAGCGATGAAGACATCACAGCAACGTTTGGTCCGTTGTTCGGTAATCAACTATCGCCGGTCAGTGCGCCGCAAGAAGCCTATTCAACGGGTACCACCTTTGAGGTGCGACTGGCCTCGCCCATCGGGCAGCGCTTCGAATATGTCGTCGGCGCCTTTCACGACACGACCCACGAGTTCTTTTTGGATTTATTCAGCGCGCCGGGCGCGGAACAGTACGCGACGAACACCTACGACCCGATCTTCGGCGCAGGGTTTGGCGCAAAGGCAGCGCCCAACGATATTTTATACAACGCCACGCTCGGCGCCGTCGGCTATGAGAGCGCGCTGTTCGGCGAGGGAACTTTTCACTTCAACGATGCGTGGAAGATTACCTTAGGCGGACGCGAGTACTACGAGAAGGTTGTCGGAACGACATCCGCCGCCGGGCTGCTTGAATACCTATTGACGGCTCCAAACGTTCTGTCGTTTGGATATTCCAGCGATCAAACCGCCCACGGATTCACTCCAAAAGCCTCCGTTACGTGGACTCCGAGCCAGGACATCATGGGATACGCGCTGGCTTCGAAAGGATTTCGGTTCGGCGGCCCCAACGTCAACCCGCCGTCCGCACAATTTCCGTTCCCGCCCACCTACGGACCGGATAGCCTCTGGAATTATGAGGTGGGTACGCGCACCAATTGGTTCGATCAGCGAGTGCAGGTGGACGCGACCGTGTTTTACGTCGACTGGAGTGATATCCAGGTGCGTCTCGGTACAGCCTCCGGCCTCGCCTACGCGACCAATCTGGGCAAGGCGAAAAGCTATGGCTTTGAGACCACGGACTCGTGGCACGCGACCTCCGCGTTGACCTTGCAAACGAATCTCACCTATACCGATGCTCATTTGGTCGACGGGTTTACATCGGGCACCACGATCGGGCTCCCCGGTGCAACCTTGCCTGGCGCAGCAAAATGGAACGCGTCGGCTAGTCTGCGCTACGACTGGGCCAACCTGCCGCTGAGACCTTCGCTTGTCATCTCCGATCGGATCATCTCCAGTGCACCCGGGAACTTTGGTCAGCTCGTGCCGCTCACGATATTCGACTACAACCTGCTCGACGCGCGCCTTGCAATGCGTGTTAAGACCTTGGATGTGACTTTGTTCGTCAACAACGCCGCCGACAAACGCGGTGTTTCCAGTGCCAGCTACTTTCCCGGTAGTCCATTCGAGCAGTATCTCGTACGACCACGAACGGTCGGCATTACGCTCGATTACAGGCTGTAACCAGTTCAGATCGAAAATGGCAGATACTTCCGACATGGGCACTTGCAATATTCAACTAAGGAATCCCCGATGCGCTTTCGCCGCGAACTGCTTTGTTTGATTTCAGTCGTCTGCATTGCGACTGCCACAGCGCGAGCTGCGGAGCGCGATGATCTTCTATGGTTGGAGGCGCCTAAAAGCGAGCGCGCCCTCGACTGGGCACGCGAGCAATCGCGTGAAACCAAAGATCGCTTGAGCACATTGCCGATCTACGGCGGAATTGCCAAAGAACTCGACACGGTCCTGAAACAAAGCACTCCCAGCCCGGAGATTACGCTCCTGGGCGCCAAGGCGGTCCGCCTCCTGCGCGATGCCGCGCGACCTCATGGTGTTCTGCAAGTGGCTCGCCGCGGCGCGGATGGGGCGATCGGTCCGTGGAAAGACGCACTCGATGTCGGTGCGCTGCGTGAGCGCGAGGGCAAGCCATACGAGCTTCAGTGGTACGATGCGCGAAATCTTTGTCTGCCACCGGCATTCGATCGCTGCCTGCTTCGACTCTCGCCGGGCGGCGCGGACGATGCGGAACTGAGGGAGTTTGACCTCTCGACTGGCGCTTTCGTCGCAGACGGTTTTAAGGTTCCAGCATCGCGCGAGTTCGCCGTTTGGCTCGATAACGACCATCTACTCATTGCGCATTCTCTATTTGGGTCGGCCAAAACGGCGGCGGGATGGCCGGCGATTGCCCGCCTTTGGCACCGGGGTGAGCCGCTGGAAGCGGCCCGGTCGATTTTCGAAGCAGCGCCCACGGATGCGATCATGCAAATATCGTCGCTCGGAAGCGGCAACACGCGCCGCGGGATTTTAATTCGCGCCTTGGACTATTCGACGTTTGAGATTTCACTGGTAAACGCAGCGGGCAAGGTGAGCGCGGTGGACCTGCCCAAGGCGCTGAAGCCTTTTGGTGTTCTCGCGGCCACCGACCGAGATCTGATCGTCCAACTCTCCGCACCGGCATCCGTTGACGGGACAATGTTGCCGGCGGAGACCTTGCTTGCGTATGACGCGAATCCCCCGCGCGGCTCGAAGCCGCGGGCGGAGGTGGTCTATCTGCCGCGGGAAGGGGAATTTCTCGACGCTGCCTTTAGTGGGCTGGTCGCAACCCGCACGGGCCTGAGCTTTGTGGTCAACCAGCATTTGACGCAGCGTTTGATTTCCGCGACGCCCGCCGCGACCGGCTGGCGCATTCGCGACGGGCTGCATGCACTTCCTGGAACAGCGCTGCGCGTCGCCGGGGGTGATCCCATGGGTGAAGATTTTGTGTTGCAGACTACGGGTTTTCTCATACCGACCAAGCTTGAACTCATGCGCCCCAACACTGAGCCTCGGTTAATCGAGTCTGAGTCGCCGGCTTTTGACGCATCGCGCTTCATCGTTGAGGTCAAATCGGCCGCGGCAAAAGACGGAACGCTGATCGATTACTATCTGCTTCGGCCGCGCAACACTGTGGCGGGTCAACCCGTTCCGACTTTGATGACCGGCTATGGCGCGTTCGGCGTCAGTCTGCCCCCGGGATATTTGGACTTTGTCGTCGGTGGACGCGCGTTCAAGCTCTGGCTGGATCGAGGCGGTGCACTTGTCATGCCAGCGATCCGCGGAGGAGGCGAGCGCGGCGATGCGTGGCACAAAGCAGCGATGCGTGAGAAGCGTCAAGTGTCCTACGATGATTTCATTGCAGTTACCGAATCATTGATCAAGAGTGGATTCACATCTCCGGCAAAGCTGGGAGTATTCGGTAGTTCCAATGGCGGCCTCTTGGCGGCGACCCTGGGTACCGAGCGGCCGGACCTGTTCGGCGCTGTGGTGAGCGATGTTCCGCTGACCGACATGCTGCGATACCCTGAGATGGGCATGGGCGCGGCGTGGATGGACGAGTATGGGGATCCAAGGGATCCGAAGTATCAGCCTGTCCTGCGCAGTTACTCACCCTTCCACAACGTAAAGGACGGCATGAAATACCCGCCTTTTTTCATCACCGTTTCTTCTCAAGATAACCGGGTGGGTCCGGGACACGCCCGCAAACTCGCGGGCCGCCTCGAACAAGTGGGTGCGCCCGTTTATTTCTTCGAGGACAGCGAAGGCGGCCACGGAGTCAGTGATGCACTCGAGCGTCCCGATCTGATGGCATTGCGCATGACATTTCTCATATCAACCTTGATGGCCACGCATTAGGAACGCCTGCCTTCTCCTCGCTCGTTGCCACTACAAGAGCGGCGTCACATTCGTGTTCGTCAGGTTCAGCGGCAGAATGAGATGCTGGGAAACATCGAGCGCCGCGCTGAACACGGTTCCGGTGGTTTCCGAGATAAATTCCGCCACGGCGATGGTCGTGCCGTAAAACCCGGTCGTGCTTAGCGCGTTGCCGGCCGGCACCACAAAGCTCGTGCCGCCCGGCGTTGTCAGGGGAATCGGCGCCGCGCTCAGTGAAGCCACATTCATCAAGTTCAGCGTGGCTCCGCCAAAGCTGCCCGTCGTGTCTGTAATGCCGCTGATCCGCAAGATATATCCCGACAATTCGGTGCTGAACACGCCGAAGGACTGCCACACGGCAGCACTGGATGACGGCAAAATTGGGCTGCCGGTCGAGCTCAGCACCTGGCTCGAAAAGCTCGCTGTCGTGACGTTGTCGGTGGTGGTGGGATTGTTTTCGCTCAAGAACAAGAGGTCATTGCCGGCGGGTCCCGCGGACGGGCTTGCGAGAAAAGCGGTGACGAGCCCGCCGGAATACGGGCCGCCAATGGTGGTGGCGCTCGTTGAGGTCGCGCCGAGCGGCACCGTAAATAGCGTCGAACTTGCAGCGCCGCTTCCGGATACGGTGTAGTCATCAAAAATCAATACCGATCCGTTCGAACCCACGAGCGAATAGAGCGCGGATTCGCTTGCCAGCGGTAGTCCGCCGAGCAGAGTTTGCGGCGACGCGGTGGTGCTTAAGGGTTCTTGGTAGATCGCCTGGGTCGAGCCGCCGGCGGGGGTGCCGAGGAAGTAAAGATTGTTCGGGTCACTGACGCAGGACGCTGCGAGGCCGGCGAAGAATTTATCTGCGGCGCCCGCAGGGGTGAATCTGTATGCCGAAGTTCCTGACGCTGTGGAGACATTGGCGATGTAGCTGCCACCGAGATATTGTGCCGCACCGTTGGTCACGCTGTTGACGCTCACACATGCCGCCGGTGTAGCGGTGACGCCGGTCAGAAGCGTCGTTGAACTGGTAAAAAGCGCGTTGGAGTAGAAGTTCTCATCCTGGGTGGTTGAGTCCCAGTACAAGAGGCCCCCGAGCACGCCGGTGTTTTGATACAACGGCGCGAAGTTTCCATCGTTTGCCAGCGCGGGCAACGACGCGCTGCCTCCCGGGATGCTCGTCACCGTCGGGGCGGTGGTCGGTGAATCCGTATAGTTGATGACATAGTACGTACCACCGGTCACTCCCGCGCAATATCCGTTGGTACCCGGCGTTGCGCCCGATACGGGAGTGGCAACATACACCACGACTTGCAGCGTGTTGGGCATTGTCCCGTTCGTCTGGGTCTCACCGCCGCTGCAAATGTTTTTCGATGCGGGCACCGATAAATTGGTGATCTGAGTCGGCGTGGGAATGGTGCTCGAATTGGAGGGATTTGCCAGGTTCAGACCGTACACGTGGGTATTTCCATCCGTTCCCGCGGCGGCATACATGATCAGCGCCGGCGTGATCGTGGTGGGCGGAGTCGACCCGTACGTCGCGCCTTGAAACGCCAAACCCAACAGCGTCGCAGGACTGGTCGTAACGAATTGAGGGGCGGGGGAGGAGCTGATCGAATTCGAGGCGATCAGGAACAGGCCCGTTTTGCCGCCTGAGGTGCCGGATACTGGGGCCGCGGAAAACGGCATCCAGAATCCTACACCGCTGCCGGGTCCGGTGCCGCTCGCCGCGCACGCCACCGCGACATTGGTGACATTCGCGGATCCGACCGTACCCGATCCGTTGCTGATCGTGCAGGTTTGCCCGCTGGGCTGGGTGAGAACGCTCACCGCATACGGAGCGGCCGCCGCAATGGCAGTCGTGAATGTAAATGCGCCGTTGGCGGTGAGCGTCAGGTTGTTCGCACCGTTGTCCTGCAGCGTTACCGAGCCGCTCAATCCCGTTACCGTTCCGCCGATGGTGTACGAGGCTGCGACGGGAGCCGTGCAGCTCACTGCGATGTTCGTGACGTTGACCGAGGCGACCGTGCCGGATCCATTGGTCACGGTGCAGGTTTCCCCGCTCGATGTTGCGGCGGTCACCGCGTAGCTCGCACCGGCTGTCAGGCCGTTCGGGAGCGTGAACGCGCCGTTGCCGATGGCGCCGGAGCTACCGGCGTGGGTATCGCTCAAGGTGACGGTTCCGGTGCCGGTCAGGCCGGAGACTGTCCCGCCGATGGTGAAGGTCGGCGCGGGTGGGGGAGGCGTGGGGCCGGAAGGTGGGCTCCCGCTGCTGCAGGCGGCCAGAGCGAGAAGTGCCGAGCAAGTGATGAGCGTGCGCAAGCGGGTGGCCTTTTCCATCGTATTCCCCCTTCGGTTAAATGCCGTGTCCTGATGGGGAAATGCGCAGACGGCCGGCGAATCGCCTCATGAACAGAAAATAAAACTGGCCGATCCTGGAATCACGCGCCGATTGACGGGCGCCATGGCCGCGAATAAGCTGCCTTTTCACTATAAATACGCTGCCGGCCTCGCTTGGGAAGAGGCAACCGAGGCACCTTTGACCGAAGACGGGACCGGTCAGATCACCGCGCTTCTACAGCATTGGATCCAGGGCGATGAGAAGGCCCTCGGTGCGATGGTGCCCGTGGTGTACAAGGAACTGCAGCGACTTGCGCGGCAGCATCTGCAATCTGAGCGGCCGGGCCACACGCTGCAAAGCACTGCCCTGGTGCACGAAGCCTTCCTGCGACTCGTGGGAAGTGAACCCATCGAACTGCAGAACCGAGCGCATTTCATCGCGATAGCTTCGCGGGTAATGCGCCAAATTCTCGTGGATTATGCCCGCAATCGCCGCGCGTCCAAACGTGACGGGGGCCACAGGATCGCTCTGGAGGATTTGGCTGAACTGCCGGTCGATGGTGACGCCGAGCTGGTCGCATTGGACGATGCGCTGCACGAACTATCCCGGGTCGATGAGCGACAGGGCAGGATTGTCGAGATGAAATTCTTCGGCGGCCTGTCGGCGCCGGAAATTTCTCAAGTGCTGGGTGTGTCGCGCGCCACCATAGACCGCGACTGGGCCACCGCTCGAGTCTGGTTGTATCGGCATATCAGCAAGACGGCATTGCCATGACCGACCAACATTGGGACCGGCTCAAAGAGCTTCTGCATCGCGCCATGCAACTCACACCAGAGCAGCGCCATCCATTCGTCGAGGAGGTGTGCGCCGGCGATGCCGCGCTGCAGGTCGAACTGCAGTCGCTGTTAGCGGTGAACGAGCAGGTTCCGCTGGATTTTTTGAAGGCATCGCCGCTCGCGGATGACGGGGTGGGCGCGCCTAAGGATGAAATCGACAGTGCGATGCTCGAGTGCGGCCAGATTTTCGCGCAGCGTTACAAACTCATCCGCATGCTGGGCGAGGGCGGGATGGGCCAAGTCTGGTTGGCCGAGCAGAACGCACCGGTGCGCCGACAAGTTGCCTTGAAGCTCATCAAGGCGGGGATGTACGACGCAACCGTGGTGCAGCGCTTTCGCTCCGAACGACAATCGCTCGCGATCATGGACCATCCGGCAATCGCCAAGGTATTCGATGCCGGCGCGACCCCGCTGGGGCAACCCTACTTGGTCATGGAATATGTGCCGGGGCTGCCGATTACCGAATATTGCGATCAACACAAACTGACCATTGCGCAGCGCCTGCAGCTTTTCATTCAAGCGTGCGAGGGCGTGCAGCACGCTCATCAGAAAGCCATCATCCATCGCGATCTGAAGCCGGCGAACATTTTGGTGATCGAGGTGGACGGAAGGCCTACGCCACGAATCATCGACTTTGGACTCGCCAAGGCCATCGGGCATGAATCCTCCGAGCAGAATGCGTTCACGCGGTTCGGATTGTTTTTGGGCACGCCCGGATACATGAGTCCCGAGCACGTGGATCCAACGGTGAATGATGTCGATACGCGCAGCGACGTGTACTCGTTGGGGGTCGTGCTGTATGTGCTGCTGACGGGATTGCAGCCGTTTGGGACGAATCGCGCGGACCAACCGGTCCATGAGTTGTTGCGCAAATTGCGCGAAGAGGATCCGCCGAGCCCGAGTGCCAAAGTGAGCACGGACCGAGAGACGTTGGCGACAACCGCGCAAGCTCGCGGCACGGAACCGCCACAGCTCGTGAGCCTACTGCGCGGCGATCTCGATTGGATCGCCATGAAGGCCTTGGAGCGCGACCGCGCGCGCCGCTACGGCACGCCGCTCGAACTGGCCGCCGATCTGCAACGCTACCTGGACCATGAGCCCATCTTGGCTCGCCCGGCGAGTGCCGGCTATCGCATCCGAAAGTACGTACGCCGGCACCGCGTGGCCGTGGGGGTAAGCGCGGGCTTGCTGCTGTTGCTGACGGCTTTTTCGCTGCTGCAGGCGTTGGAGTTGCGCCGCACCACGCAAGAGCGCGACCGCGCCAATCAGGAGCGCGATCGCGCCGCCCGCGTCACGGATTTCATGACCGGCATGTTCAAGGTGGCTGATCCCAGCGAAGCCCGCGGCAACAGCGTGACCGCCCGGGAAATCCTGGACAAGGCATCCAAAGAAATGGCCAACAGCTTATCGCGGGACCCGGAGGTCCAGTCGCAGATGATGTATGTGATGGCGAGCACCTACGTAAACCTTGGGCTCTACGCGCGCGCCGAGGAGCTCGCCACGAGTGCTCTGGATGCGCGGTTGCGCTTGTTCGGGCCGAATGATCGCAAGACGCTGCAATCAAGGACTCAACTCGGGGCCATCCTGTATCGCGAGGGCCACTACCCTCAATCGGAAAAGCAGACACGCGAGGCGATGCTCACTGAACGCCGGGAGCTCGGCCCTGAAGATCCGCTGACCCTCGAAACGATGGCTCACGATGCCATCAACCAGCTGGAGCAGGGTCATTACGAAGACGGTGAAAAGCAGCTCAGCCAGGTGCTCGACGCCGACACTCGCGTACTGGGTCGGGAGAACGCCCAAACTTTGAACGCCATGTTCGACTTGGCGACGGCGCTCTGGCTGCAAAGCCGTAATGCCGAGGCCGAAGTCCAGTATCGCGAATTGTTGAACATCGAGCGACGCGTTTTGGGACCTGATCATCCGGAAGCATTGAGAGCTCTCGCGAATCTGGCCATGGTCGTACACGCGCAGGGCCGTTGGGCGGAGGCCGAGCCGCTGTATCGCGAAGTGGTCTCGACCGAGCAACGCATCGTGGGGGCCGATAACCCGCAAGTCACTTTCGCGATGGCGAATCTCGCGGCGCTCCTCGCAATCGAGGGCCGGCTGGCGGAAGGCGAAAAGATTTATCGCGAAGTGTTGGCGATTCGCCTGAAGAGCGTTGGACCGGAGAATCCGGGAACCTTGTTGGCCCAGGAAGACGTTGCGGACCTCCTGCTAAAGCAA
>Ga0209006_10004697_pt1 | contig 12374 bp, 8 predicted proteins | sample JacPin_JW_Ref_O2_FD_188567 | JGI IMG/M metagenome (GOLD analysis project Ga0209006, IMG submission 188567) | Forest soil microbial communities from Algoma, Ontario, Canada - Jack Pine, Ontario site 1_JW_Ref_O2 (SPAdes) (version 2) | ecosystem: Environmental > Terrestrial > Soil > Boreal...
CGGGCTGCCTTGCGCGCATCCCATCGACGAGATCGTGAGCCGAGCCGCAACGCTTGCCCGCGCTTTCAGAAAGCACGGCCTGCCCGTCATTCTGGTGAATGTGGCCGGCCGCGCGCCGGGACGCACCGAGGTGACGTTCAATTTCACGCCGCCGGCCGATTGGACGGACCTGGTCCCCGAACTCGACCAACAGCCGGGCGATCATCTGGTGACCAAACACCAGATCGGCGCCTTCTACGGCACCGCGCTCGAACAAATCCTGCGCCGGCGCGGCGTCAGCCAGGTCGTGTTGGCCGGCGTCGCCACCAGCAGCGGCGTCGAGGCGACGGCGCGCAACGCCTACGACCACGGCTACAACGTCACGCTGGTCACCGACGCCATGACCGATATGTCCGCCGATGCGCATCGCTACAGCGTGGAGGCGGTTTTTCCGCGGCTCGGCGAAACCGCAACGACGGACGACGTACTACAGGCCCTGGCCGGGCGCGCACCAGCAGCGGCTACAACGGAGCCCGCCGAACGCGCCGTGCAGCCAGCAGAATGACGAGGCCGGCGACCGCGATGGCGGCGCCGTACTGGACCCAGCGGGTTTGGCCGATCATGAAGCTTTCGGCCGGATAGGGAAAATATCCCGACCCCTGCCCCACAAAAACGAGGCCGGCGAGAAAGGCAGCGATGCCGACGATGGTGAGCAGCGCACGCATGGATCCGCTCGGCCTTTCGCTATGACCACAGCGCAGTGCTAAAGCGCGTGTTCGCGCCGCGATGCGGCACCGCCTCGGCGCTGGTGGCAACTTCGGCGAACAGCACGACCAGTGTGGCGCAATCGAGCGGCATTTCGTTGTTGGAATAGACCATGCGGGTGTGAAGCCCACGCGGGCCGAATATTTCATTGACCACGTCTGAGGCGCCGTCGAGCACCGCCGGCTGTTCGATGAAGCCCGGCGCGCAGCCGAGCGTGCCTTCGAGCCGCACGATCTGACGCACGCGATCGAGTGAGCCGAGTGCCTTCCTGAGCTGCGAAACCGCGTTAAGCGCGCTCAGGCGGAACGCCTGATAGCCCTGTTCGATCGACAATTCCGCACCGATCTTGCCCTTGAACTTCAACTCGCCGGCGATCCAGGGCAATTGGCCTGAGGTCATCAGCAGATTGCCGGTCATGACCGTCGCGGCATACGCACCGACCGTGCCGGGAGCCGGCGGCAATTCGATGCCGAGCGTGCGGAGACGTTCTTCAGGCGAGGTATTGTCGAGGGCTTCGGATACCGGAGCATGCATGATTTTCCTCCACAGGCTTTTTATGTGCGTGCAGATCAGCAAGCGCCCACTCTACAAACTATCAACATACACCGCGAAGCGAAACGGCTGAACGTTCAATGCGCGTCGTCCCAATTGTCGGCGGCGTGGGCTTCGACTTTCAGCGGCACGGAGAGCGACAGCGCCGGCAGCGGCGCCTCTTCCATGACCTTGGTCACCACCGGCAGGGTGGTCTCGACCTCGGCCTGCGGCACTTCGAAGACAAGCTCGTCGTGCACCTGCAACAGCATCTGCGCGTTTAGCTTTTGCTTTTCCAGCGCCGCGTCCATGCGCACCATGGCGCGGCGAATGATGTCGGCGGCGGTGCCTTGCAGGCGTGCGTTGACGGCGGCGCGTTCATTGAAGGAGCGCACCGATGCGTTCGAGGCACGAATTTCCGGGTAATGGCATTTGCGGCCGAACAGCGTGTACACGAACCCGTGCTTCTTGGCGTAGGCCTTGGACTCCTCGATGAAGTCGCGAATGCCCGGAAAGCGCTCGAAGTACTTTTTGATGTAGGCGCCGGCCTCCTCGCGCGGAATGCCGAGCTGGTTGGCGAGACCGAACGCCGAAATTCCGTAGACGATGCCGAAGTTGATCGCCTTGGCGCGGCGGCGGATCTCCGGCGGCATGCCCTTGACCGGCACGCCGAACATTTCCGAGGCGGTCATAGCGTGAATGTCGAGCCCTTCGCGAAAGGCTTTCTGCAGCGGCTCGATGCCGGCGATCTCGGCAAGAAGCCGCAGCTCGATCTGCGAGTAGTCGGCGGACACTAGCTTCATGCCCGGCGCGGCGATGAAGGCGCGGCGGATCTTGCGGCCGTCCTCGGTACGCACCGGAATGTTTTGCAGATTGGGATCGGACGACGACAGCCGGCCGGTCGTTGTCGAAGCGAGCGCGTAGTTGGTGTGCACCCTATGGGTGGTCAGATTGACGAAGCCGGGCAGCGCGTCCGTGTAGGTCGATTTCAGCTTCGACACCTGCCGCCAGTTGAGGATCATCTGCGGCAGCTTGTGGCCCTGCTCAGCGAGGTCTTCGAGCGCGCGCGCCCCGGTCGCCCACTGCCCAGTCTTGGTCTTGGTGCCGCCCGGCAGTCCGAGCTTGCCGTAAAGAATATCGCCGAGTTGCTTGGGGCTGCCGGGATTGACGGTCTCGCCGGCTTCCCTGTTGATCTCGGCTTCCAACCCTGCCGCCTCTTGCGCAAACTCGCCGGAGAGCCGCGAGAGCACCTGGCGGTCGATGGAAATGCCGCGGCGCTCCATGCGGGCAAGCACGGACACGAGCGGCCGCTCCAAGGTCTCGTAAACGGTGAGCACGCGCTCGGCGACGAGCCGCGGCTTCAGCGCCAACGCGAGCCGTAAAACAATATCGGCCCGCTCGGCCGCATATTCGGCGGCGCGCTCGACGGTGACCGCATCGAAGGTGATCTTGCTCTTGCCGGGCTTGATCAGCGCATTGAGATCGATCGCGCCGTGATTGAAGGTGTGCTCGGCCAGCGAAGGGAGCGCATGGCTCGCGCGCCCGGCATCGAGCGCATACGACATCAGCATCACGTCGTCCAAGGCCGCGATTTCGGCGCCGCGCTGGGCGAACATCTGCCAGGCGAATTTCACGTCGTGCCCGATGGTGAGCACGCCCGAGTCGGCGAACAGCGGCTCGAGCGCGGCGAGTGCGTCGCGCTCCGAGATCTGATCGGGAACGAGGTCACCGCGGAACAGTCCGCCGCCCTCGGCGTCGCCACCTTGGCGGTGCGACAGCGGCACGTAGCAAGCTTCGTTGGGCGCGACCGCAAGCGAAAAACCGCAAAGCTCCGCCTGCATCGGATCGCCGGACGGAGTCGCTACATCGAGCGCGATCACGCCGGCATCGCGGGCGCGCGCGATCCAGGCGTTGAGGCGGTCGAGGCTGCGCACGGTTTCATATCGGCTGCGATCGAACTTGGCGCTGCGTGCAGCCTCGGTGCGCGCGCCAGCGAGTGTCTGTGGTGTCGAACTAAAATTGCCGCCGCGGTCGCCCGCCGGGGCCGGTCGCGGCGCCATGCCGCCTCCGGTCAGCGGCAGCGACAATTCTGCGCCGCCCGCTGGAGAGCGAGGAACGTCGGCGCCCTCCTCCGCAACGGGAGCGGAGAAAGCGTCTGCCTTCGCTCCGCTTTGCCCGGCGAAGCGCGTTTCAGCCTCGATGGCGCCGGGATCGACGCTGGCGAATTCCGCGACGCGGCGCATCAGGCCGTTGAATTCCATCGCTTTGAGAAACGCGATCAACCTTTTGTAGTCGGGCTCGTGCACGGCGAGATCGTCGATCGGCACATCGAGCTTCACGTGATCGTCGAGCGTGACGAGCTTCTTCGAGATGCGCGCTAATTCGGCGTGCTCGATCAGTGACTGCCGGCGCTTCTCTTGTTTGATCTCCGGCGCACGAAACAGCAACGTTTCCAGATCGCCATATTCGCTGATCAACTGCGCCGCGGTCTTGACGCCGATGCCCGGAACGCCCGGCACGTTGTCGGTGGAATCGCCGATCAGCGCTTGCACCTCGATGACCTTCTCCGGCGGCACGCCGAATTTCTCGATCACCTCGGCACGGCCGATCTTCTTGTCCTTCATGGTGTCGAACATGATGACGTCGTCGGTGACGAGCTGCATCAAGTCCTTATCGGACGACACGATGGTCGCGGTGGCGCCGGCCTCGCAGGCTTCGCGCACATAGGTGGCGATCAGATCGTCGGCCTCGAAGCCGTCCTGCTCGAGGGACGGCAGGTCGAACGCCTGCACGGCTTCTCGCACGTATTTGAATTGCGGACGCAGGTCGTCGGGCGGATCGGGCCGGTGCGCCTTATAGTCGGGATACATTTTCGTGCGGAACGTCTTCTCCGACTTGTCGAAAACCACCGCGAGGTGGGTCGGCCGCTCGTCCGGCTTCAAGTCGCGCAACAGCTTCCAGAGCATGTTGCAAAAGCCGAACACCGCATTGAGCTGCAGCCCGTCGGTTTTGCGGTTGATCGGCGGCAGCGCGTGATAGGCGCGGAAAATATATCCGGAACCGTCGACCAGAAAGACATGATCGCCTTTCTGCAGCGGCTTGGCGGCGACGGGAGCGGCCGTTTGCACGGCGGACTTGGATTTCTGTGTGGAGGGCATGCCCCATTTATATAGTCTCCCGCAACGAATTGGCATGCTCCCCGTGGATAAGTACGGACCGGCTCTTTTCCTGCGCATCCTCCAGGGGCTTGACCCGGCCGTGGTGCGGCGGCACGCCCGCATGGATTGCCGGATCAAGTCCGGCAATGACGATTATTGGGAATTATGCGGCCGATGCACTTCGCCTCCCCACTCCCGATCGATGCGGCCTTGCCGGAACTCACGGCGGCCTTGCGCCGCGGCAACACCGCCGTGCTGGTAGCACCGCCGGGCGCCGGTAAGACCACGCGCGTGCCGCTCGTGCTGGCGCAGGAAGGCTGGGCACGAGAACCCGCGGAAAAGGCGCGGCGCATCCTGCTGTTGGAACCGCGGCGGCTGGCGGCGCGCGCCGCCGCCGAGCGCATGGCCAAAACGCTGGGCGAGAAGGTCGGCGAGACGGTAGGGCTGCGGGTGCGCTTCGGCTCGAAGATATCGGCACGCACCCGCATCGAGGTGATCACCGAAGGCATCTTCACTCGGCTTGTCCTCGACGACCCCATGCTGGAAGGCGTCGCCGCCGTGTTGTTCGACGAATTCCATGAGCGCTCGCTCGACGCCGATCTCGGGCTTGCGCTGGCGCGGGATGTTCAGCAAGGCCTGCGCGAGGATTTGCGGCTCCTGGTCATGTCGGCGACCATCGACGGCGCGCGCGTGGCGAAGCTTCTCGGCGATGCGGCGGTGATCGCCTCAGAGGGCCGCGCCTTTCCGGTGGAGACCCGCTATCTCGAGCGTGACGCGCGGCCGATCGAGCCCCAGTTGGCGGACGCGATCGCGCGCGCGGTGCGCGCCGACGCGGGCTCGTTGCTGGCGTTTTTGCCGGGCGCTGCGGAAATCCGCCGCACCGCTTCGCAGCTCGAGGGCCGGCTCGCTGCTGATATCGACGTCGTCGCACTCTACGGCGCGCTCGGGGGCGACGAGCAGGACCGCGCTATCGCGCCGGCGCCAGCCGGACGGCGCAAGATCGTGCTCGCGACCGCCATCGCCGAAACCTCGATCACCATCGAGGGCGTGCGCATCGTCGTGGATTGTGGGCTGGCGCGGGTGCCGCGCTTCGAGCCGGACGTCGGCGTCACCCGGCTCGAAACGGTCCGGGTATCGCGCGCGGCCGCCGACCAGCGTCGTGGCCGCGCCGGTCGCACCGAGCCCGGCATCTGCTACCGGCTGTGGGACGAGCCACAAACGTCGTCACTCGAAGCATTTGCACGGCCGGAGATTTTGTCGGCGGACCTTTCGTCGTTTGCGCTCGATCTGGCCGCCTGGGGCTCGACGCCAGACCAGCTCGACTTCCTCGATCCGCCGCCACGGCCGGCGCTGACCGAGGCCAAAACCTTGCTAGCCGAACTCGGCGCCATCGATGCCGACGGACGCGTGACCGAGGAAGGACAAAAGCTGCGGCGATTGCCGCTGCCGCCGCGGCTCGCCCGCATGGTGGTCGACGCCGCCGCCGTTGGCGCAGCGCTAGATGCCGCCGAAATCGCGGTGCTGATTGGTGAACGCGGGCTCGGTGGTGACGACGCCGATCTCACTCATCGGCTGGAAAATTTGCGTCGCGACCGTTCGCCCCGCGCCCGAGAGGCCCGCGCCATGGCGGTACGGTGGGCAGAGCAATCCGTTCCTTCGGCGCTCGAACTAACCCGCACCCGGCAAGCTTCGCTCCCCGACCTCCCCCTTTCGGGGGGAGGAATTTCAACTGGCGCAATCCTCGCCCTCGCCTATCCGGAGCGAGTCGCGAAAAATCGCGGCGGTGCGAGCGGCGCGTTTTTGCTGGTCAACGGCCGCGGCGCGCACATCGATGCTGCCTCGCCGCTGGCCCGGCTGCCTTATCTTGCAGTCGCTGAATTGACCGGCAGCGCCGCAGCCGGGCGCATTCTGCTCGCGGCACCGATTGGGCTCGACGAGATCGAGACGCGTTTCGCCGACCGCATCATCACACGCGACGAGGTGACGTTCGATCCGGCAAGCGCCAGCCTACGGGCGCGGCGGCAGCGGCGGCTGGGCGCCATCGCGCTCGCCGAACAACCGATGGCGGTTGAAACAAACGAAGAGGCGGCACGCGTTCTCGCTCAAGGTGTCGCCCGGCTTGGGATCGCGCGCCTGCCCTGGACCAAGGCGCTGCGGCAATGGCGCGACCGCGTCATGTTCCTGCGCGCCGCCGAAGGCCAAGTAACCGAGCATGAATGGCCGGATCTTTCGGACGTAAGCCTCGGCGCCGACACCGCATGGCTCGCGTCGATCCTCTACGGCAAGTCGTCGCTTGCCGAGCTTTCCGCCGACGAATTTGCCGCCGCACTCGGCGCGCGCCTCCCCTATTCGCTGCAGCGGCGGCTTGACGCCGAGGCGCCGACGCATTTCACCGCGCCGACCGGCACGCAGGCAACCATCGACTATGAGGCGGAAGGCGGGCCCAAAATCGCGATCCGGGTGCAGGAATTATTCGGGCTTGACCACCATCCAGCGATCGCAGGCGGCAAAGTCCCGCTCTTAGTCGAACTGCTTTCGCCAGCACACCGGCCGGTGCAAACGACACGCGACCTGCCGGGTTTCTGGCGCGGCAGCTACGCGTCTGTGCGCGCCGATATGCGCGGCCGCTATCCAAAGCATCCGTGGCCGGACGATCCGCTCACCGCACCGCCGACGCGCCGGGCAAAGCCACGAGCCCAATAGCGGTTGTTTCAAGCGGGACGTGCGGACGATTGTGGCAATCTCGTACCGCGAATGCCGCATGGAGCGCGCGACCCCAATAAAAATGACAATTTCTTGCTGTAGCCGGTATGATCTCGGTTGGCCGGGGGCGGTATCGACTCAAAACCTTACATGAACGGATTGAAGCGATACATCAGCCCTTTGCGGCGATACGTCAGCCCTTTGCAGCGATATGTCAGCCCCTTGCGGCGATACATCGGGCCGGGGCTCGTCATCTCAGTGCTGGTCCACCTAGCCCCGCTGGTCGGGGGCGTGATTCTCCTCAGCGCCACAGCCTTTCATCCGCCGCCGCCGGAGGCGATGGACGTGGAGGTCATTCAGCTTAAAGACGCTCCGGGCTTCGGGCCGATGACGACGGCATCGACTCCTGCCGACGGCCAAGCACCCGTCACCCAGGCGCCGCCGCCAAAGCCCCAGACAGAGCGCCCAACGGAGCGCCCGACAGAGCAGCGAGAGTCCAAGACGTCCGCCGCCCAGCGTCTTCCAGCGCCGGAAGCGCCGCAGGCGGATTTGGTGCGCGCCGATCCCGAAAAACCAAACGAGCCGCCCGAAGCGCAGCCCGCACCGCCTCAGCCGGACGAGCCGACGCCGGAGCAGCCCAACTTCGCCGAAATGGTCGCGGAGTATACGAGGCAAGGCGGACTGTTCGGCGGCTTCGGCCACGAGGCTGGCGAAGACTTCACGCTGCCGTTCCGCGAGCGACTCATTTCATGTTCAAAGCGGCCGGTTGGCATCGATACCGGTGACAAGATCATCATCAGGGTTCGCATCACCTTCAACCAGGACGGCTCGCTGTCGTCCCGGCCGCGGCTGCTCGTGCCGGCCCCATCGACGAAGCAGCGAGCACTGATGGCCAGCGTGATCGACGCGCTGGAATCGTGTCAGCCATTCACGATGCTGCCGCCAGACAAGTACAGCCAGTGGAAGACGCTGGTTTGGTACGTCGGCTACCCGGTGACGGCTCTCATCCAGTGATTGCGGCGTGCTTCGATCGAGCGGGCCACGCGATGGTCCGCGTCAATCTACTGCGTCTCGACCTGCTCGGAGCGGTCCGACTTGAAATAGACATCGACCTGCTCACCGACCACGAGCGGCCCGGGATTGGGCAGATCGACCAGCACCTCGAGCACATCGACATCGCTGAACTTGCGTGGATCGCCGGAATTGATCCGGCTCGGTCCGACCACGCGCGCGATCGAAGCGACGCGGCCGTCGAACTCGCGGCCGTGGAACGCGCCGGCGCGCACCAGCACGGCTTGGCCGACGCGAATACGGCCGAGATCCTGCTCGTTGACTTCCGCACGCACGCGCAATGCCGACACGTCGCCCATGCTCATGATCGGCGGCCCCGCCGCCGGGATCGCCAGTTCACCGTTCTTTGCGTCGACGCGCAGCACTACGCCGTCGGATGGCGCACGGATTTGGGTTTTTTCCAGCGCCGCCTGCGCCACGCGCCACTCGGCTTGCGCCACGTTGAGCTCGCCTTCGAGGCGCGTCGGCAGCGGCGTGTCAGAGGAAGCGCGCAATTTCACAAGCGCATCGCGCCGTTCGCGCAGGCGATCCTCCGCACGTGACAGCGTGGTACGCGCCGCATCCAGGTCGCCGCGGTTGACGCGGGCCGCACGCCAATCGGCGGTGGTTTTGTCGAGTGCCATGCGCGTGTCGGCGAGGTTGTGCTCAGCGTCGGCGACGGCGTCCTCAGCTTTGCGCCGATCCGCCGAAGCCGCCGGCGCCGACTGATCGTTGCGCGCGCGCCTGTGCAACGCGACCTGCGCGTCGGCTGCGGCGACGCGAGCGAGCGCTTCTTCGTCGTCGAGGCGCGCCAGCAATTCGCCGGCGAACACGTCCTCGTTTTGCTTGACCAGCACTTCGGCAACACGTCCGCCCGGGAGCGGCGCTGCGATCTTGATCTCGCCGGCGCGCGGCTCGACGCGCCCGAGCGTAACGGCATCCCAGGAGCCCGTTACAAACGCGCCTTGCCCGGAAGCGCTGCTCGCGCCCTGGCCAGCGCCGCCTTGCGTTGCCGACCCCGACGCAGTGGGATGCAGCTCGTCGGCGCGCGACAGCGGCGGGGAATCGACCGTCGTCAAAGCGACGACTGACGTGAGCAACCCGGCCACCAACAGATATTGCATTCGCGTACGCATACCAAAAACTCCCCACTAGCTCGCGTATTTCAATGGACGCAGCGTCCGCACATTGGCGCCGCTACGCTGGTCGTCGACGATCCGGCCGTCTTCGATGCGCAAGATGCGGTCGGCGAAAGGCACGATGCGCGGGTCGTGGGTGACGATGAACATCGCCCGCGACGGATCCTTGGCAAGCTCAGCGAGCACCGTCATCACCGCTTGGCCGTTTTCGCTATCGAGCGCCGCTGTCGGCTCGTCCGCCAAAAGGAGCGACGGATTGCCGACGATGGCGCGCGCCACTGCCACGCGCTGCTGCTCGCCGCCGGACAGCGCCCGTGGAAATGCACCGGCCTTGTGGCCAAGGCCGACTGTGGCGAGCGCCTCTTTCGCCTTCGCCCGCGCATCGAGGCAACGGTGGCCGCGCACATCGAGCGACAAGCGCACATTCTCCGCCGCCGTCAGCGTCGGAAACAAATGATAGGACTGAAAGACGAAGCCGATATTCTCGCGCCGGACCTGCGCCAATGCCTCGGCGTCTAGCCCGGTGACGGCACGACCGCGGATGTTCACGCTGCCGCTTGTCGGCGACAGCATGCAACCGAGCACCGAAAGCAGCGTGGTCTTGCCGCTGCCGGAGGGCCCCATCAGCAGCGTCAATTCACCGCCGGCGAGCGAAAGATTGATGCCTTTGAGCGCTTCGACCCGACCAGCTCCCTCGCCGAGCGCCATGCGGATTTCGTTCGCTTCGATCATCGTCTGCGTCATTGTGCAAATACCAGAACGGGGTCGATACGGGTGACGACCCGGATGGCGGCGACGGCCGCAATCGCGCACATGACGATCGTCAGCGTGAACAAGCCGGCGCTCAGCTCCGGTGTCATGAGGATGGGCAGAGCCGCATCGCGGGTCATTTTCACCAGCGACAGATCGATCGACACGGCGATGGAAAAGCCGACCACCGCGCTTATCAGCGCCTGTGTCAGAATGACCTTGAGGATGTATTTGCGCGCCGAGCCGATGGCGCGGAGCGTCGCGAATTCCTTCAGGTGATCCTTGGTGCTCGAATACAACGTCTGCGCCACGATGATGGTGCCGACGATGATGCCCAAAATGGCGCTGCCGAGCAACGCCGCGCCGGCGCCGGTATCGAACAGCCAGAAGATGCGGGTGCGATGGCGGAATTCGTCGGGCGTCAGCACCTCGGCGTCGGATAGAGCGCCCGCGAGCTGGTTGCGCACCACGGTGGCGTTGGCGTTTGGCGCGACGCGCACGACGTAATAATTGGCGCGGTTCGGCGGCACGCCGAGATAGCTGCGCGCGTGATCGAGCGAAGCGAACACGTGCGGCGTGGTGGTGAACGAGCGAATGCCGCTGGTGACCGCCATCACCCGCGCCTTTTGATTGTTGATCTCGGCGCGCTGACGAATCTGGGCGATGCCGAGCTGCTCGAAATAGGAGCGGTCGATCGCGACGCCGTCGGGCGTCGAGAGATCGTCGACCGCGCCTTCGACCACGTTCCAGGGCTGCAGACCGGCGGCGTTGGCGGGAGCGCCGACCACCAGAACCGGCGTAGAGGCACCGCCATTCGGCTTGCGCCAGGATGCATAGCCCACGACCAATGGCGTCACCGAGGAGACACCGTCGACCGACAACGCCTGCAGGCGTTGCCGCCCCGACAGCAGCGAGGATTCCTCAAAGCTGCGTGTCTCCGACGGCACGATCCAGAAATCCGCCGGCGCATGATCGATCATGGTCGTGACCATGCGCTCGAAGCTCAAAAACACGCCGAGCTGAACGGTGACCAGCACGATCGAGAACACGATGCCGATCACGGTCGCGATCAGCCGAACCCGATCATGAAAAAGATTGCGGAAAGCCAGCGTGAAAATCAGGTTCATTGCACCAAACAACACATGTGAAAGACACGGAGCGGCATGCGTCGAAAAAATCCCCTCAGTCGTGCGGCATCACGGTCGTCCAAGATGACCCGTTCCAATCAGCACGTGCTGCGATGGAGGTGGTCGGATGCGCCAAAACCTGCGGTCTAGGCCGGCAGGTGGGCGTTCATAACGCGGGACCGGCCCATGACGATTCCGAGTCCAGCGGCGTGCATTTTACTCATGCGGGTAACCCTTCAACACCCGGGCACCCTTCCCGACCTTCGTTCTCGCCTGTTTTCGCCCTGCGGCAGCCGCAGACGGTAAACGCCGCGCTTGCGGCCAAGGGCGGTGTGGGAAAACAATGCGGCGAGACAAGGGCGGCAACGCCCGGCTCGCTGTCGGAAAATAACCACGATCTGGAACCCATCAGATAAGGTCCTTCTGCCGGTTACTTTCTCCCCGTTCCCCATGCGCTGATTAAATGAGGATGGTCGCAGTGGCCAGCATTTGAATCGAGTAAAGCGCAAAATGGTGAATTCGGCGGGTTCCATTGGATGACACCGCCGCCTCCGCTTGCCCTCGCCGCATGAAGAGCGAATAAGCGTCAGCGAATGTATATGCTAGTAGTTGGACATGAGCGCATCATCGGATCAGAAAGAGCCGATCGTCGAGGCAGCGCCGAGCGACGATCCGCCAGACGAGCTGACCACCCGCGCTCTTCATCAACGTATTCGCCAGCAGGAGCTCCTTGCTGAATTGGGCGTGCTGGCGCTTCAACGCACGAGCCTTATCGGCATGCTCAATCACACCGTCCGTATGACGGCCGAGGGACTCGGCGCCGAATACTGCAAAGTGATGGAATACCTCCCGGCCGAGACCCGCCTTCTCGTACGCGCTGGAGTCGGCTGGGGCGAGGGCGTCGTCGGCGTTGCAACAGTGGGGGCCGATTTGGCCTCGCCGGCCGGCTACGCCTTGCGCACCGGCAAGCCGGTTATTTCGAACCACCTCGAAAACGAGCAGCGCTTCAGAACGCCCGAATTGCTCGTCGAGCACGGCATCCGACGCGCGATGAACGTCATTCTCCAGGGCGACGGCGCGCCGTTCGGCGTATTGGAAGTCGACAGCAAATCCGAAGGCGAGTTCAGCGAGCACGACATCGCCTTCTTGCAGGGCGCCGCCAACATCCTCGG
>Ga0209006_10004698_pt1 | contig 12373 bp, 10 predicted proteins | sample JacPin_JW_Ref_O2_FD_188567 | JGI IMG/M metagenome (GOLD analysis project Ga0209006, IMG submission 188567) | Forest soil microbial communities from Algoma, Ontario, Canada - Jack Pine, Ontario site 1_JW_Ref_O2 (SPAdes) (version 2) | ecosystem: Environmental > Terrestrial > Soil > Boreal...
TGAAGCGAAACATGCGCTATCAGGATGATCTGGTCGATCAATTATTCAATTCCAGCGAAAAGCGGTTGGCGCGAGTTCTGTTGTTGATGGCGCAGTTCGGAAAGAAAGGGGTGTCCGAGATGTCGATCCCCAGACTCAGCCAAGAGACCCTCGCGGAGATGGTTGGAACGACGCGTTCGCGGGTCAGCTTCTTCATGAACCGATTCCGAAAGCTCGGATTCATCAACTACGACGTTGGAGATAATTTGCACGTTCACAGCTCGCTCCTTAATGTCGTTCTTCATGATGACGATGGAAACGAAACGCTAGCTGCCCAGAACCCGACTACCCGTTCTAAGAGAGGTGTCGAACCACCCGTACAGCCCGGCGAACCTCTGGATAAAGAGCGTGCCAGGACACCACCGCTTCCGAGCTTCCAACGAAACCGGAAATAAGGTTAAAGCAAGTTCCGCGAAGGGAACAATAAATTAAGGAAGTCGCTGGAAAAGTCGCGACACGTGCCCTCTAGAGTTCAGGCGTCACATCGGAAGGCCGATCTGCATCCATGCAGTGTCGCAATCGTTGGCAACAGCTCACTAGCTAGACTATTCTTTGCTATGACAGCGTCTACGAGCGTCAATGTTTTCTGGGGAATATTCACTGCTGCTGAAAGCATGATGATCGCCGCTTGCGGATTGAGCAATTTCATTTTTGTGGCAAACTCGTGCCCGTTAATTTCTGGCATGAGATAGTCAACGATCACAATATCTATGGCATGCATGGTCGCCAGTTCCAATCCTCTGCCGCCAGTTGTAGCGATCAGAACCGTATGCCCGAAGCTCTCAAGAAACGATTTCTCGCATTCCAGGATGTCCTCGTCATCATCGATGCAGAGAAGTACTGCGGTACCGTGAAGTGCTGGATAAATTGATTCGGACATAGCTCACGTTCCACAAACCGACCGGAATGTGAGGATCTCTCACGCCTGTTCGCCGCAACTGGTAAAGATAGGAATTCCCACAAAGGTCGAGAAGGCTGGAACACTACAAAGATGGACCGCCGGAGGTCTGTTCAATATTGACCACATCCACAGTCAGGAAGCCCCAGAACGACGTCCATCATGAGACATCTCGGCGCCCACACGGCGCTGGCGGCCACAGGTTGAATTTGTCGCCTTGGATGTTGTGATGGTCGCGCGGAATGTTCGCCAGTGGCTAGGCTGCGACTGACGTCTGCATGGCCTTCATGAAGCTATCCATTGACTGCGTCAACTACGCGTCCACCTCGTCCGCAATCGTCATGACGTCGGGCAATAGCACGCTGAAATCTAATGAATTCAGATTACTCTGCAGCGTCCCGAAAAGTGTTACCTGCAGAATTCGGGACTCATGAACCAGCATCGCAGGCGTGTAGCTTTGCTGGTATCGCAGCTTGCCATGGGCGACAGCAGCTGCGGAAAACGCTGCGTCACTGTCTTTGCCGGTACTGCTGGGCTTGCTTAAGCGGAAGGCCAAGTCTTCAACCAATTTGGGGAGGTGTCCAGTACGCTCGTCGTCGTCCAGCCGAAGGCAGCTGAGCGTCGATGATTCTCGCTACGCTCCGTTGCAGAATAATGCCAACCCTCTCCTCTCCTTTCCCAACCGAAGGCCAGGTCTGCGAGCAAGCATCTTTTCACGGACAAGGTCGACGAGTCTTCCGACTTCGAACGGCTTCACGATGATTTCATCTCCTTCCAGAAGGATAGCGGCCATTGCGCTCTGTACGTCGGGATAGCCACTGACTAGCAGAGTGAGCGCAGCAGGGTGAGAGTGGCGCATCGCTGTAACCACCGTGAAACCGTCACCCGGATCCGGCATGTGGAGATCGGTGATGAGCACATCGAAGCTCTCGGTCGCAATATGCCTCAAAGCTTCTGTCACACTAGCGGCAGCGACTACGTCGAATCCTTTGTGCATTAGGCTAGCCTTCATCATTTCGCGAACGGCCTCATCGTCATCCACGAGCAACACTTTATGAGGAACAATGCCTACCGCTGGAGTCAAGGTGTTGACCTTTATGACGACCAACCGGAAATATCGATTATTTCCATTTCAAGTAATGAGCAATAGCGAACAGTAGGTGAGAAGTTTAATAAGATACCGTGTCTCAGATACATAGACTGATACGGGGCGGTGGTTATTGTTCGGGAATCCGACGTTCGCACGCCCCGATCGCGCTTACTGCCATCTGAACATCCACTCGAAGGCCGGACTCGCGGGAGTTCGGCCTCCTTTTCACCGTGGCTTTGCAAGTTGAATAGAGGCGGGGCTAGCCTTGGGCGCCTGGGCAGAACGGAATTGCGAGGTAGTGTCCGGGCGTCGCAGAGCTGTGCTCACTGACGATTGCTCCGTCGCCTTACTTTGGCCGTGACTGGAGCCGAACCACGCCGCGTTTCCAGTCTGGCTAAAACCAAGAGCGGTTAGTCGGCGTTGTTTGTTCCGACTTGTGAAGACTCCATGAATAGACGCATTTTAACCATGAATACTGGGTCCGCGACTTCGAAGTCCGCCCTCTATGAATCCGGGAATCGTAACGAGCTTCTCCTTTCCATGGCTGTAAATCATGTCAGCGTCTCAGTGGGACGTTTGAAGATTGCAGGTCCCGATGGGACCAGCTTGTTTGATTCGCCGGTTGATTATGAGGACCCGAATGGGGCATTGGAAATAATGTTTGCATGGCTGGGCGACTATGGCTTTCTCTCAGGACTGGCGGCCGCAGGCCACCGGCTTGTCCAGGGAGGACCTCGCTACAAAGACCCACAACGTATTACGCCAGAGTTCTTGTTCGATATGCAACAGCTCGTTCAACTCGATCCTGATCATATGCCAGCGGCCATTCGTGGAATTCAATTCATAGCCAAAAAATTTCCCGATCTTCCCCAAATAGCGTGCTTCGACACGGCATTTCATAGCTCTCTCCCGCAAGTTGCAAGCATGTATGCGCTGCCTCGGAAATTCTTTGATCAGGGCATCCGGCGCGCTGGCTTTCATGGGCTTTCCTACGAATACGTAATGAGTGAGCTTCACATGCTTGAAGGAAACCTGGCCAGCGGGCGCGTAATCATTGCTCACCTCGGTAGCGGCGCTAGCATCGCCGCCGTGAAGGAGGGTAAGAGCATCGACACCTCGATGGGATTCACCCCGCTCGAAGGACTTGTTATGGCAACCCGTTCAGGGGATATAGATCCGGGCGCATTACTTTATCTCCATGAACATGACAAGATGTCCGCGAACGAAATGAATGCACTCCTGAATAAAGAATCCGGACTCCTAGGAATCTCGGGGACATCTGGGGACATGAAAATCTTGCTGGAAACGGCGCGCGCGGATGCTCGGGCCGAGCAGGCTGTGGCCCTATTTTGCTATCGCGCGAAGAAATACATTGGTGCGTACGCTGCCGTTCTTGGGGGACTGGACCTGTTGGTTTTTGCAGGAGGAATTGGAGAGCACGCGCCTGACGTTCGTAAACGGATATGCGACGGCCTCGAGTTTCTGGGTATTCGTTTGGAAGCTGGATCCAACGAAGTTAATGCAGCTTTGATATCGCATGCCAAGAGTCCGGTAAAAGTGCGCGTCATAAAGACCAACGAAGATCTGATGATCGCCCGACATGTCAGCTCCGCTCTCGGATGGACGGGTGTCCCGCCAACTTCTGTCAGCCAAAGTGTCTCCTAAGCACTGGTAACATCCCCGATCTTGATAAGGCTGATTTGCCGGGTCAATCCGATGTAGTGAACTCTTTGCAGTCAGTCGCTCAGCGCAGTGACAGACGTCACGCCTTGATGGGTTGTTATCCGCTTGACGTAACTGTCCTCGTTTATAGCCTTGCCGTTTTCATCGGCACACAGATCGACTTGTAAATCTAGAGTCTTGCTGCATAATACGCATGAAATTTCTGGGAAAGGGTGACTACCCATGATTGCCTCCTTTGGAGGTCACCACCAGACTGGACCGAAGCGGTGTTGAGACTGAGCAAAACGGATCGTTTCTAGGAATCAGTGGTACAGCTAAAAGGATCAAGCCAGAACAGTACATGAAGAGCGCGAACTGTTTTTAAACGATCCCGAGACGTTGAAATAGGGGGACTTTGACAATATCAATCGCGAATGCCAAGACAAGGGCTCCACCCAACGTTCCTGCCATCACTGCCAATGGCAGCGGCGCCATTGCAATACCCCGATTCGCCAGTGTTGAGGCAATCAAGAGATCGGCTACCGACGAAAGTACAAGCCAGGAGCTTGGCCGTGTCGACCACATGCGCTTACGAGTTCGATTCGTATAGGTCGTCGCTTGGTTCCCGAACACAATAACTACGAAGGCGAGAGTTTGAAGTGTCTCAATTCCAAGACCGAGACGAAATTTACCTACAGCCAACACGGCGGCGCAAAACACGAGCTCACAAAGACCGACGAAGACTCCTGCGATCGTTAGGTTGCCAACCCGCCATACACTTGGCATTGAGGACGGACGCACATTGTCCGTCGTCAAGGACATGCCGAGGAAGTCGCCAGTGATCATGATGAGAACCATCAACATCGGCGTGAGGATGGCGTGTCCTGTCATAATCAGGCCCGTTGCCAGGAAGAGCACCTGCACGGTCTTCTTGGTAACGGAATTCAGCGTATAGGTCAGGATGCGCTGGAATGTTACGCGGCCTTCTTTCACTGCAGCCACAACACCCTCAAGTCCAGGTTTCGTCAGTACGATTCCGGCAGCCGACTTGGCGACGTCGGTAGCAGTCGAAACCGCAATTCCCATCTGTGCCTGGCGCAGCGCCGGCGCGTCGTTGGCTCCGTCACCGCACATGCCAACGGTGTGACCATTTTTTTGGAACGCCTGCACAAGATGATACTTATCCTCGGGAAGCACTCCAGCAAAGACAGAGAACTGGTCTGGAGCCACGCCCGCCGGAATTGCCTCAGGCGGACAAACTGCTCCATCGAGTCCCACCGCAAGTGCGATAATCGCCGCCGTCGCGGGCGCGTCACCGGTCACCATCACCGTGCGCACACCCAGAGCGCGCAGCTCCTTGACGAGCTCAGCTGCATCATCCCGAGGCGGATCGCTCAATGCAATGATTCCAGCAAGCTGGATTTTCGTTGTTGTACCGACAGCAACTGCCAGCACCCGGAAGCCCTTCTTTTCGAATTCGTCTGCCGTCGCAGACGCTGTTGGCAGGGCGTCGGTAAGCTTGATCACCGCAGCAAATGCTCCCTTTACGGCGCGAAGTGTATTCCCCTTCGCATCAACCGCTGTTGCCGTTGACATTTTTGTTGCTGGATCGAACGGCACGAAATTGGTCACTTTCGACGGATTGCCGATGTTCATTTTCTTGGCCGCAGCACGGATGGCAATATCTACGGGATCATCGCCACCGTCCGAACTGGCCAGCGCTGCCATTGCGAGCAGGTGTGCTTCATCGAAACCAGGCTCGGGACGGACGGCAGTGATCGCCAGTTGGTTGAGAGTTAAGGTGCCCGTTTTGTCTGAGCACAGAACATCCAGGGTTGCTGCTTCGTCCACTGCCGACAATCGAGTTGGCAGCCCCCCCCACCGCGCCAGGGCCTTTGCGCCCACTGCTGCCGCAAGGGTAAACGTGGCGGGCAGCGCCACCGGGATCGATGCCAGTACAGCAGTCAGAACCAGGGGGATAATCTCCCCAATTGGCACAGCGCGGGTATGTGCGTAAACCACCAATAGGGCAATCACCGCGCCATTGAATATGGCAAGATTTCGTACTACACGCACGACGGTTTTCTGCTGCGTACTCTGGACACGGGCGGTGCGAACCAGTTCCGCGGTATGACCAAACTTTGTCCGTGCGCCAGTTGCGGTGACAATCGCTGTCGCTTCGCCACGCCGCACGAGCACTCCTGCGTATGTTTGCAAGCCCGGTCCAGCTTCGATCGGGACCGATTCACCCGTGAGCATGGACTGATCAAGCAGAACCGATCCGTCGATTAGCTTCACATCGGCTGCCACCACACCACCGAGGGAAAGCTTCACGGAATCGCCCGGAACCAGTTCACTAGCGGGTATGGTCTTCCAAGTACCGTCACGTCGCACAGAAGCGCTAAGTGCGAGTCTCGATTTCAGCGCGGCCAGGGTGGCTTGGGCGCGTCCCTCCTGAAAAAATCCCAGAGCAGCATTGAACACCAGGAGTCCAGCAATGACGGACGCTTCGACATATTCGTGCAGGACTGCCTGGAGGATGATCGCGGCTTCCAACATCCATGGAACCGGCGCCCAGAATTTGGCAAGCGCCATACGCCATGGCCGTAATGTCGTGTCCCGTATTGCATTGGGGCCGTATTGTGCAAGCCGTGCTTTGGCGTCATCACTGGTGAGACCGGGCGCAAGGTTATCTTCGCCGCTTGGTTTTTCTGTTTCCGTTACGGCAACCGAGTTCGCAGTCATGGTAGTCATTATTTTCAAGGCTACAGGCGATCGGCTCAGTGAGAATGAGCATTCTTGCTCAGAAGGATGCAACTACCACTGCTAGGGTCGGATCCATTGAGGACTTTAGATGGCGAGTGCATCCGGACTGCTGCCGAGAGAAGAGAAGCGAAACACCGCTGTTTCGCAAGTTCCTCTATATCCATTACGCTTCGAACCGATCTATCAGTACCGGCTTTGGGGAGGCCGGTGTTTGGCGGGACTGCTCGCCACTCCACTACCGAGTGGGCCGGTCGGCGAGGCGTGGATACTCAGCGACCGCGATGACCATGCCAGCCAGGTAGCTGATGGACCTCTCAAAGGGCAGACGATCGGTCAATTGCTGGAACAGTTTCCCGAACAAATGTTGGGAAAGCTGGTTCACCGTTTTCAACGATTCCCACTGCTGCTGAAATTCCTCGACGTGCAACAAATGCTCTCAGTTCAGGTGCATCCCCGGGAAGCGAACGCGACACTGTTGTCGGCGGGCGAGACCGCAAAAACCGAAGCCTGGGTCGTACTGGAGGCGAGACCGGAAAGCCGCATCTATGCAGGTCTGCAGCCTGGAACAAGTGCAGCCAGCCTCACACTAGCGATAGAGACAGGAACTGTAGAGGGACAATTGGCCGAGTTTACTCCGAAAACAGGTGATGCCGTTTTCCTGCCGGCCGGGACGGTTCACTCTCTGGGCGGCGATGTTGTCGTTTTCGAAATTCAGCAGAACAGCGACGTGACGTTCCGCCTATATGACTGGGGCCATATTGACGCGAAGACAGGCAAACCACGGGCGCTCCAAATCGAGCAGGCAATGGCCTGCATTGATTTCGCCCAAGGCGTGATCGGCCCAGTAGCGCCAGTGTTCGAGGCAACGACTCCCGTAAATCGCGAGGAGCTTTTTGACTGTGAATATTTCCGGGTATGGCGTTTGCGTGGGGAGTCACCGTTTACCGTCGGTGCCGCGGATTTGCCGCGGGTGCTGGTAGGCATCGAGGGCGCAGGACAGGTCGAGCATGGCCATGACACGTATGACATCAGAAAAGGCGACGTATTTCTCTTGCCAGCGGCGCTCGGTGCGTGTGCGTTTCGGCCCGGTGAAGCCGTAACCCTGCTGGAAATTGCGCTGCCGGATTGCCATTCCCAGAATTCGCGATCGGAAGCACTGTGAAAACGCTCATCGTGTTTGATCTGGACGGCACGCTTGCCGGAAGCAAGTCGCCTCTAAACTCTGAAACGTCGGGGTTGTTGCACGATCTTCTACTAATCGTGAAAGTGGCGGTGATTTCCGGAGCCGATTGGCCGCAGTTTGAAGAACAACTGTTATCCAACTTTCCCCAAGATGAACGCCTGAAGAATTTGTCTTTGCTTCCAACTTCCGGAACGAAGTTCTACCGATACGACGCAGGAGCATGGACGAAGATCTATTCCGACGATTTCAGCTCGGAGGAACGAGACAAGATTCTCAGTTCCCTGAAAACGGCGATCGACATCGCCGGCTTTAAGATCGCAAAGATCTGGGGAGAGCAAGTTGAGGACCGGGGCAGCCAGATAACATTTTCCGCCCTGGGTCAGCACGCCCCTTTAGAGGAAAAAGCGAAATGGGATCCGGAAGTTATTAAGCGGAATAAGATCAAAGCGATACTCGACACTTTCATTCCCGAGTTTTCTGTCCGAACCGGGGGTTCCACATCCGTCGATATAACCAAACCTGGCGTTGACAAGGCTTACGGCATCGGAAGGCTACGAGATCTCCTCAATATCTCGATAAAGGAGATGATTTATATCGGCGATGCCTTGTACGTGGGTGGCAATGACTACCCCGCTAAAGAGGCGGGAGTGGATTGCGTTTCGGTTAAAGGTCCCCACGAGACAAAGCTGGTTATTCAAACACTCATCGCGTCTTCAGCGATCGGTTTTACTTCTTAACTATCGCTAAACACAGCTTTGCGCGGATGTCCCTTAGCCAGCGGTGGCGGAGCGCTTGGCTCGCTGAAGTCCGCCGTCCACTGCCAGTTTCTGATTTCCGGCATGTCTTCCAGATGTTGCCGAATGTATTCGTGATGCTCGTAGAGCTTGCGGTTGAACATGTCGACTGCGTCCGACGCCTGCGAGCGTAGCCGCGAGACATGCTTCAGGGCATCGATCGCGAGGTGAAATCGGCTCATCAGATTCAGCACCACCATATCGAATGGCGTAGTGGTCGTGCCGCGGTCCATGTATCCACGCACATGGAAGCGACTCTCATTGGAACGGCCATGGACCATGGTGTGAATGAGCCAACGATTGTTGTGGAAGGCAAAGATGACCGGTGCATCCTTGGTAAAAAGCGTGTCGAATGACATATTGTCCATTCCGTGCGGATGATCGTCCGGCATCATCAGGATGCTCAAATCCACGACATTAACGACTCGCACCTTGATTCCGGGAACGTACTTCTGCAGAAGCCACGAGGTCGCGCAGATCTCAATCGTCGGCACGTCACCAGCGCATGCCAGCACAACATCCGGTTCTCCACCTTCATCGTTAGTCGCAAATTTCCAAATAGACGCGCCTCGCGAGCAATGTTCTAGGGCCTCCTCCATGTTCAGCCATTGAAGTTGGGGTTGCTTACCGCAAGTGACGATGTTGACGTAGTTCCGGCTTCGCAGGCAGTGGTCGAAGACATTTAAGAGGCAATTACTGTCCGGCGGGTAATAGACCCGGATGGTTTCACTCCTGCGCGCCAGCGCGTTGTCCACAAACCCTGTTGCCTGATGACTGAATCCATTGTGATCGTTTCGCCAAGCGTGACCAGTGAGGAAGACGTTCAAGGACGCAAGTGGCCGTCGCCATGGGAAGTCGCGGCACTGCTCTAGCCACTTCGCATGTTGCGTCAACATCGAATCGACGACTTGCGCGAAGGCCTCATAGGAAGACCACATGCCGTGGCGCCCGGTCAGCAAATAGCCTTCGAGCCAACCCTGGCAACAATGTTCGCTTAACACTTCCATTAAGCGGCCATCCGGACTGAGTTCATCGTCGATCGAGACCGTTTTCGCCATAAAGCAGCGCTTGGTGGCTTCGAGCACGGAATTTAAGCGATTGGAGTTCGTCTCATCGGGGCAGAACATTCGAAAATTCTTTGGATTCAGTCTAAAAATATCTCCAAAAAATTCGCCCAGCTTGCGTGGCGCTTCAGCGACCACTTGCCCAGGTCCGGGAATATTCAGGGCGTAGTTCGTAAAGTCGGGTATGTCGAGCGCGGTCAGCAGCCGTCCGCCATTCACATGAGGATTGCCGCCCATGCGGCGATTTCCCATGGGTACAAGATCGGCCAATCCCTGGATGAATTTCCCGTCCTTATCGAAGAGTTCCTCGGGCTTGTAGCTCCTCATCCAGCCTTCGAGGATCTTCAGATGTTCGGGATCTTCGCGAACCGTCGCGAGCGGAACTTGGTGCGCCCGGAATGTGCCCTCAATCGGGATTCCGTCCACTTCTTTCGGGCAAGTCCATCCCTTGGGCGTCCGCAGGATGATCATGGGCCAGATTGGTTGCTTCTTGAAGCCGTTCCGGCGCGCTTCCCGTTGGATGGCTTGAATCTCGGCATAGCAATCGTCCAGCGTTTGTGCTAGGAGTTGATGAACAACTTCAGGATCGTCGCCTTCAACAAAATAAGGTCTGTATCCGCGTCCCGCATAGAGCGCTTTTAAATCTTCGTCGCTTGTCCTTGCCTGAACAGTTGGCCCGGAGATTTTATAGCCGTTGAGGTGCAGAATCGGAAGGACAGCACCGTCTCGTACCGGATTTAGAAAATTGACGGACTTCCAGCTTCCTTCAAGCGGGCACGTCTCTGACTCTCCGTCACCGATCACGCAGGCAACGATCAGATCAGGATTGTCGAAAGCGGCCCCAAAGGCGTGAACCATCGAATAGCCAAGTTCCCCGCCTTCATGCATGGAATTCGGGACGTGTGGTCCGCAATGGCTTGGTACGCCGCCCGGTGTCGAGAACATACGGAAAAGAAGGCGTAGGCCGTTTTCATCAGGCGTGATCTCAGGATGTACTTCAGTGTAGGTTCCCTCGAGATACGAATTGGCGTTCAGAGAAGGGCCGCCATGCCCGGGCCCTGCAATATAGATGATATTTGCATCGTGCTTTTTGATGATGCGATTCAGATGAATGTAGATGAGGTTCTGTCCCGGCGAAGTTCCCCAATGCCCAAGCAGTCTGGGTTTAATCTGTGCCGCTCTGAGCGGTTCTCGTAACAGGGGATTTTCAAAAAGGTAAATCTGCCCAATACACAAATAATTCGCGGCGCGCCAGTAGCAGTTCATGCGATTGAGCATGTCCGGCGTCAGCGGGCCTTTGGATTTCGGCGCTCCGCTTGGACCGTGGCCGTTCACGGCCACGGCGGTAGACAAAGCCCCATCGAAAGCAAACCTGGCGAGATTGGAAGACGCATCGCGATTCTTGTCCGGTGGCTTTGTGCCGCGATCCTGATCGGCAGTGATGGTCTGGTTTTTAATAGGCATAAGAGATGGTCTAAGACTTGTATCTGCTCAGGGCGTCGCCCGTTCCGAGCAGTCTTGTTCGTGACAACGGATGAGATCAGATTTTAGGGAGCTAGTTCTCTTTCAATTGCTGCGCTAGTTCCCGAAACTCTTTGGATTGTTTGTGGCTGGCCTTCACTTGAAGCTGTGCGAGCTGTCGAGATTTCTCACTGGGCATGAGCAAGACCAAGGCCTCAAGTTCGGTTGCTGCGTCGTGCGCGTGGCCGGCCTGTTTTAACATCAGGTGCTCGAATTTCCGGACTGACTCATTGTGATCCATATTTCCCTCCTGCCAAACGTACACCCTACGGGCTGAGCAAGAGTGAGCACTCTTGCTCAGAAGAATCATACGTCCGTCGTTAAGCTCGAATTTCCACGGACTTAAGAATTAAACAGGAGCTATCCATGCCGCTTAAGATGCACGCTGCGGTCGTCGAGCAATTCGGAAAAGCGTTGCAGCTTCAGGAATGGGATGTTCCTGCTCCCGCAGCTGGCCAAATTCTGGTGAAAACCGAAGCCTGCGGCGTATGCCATACCGATCTGCATGCAGCTCATGGCGATTGGCCCGTGAAGCCAACACTCCCGTTCATTCCTGGCCATGAGGCAATTGGTTTGGTCACTGCCGTTGGATCGGGCGTGACCATCGTGAAAGAGGGTGACCGGGTTGGGGTGCCTTGGCTCTACTCGGCCTGTGGTCACTGCGAATACTGCTTGGCTGGCTGGGAAACCGTGTGTGCTGAGGCGCAATTCGGCGGCTATACGCGGAACGGCGGTTTTGCCGAATACCTCCTGGCCGATCCGAATTATGTTGCCCATATACCTTCCGGCCTTAGCGCCACGGATGCCGCGCCGTTGATTTGCGCTGGAATCACGACCTACAAGGGGATCAAGGAGACCGAGGCACGGCCCGGCGAATGGGTCGCTATCTCCGGCGCTGGCGGACTCGGTCACTTGGCCATTCAATATGCGAAGGCCATGGGACTACTCGTCTGCGCAATCGACATCGACGATGGCAAGCTGGCCCATGCTACGCGCCTTGGCGCCGATTTCGTGATCAATGCCAAGACTGGAGATCCGGCAGCTGCGGTAAAGAAGGCGACCGGCGGCGGGGCTCATGGGGTTCTGATTACCGCGCCTTCGCTCATTGCATTCAAGCAAGGCGTCGGCATGACCCGTAAGCGTGGTACTTGTGTTTTGGTCGGACTGCCGCCCGGCGAATTTCCAGTTCCGCTCTTTGATGTGGTGGCGAACTGCATCACCATCCGAGGTTCATTCGTCGGTACCCGCCAGGACATGGTCGAAGCCCTCGCTTTCGCGGTCGGAGGCAAAGTCAAAGCCGATATCGAGCTTCAGCCCTTGGCTTCGATCAACCAAATCTTCGACCGCCTGGAGCAC
>Ga0209006_10004699_pt1 | contig 12371 bp, 10 predicted proteins | sample JacPin_JW_Ref_O2_FD_188567 | JGI IMG/M metagenome (GOLD analysis project Ga0209006, IMG submission 188567) | Forest soil microbial communities from Algoma, Ontario, Canada - Jack Pine, Ontario site 1_JW_Ref_O2 (SPAdes) (version 2) | ecosystem: Environmental > Terrestrial > Soil > Boreal...
CCGTTGAAAAAACAGGCTTTCGAGCCATGGAAGCACCCGCACGCCTCCGTGCCCCCTCATGACGGGAATTTTTTTGCTGTAGCGATGGGTTTGTAAATCAGACCGATGACTATTCCGATGACGGCCCACTGAACGAAGTAAGCCATAGCCTGTCCGAGAGCGAGATTCAGCCCGATGTTTAGGTCCACGTAGTTGTGCAGAACAGATGCGCACACTACGAAAATGCCAATGAGAACGCCAAAGCGCGCGCCCTCCGTAGCCCCCGATCCGCCCCGATATATCATCGCGAAAATAATGGCGGCAACCAGAATCGCTATGAAAGCTGAGGCCAATCCAATTGGCATTACAGACATCATTTCTTCTTTAGATCGAAATACGGCCGGGTACTTGTGGGCTTCATTGATGAGAGCTGGCACCAGCCACAACACCAAGAAGCCAAAGACAAAAGATGCGACTGTTCCCCCAAGCGCCGCCAGCGCTAGACGTGAATAGTTCATTTGCACTCCTTTACAAATTGCGGGTCAAAGTCACGGTCGGTTCAGCAAGACCTTCACTGACCTCTAGTTATCGATCAATTATCAGTTCTGTGCCTCATGCACACACTTTTAAACGCTTTACTAGTGTCAGCGCACGCGGGAGTGCGGAGTAACCGCTACTGCATGTTCATGCCCGGCATGGCGGAATGATCCATATTGTCATGCCCTTGATCATCATCATTGGTTGACCAAATATTCCTCGGATCCGTCTCATACGGGTAGACATGAACCATCCACCCGAACACATGGGGATAGAACTTCCCGTGCGCTGCGTCACACGCCTCCTGTGTTGTGATGGAGCCGCGTAGGCCGAATTTCGCATCGGGGCCAAAGTACGCGGCTTTCTGTCCTGCAGGCGCTTTGCAGAAATTGATGTGTTGGTGCCAGCGGGCAACACTGAGCGGGATGCGCTCGTTGAGCTCGCCCTCGGTAGCGTCAACGCGATCGGTGTACATCGCTCCCACAAGTTTGTATCCGCCGTCGTCCGTCTTTTTGTATAACAGCGACGTCGGCTTCAGAGGGTCGAAGTGCGATCTAGCTTCTAGGGCGTACGCGTACTTCGTAAAGTGATATTGCGGTTGCGGAATATTGGGAAGAAATATCTCATAGCCGTCAGCTAGGGCCTTCCGGTAATCCTGATAGGGCGCCATCGCCGCCTTTGCGGCCGCCACCAGCGTAGCGGCCTTCTGCTGATCGCTTGCCTTTGCTGGCCTTAAACGAGTCATGTACATATGACCTGACATGTGCGCCATGTCGTGATCCGCCATGCCGGATGCAGCAACATCCTGTTGGCCGGCTTGTTGTCTATCCTGCGCAGGCACTCCCATTATTATGCCAAGCCCGATGCTCAAGCACGGCAGCGCCACCAGCCAAGCGCGGGAACGGATCCTGCGACTAAATAACGACTGCGACATCACTGCGCGCACCCCCGAGCGATTTCGTGTGTAAACATCAAGTTAGCCGCGTGCCCATTATCGCTTTTGGCTCGCCGCATGCGATTCGCCTGAGATTATGGCGGACGTACTGTAGCTGGGCTACTGCCATCGTTCGGACTTCAGTAGGTGTAGCGGGACCTTAAGCCAAAGCCCGCGAAATTCGCCGAAGTTACGTCAACTACCAGAAGACTTGATCCTTGGAGCACATCGTCCAGATCAAGTCTGTATTATTCATGCCCGCCGGCGAACCACTGTACAGCTCTACGACGCGGTTAAGAATGTGATTCCCGACACGAGGCTAAGAGACGTCATTTATCCCGCACGCACCTCCATGATCGACAGTTCGGAAGAAATCGCCAAGGACGTCCTCGCCATTGGCCGAATAAACTCAGTACCCACGCTGTTACAGGTGCTATGTGAGACTACCGGCATGCGTTTCGCGGCGGTTGCCCGAGTCACTGATTGCACTTGGACCGCGTGTGCAGTCCACGATGATATAAATTTTGGCCTGGTACCGGGCGGTCAGCTTGATGTAAGTACCACGCTCTGTGCAGAGGTACGGCAATCCCGCACACCCATCGTCATCGAAGAGGCAAGCTCGGACCCCCGCTATTGCAATCACCACACGCCGAGGTTGTACAAGATAGAAAGCTACGTGTCCGTTCCCATAGTACTGGCGGACGGGAGCTACTTTGGCAACCTGTGCGCAATTGATCCGGCGCCGGCAAAGGTGTCGGATCCGCGAGTTGTATCGATGTTCAATCGATTCGCCGAGCTCATTGCGCAGAATCTTGAAAACGACGCGGCTCGCAACTCAGCCGTGAGCGCCCTTCTCGACGAGCGCGCCGCAAGCGAGCTGCGCGAACAGTTCATCGCAATTCTGGGTCATGATTTGCGCAACCCGCTAGCGGCGGTTGCGATGACCGGCGAAGTATTACTCAGGAGATTGACCGATCCTGAGCTTGTGGCCCTTGCGTCACGCATAAAGACAAACGCACGGCGCATGTCCGCACTGATCGACGACGTGCTCGATTTTGCGCGCGCCCGTCTCGGTGGAGGGATTGGCATTCGCATGAACGAAGTCCATCATCTTGAGACTGCTCTGACCGCTGTGGTAAGGGAGCTTCAGGACGCGCAGCCGGCACGCACGATCACGACGGACCTGCAAGTGCCAGGAAGGATTATTTGCGATATCGATCGCATTCAGCAGCTTGCTTCCAATCTTTTATCAAATGCACTGACCCACGGTTCCGCTGATCGGCCCGTGACGATCAAGGCTATTGTCGAAAGCGATGAATTGGTGCTGAGCGTTTGGAATGACGGCGAGCCCATTCCACAGAACAATATCGGCAAGATATTCGCGCCGTTTTGGCGTCGTTCGACCGCTGCCAACCGCCACGGCCTAGGCCTCGGGCTTCATATCTGTTCGCAAATTGTTCATGCCCATAAGGGCACAATAGGGGTTACTTCGAGCCGCGAACGCGGCACCGAATTCACGGTTCGGCTGCCATCGAACGCGACGGGCGCTTGATAGTTCGACCCCGTCTGTGATGCGCCGTTAAGCGGCCTCTTCAGCCTCTGGGTCGGCCTCATCCTCAGGCTCAGCCTCGAGTGTGGGTTCCTCGCGCGTGGCCTCGGGTTCCTTTCGCGTGCCGTTGAGCTTGATATTCAGCCGTAATTCGTTCGCCGAGTCCGAATTGCGTATCGCCTCATCATAGGAAATTATGCCGTCGTTGTAGAGCTCGAAGAGCGACCAATCGAATGTCTTCATTCCAAGCTCGCGTGACTTCGCCATGATCGCCTTGATCTCGTGAAACTCGCCTTTCAGAAGCTTGTCGGCGACGATTGGCGTGTTGATCAAAATTTCGATCGCCGCCGTGCGGCCTTTGCCGTCCGCGGTACGAATCAAGCGCTGTGAAATAATCGCCCGCAAATTGCTGGATAAATCCATGAGAAGCTGCTTGCGGCGCTCCTCGGGGAAGAAGTTAATGATGCGGTCGATCGTTTGGTTAGCGCTATTTGAATGCAGAGTTCCAAGACACAGATGTCCGGTCTCGGCGAAGGCAATGGCGTGCTCCATCGTTTCGGTGTCGCGAATTTCTCCGATTAGGATCACATCTGGAGCCTGGCGCAAAGTATTCTTCAGAGCGCTGTGCCAGGAATGCGTATCGATACCTACTTCGCGATGCGTGATCAGCGATCGCTGCGACTGATGCACGAATTCGACGGGGTCTTCCACCGTGACGATATGGCCGGCCGAGGATCGATTACGATGATCAATCATGGCGGCAAGTGTGGTCGACTTCCCTGAGCCCGTCGCGCCGACTACCAGAACCAAGCCGCGCTTGGTCATCACGATCTCTTTCAGACTCTCCGGTAATCCGAGTTTCGCGAAATCTGGTATTTCGTTGGCAATGGTTCTAATCACCATACCGACGTTTTGCTGCTGCATGAACACATTGACCCGAAAGCGCGCAACGCCCGGTACCGATATGGCGAAATTGCACTCGAGCTCTTTAGCAAAGGAATCGCGCTGACGCTGATTCATGAGCGAATTGGCGAGATTGCTAGCGACCGCTCCGGTCATTTTCTGCTTGGTAAGAGGGCGCATGGAGCCCTGCAGCTTCATGCTAGGGGGAAAATCCTTGGATACGAAAAGGTCTGACCCACCCGCGTTGCTCATCGCTGTGAGCAGTTTAATGATGTGGGCTTTGGCCTGCTCTTCGGTAAGGCTAGACATTCCGTTCTCTACAGTCGCCATTTCCTGGGATCGTAGCGAACCCGAGCTCCCTTGGTACGGTAGTACTTCTCACTGTAGGTGATTATTCCGTCGCCGCCGCCTTACGCTCCGCTCGAGCTTACCGGGGGGTAGCCTCTATCGACTGTGATGGAAGTCGGGCTATCCCCAACGATCAGTCTCGGCGCCCTTGTGCGGCGTTCAATAAATTCGAGCGGCCGATGCCCATATAAGGGTGCTGGCCGCGGCCGCTCTAATAAGAAGCAAGGCAACATGGCATGACCGCATGCCAGTCGAAGAACAGCGGGAATGATTAGGACGTCGTTTCTTTGCCGCATTGGCCGGACTGCGCGTTCAGAAATCCGTTGTCGATGAGCCGGCTCATGTACGGGCGTAGAATCCTTTGTAGGCTCTGGCACTGGTTCACGCGACGAATTATGGATCCGATGCCCCCCAAGACTCCGCGATCACCGGACTTCGGCCCGACCTCTCCATAACCAATGACCAGTTAGTCAATGACCGTACATGTCAACGTCACGAAGGCTACGGTCGCCCTGGAGGATACCGGCAAGGGCATTCCGATTCTTCTGCTGCATGGTTTCCCAGCGACTCGGATGCTTTGGTCACGCGTGGCTGCATTGCTGACGGATGCCGGCTTTCGCGTCCTCGTCCCGGACCTTGTCGGTTACGGGCAGTCCGAGGCGTCGGCGGGCGTGCCCGTTGACATGGCCAGTCAGGCGAAGTGGATGCTAGAGGTCCTCGATGTCCTTGGTGTCGCGCGAACAATTGTCGTCGCCCACGACGTGGGCTCAGCTGCTGCACAGCTCATGGTGGTGAGTTCGCCGCAGCGGGTCCGTGCTCTCGCTGTGCTCGACGGTGTGTTCGGGACCGAATGGGCGATGAACGCCATCGATAGCATCCGAACATGGGCTCCGGCCGAAGCAGGTCGCATCTTTCCCGTGCTGGCGCGGCGTCTTGGGAAAAGCGCTGCACTGCGTGACATGCTTTCGGCATACGAAGGGCAGCAGGGCGGCGAGCGCCTGATCCGCGCCGCACGCGCCCTCGACCCACGTCAGACGGAGCACATAGGGGCAGCGCTATCCGCCAGCGCCGTTCCCGCCCTCATACTGTGGGGGAAACAAGACGAGTTCCTGCCGCTCGAGACAGTGGCGCGACCGCTCGCTGAGCTGTTGCGGGCGCCCTTAGTCATGCTGCCAGGCGGGCATTTCACTCCGATTGATTGCCCGGTAGAAGTCGTCGCGGCATTACTGGATTTCTTCGCGCGTCTGCCGCCTGAACTCTAATCGCGCGGACGCAGTCGTACAGCGGGGCTCTGCCCCGGCACTCCCGTACGCAACTACGGCGTGCCAGATGCGACTAAAGCCCGTATGCGATCCAATGCCCCGATGTCGTCCACCGTGCTCAGATCGCCTGGATCGCACCCGTCGCACAATGCTTGAATCACGCGGCGCAGAATCTTTCCTGATCGAGTTTTTGGCAAGATTGCGACGAAATGCACTACCGCAGGCCGGGCAATGCGGCCCAACTGCTGATCGACAACCAACAAAATTTCTTCGCGCAACTGGTGCTGAGCATTGCTTGTGGCCATTGCGACATGATCCTTTACCACTGCGAACGCATACGGGACTTGGCCCTTAATTGAATGGGACACACCAACCACGGCAACTTCGGCAATCCCCCTGTGCGCCTGTATCGCCTCCTCGATCTCGCGGGTGCCAATACGATGTCCAGCGACATTGATGACATCATCGGTTCGGCCCAGAAGAAAGTAGTATCCCTCTTCATCGCGCATCGCCAGATCAAAAGTCGAATAAGTCTGGCGGGCTGCAAATGTCGAAAAATACGCTTCGACGAATCGGGCGTCATCATTCCAAAGGGTGGTAAGGCATCCGGGCGGCAGAGGCGGCTCGATCCCAACGACGCCACGCCCTGCGCCATCGACAGTTCGACCGCTGACGGGATCTATCAGGCACACCTCATATCCGTAGACGGGAAATGACGGGCTCCCGAACTTGCGGATGGTATCTTCGACGCCCGGCTGCGCCGACAGAATCGGCCAGCCCGTCTCAGTTTGCCAATAGTTATCGATGATCGGAATTCCAAGACTCTCCGATGCCCACCGTGCGGTCGGTTCGTCGAGAGGTTCTCCGGCGAGAAACAGATAGCGGACCGAAGAGACGTCATGGTCGGACATGAATTTGGAGTCAAAGCGCTTTAGCACTCGCAAGGCGGTCGGAGAGCTAAACATCACCGATACGCGGCAGGTCTCTACGATCTTCCACCAGATGGCAGGATCCGGTTTTACCGGGAGGCCCTCATACATGATGGTCGTCGACCCGTTGATGAGAGGGCCGTAGACGATATAAGAGTGTCCCACGACCCAACCCACGTCGCTGGTCGTGAACATCGTCTCCCCCGGCGCCAGGGTGAATATCCGTCGCATGGATGACGCCAGCGCTACGGCATAGCCTCCCGTGTCCCTCTGAACCCCCTTGGCCTTTCCCGTCGTCCCGGACGTATACAGGATGTAAGACGGCTCCGAGGATTCAAGCCACTCGCAGGGAACATCGGCGCCGCGATGACGCGCGCGCAGCGTTTCAAAGTCAATATCTCGACCCGGTCTTGGCGCGAACCCCGGATCAAGTCGACGATTAACAACCACCACGGCAGCCGGCTTATTTATAGCCATTTCTAGCGCGTCATCAACGACCTGCATGTACGGGAGGACCTTGCCGCCGCGGGAGCCTGCATCCGCTGTCACTAATACCGTCGGCGCCGCATCGTCAATGCGCGCCGCCAGGCTTGCTGCACCCATGCCCCCAAAGACTACTGAGTGGATTGCGCCGATTCGCACGCAGGCAAGCATCGCGATCGCCGCTTCCGGAATCATCGGCAAATAGATGATTACGCGCGCGCCACGAGTGACGCCGAGCTCACGAAGCGCTGCCGCAAACCCGCTAACCTCCGAGTGCAACTGACCGTACGTATACTCTGAAGTCACTCCGGTCTCGGTCGATATATATATGAGCGCGCGTTGATCACGTCGGGTCGGGAGGTGGCGGTCGATGGCGTTGTGGCAGATGTTGGTGAGGCCGCCGACGAACCAGCGTGTAAACGGGGGGTTCGAAAAATCAAGGGTGGACGAGAACGGCGTCTTCCAATAAATTGCGCTCGCTTCCGCGCTCCAGAACGAATCGCGATTGCTCAGCGATTTCTGATGAAACTCAGCTATTCCCGTCATGGCTGTCACCAACGAGGAAGCGCACGTGTTCCGTGCAACTGTGTGCGGAAATCGCTCATACGAACTTGGCGTCCAGCGTAACTGCCGCCTTGAGCACCCTTGTAACCGGACAGTTCTCTTCAGCGTCTTGGGCAATTCTCTCGAAAGTTGCCCGATCCAAATTCGGCACCTTCGCGCGCAGTGTTAAGGCCGACCGGCTGATGCGGAATGCTTTGCCTTCTGGATCAAGGCTCACAGCCGCCTCGGTGCTTGTCTGGAGGCGAAACGCCAAAGCCATCGTGAAACAGCCGGCGTGCGCCGCGGCGATCAGCTCCTCCGGGTTGGTACCCTTCTCGTTCTCGAAGCGTGTGCTATTCGAATAGGGAGTCTTGTCGAGTACGCCGGAGTCCGTGGAAAGGTCGCCGCTGCCGTCGCGTCCGGTGCCGCGCCAAACTGCCTTCGCTTTGCGAATCATATTTAAATTCTCCTACTACTACCTGTGTAGCTTAAATAATCCACCATTTCGTCGTGTGGTTGGCAGTACAGCCAGCGTTCACCGATTTGATCGCGGCAAGGTGAGCACACCCTTCAAGAGCCATCCCGAATTTCCTCAAGTGCCGGGTAAACGAGTGAGACGGCGACCGTTGCGTGCGCCGAATGATCCCAAAAGTGTCAACCGACACCATGGTGCAATTCCTTCCTCGCCCGCCGTCGTGTTTGATCCACCCATTCCATACGTTTAATCCGTAGGTGGTGGCCCTTTGCGTTCGGTCCGTTGGGACTGATACTTGCAGGCTTCGCAGAGCAAAACGAGAGGAGCGTCACGTGGAAAATGCCACCTTTTATCGAACCGTGCAGATCGATGGGCTCTCCATTTTTTTCCGCGAGGCAGGCAGGCGAGACGCACCGATACTTCTCCTTCTGCATGGTCTCCCCTCCTCGTCGCGAATGTTCGAGCCCCTCTTCGCTCGGCTTTCTGACCACTGCCACCTTGTCGCACCCGACTACCCGGGCTTCGGACACAGCGACTGGCCGGATGCGAAGAAGTTCTCGTATACGTTCGATCACCTCACCGAAATCATCAATCGCTTCACCGAAGCACTTGGGTTCGCGCGTTACACGCTTTATATGCAGGATTACGGCGGCCCCGTGGGATTTCGCTTGGCATTGGCCCACTCGGAGCGGATCGAGGGCCTCATCGTACAGAATGCTGTGGCGCACAACGATGGCCTGGGGGCGCTCTGGAAGACTCGCCGGGCGTTCTGGGCTGACCGTGCGACCAACGAAAGCGCGTTGCGAACCAATCTTCTGTCGCTAGCGACGACACGTTCGCGCCATTTAGGTAGCGATCCCCGGGTCGAGCGGTACGACCCGGATCTGTGGACTGATGAATTTGCATTTCTTAGCCAACCGGGTCAGGCCGACATTCAAAGCGACCTCTTCTACGACTACCGCACCAACGTTGACTCGTACCCTGCGTGGCAGGCTTGGATGATCGAGAAGCGGCCGCGCCTGCAAGTGATATGGGGAAAGTACGACCCGTCGTTCGACCTCTCGGAGCCGGAAGCCTACCGCCGAGATGTGCCGGACGCTGAAGTTCACGTCCTCGACGCCGGTCATTTCGCACTGGATACAGCTGCGGATGAGATCGCCGCATTAGTCCGAGGATTTCTCGGTTCTTAACGCCCGGGCATCCGGGATCCGCGGTTGGCTCCCGGATCCGCGCGAGACCCTCCCTAGGCTATTATCCAGTGAGCTACGAGCTTCCTTATGAAATTACATCAGCTCACGCTCGCCGCGGCGCTCAGTTGTGCAATTGCAATCCTTATCGGCGCTACCTTAACCAGGGTGAACAGCGCGATGCAGACAATGCCGGCAGCAGATTCATTGCCGGTTGAGGGTGAGTTACCGTCGCTCGCCGGCGCGATCGAGTGGCTCAATTCACCTCCATTGACCGCGGCCGGCTTGCGCGGGAAGGTCGTCCTCATCGATTTCTGGACCTACACCTGCATCAACTGGCGACGCACGCGGCCGTACGTTTACGCATGGGCCGAGAAATACAAGGACCAGGGATTGGTGGTGATCGGCGTACATACGCCCGAGTTTACCTTCGAGAAGGACGCGGATAACGTACGCCGAGCGGCGAAGGAAATCGGAGTCGACTATCCGATTGCGATCGACAGCAACTATGACGTATGGCACGCCTTCAATAACCAGTTCTGGCCCGCTCTCTATATCGTCGACCCGCAGGGACGGATTCGCCATCACCAATTCGGCGAGGGCGGATATCAAAGAGCCGAAGTGATTATTCAACAGCTATTGGCGGAAGCCGGACATCCCGGCATAAGGCATGAACTCGTTGCGGTCAATGCCAGTGGTGCGGAAGTCGCCGCAGATTGGCGCGACTTGAAATCTCCAGAAACCTACGTCGGCTATGAACAAACAGAGAACTTCGCATCACCTGGCGGAGCCGTCTTGGACAAGAGCCACAACTACGCTGCGCCCACGCGCCTAGGACTCAATTCGTGGGCGCTTGCGGGCAATTGGACGATCCGCAAAGATGCCGTCGTGCTGGCGGGAGCAAATGGAAGCATTGTCTATCGCTTTCACGCTCGCGACGTCAATTTCATCATGGGTCCACCGATGCGAGGAGCTTCCGCGCGGTTTCGCGTACTCATCGATGGACAGCCGCCAGGGGCCGCTCACGGTGGTGACATAGATGCCCAGGGCAATGGCATCATCACCGAACCTCGGATGTATCAGCTCGTTCGGCAGTCGCAACCGATTGCTGAGCGAGAGATCACGATCGAGTTCCTGGACTCGGGCGTGCAGGGGTTTGATTTCACGTTCGGTTAATCGGCGGCACAAGCGAAAGCGCATCCTCCCGCGGCCGCCTGGCAGCTAAAACCAGCCGACGTACTGCCGCTTCGACGAGTCACATTAGTTCGATCTCTACGTTACCTTTTGGGGTACCCCGTGAAAACGTAGTCTTGATTCTTCACTATCGTGTGGCACGCGAAGCCGCACTGATCAGCATCTTTTTTATCTTCATTGCCGCAGCTCTCTTATGGATGGCACGCGCTTTTGCCATGGGTATTGAATCGCATCCATTGTTCGAAAGTCGTGCCCGACGGACAGCCGGCGAAAAGCCAGATGCGGGTCGATTACTCCATTACGCGTCCGCCCCGCTCTGGCCGAAATTTCGGCGCTAATCGGGGCCCGAGGATCTAACGCCTCGTGTGAGCGCGCAACATTAGCGCCCGGTGAAGTGAGGGCAGCCCAGAAAAACCTCCTCGAGCGCGCTCGTCCAAAAATGGAGGAAACAATGATTCGTGCGTCGAGTAACCCGCGAACCGTCATAATCCGTGGCGTCGTGAACCCGCAATCATCGTAAGGCGACCGTTACCGACGGCTGCGTTCAGGTGCGTCTGCTGCCGCACAGACCAGGTGCGGGATTTGGCGGATCTTGTCGTGAGGCAGCAGCTCTCGACTGAACATGGCGGGTTTCGTGCTGCTTTCGCGGTCACCGCGTCCTCAGCCGGGGGCTGTTATGAATAATCAAAGCGAATTCACGCTCGACAGAGGCGGAATTACCGAAGATGCGCTGGCGCGTCGTCGCTGCTCTGTGAAGCCGCATCATGGCGGCCGAATACACATCCAAGATGATGAACAGTACATTGCGAGGCGCCGCCGCTCATCATGTGAGGCGCGGGCGCGCATCCGACAGCTCGCCACGAGTCAGAAAAAAGATGACGCCCTGGCCGTCTTTTGCCACGAAGTCCGGAGTTCCCTTGCGGCGATACGAAACGCCGGTCATATACTTCGAATTCAGCATGCCGAAACGCCGACCGGCGAAAAGGCGCGGCTGATTATCGAACGTCAAGCTGGTCGAATGACGCGTCTCATTGAAGACCTCGCGGACATTTCGCGAAGCACCAGTTCAGAGCTTCCTTTTCAGCGCCAGCGAATCGACCTTCGCAGCGTCGTTGAGCAAGCGATCGAGACCGTCTCGTCAGAGTTGAGCGCCCGCAAGCATCGTCTGACAACATCGCTACCGGCCGCGCCGCTGTGGCTGCATTGCGATCCCGGCCGATTGGAGCAAGTACTGGTGAATCTACTCGTCAACTCCGCGAAGTACACTGACGACGGAGGCGAGCTTTGGTTGTCCGCTCAACAGGAAGACGACGAAGTCATCATCCGCGTTCGCGACTCCGGAATCGGAATAGCCCCGGATGTTCTACCGAATGTGTTCAATTTGTTTGTGCAGGCCGAGCATTCATCACGACGAGCTGACGCCGGATTCGGGATCGGGCTTGCACTGGTGCGCAGTTTCGTAGAGTTGCACGGCGGCGACGTGACCGCGACTAGCGCGGGGCTTGGGCAAGGGAGCGAATTCACGGTTAGCTTGCCGATGCGCGCCGCTGACGGGTCTTGATTCCAGAGCGGTCGTCAAGGCGTTCATAGCCGCTCGAGTTTTGCACCTTGCGCGTAGTTGCCTCCTGGATGGTCATCCACTAAGGGCCCCTCGACGACGGCGCCTCCTCGAAGGGGACGTGAATGCCGCTTCCCTCGATGCTGGCGTTCGAAGTATTGACTCTAGCAGAGTCAGTCTGAGCGTGTGGACTGCGTCGCCATTTGACCGCCTAAAAACAAGATCGTAAATTGAATAACTCACCCGAGAGATTTTCCATGCCCAGGCTTGCGACCTTCCTATTGGCATTGGCGCCCTTCGCCCTTCTCCCGGCGAGTCCTTGCGCGGCGCAGATAGGTTCAGACGAAGGCGGCGCAACTGTCGCGATAGGCCCGCAATACGACTCCACGCACGTGTACGTCGCACAGGAGGACTTTGACCGCTTCGTTGCGAGCTTCGTCGCAACGTTTGGCGGCACGGCGTCAAAACGGGGCTTGCTTCAGGTGACCCC